>Ga0180438_10005497_pt1 | contig 17563 bp, 12 predicted proteins | sample SS_ome_12_FD_132455 | JGI IMG/M metagenome (GOLD analysis project Ga0180438, IMG submission 132455) | Hypersaline lake sediment archaeal communities from the Salton Sea, California, USA - SS_3_D_2 metaG | ecosystem: Environmental > Aquatic > Non-marine Saline and Alkaline > Hypersaline >...
AAAGGCTTGCTTTTATTGGGAGCTGGAGAATCTTCTCTCAGGATTGCTCCTCCATTGATTATAAATAAAGAGGAAATCGACATGGGACTCGAAATCTTCGAGGACGCATTGAAAAGAGTTATTAGTAAGTAGCCATAAAAAATTAATTGACCTTCATTATTCATAAATTGCGATAAAAATCTTTTTCCATCCCAAAATGACCGAATTTTTCACCTTGATTTTCTGAAGTACCTTTCGGTTAGATAAAAAAGGCCAGTCCATGACTTTGCAATCATGATTTTCTAATAAGAAAAAAGACTTCTTCCTTCGCAGCTTGCATTCTCTAAATATGCAGCTTTGCCTGAAGTTCTTATGTATATCCCGCACCACAACAAGAATACCAGATTTTTTCCAAATCCTCCTTACAAGGAAATTAAGAAGGTAGATGAACTCGTATCCTTGTTGACATCTGTCGTACCCGAGCTCCGATCTTAATGAGCTTCAGGAAAATCGTATCAAACTGCGCTTTGGCAAACTTTGTGCCCCGAAGATAAACTTCCCGAAACGTATGCTGAAGCACATAAGCCAAGGAATTGAGAAAAAGCCGAAACTTTTTGGCTTCAAATTTCCAACACGATGTCCTATCATAGAAGAAATGATTCTTGTGCTCTTAGATGTAAAGTTCCATGTTGCCGCGATCTGAATATACTTTCTGATAGATGTATCTTCGGTGGGAGTATTCTAGATTGGCGAAGATGAATAGGGTATTCAACCCCCTGTGATTGTGCTCGGCTTTTGGTAGATGAGTAGTATAACGGGAATGATGGTGATCCTGTAAGACCTCGGCGATGCGGCCGATAGCCCCACTTTGTCTCTCAACCTCCCGCAGAAAAAGGAGTCCGGCATCAGAACTAACTTCACCACCTTCAAAGTCGGTTTGGACTTTCTTACCTGAAATGTCTTTAAAAAGAACGAATCAAATCATCTATAATTTAACCCTAGGGTATATGTCTTGTCATTTAATAATCTAACTATGGCGGACAAGAGGAATAGATCCTTATTATTATTTATTCCTAATAATCATAGGGGTTATTCGATTATTTATATCCTTTACAAACAACAGATATTTATGTATAAATTATATATAATATATTTTATGCTTCATAATAAACACTTTTAACATATTGCTTCAGAGTCCGATAAGAGGAGGTTAACATGCAAAAATATTCAGATTTCAGGAGTGATACTGTTACTCGTCCCACACAAAAAATGAGAGAAGCTATGGCTAAGGCAGAGGTAGGAGATGATGTTTTGGGTGATGATCCAACTGTTCAAAAACTTGAATCAATGGCTGCAGAAATAATGGACAAGGAAGCTGCTTTGTTTGTTCCTTCTGGAACCATGGCCAATTCAATTGCCACAAAAGCATGGACGAAGGAATTGGATGAGGTGATAGTGGAAGAACGCTCCCATACTTATAACCTTGAGTCAACTCACATGACTTTTATCTCCAGAGTAACCCCTAGGCCTCTGCCTTCAAATCGCGGAGCCATGGATCCTGATGTAGTAGAGAGAAACATCCGAAAACCCAATTCCCAAACTCCCAGGACTTCTTTAATCTGCATTGAAAATACCCATAACCGCTGGAGTGGAGCTGTTGTTCCTATGGAAAATTTGAAATCTTTGAGAAATATTGCTGATAAACACAGAATAAAAATTCATTTCGATGGAGCACGCGTTTTTAACGCAGCTCTTGCTTCTGGTCATTCGGTTAAAGAATACGCAAAAATTGGCGACTCTTTAATGTTTTGTCTTTCTAAAGGGCTATCTGCCCCTGTAGGTTCTGTATTAACTGGACCGAAAGATTTTATTGACTATGGAAGGAGGTTAAGAAAGGCCTTGGGAGGAGGTATGAGGCAAGCAGGGATTCTGGCCGCAGCAGGTATTGTTTCATTAACAGAAATGGTAGACAGGTTAAAGGATGATCACGCAAGAGCTAAAAAGCTAGCATTGGCCTTCGCAGAAATGCCAGAGATCGACCTTGATCCTGACACTATTCAAACAAATATCGTCATATTTGGATTTAATCATCATAAAATTGCTGTTCCCGAATTAATGGCAAAACTCAAAGATAACACTATATTAGCTCTCGCTACAGAATCTGGAATTCGTTTTGTTACACATAAAGACATAGATGATAACGACATCGATAAAACAATCTCTGCTTTTCATAGAATCCTTGGCTGTTGAATTCTTTATGAAAGAGAATACCGAAAAGTTTAATATTTCTTAATAGGGGTGCATTCATGGATAATTTACTAGACAGTTTGGAAGAAATACTGCTCATGGGACCAGGACCATCTTGTATTCCCGATTCTGTCTATGATGCTTTGAGCCAAAAGACAATCGGGCACCTAGATCCTTTCTTTATCGAAATCATGGACAAAATCAAGGAACAGCTTCAGGAGGTAATAGGAACAAAAAACAAACTAACCATCCCCATTTCAGGAACAGGTTCTGCAGGAATGGAAGCCTCTTTCGTCAATCTTATAGAATCCGGCGATCAGGTACTTATACTTATTAACGGTGTTTTTGGCATGCGCATGCGCGACGTAGCTGAACGCTTGGGAGCATCCGTTGATTCCCTTGAGTTTACCTGGGGAACGCCTGTAGACGTCAATAGAGTCAAAGATCAACTTGACCAGAAGACATACAAGCTTGTTGCTGTTGTACATGCAGAAACCTCAACAGGTGTTTGTAATCCTGTGGCTGAAATAGGCGAACTCCTAAAAGAATCGGACACGATTTACCTTGTTGATGCGGTAACCAGTCTCGGAGGCATGGAAGTATCAATGGACAAGCGTGGCATCGATGTATTATATAGTGGAACGCAGAAATGCCTATCATGTCCTCCGGGCCTTTCACCAATCTCCTTCTCCGACAAGGCTGTCAAAGTTTTATTTTCTAGGAAGACAAAAGTGCCCAATTGGTATTTGGATCTTTCTATGATTGTTAAATATTGGGAAGGGAGAACGCGCGCTTACCACCACACTGCCCCGATCAATATGCTTTATGCTTTATACCAGGCCCTTTTTCTTATTTTAGAAGAAGGCCTTAATAAGGTGTATCTTCGGCATATAAAAAATCACCAGGCCCTAGTAGCAGGCTTAAAAGAAATGGGTATCAATATGCTCGTCGATCCTGAATTTCGTTTGCCTATGTTGAATTCAGTTTATATTCCTGAAGGAGTAGATGAAGCGGCCGTAAGAGAAGATTTGTTAAAAAAATATAAAATAGAAATAGGAGCCGGATTGGGGGATCTCGCTGGCAAAATCTGGCGCATTGGGTTGATGGGACACACATCACGTCCTCATAATGTTCATCGTTTTTTAGACTCTTTAAAAACAATTCTGTCAATGTAGGAGGAGGAATTATGCCATTTAAAAATTTTTCATTTTTGTCCATCTTAGTAATGGTTCTACTTGGAGGCATTTTGTTCGTTCAAAACATCCAATCCCAAATTCAAAGCAAAACGCCAACAGATCCACGAGATCCTCTTCTCATACAGGGGCCTAAAGCCGAAGCAGTTGGCGACAAAGTGATGGTGAGCACACAATCGCCTATAGTAACTGAGGTTTGTCTTAGGGTCTTGCGTGAAGGCGGTAATGCTGTGGATGCTGCAATAACCTCGGTATTTCTCCAACATGTCGTTGAATACCATCAAGTTATGCATTTTGGCTGTATGGCGGGGCTGTATTACGAAGCTGAGACAGATAAATATTATGCATTCAATGCGGTGGGAGATCGACCTCTTGCTACTCGAGGCAATCATGGTGATCCAATGAAGGTATCAATAGGAGGTTCTATACGAGGGCTTGAGGAATTATGGAAGCGTTTTGGTACCCGAACATGGGCAGACTATCTTGAACCTGCCATCACGGCTGCAGAGGAAGGAGTAATTGTTACGACCTTCATGTATAGCTATATCAATTATTATTTTGAAGGTGGAAGTATGCTAAGAGGTCGAGGAGATTTAGCTCAAAGCAAAGAAGCGAGAGCATTCTACATGCCAAATGGCTTTCAAGTCCCAGTTGGCCATCGATGGAAGATGCCTAAGCTGGCCGAACATCTTCGAACGCTTGCCTCTGAAGGCGCTGATTACATGTACACCGGTGGCTGGGGGCAGAAGTTTGTCAACGAAGCGAGAAAAGCCGGAGGCCGTATTACCATAGAGGACATGGCTGAGTATAAGGTCCGTTGGACAGATCCTTTGAAATACACTTATAAAGGATACGAAATCCTCACCGAACCACCTCCCGTTTATGGGGGTTTGACCGTAGCTTACAATCTTAATATATTGGAGAATTTTGACCTGAAAAACAAAGGCTTTTACTGGAAATCTCCTGATACTCTCGAGATCATGGCCAGAACATACGGCCGCGTCTCATCAGAGATGAGATGGCTGCAGGATCCCGTGAACTTTAACAGTCCTATTGATTTGCTGCTTTCTAAAGAATACGGAAAAGTGGGAGCCGACTTTGTCAGAAAGACCATGCCGCTACCGGGCATAAAGCTTGCCGCATCTGACTTTACAGATAACTCTCCTCAGCACCTTCAAACCGGTGCTTTTATTTCGGGAATCAATGAAGAAGCAATAGAATCTTGCAACAGCAATGCGACCGTGATCGTTGATGCAGAAGGTAACTGGATCACCTTTTTACATACAGGTCACGGCGGAACTCCAGGAGTGTTTATCGATGGCGTGAGAGCGAGTGGCAGCACAATGCGTGCATGCACAATGGGTCCAGGCCGGCGTCTATTGTTCCCATCTGTTGCGACCATCATTTTAAAAGAAGGCAAACCATGGATGGCACTCGGCACGCCTGGCTCTCCCCCCCAGCCCACAACCGAAGTTTTGGTAAATATCCTGGAATTCGGCATGCACCCCAAAGATGCTACAGACGCTCCCCGTTTTTGGGCTTTTAGAAACTCAGATCAGGTTATCCAGATCGAATCTCGCATTTCACCTGATGTGAGAAAAGGAATGCCTGAACGAGGGATCAAGATAGAAGACCTTACTGACTACAACTGGCACACAGGCTCATTTCAAATAGTTTGGCGAGATACAAAGACAGGGAAGCTCCACGGAGTTTCTGATCCCAGGCGTCTTGGGAATGCTGACGGATTCTGATTAATAATCAAATATGAAAAGAATTGAAGAATTAAGAGTGTCTGACACTTTTAACACTTGAATATAAACATTTTATAGGGGCCAATTTTAGGACTTGCACCCATGTTTAGCCGAAAAATTCCCAAAATAACTCATCTTTGGAAAAATTTACATTCAATATTCCGGTGTTTTTTCCCATTTTTTTATCGCTTCTAAGGCTTAAGGGAAGTCATAGTGGTCCCAGCCCATGAATTTCCTCACATGAGTCGGAGAGTTGACTTAAAAAAAATAAATTAAATATAATATACAAAATAATTGAAATGGAGGTAATTGTGAAAATTAAATTGAAGTTTTTTTGCATCCTTATTCCTTTATTTTTTTTCTTAGCTTTCTTATTTGGAGCAGGGAGGACTGAGGCTGTGTTGACGGACATTAATAAGGTTTCAAAAAAAGATATTATCACTAAAGTATTAGAGAGGATCAGGCTGGAAGACTGCGTTGAAATGACTCAAACTCTGGTCAAGATTCCAAGCCAATACAGCGAAAATTCGATTGTTGAACATAATGAGATTGCAGATTTTCTTGCTTCGTATCTGAAAAAATTAGGCATGATTGTTAAAAAGCTAGAGTACGAAGAAGGATTTCCTATGATTGTCGGTCGGCTGAAAAGTCAGAAAAATACTCCCATTCTAGCGCTTATGGGCCATTATAACACCGTCCCCATCGGAAGTGTTGATAAATGGATGAGTGATCCCCTACAGCCTGAGATTAGAGACGGCAAGTTGTTCGGAAGAGGCGCATACGACCAGAAATCCTCTATTGCGGCGGCCCTGATTGCTACTCATGCCATAGTGGAGTCCGGGATCCTCCTTGAAGGAGAATTGATGCACACTTTCATCCCCGGTGAAGGTGCTCAAGACCATGTACTCAAACATGCAGCCGAAGTGAATCCAAAGGAAATATTTGCTGATTGGTATCTGGATACTGATGGTGGGAGAGATATCATCAAAGTCGCTTCAGGCCATGTATGGCTAAAAATACAAGTGAGAGGGAAGTCAGCACATCCAGGAGGTGATGACCCTTGGATCAATGCGGGATACAAATTAGCCAAGGTTTTGTTGGCTTTCAAGGATTTTAATAACTGGATGACTTATAAAAAACATCCTCTTTTTACCGGTCTAGGTGGGGTGCCACGGGTTGAAGTTGGCTATATTCGAGCAGGCGAAGTCGTAAACAAAATACCAGATATCGCTGAAGCACTCATAGATATCCGACCAAACCCAGGACAAACCTACGAAGGAATTATGAAAGAAATTCACGCCCTTCTCGATAGACTGAAAAAGCAGGATCCGGAGCTTAACATAACAGTGGAAAAAATGCCAGGTACCCAGCTCGTGCCAATGGAATATTGGAATAAGATTAACACAGATGATGCCCTTATTAAAACTATCAGAGAAGTGGCAGAGAAACGACTCGGTTATACACCAAAATTTAAAGGAGGCCGGGGGGGTGGACGGCCTGATCTCTGGCGAATTGGCACCAAGTGGATAAGCTGGAGTCCTACAGAGGGAGAGAATAAGCATGCGCCCAATGAGTGTGTAAAAATTGATAGCGTTTTTAGAACCGCACAAGTGTATGCCGAGATCATACTACAAATGCTTTTGTAATCATTAATAAATATATTTCAATTTCTCCTTAGAGGTATGAGATGACATCAAAAAACGATAGGAAATCAGCAAAGTGGACTGTAGGGATTACAGACTTTTTCGAGCCGCCTGCAGATATTGAACAAAAAGCTTTTCCAGAAGCTCAATTCTGCTTTCTTTCAGACTGGAAGAGATCAAAAAAGACTAAAGAAATATGGAGGGAAGTAGATGCTCTTCTTATTTGGCGCTGGAATACTGATCGCGCAACGATTGAGCTCTTGAATAATTGTAAGATTGCCGTTCGGTATGGCGTCGGGTTTGACAATGTCGATGTGGAGGCACTTGATGAGAGAAATATCATTTTTTGTAACAATCCAGGATGTTCTACAACAGAGGTTGCCGACACAACGAGCGCTATGATTCTTTCTCTACAGCGGAAAATTGTCGAATACGATAGACGCTGTCGGACAGATACAGGAAAATGGCAGAAGACTCTTCCGCCGATTCAACGCACTTCAGAACAAACCCTTGGGATCATCGGGGCAGGGCGTATCGGCAAAGCTGTTTTGGATAGAATGAAATCGTTTGGCTATCGCATCTTGGTTTATGACCCCTATCTGTCTCAGCAAGACCAAAAGGATGAAAGCTATGAGTTGGTCAATTCTATACCAGAGATGCTTCGTGAATCTGATATAATCACTATCCACACTCCGCTGACGGAGAAAACACGTGGTATGGTGAACGCTGAGTTTTTTAGTCAGATGAAAGAGGGATCATCATTTGTAAATAACGCCAGAGGAAATATTTTAAAAGATTTGGATTGTCTCTATGAAGCACTCAAAAATGGCCATCTAGTATCTGCGGCCATGGATGTACTCCCGGATGAACCTCCAAAGGATCATCCACTGATTCAAGATTGGAAAAAAGACGCTCCCTGGCTTTCTGGTCGGTTGCTTATCAATCCACACGTAGCTGATTATTCTGAGCGTATGGCCTATGATATGCGATTCAAAGCAGCCGAGACCCTTCGTTTGTATTTTATAAAAGGGAAGTTGAGAAACAGAATCAAGCCGTGATTTTATTTCTTTGCTTCTAAATGCAACAAAGTGAAAGTTGATTTCTCATCCCGTATTTAATATATTATATTACTCAAATGTGATAGGAGGAAAAATATGGATAGAAAAGAGAACGAAACATCAACTTATCCCCTTCCTCAGACAATGAGTGAATTTATTTATAGCAACCTTAAGAAATCCATCATAAACAATGAACTCAAAGCCAACCAAAGAATAAATGAAAAAGAACTTGCCAACCGTTTTCACGTGAGTAGGACACCTGTTCGCGAGGCTGTGTTAAGGTTGGCCGCCGAGGGATTTGTCCGTATCGATTCTTATAAAAGAGCTCTTGTAAAAGAAATTTCATTTGAGGATTTAAAAGAAATTTTGGAAGTTCTGGGATATTTGGATAGTTTAGCGATCGGTCTTGTTATCGAAAAAATTACCCCTGATATAATCGATGGGCTCGAAAAAATCACCAATAAAATGAAAAAGTACTGCGATCCTAATTCAGCAGAAAATTATATGAAACTTAATGAAGAATTCCATTCTGAAATCTGGAAACATGTACCAAACAAATTTCTAAAAGAAATACTTTTATTCGTAAAAGATAAAAGAGCTCGGTATTCATATGCGAGAATTTTCCTCTATAATAAGCCAGAATTCCTGATAAAATCTTTAAAGGAACATGAGATGCTTATGAAGTACATAAAACAAAAAGATAAAGAGAAGCTGAGAGTATTAATGATAAAACACAGAAATATTCTCTTAAAGTATTCGACACGAACGGACAAAGAAGAATTAAAAAAATTTATTATGAGAGAAACAGAAACCAATACCTGAGAAAACGGCAGTCAAAACATTAGTATAAAAAAAACAATATTTCCAAAAAATAACTTTATAAATCTTCTTGACATCGAAAGGGTAGTACAGTATTCTAATATGTATTGTATTTTGTATATAATATATTAAAGGATGAAAGGAAGGATAGATGAGGAATCCTAAAGAATGGAAAGGATGTTTCACGGCTATTGTAACTCCTTTTAAAGAGGATGGTCAGTTGGATAGGGATGCTTTTTGTAAAAACATAGAATTGCTTATCGAAGAAGGCGGGGACGGAATTATCATAGCGGGATGTACTGGAGAAAGTTGGGCTTTATCAGAGGAAGAAAAAAAAGAGATCTTCAATCTTGGAGTTAAACAGGCTAATGGAAGGACTACAGTTATTGGCGGTACAGGACAAATAACGCCTGGAGAAACTATACGGCTTTGTAACTATGCCAAGGAGGCCGGAATGGATGGAGTAATGATTTTGCCTCCCGGCCAGGTCATTCCATCTCAAGAAGATGTTTTTGCTTTCTTTGAAACCATTGCAAATGCTGTAGATATCCCCATTCTTTTATATAATAATCCTAAAAGACAAGCAGTTGACATTTCTCCTGAATTGGTCCTCAAATTGGCAGAAATCGAGAATGTTGTTGCTATAAAAGAAAGTTCAAAGGAATTCTCTAGGGTTTTAGAAATCATTAGAATTGCAGGGGATAAGATTCGAGTTTTTACGGGGAAATCTTCTGTTCGGGGCGTTCCTGCTGTTCTAATGGGGGCTGTTGGATGGGTAGGCAGCGCAGATACTCAGGTGATGGGAAAAGTGGCTGTTGAAATGTTCAGCTTGGCAGAACGAGGCGAAGTCAAAAAAGCACGTGAGATCCAATACCAATGTATTGCTTTAGAAGAGGGGCTAGGCAAGATACGAGCAGGAGCAGACCATGCCCAACTTAAATATGCAATGAACCTAAGAAACAGGCCGGGAGGTTTTGCGCGAAAACCAATTCAACCTCTTATAGAATCAGAAAAACAATCTGTAGCAACTTTATTGCAAAGTCTGAATCTTATCTAGGATAATAAATTGAGCAGAATTTTTTTTGAACCCATATCGAAGTTTTTAAAGTCTGGATTTGGATTTTTATAATATGCGGGAGATATGAGTGGAAAAAACGGATGTATTAATAATAGGAGCGGGAATAGTTGGGTGTTCTGCTGCCTTTTTTTTATCAAAATCGGATGCGGATGTAACTTTGATCGATAGATCAGAAATCGGACGAGAGGCTTCAGGATCAACCGCTGGCACAATGTCATACCAAAATAAAGAGCGAAAACTTGTGCATTTGACCGAAGAAGCCACGAAAATTTGGATTTCTTATCAAAAAGAGCTTGAGGATGATATTGAATTTCGACAAACCGGTGGTTTCAGAGTGGCTGAAGATAAACAGCAATTTGAGAAGCTTTGCGAATCAGTAAAGTGGCAAAAACAAGTTGGGGTTGAGTTGGATTTGCTCTCAAAGGACGAATTAGCCGTTAGCGCGCCTTATCTAGGCCCTTCAGTTTATGGAGCCTCCTACTGTAAATGGGATGGAAGATCCAATCCGCTCATGTCCTCTCTTGCTATAGCTCGAGCCGCTGAGGCGAGGGGTGTAAAAATCCATGTCAATGAACCTGTAAAGGGAATAGAGATAATACAAAAAGATTCCTTTTTGGTAAACACTTCAAAAATGGTGTACAAGACCTCATGTATACTAAATTCCGCTGGGGTATGGTCCAAAAATATTTTCAGAATGATAGGCATAGATTATCCAATAACAGTGGATCCTCAGCAAGTCATGGTGACTGAACAATCGCCGGAAATATTTCCTCATATCATTACGTATGCGAAAGGAACTTTAACCTTGAAACAGGTAGATAATGGTAATGTGGTAATAGGTGGCGGGTGGAAAGGCAAGGGATCTGCAGAAGAGAATATCAAGAGGGTGAGTTATTATAACATGTACCAAAACATACAATATGCTTGTCGAGTCATCCCAGCGCTAAAAAAGCTTAATCTTATTAGATGCTGGACAGGGCTTGAAGGCAGATCTCCTGATTTTTTGCCGCTTTTAGGCAATCTTAACCTCTTGCCAGGATTTTTTACTGCTTGTTGTTCTAAAGGAGGTTATCATCTTGGCCCACTTTGGGGAAAACTGATATCAGATCTAATCTTAACGGGCAAATCGTCCATTCCTTTCCAGGAATACAATGTAAACAGATTTGTGAACCATTTGGATAAGTATTTTACGGAAATAAAGCAATATATTTAAGAAAAACGGTGGTAGATGAGGAGGCCCGCCATGAGATAGTTCATTTGTTTTTATTCCATATAAAACTTACCCAAAGGGGGAACTAAATGAAAAAAAGAAAATTATTCGTAAAAAAAGTAAAAATTCATCGGTCTTGCAGTATTTTAGTTAGGATACAGTCTCTAACGGCATTAGTAATAATAATGGCTGTATTCGTCTGCATGCCCATCCTGAGCAAAGAAAAGACGCAAGTCTGGGCTCCAGCTGAAAAGGTCCCAGGACCAGAGCAGCATCCAGCTGAGCTGATAAAACTTGGTGAAGATCTCAGGGCTATACGAAGCTGGGGATCCGGCATTCCAGACTTCGCAGCCATTGTAAAGAAACAAAAGGAAGAACTTCCTAAACTCCGCGCTCGACTTGATTCACTCGATATATCCGAATGGTCATACCACAACAAAATTGATTATCTGATTCTTCGCACTGAGATGGATTCTCTTGAATTTGATATTTACGTATGGCGGCGGACGATCCGGAATCCCACTCTCTATGTAAATAGTGCGATCCGAAATGTTTCCCAACACTTGGCTTCCGGACGTCGCATGGGAGAAAGATATCCAGTATTCCCTTTAAACAAAGAACAGGCTGAGGCAATATTACAGGCCTTGGCTGACACCGAAAAATATCTCGCTCAAGGAAGAAAAAACCTAACCGAGATAGTTCCTGAACTAGCTGACGTAGCCCTGCGGAACCCTGGAGGAGGTTACTACAGCCCAGGTAACCATCTTATAAAAGATATTGAAAATAACCTTAAAAAGTGGGCTGAAATTACAGCAGAATATTTTCCTCCCTCTGAAACAGAGAAGTTGGTGCCTGCAGCATTAAAAGCGGCAAAGCAATTGCGTGAATTCGGAGAATGGCTTGAACAAAACCGAGACAAGATGATGGGCAGATACTATATCGGAAAGGATGCTGTGGATTGGTATCTGCGGCACGTCATGCTACTGCCCTTCAATTCAGATCAGATTATGGCAATGGCAGAGATAGAACGTGGCCGTGCTCTTGCATATATTCAATATGAATTACACAAGAATAGGTATCTTCCCGTAATAAGGCCTGCGAAAACAGCAAAAGATTATATTGCCTGGGATGATGAAACGGCACTGTTACTTCGTCGTTGGTACACAGAAAATGGAGAAAATATACTTACAGACCCAGAATACCAGCCTCTTATCCGTTCCAAAGAAGCTATTTGGCTAAACCCTTTTGGCTTCATCGCATTCCCTAATGAGAAAGTTCCTGGTGTCCACTTCATCCTTGTCGTACCTGATGATCATTGGCGGGCCAAATACTCCAACATGGGATTCCGCACAGACCCAGCTGCTCTTCATGGCCATGAATATTGGCCAGGTCATACTTTCCAATCTTACCATCACCCTCGAACAGCATGCCCCATAAGGGCAGGCCACCGCGACGGAGCCCACAGCGAAGGTTGGTGCTTCTATAATGAAGAATTATTAGCAGCTCTCGACTTCCCCTTCATCAGAGGAGCACGTGCGCGCGAGCTTGTGTATATCAATATGCTTCAACGATCCAATAGAATGCTGCAACTGTTTCCCTTCTTGTTTGGCGAGATTTCAGCTGAAGAGTGTAGGCTTCGTATTCTTGCACATCTTCCACCTTTAGGCTCAGGACTTGGTGCAAGTCTTGAGGAATCTTACGATGAAATAGAAGGATTTCTCCAGGGTGGAAGTCTCCCTCACCTATGTATGGTAGGCAAACATCAAATCTACAGAATACTTGCTGATAGAAAGATGCAGCTCATGGAAAAATTCGATCTGAAGGATTTTCATGATCAAATAATGAGGTACGGTCAAATCCCGCTTTCTCTGGTGAGGTGGGAAATCCTAGGTGATGATTCTGAAGCAAGCATGTTTTGGAATGCAACTAGACTTTCTTCAATATTGAAGAAAGAATAACTTTTTAAGGTCTGTAGCACTTTAAGTACTACTCGACAGAATAAATATTTTCTTGAGCTGAGAACGGCAGTTCCAAAAAATTTTTCAGCCTCAGCCTAGGTATCCATTAGTAGCCTCCTGCATTCCCCAGGCGCTGTGTGTTAGTGACTCAATGAAGTTTGCTTGTCTTTTTGTCACGCCACACGATTTTAAACGAGCCCGTGTACCAGTTCTTCCATTTACAAACAAAATTTTATAATATATGATATACAATCCTTGAACATAATATTTTGTTGTAAAAACGTATTTGACGCAAAATAAATTTGAAAAATTTTATAGGCGTGAAACATAATGGAAAATCCTCAATATCGCTTAAAAGTATAAAAGAACATTAATGACATCATGAGGAAAATCAAATTACACACACAAATCTTTATTGGATTAATTTTGGGTATTATTGTCGGGCTTGTATTTGGAGAAAAAGCCACAGTTATTGAGCCTGTAGGGACAATTTGGCTCCGACTCATCACTATGATTGTTGTTCCTTTGGTGCTCGTTTCTCTGATGCTGGGAACAGCAAGCTTGGGAGATATTCGGAAGCTGGGCCGCATCGGTATAAAAACGTTAGTTTATTTCATCATAACAACAGTGATTGCTATTTCCATAGGCCTCTTTTTTGCAAACATTTTAAAACCCGGATCTGCTCTAAATGAAGATATCAAGGCCGATCTCTACAAAAATTACGAATCTAAAGCCAGGGTCGGGATACAGCATATGGAGGAAAAACCTTCTGCAATTGAAATATTAATCAATATTGTTCCCACAAATCCTTTCTTAACTATGGTAGAAGGGAACATGCTTCAAGTGATTTTCTTAGCACTTCTCTTTGGCATAATTTTAACTTTAATAAAAAAAGATAAATCTAAAATCCTTATTGAATTTCTCGATAGTGTGAATGACGCTATCATTCAAGTTGTCCACATAGCCATGAAGCTTGCCCCTTATGGTGTTCTCGCATTAATGGCCTCAGTAATTGGACAATATGGCATTAACATCCTTATAACTCTTTTTAATTATAGCTTAGTAGTCGTTGTCGCTCTTATCATATACACTTTAAGTATAAACAGTATCGCTTTGAGCCTCCTTGGAAAGATGAATCCTATACAATTCTATAAAGCAGTCAAGGAGCCCATAATTATTGCATTCAGCACACAAAGTTCTTATGCCGCTCTCCCTGTAGCCTTGGAGTCTGTCGAACATATTGGAGTATCGCGAGAATATTCGAGCTTTGTTATTCCTCTTGGGGCAACAGTAAACATGGATGGAACAGCATTGTATCAAGGTGTTGCAGCCTTTTTTATCGCACAAATCTATGGAATTCCTCTAGGATTCATGGATCAAATCTACATAGTTGTCATGGCGACTTTAGCATCAATAGGGACGGCAGGAGTTCCTGCAGCAGGAATAGTTATGCTTGCAATCGTACTGAAACAAATAGGCATTCCGCTGGAGGGGATTGCCCTCATTCTGGGTGTAGACAGATTTCTTGGCATGGTCAGAACTGCTACGAATGTCATCGGGAATATGGCATGCTCTGTTGTTATCCAAAAATCAGAAGAATCCAAAAGAAGTGATCATAATGATACGGCATAAAAAACTCATACAAATTAAGCAAGACGTTGTAAGCCGAAGACTTTTTATGAAAGGCTCTCTGACTTTTCTAGCAAGTCTTGGTCTTTATGGGAGGAGCAAATTATTTTGTTTTGATTCGACAGGAATTCCTGAAGAACCGAGAATCAAGGATTACCGGAAACTGGGACGTACAGGATTTATGGCTTCTGATATCAGTTTTGGAAGTGGTGAGTTAACCGATCCATTCTTGTTCAATGCTGCTTTAGATGCGGGAATCAATTATATTGATACAGCGGAGCAATATTCACGAGGAGGAGCAGAAAGAATTATTGGGACGGTGATTAAAAAACGCAATAGAAAATCGCTTTTTATCTCAACCAAACTAGAATTGAAAGGAACTATATCCAAGGAAGCGCTGTTAAAAAGAGCCCGAAAGTGTCTTGAACGGCTTCAGATTGAATATCTGGATTGTTTGATGATCCATAAAGCTGCAACAGCAGAACAAACGCGAAACAAAGCATTCCATGATGCAATTCTAGAACTAAAGTCTGAAGGAAAAGTACGATTTTGCGGGATCTCTTGCCATGGTTCAGAGTGGCATGATTCTCCTGAAACTATGGAAAATGTTTTAATTGCTGCGGCCGAAGATGGGCGTTTTGATGTAGTGCTGATGGTTTATAACTTCATACGAAGAGATATGGGAGAAAAGGTTTTGGAGGGATGCAAGAAGAAAAATATTGGTACTGTAGTAATGAAGACCAATCCTGTCTCAAAATATGTGGAGATGAAGGAATACATTGACAGTATCAACAAAGAGAGCGAGTATAATTCACCATTACTAAAAAAGTTCGCTCGTGCTTCTCAAGAAATTGCAGAACAATTAGAAAAATTCAAAGAAACACACAAAATTACTGACAGTAATGAGGTTCGAGATGCAGCTGTCAAATTTGTGCTTAGCAACTCCAATGTTTGCTCTGCTTGCGTGTCAATTAAAAACTTCAGTGAGCTAAAAGCCTATTTAGCTATATCAGGAACCAGATTTGAAGCAGCTCACAGGGAAAAGCTAGTTGCTTATAAGGACACTTTCGGGCAGTTTTACTGCAGGCATGCGTGCGGGGAATGTGAATATATTTGTCCACATAAAGTTCCTATCAACACCATAATGCGCTATTTCCACTATTTAATAGCTCAAGGCCGAGGAAAAACAGCGCTCAGCAAATATGCATCTCTTCTTCAAAACAATGCTTTTAAATGCATAAGTTGTGAAGGTTACTGCGAAAAGGCCTGTCCTTATAATGTTCCTGTGCAAGGATTATTAGTGCTGGCTCATCAGATTCTAAATAAAGTATAATCCTTTATGTTGTTATACTTTGGGAAGAGTCTTAACATGCACACAAAAAATAAAAAAAACTATATCAACATATATTGGTGAACAAAATAAAATCGTCGAAAATGATTAAAGCTGTATTCCTCGATAGAGATGGAACCCTTAACGAAGACACATTATATCCGCATAAAATTAAAGATTTCAAGCTTTTGCCAGGGGTAATCCAAGGTCTAACAAAACTTTCAAATGAGTTTATTTTTGTAATAATAACTAATCAGTCGGGCATTGGAAGAGGCTACTATGAGGAAAAAGATTTTAAAAATTTCAACAATCACCTATTAAAAACTTTCGTAGAAAGAGGAATCCATATTAAAAAAACATATTGTTGCCCTCACACTCCAGAAGATATGTGCGACTGTAGAAAACCCAACACTCGATATATTGAACAAGCTGTAGAAGAATTTCAGATTGACCTTAAAGGATCTTGGGTTATTGGAGATCATCCTCATGACATTGAAATGGGGCTAAAGGCTGGAATTCAAACGGTTTACCTTCTAACAGGTCATGGGAAAAAACACCTTGATGGCTTGGAAAAAAACAGTATAAAGCCGGACTTCATAGCAGAAAATTTCTTGCAAGCCGCCAATTTTATAATTAAAAAAATAAAACGAATTGAATATAAAAGAAAAAAATGTTCGAAGTAGAAATTTACCTGCGAAAGCGTTTGTAAAATGTCAGATGGATATAATGAATTCTCTCATGCTGAGCTTCACAACAAATAACTCTGATATGTTATTCGATGGGAAGGAGAGAGGCAATTAATTCATCCAGGATGATTTTTCATTGATCTTAAAGTGCAATTTGCAGAATTGTTACGCATCTTGAGTTGGTCTAAATTGAGATACTTGATCAAGAAAAAATTATCGCTAAAAATTATTTCGAGAACAGGAAAAAGGATCGGAATTCCACTAATCAGAAAACTGGGGATTAACATTTTTAAAAAAATTTGTCATAAACAAACCAATACAGAATAATTTTACATATAAAACCTAATAAAGGAAGATTTACTATGAAACCTAAAGGGACTTTGCTTCTAAAAAGAAAGAACATTGTAAATATTATAGAATATGATGAATATATCACTTCTGTAGAAGAGGCATTCAAAATGTATGCCTTAGGTCAAGCTTTATCCCAAGGCATCTTACACATCGATTCCACGGATGGAGAATTCCATATCAAGGCTGGCGGTATTGAAGTAAATAATAAAATATACTTCGCTTTGAAAGCAAACAGTGGATTCTTTAAAAATTTAGAGCGTTTTGGATTACCAAACATTCAAGGTGTTATAGTTTTATTCGACGGTAACACTGGATTTCCTTTAGCTATCATGGATTCTACAGAGATTACACTACAAAGGACAGCCGCAGCGGTCTCTATTGCAACAAAATATCTAGCGAGGCCTGATTCAAAAATTGCGACAATCTGTGGATGTGGAAATCAAGGTAGGAATCAATTAAAAGCATTAAAACATGTCCTTCCTATAGAGAGAGTGTTTGTTTTTGATAGAGACGAACAAAAAGCAATCCGTTTTGCGGCTGATGTTTCCTCAAATTCAGAGAATGCTATTGATCCAGTTCAAGACTTGGAGAAAGCTGTTATACAAAGTGACGTTGTGGTTACTTGCACTCC
>Ga0180438_10005498_pt1 | contig 17558 bp, 23 predicted proteins | sample SS_ome_12_FD_132455 | JGI IMG/M metagenome (GOLD analysis project Ga0180438, IMG submission 132455) | Hypersaline lake sediment archaeal communities from the Salton Sea, California, USA - SS_3_D_2 metaG | ecosystem: Environmental > Aquatic > Non-marine Saline and Alkaline > Hypersaline >...
ACGCGAGGCACATTGGCCGCGATCGGCGGGAGCGGGAGACGCGGCAACGGCGGGCCAAGACTTTCGCCGGCAAGGTCACGCGCGCGGATTCCTACGATCTGCAGGTGATGGCCTACGAACTGGGCACCCAGCCGTGGAGCAACGTCCGAGTCACCCTCAACGGCCGCTACCGCTCGACGGCCGACGGCATGGTGCCGCCGGGCGAGACGATCACCGGCGGCCTGCTGACCTTCCTCGACGCAGACGGCCGGCGATTCCAGCCGTCCGAGCAGGCGGTGATCCGCGTCGACGTCACGGCCGACCTGCCCCACGGCTGCGGGACGTTCACCTGGCGGCGCGAATAATCTACTCGATCTCCACGAACTCGATCGAGCAGTCACGCCCATCGCGGGCAGTCGTGAGCCCCATTGAGGAAGTCGACCCAATACGCCGCGGCACGGCAGGGCTTGAGTGCCTTTTGCCCGCAGAAGGCCACGCCTGCCTCGGTCCGCCGAATCTCCTCACAGCGGGCCGCACGGCACCGCTGGAGCCGCTCAATGCCCGAGGGCGACAGTTGAGCCACGATGCGGGAGTAGGGGCAGGGCGTGCCTGTGTGGATCACAAATAGCCCTGAGTCATCGCAGACACAGATGATCCGCCTATGCTGTGATCGGATAATCAGCCCGCGATTATTGCACCGCCACACGCCGGGCTCAGTCTGAACGAGGCATTTGCTGATCATGAATCCCTGACCGTAGCGCTGCCGTCGTCGCACACGTTGGGGGTGCATGTCCACCGCGACAGCGACACGGGAAACCCCATCCAATTGTTGTCCCAGTTGGTTTTCCACGTAGTCGGCACCGGGGCAGGCAATTCTGCCAAGAAGAAAATATCGCGAGTATTCAAATATTGATACTCGACGAAATCAATCGACGCCAGCATATACCATCCATTACTGAGCCCAGTCAGCTCGCACCATTGCGTGGAAAGCCCATTTGTGTGGGACTTTGGCCAGTCGTCTGAATTCCCGTCCTTCACACAGAATATGTGGGCATAAAATCCCTGAACGAAGACATCAACCCCCGGTCCCCAATAATCGTAACAAAACCATGGGTTGGAGATTAGCCGCCAATACGGATCGGCACTTCCCAGCCCTGCCCTGCTGAGTGTATAGGTGCCATTAAGATCGTCGCAATCGTCACTCGTGCAGCCGGCCGTGAGCCCGTCGACATCCAGGTAAATCGTATTTGGAGCCTCCGACATGTCCGGTGTTTCGCACTCAAAGCAGCACGGCTGGGCCTGGCCAAATTGCTCAATATACCGTCGCCCATCAACAGGGCGATCAAACGGTCTGCGTGGTCTGATAATCTCCCGCCTGGGGAGCCACAGGTCCGGCAGATCGATCATTGCGACTCCTCGCACGCGTTCGTGGTGAGCAGCACCCAGCCGCCGACTGCCGGGTCATGGTAGACTCGCAATGTGGTCCCGCTTGGAAGTTTATTGCCGGCCGTAATGAATGCAGGCACATCATACACGGTGAGCACCTCACCGAGTGCGGTGGTTGATCGGTTCGCACCGAGCAGCCTGCGGGCCTGTGCCGAGTCGCCTGAATCGAGATCACCGATCAGGATCACCGGGATAATCTCGTCAAAATGCTGCTCGGCAGGAGATTTGGAGCCCACCTGCTGGTCAGGCCGATCCTCGCTCTTGCGGGTCTCGTCGATGATCCGCCGGGCAGTCTGCCGCCCAAATGCCACGCCATCCGCCATCAGCTCCCCTCTTCGTCGATTTCCACCTGCACCAACAGGCCCTGCGGAGCCGTGCCTCCAGATCCGGTCACTGTGACCGTCACTACGAGCACGTCACCCTGGTCCATGTCGGTCACTGATAACGTGCCGTTAACCGTCTCGTAATCGGCCTCAGATTCGGTGATACTGAATGCGGCGGACAAGACAGACGCGAGTGATGTGCCGCTGTAGTCGTACCGCTTGACGTCGATCTCAATATTATGGGCCGGTGCCCCGCTGGCTCCGACGTCTTGGCACAACGCGGACACCTTCTTGATGGTCGCACCATCGGCCTTGTCGCAAATGTACACCGCAACGCCGTCACCGCTCGTACTGGCAACGTTCGAATTGTCGGCCTGTGAATAGTTAGCCTGCACACGATTAACTTGCTTGCTCGTAGCAATCGCCGCCGACGGAGATACCATCGAATTGGTGATTGTGCCGGCTGCTCCGGGAGCCAGTGCAACCGTCTCGAACACAAGGTCCTCAATCTTGACTGTGCCAGTCAGCACGCTGTTATATGCCATGATTCACCTCACCATGTGATATTTAGTTCAGGTAGCCCGAGCGGCGCCCACGGCTGCGATTCCTTGAACGTAAACGCAAGCGTTACGAGGTCTTGGCCCTCGGCCAAGGGTTGCCCGCCGCCGTTCAGCGGCACATCGTCGCCCACCCTTCCACCAGTGTTGTCGGTGATCGGAGCTTTGCCGGTTGCCGGAGTGCTGGCCGACGGTGGAGATAGATCATCTGTCACGAGCTTGCGGCGGCCGCGGTCGTAGTACGACCGCTTCCATCCCTTGGGGTCATAGTGGATCTCCAGTCGGTTCTCCCAGTAGGTGCCCGTGTTGTCGACCTTGCGCACTCCGCTAGGCGGGCCGGCCATCAGCAACGTACCCGGATCACGCCCCCATATGATGTCCGCGTTGGTCGAATCCTCGTAATCGTCCCAGTCGTCCAGATCGTAGGTCCGGGCCCAGAAGGTGATCTCGATGGCCTTGCGGTATCGCGTGTCAGTGGGCAGCGGATCGAAACGATCACCGGCCGAGTTGGCCACCGGGTCGCCAGTGATTACGTCATATTCGATGATCTCCTCGACCGGCAGTTTCCAGATGCGGATATCCGGCAGCCGGAACGTGATGTCGAGCGTCCCGCCAGGCCACTGGCCATTCGACGTGTCGGCTCGGAGCACGGAGTATTCCACCCGCACGTGCCAGAGTAGCGGATACCGGCTGTCACGCTCCGGGGTGATTTTAGTAACGATTGATCCATAGTCGGTATCGTTGCCCTTCTGAAAATACGAATAGGGCGATGGAATTGCCAGCGACGTGTTTGGGTCGATGGCATTGGCGATCGTGTAGGCGTTGTCGTCGTAGGAGTCGCTCTTGACGTCGAACACACGCTCATACGTGTTGCCCGAATCATGCTGTCCAGACCCTTTGCCGCTCGCCAGCGCTTCGTGGACCCATACAATTGCCATCTACATCTCCACCGTTTCAGGAATTTCGATTTCCTCGGCGGCCTGGGCCGTCCGCGTGGCCGCGTTCGTCGTGTTCTTCTGCTCGCGGTTCATTTCTTCGAGCGTCTTGTTCATCCGCTCGATCTCACGCACCATGCGATCCTCACGCATCTTGTCCGAATCGAATGGCCGGAAGTGTTCTTCCCCGTCAAACGCCCTCTCTTGCGCGGGCGTCATCAGTGGCTCTTGCACCGGTCCAGGCATCGCCTCCCGCACTCCCTGCCTGGCAGGTCCGCCCACGTTCGGCATCGGCACCTCGGGAATTTCGATGCTGTCCAGTGCCCGCATCCATTGGTTCTTGAACTGAGCACCAGCCTGACTGCCCACCTCGGTCAGAGCTGGCCCCTTGGCGGTCTGCTGCAACTTCATCAGCTCATTGCGAGCCGCCGCGATCTCGCGGGTGTAGGTGTTCCACCCGACGGCCCCCATCTCCACGAGCTTGTTGGCCTCGTCCACGCGCCGCTCGAATTGTTCGGTTGGCGTCTCCAGCGACCGGGTCAAGCTCTGTCCGCGTGAGATGGCATCCTGGTGTTCTTGGGTGCGCCGAGTGAACTCCTCTTGCTCCCGCAAGTAGTCCGTCATCTCCCGCGCCGCCGCCAGTGCCTCATCATACTTGGCCGGATCCACGTCAAGGAACTTGCCGGCCAGCCGTATTTGCTCCAACTCGCGAAGGGGGCCGAAGAAGCCACGCAGATCCATGTCCTGCTGCATCGAGGCAACGAAGTTGTCTACGGCCGTCGACGCCGACGCCAACTTGTCAGGCGTCTCCTCGACGATCTCGTTGAGCCGCTCGGTGGCATCGCCCATCTGGTCGACTTTCGGCGCTGCTTTGTCGGCTGCTTCGGCCACATTCTTCGTGCCTTCCTCCATCCACCCAAGATTGACGAACATGTTCCGGCCACCCTCAGCGATTCCGCCAAAGAAACGAGCAAACGCATCCGAGGTCTTTTCCAGCGTCAGTGCGGTAAACTCGATGATCGGCGCGATGGCCAGTAGGGCATGCCCCAGCGACTCGAGCAGCGGCGTAAAGATCACGATCGATAGCCGCTCAAACAGGGTCTTGATCTTTTCCCATCCGCGGGTGAAGGCCGGCAGTTGCTTGCCGGCAACATCTTCGGTCACACCGCTCATCCCCTGCAGCTCTTGTTGATACTCTCGAATCGAGTCCGACGTGCCCAGCAGCGTCTGCAGTGCCGACACGCTCTTGTCTGAGAATCCCAGGTTGAGCAGCGTCTCTTTCTGCGCCTTATCGCTCAGGCCCGCCAGCTTCGTTTCCAGGTCGCTGAGGATGTCGGCCATATTGCGCATCTCGCCCTGCGCGTCGAATACCTTTACCCCAGCGTCGGCAAATGCGGCCGCGTTAGCGATAGCTTTGGTCTGCAGGTCTCTGAGCACGATGGCGAACTGTGTCCCAGCCTCGGCGCCCTTGACACCCTGGTCGGCAAACGCCGCCAGCACGGCCACGCCTTCCTCGATGTCCTTACCCAACGCGCGCAGGGCGGCTCCTGACTTATTGGTCAAGGCCTCGCTGAACTGCTGCACACTCGCGTTAGCCAGCGTGTTGGCGCCAACGAGCACATCCGTCACGCGAGTCAGGTTGGCCAGATTCTGCTGGGCATCGTCGACCACAAGCCCCAATGCACTCTGCGCATCGGTAGCCAGATCAGTCGCCGTGGCCAGGTCGAACATGCCCGCCTGCGCAAACCGTGCCACCTGCGGCAGTGCCGCCATCGATTGCTGCGCATCCATGCCGGCCGATGCTAGGTAGTAGTAGGCCCCGGCCGCTTCGGCCGCCGAGAACTTGGTGTCGGTGGCCACCTCCTTGGCCACCTGCGCCATGCCCTGACGCATCTCCTGGGATAGATTACCCATGATAGCCGTCGAGCTAGCCATCGATTGGGCAAAGGCCTCCGCCGGCCGCGCCGCGCCGAAGGCGGCATACAGCGCACCGACGACCAGTGTGGCCTTGGTTGCCAACGATGTGAATCCAGTAAGCGCAGACGTCGAGCCTGACACCTGCGACTTGAAGGTATTCACCTTGTTGCCGGCGCCTTGCATCCCGCTATTGAATTGGCTGCTGTTGAGTCCCAGCAGCACATTCAGTTTGCCGATCACCATCTCTACTGGTCCCCGTCTCTCCGTGTCTCCGCGTCTCCGTGAGAAACACTCTTTGGCAGCTCCGGATGGCCAAACATCTGCATCAGCTTCCGCTCGGCCACTTCGCGCCGCTTGGCCATAGCCTCCTCATCACTCTCGTCCGGCTCGTCCTCGTCCTCGTCGTCGGCATCCTCGTCGGTGCCGGCAAGGAATTGCTCAACCAGGTCCAGCACTTGGTTGCGACTCACCTTCTGCGTGTCCGTTTGGGTCCAAGCCAATACGGCCGCGGCCCGTGCCATCGGACCGTATCCAATCGCCCCAAACACTTCCTCCCAGGCCCGCCAAAACGTCAGGTCCCGGGCATCTACCGACCGGAGCAATGCACCGAGCGATGGCTGACCGCATGCCAATGCCAGCCGCCCATAGGTGCCTAGCTCTGGTCGGTCTCTAAGTTTCCCACCATGTCGTCGATATCGGCCTGGCTCCAGCCCATCAGCTCGCACAGCAGATCGCCGATGCGGCCGATAGGTGCGGCGGCCTTGCGACGCAGCTTGCGGATCTTTTCGCGCCGCTGTTCGCGGCTGGTGCAGTGGAAGATCAGCACGCCCTCTTCGTTGCAGACGAAGTCGACCATGAGCCGCTCCCGCAGCTCGTCGAGGTTCATCTCTTTCATCTCGACGGTCTTGCGGCCGCGCTTCTTTCGTCGCGTCTTGGTCATCTGCTCGTAGCGGTTGCGGTCCTCGCCGCTTGGGGTCATCACATAGACACCCGCGCCGGGCCCGCCCCATTCGGGAGTCGGCACCCAGTTGTCCAAATACGATCGATCCTCCGCATCGAGAATCTCGTCTTCGGTCAGGCACCGCCGCGCACCGGCCTCTTCCTGGTCGACAAAGTCCTCGGCAGCCAGCCCTTCCTCGCGAGCTTGAATCGTGTCCTCAGGCCGCTCGCTCTGCACACATCCCTGATCACTCATTGCTCTATGTCTCCGTGTCTCTGTGAGATCCCGCCGCTGATTTCCGCAGCACCACCAGGTCAATCTCAGACGGTCGACCAGGCGGCCGTGTTGATCTTGAATTTCATGGTCTCGCTCATCTTCTGCCCAAGCTTGGCGTCCATGTCGCCAATCTCCTCGAAGAATCCTGTCAGGGTGAGCGTGTTCAGCGTAATCCCCGTATTGGCGAGTGTGACCACCAGCGTGCCGCTCTCGCCTCGTCCGGGCCGGGTGTTGTCCGGATCGAAGTGCAGCAGTAGGGAGAGCGACTGCAGGTCGGTCAGCCCCGCCATGAATTCACGTAGCGAGTTCGACGTGCCCTGATGCGTCGCGTCGATCGCATCGGTCTTCTCGGCGTCCTTCACCACGTCGAGCAGTTCGGCGGTGATCGATCCGCTGTCATCGCCGGTGAACACCAGCGAAATGCCGGTTGAGAGGTATGAGCCCATGATGAGCCTCCATTGAAATTAGGTGAAATCGGGAACGGTCGAAGTGTACCAAACGACCCAGTCCAACGAGCACGAGTGCCGCGCCGTGTCGGTCGCATCCTCGGGCCACTCGATCGCGTCGGTCGCATTTTCAATCACGCCGCTCTCGACGGCCATCGCATCGGCTCCGCTGCCGATCGACGTGTGCTGCATCCCGTGCAGCACGTTGCGCAGGGCCAATCTGATCGCCTCCACTTGGCTATCCGACGTGCCCCAAATATCCAGTTGCAGGCGCGCCATCGACGAGCCCGACGCGCCGCCCTGGTAGTCCTCGTCAAGCTCGCTCACTCGGTGATAGGCCACGCACGGCAGAGACGTCCCTGCTGGCCGCTTGCCTCTCACAATACTCGCCGCCGGCACTAGGTCGGTGATCGATGATTTGGAAGCGAGGTATTGGTGCAGAGCGGCCTTGATGTCCATTCAGATTTTCGCCTCCTGCTCGAGCCCCTTGCGCAGCTCGTCAGCGATCAACTGGATATTGCTCTGTACCGTCTCGTCCATGGCTGGTCGAAGGAACGGCTTGGCCTCGGCCGCGTGCGGCCCACCGTGACCCAGCTCGACCAGGTGGGCGATCTTCGCCGGATCGTGCCGGCGGCCATTGACCTCGCTGGCAAAACCCTTGCGTGGCCCCACGATCGCAAACACGCCGGCCTTGTAGGTCCGCGGCCGATAGCCCAGGCTCTTCTTGAGCTGCCCGGTCCGCTTCGGGCACCTCGCCTTTGCCGCCTTGACGACACGCCTCGCGGCTTTGGCCACTCCCCGCCGCCCGTGCTTCTTCTGCAGCTTCGGCGGGAGCTGCTTGAATCGATACATGAGGGCCACATCACCTACCAGCTGCATGTTCACCCCTCCACTTTTCCAAGCTCACAACCCGCGTGTCGATCTTACCTATCTCGACCGAGTGTCTGTTGATCGCCTCGTAGTGGTGTGTATGGTCTACTGCACGCTGTTGGCATCGCTCAGTCACCGATTTGAGCTTTTCCGCCAACCCACCCAGCCAAAAAACGAACGTCACAACCGGAACTGACGCACCAATTGCAGCTGAAATTCCAGTAAGCACAAACCCAGCAACGTCCATTTATTCCACCTCGATGCATTCCAGGATCATCTTTTCGGGGCGAGCCTCGGGCACTCGTCTCGGTGGCCCGAGTATGTTGAGCGTTCTGCTGCCGAGCTTCAGCCGGCACTTGCTGGTGATGTCGGTCCTGATCCGAATCGTCACCAGGTGGGTTGTTTGGGCCTGCACTCCAGCCGCCTGCTTCACCGTCATCGACTCGCGCGGCACCACCTCAGCCGGCACACTGCGAGCAATCACCGTCCAGCTCGACGAGGAGACCCCTTTGGTGTTTGTCGTGGTCGGCTCCTCGATATCGACCCGCGACGTCAATTGGCTCGCGAGCATCATTCCGCCGGCGTTTTGCCCTTCGCAGTCTTGGCCGGCGGCGTATCTGCGACCAGCTCCGCCTTGCCGATCCGCACCAGCCGCTCAGCCACCTCCCGAGGCACGTGGTATTGTTCGCCGGCGAGCAGCTTCCCTCCGGCCCGTGGCCGGCACGTTTGCTTGATCAGCACCTTCTGATAGCTCATCACAATTACCCTATGGTTCGAAAGCTGTAATTGCCCATCAGCGCCTCAATCGATCGGGGCGCCGGCCCGAGCCGAAGCGGGCTCACCGATTCGGCAAACGCATAACTGTCAGCCACCCACAATCGGATCGCGTGTTTGATCGGAGCTGGCACCTGCTCTGCCGTGCCGTAGCCTGCCGTGTAGCGAATCACAATGTCGTCCGGATGCAGCCGGCAATCGCTCGGCCAATCCTGGTTGTATTTCAGTCGCACAATCCCGCGGCCGTTTTGATCGGCTTGCTCCCACACGCTGGTTGCCAGCGTCTGCTCGCTGCCGTCGTTATCGGTGTACTTCACACTCGACACGGTGCCCGCCGGACTCTTCGCGAGCAGGAAGTGATCCGCCGGCCAAGCGTCGAAATACTCGTCATAGGTGGCCGTGCAAAACTGGGTCCAGTGTTCTCGCTGCAACGTATCAATAGCCGACTCGACCAAATCCTTGACGATCTCAAATCGCGATGAGTCAGTCTCGCGCAGCCAGTCGGCCGCCTCCTCGGTTCGGACCGGCCACTCAGTCGCCGCGGTTTGCAGTGTCAACTTGGCCACTGCTCTGCCTCCGTTTCTTGAGCGTCGGCTTCTTGGCTCGGATCGCCTTAGCGATGCCGCGACGGATGAGCACCCGGGCTTCGCCGTCGCTCAGGTCATAAGTGCGACCTTTGCGAAAGACTCGTCCGGCTCGGGTCTGCCGGTCCCTTAGGATCTCGACGCGCACTGCATCTCCTCTCTCGGCACGATTCGCCGCACATTCGGCCCGGCCACTGAGTAGTTCAGGGCCCCGTAAAACACGAACTCGATATCCTGGCACTCGTCCACGGCCGCTTGGGTGAACGGCTGGATCACCGTCTCGGTATGCATGTGCCGCTTGCGGCCCGTGTTAGCTGGCTCGTGGCCGTCGAAGTAGTCGCCGTTCTTCTGGCCCGTGTATCCGTTCATCCCCACTAGATGGATCTGCCGGGCTCCCTGATTGATGGCATACTGCAGGCAGAGCAGGCCCGAAAGTCCGGCCGTGTAGCCGTTTCGAACAAACTGATTGTGAGCCCCAGAGATCGCCACGAACTCGTCGCAGTGATCCACCCGCCGCATCTTCAGGGCCTGAGGATCACGCCGCAATGTGACCAGCCTGGTACCTCGTGCCTGGATGTCCCTGGATTTCTGCCCGTAGATCTCGCACGCTTTGGCATCGGTCAAGAAGTACGCGTCCGGCCGGTCGGGCGGCTCGAACAGGTTGATGCCCTCGTTGGTCGTCACGATCTGCGCGACGGGGTGACGGGCACGGGCTAGGGCGAGCATCTCCCGGGCGTCGGGCCCGGCGCCGGCTACAATCCATGCCTGCTCATATCGCAGCAGCGACTCAGCCAGGTGCAGATCTAGCGGGGTATCGATGTCGATCGATCGCTCTGCTGGCATGACGTACAGACGCATCCGTGCAGGCCAATCGGTTGGCACCGGAGCTCGCAGGACAAACAGTGCGCCGTTAATCCGGTAGCGTGGCTCTCGATCCTGCCTCCGCCTTTGCCGTTCTGCGGCGGAATAGGTGAGCAGCTCGCCCGCTCCGGAAACGATGAATCCATGATCCTCCTCCACGCTTACCACGCCATCACAACGCCCGGTGAGCCGCTCAACAGCCGCATCGATGTCCTCGGCAGTCGTGAGCGGGCACGTGCATTGCATAATCACCACGGCCGACGGCTGCTGCTCCATCTGCTCCACGGCATGGCGAATCGCAGGCAGCGTTGGGGCCTCATCTCCTGATAGATCCCATGGGCGATCAATCACCGTCGCGCCGTACTCGCGGGCCGCCTTGGCGATCGCCGACGAATCGGTCGACACATAGGCCGCGTCGATCGATCCGGCAGCCAGCGCAGCACGAACCGCCCAGCCGATCAGCGGCACACCGCCAACCGGCTGGAGATTCTTGTGGCGGATCCCCTTGGACCCGCCCCTTGCTGGGATGATTGCTATGGCGGACAAGGCTAACCTCAGATGCGGATGATTTCCGCGCAACCTGCCTCGGCTGCCGTATCGGGAGCACGGCGACCTCGCGACAACACCGCGAACACCATCGCATAGGCTCCGTTGGTGCCATCGCCGACAGTCACAGTCAGGTCGAGATACCGCTTGCGCTTCCGCAAGTCGAGCTCGAATTTGAACGCCTTGTTGTCGTCGGTCGCGCTGGGCAACGTCGAGGTACTGCCAACGTGGTTATTCGCCGTGCCCCACGTCCCAGCCGTCACGGCCGCAACCGTGCCGCTGACGTCGCCCTCAAGTAGTGTCAGTGCCGAGAGGGCAATGTCCGTCGCACCAAGTACCACGTAGATCTCGGCGTAGTCCCAGCCGAGCGTGTCCAGCTCGGCCACAGTCAAGCTGGCGTTGTCGACGATCGCCGCCGGCGGAGTGAGCAGCACGAACTTGGTTTGTTGAGCGGAAATGAAATTGCCGATTTTCGCAGCCAGCCCCAACCGCTCGGTCATACAGTCGAGGACTTGCTGAAGTCGTTTGTTCGTTTTCATGTCTTTGTCCCAATAGAGTGAAGTACCCGAGTAAAATCCCGGCCGGCAACTCCGACCGGGACCGACACTACGATCAGCTTCCGGGCGTGGCCAGCATGACCATTGCACCGGCGCTGGACGTGTCGCCAACGTCGTGGATGTTGATGTCAAACCGCTCGGTACCCTTGATGGCGAGCTGATCGTACTCGAAGTATCGATCCTCGCTCATGGCCAGCGACAAGCCGCGACGAGTGCCCATCATGGCAGCCATCCGCAGATCGCCGAAGTAGCACAGGCCGTAGGTCGAGGTCTGCGCGGTGAGCGTCGAATTCATGCACTGCACGAAATTCACCGGGAATCCAAGGAACATGGGACGCCGCATTCCCTCGATCACGTCGGCCGTGTTGCCACCGGCCGCATCGGCCAATCGCATCATCGATGCCGCCCAGCCGGCCTTGCTGATGTACCACTCGGGATTGATTCCCGGGAACATGGGCAGCTTGCCGATCATCGATTCAAAGTCGGTCAGATCGAGCGTCGAGAACGCCGTGTTGCCGGTCGCCGCTGTGACCGTCGAGGCAGTGGCCGTAGTCAGCTCGGTGATCAGGCCAGAGATCCCGCCATAGGTGCTTGTACCGGTGCCGAGGAATCCGCACTGATCCTCCTTCACCGCGAACGAATACGCGATCGACCGGGCCAGGAGGTCCGCGACGGACACGACAGAGTCCTCATCGATCTCAGTCGGCCATTTGCAGAGCGCGGCCATCTTTCTGGCGGTCAGACGGATCGAGTCGAAGCCCGGATCCGAAGCCGTGATCTCGTCATTTTCGCCGACGAAATACGCGGTCACGTCGCTGATTTGGCGAGGTACGGTAGTTGTGTCCGACGCCATCGGCCAGATATAGGCCTTGCGGCGGAACGTGCCGTACTCCTCGACCAGGCGGATGATCGTGCGGCCGAATTCCTCCGGTACCAACACCCCGCCCTTGTTGTTGTCCGCCGTGGCCAACGAGCCACGGACAGACAGGCCGTGATCACGACACCAATTGGCAGCCTCAGACCGGCCGTAGAAATTGGCCAACAGCCATTGGCCGGAGATGTAGGCCTCCTCCACCGCAGTCGGGCCACGGAAGGATTTGAGGTCCAACACTCGCGCCTGGTAGGGTACCCTGACGCGGCTGACCAGGTCGCTGGACTCGTCGTCCTCGTCCAACTCACCAGCCCTGCCGCTGGTGTCACCGTCACGAATCCTCGCATCGATACGGCGCTGGGCCAGTTCGGCCTCCTTGTCTTCGAGCCACCTGGCTCGCGGCAGCTCCTTTTCCTCGAGTCGCCGATACTCGTCCATGAGCCGGTCGAATTCGGCCTTCTGCTCCTCGGTCAGGTCTCGGTCCTCTTCCTCCGCCAGGGCCGCCAGGGCCGTGGCTTTGTCGTGCATTTCACCCATCCGCTCCTGGATGGCCTTGACGCTCAGGTTTGCCGCGATCCGCATGGGAACGCCCAGCCGAGCCGAGATCCGAGTGAGCAAATTCTGCTGTGAGATAAGCATGGATTCCTCCTTGCCGGAGACCGCGCAAAGAAAAACGGCACGATCCGCCGACAGTTGATTTTGTCGTGTCAACTGCGAGCCGGTCGCGCCGCTCACGGGCAGCAGAACCGAGAGAATTGCGAGTTATGTCAGCCAAACCTCACGGGGCCAGGCCAATGTCGCATTCCTTGCTCTGGATAGATTGTTCAGCGCGTTATGCTATGACACATTGCCGGATTTGTCAAGCCTGGCCAGCCTTAGAGCCCGCTTGGCCGCGGCCAACCGCTTTTGGGCCGCCTGGGGCTTGGCAGGGGCCGGCTCGCTGCCGATCAGCCGCTTGGGGGCGTTGGCATACCGGCCCGGCGGCACCTTCGCCGCCACGGCCACGGCGGCCTCGGTCACCGTGTCCACCAGCCCGGCCTCCAGTGCCTCAGTGGCTGTATACCACGTCTCGGCCTGCATGGCCTCCTTGATGGCATCGCGATCCACGCCATCGCGCCGGCCATAGGCAGCCACAATCTGCCCAGTGATCTGATCAAGCAAATCGGCCAACTCGCGGAAATCGGCCGCATTGCCGATGGCGATCGTCCATGGCTCATGGATCATCACCATGGCCGTCTCAGCCGCGTTGATCTCATCGCCGGCCATCATCACCACTGAGGCACTGGAGGCGGCCAGGCCATCCACAGCCGTCACGACCTCACGCCGGTCGCGGAGCAGGGCTTGATAGATGGCGAATCCGTCGAACACATCACCGCCTGGGGAGTTGATCCGCACGATAATCTTCTCGACCGATGCCGGCAGCGCCTGCAGGTCCTCGATAAATCCCTTGGCGGAGATCCCGTCTCCCCACCAGTCCTCCCCGATCTCATCGTAGAGGAACACCTCGGCTTCGGTGGCCTGATTCTTGATATTCCACTGGGCTCGCTTCATGCCGCTACCTCCTTCTCCGCGAAGTATTCTCGCGTAATTCCGTCGACACGTGCCGGCCACTTGGCCAAGGCATCTTCCACCGCGTCGCTCAGTTCCTCTGGCGTGCTCGACGACACCACCACGTCGAGGATTGCCAGTGATTCGTCCCGCCACCTATCCGCTACGTCGGCAAGGCCCCACGGGGTCAGGTGTGATCGCAGCCGCGAGATCCACCCGCCGTCGCCATAGAATCGATCCATCCAGTCGCAAAACTTCTTGGGACTCGCTGCCTCCCGCCTGATTCGCGTGGCCTCGAATTCCGCGTCATGCGCCAGCTGCGAGCGAAAGGCTTCCCTCGCCGCATTCTGCGTCTCCGAATCCGGCTCATTATCGGCCCCGCCCGGATCGTCCATATTGAGCGGGTTGCGAATCTCATCCCCGCCATCAACTCCCGGCAGCGACTCAAATCTTCTGACTTCGTTTGCCGTGAGAAATGGCGCCCCGCCGAGTCCGGTCTTATACGCCTCATATCGACTCTTGATGTCACCACGAAGGAGGGCGGCCACGTTAAACTCGAAGAAGTGCGTGTCCCCGTCCTTCTCCCGTTCGGTGAGCAACTTCTCACGGCACTCGGTTTGCCACTTGGTGAGCCAGCGCATGAGCGATGTCTGCAGGTAGCTTCGGTTCTGTTCCTCGATGTTGGTGAACGTCGCCTTTTCCAAATCGCCGACCTTGTGGGGCGGCAGATTGAACCAAGATGCGATCTCCCCACGCTGAAATTTTCGCCCCTCCAACCACTGTGAGTCGCGGTTGTTGAAGCTCATCGCGTTGAACTTCATTCCCTGCTCGAGGATCGCCACACGCCCGACATTGTCAAGCCCCTCATGGATCTTGGCCCAGTCCTCTCGCAATCGCTTGATGGCTTTCTCGTCCTTGAACGAACTGGGATGTTCCAACGTCCCTGCCGGCATGGCGTGATTGCCGAAAAACTTATTGGCGTATTTCTCCTGGCTCAACCCCAGGCCCCATGCATTCCGGGCCTTTGTGACAACGCTCACCCCCCAAAGCCCATCCCACGACAAGCCACGAATGTGCAGCACTCGCTCTGGCGGTAGCTTGCGATGACTCTCCGGCGCCTGCTTATCCACGCCCTGTCGCGTCACGTACCAAGGCCTGTCGTTGATGATTTCCACCCACGTCCGGTCAGGCAAGAGCGGTGTCAACTGTACGGGTTGCCCGCGATTGTCCCGCTTGATCTCGGCCACACCGTTGCCCCAGATCAGCGCATAGAGCATCAAAGTTTCGGCAAAATCTTGCCACGACATATATGGATTCGGCCGGTGGCGGACCAACTTGAAGGCCGGATGCCTCTTGTCGATCTCCTTGTCCAGGTCGTCTTCGCCCGATCGCCGGTAGACGTTCAGCGGCAATTGCCCCACGTCACCGCAGAGCACCGAACACGCCTGCCAGATCGTGCCGTAGGTCAGCGACCTCTGCGCACTGACGGCTACACCCGAGTCATTGTCTCCACTAGTCACCCACTCAGCCAGCCACTTCTGCGGGTTGGTGATACCCGATGACTCACCTCTCACCCGCACAAATGGAGCCATAATCGCATCGAGCAACAGCATCACTTACCCTCCTTGATCGCGTAGACCCACACCGCGACTGAGCACAGCATGACTCCCACGAATCCCACCGCCAACGGCAACCACATCATGGCCAGCGCCGCGGTGATCGCCGCTAGCCCACACAGCATCACGATCAGTATCAGCCACTCCACCGGTCACCTCACACGCTCAAGAGTCCACGCTGATCGTATACGTTGCCGACATCCTCACGCCGCAGTGCGGCATCCAGTGCCATCACCAAGGCCGCCATGCCGTCGATCTTCTTCCATGCGTTACTCTCGCCGTCGGGCTTGACCAGCCGCTTTTTGCCGTCCCGCTCCCATAAGCACACATGGCCCGCCTGCCAGTCGGTCACGGGGCTTGCGTTGTGACCCATCTTGCCGTCAGTCACGAGCTTTTCGAAGATCCCGATTGGGTAACTGTAGAACTTGGTCGTCTGCGGAAACTCAACAAGCCGCTCCTCATCGAATCCGTGTGTCTCAACCAGTTGCTGCACCGAGGCCGCTGCAAACATCGGGTCGTAGTGGAATCGCTGGCAGTCGTATTGCGCCAGGATCGCGGCCGTCTCCTCCTCGAGCGTTTGATAGTTGATCGTCTCGCCAGGAATCATCCGTATCCAGCCATCTTCGGCCCACTGACGCAGCATCGGGACCTTGCCCAGGTATTCCTCAATAGCCCTCTCTGGCATCCAGTACCACACCAGCGATCGATAGGGCAGGTCCGCCCGGGCCTCCATGTCGGCCGCGTCATCTTCGGGGAAAACCAGCCCTAAGGCCGCCATATCCTTCGATCGCATCAGGTCCCAGCCGCCGCCGCACACCTGCCCAGCCAAGTCTGTAGGTCTGTATGCTTGACCGCATGCGTCCCATTTGTCTGGTCTCAACCAGGGGCTTGCCGTCTTCTGCCAGACGTTGCCGCGATACATGAAAAAATTTCGCAACTCGACTACCGACGACTTGGATGCCTCGTAGTCAGCCAGAAACTCCACCGGGTCGATCGTGTGGCCCCAGGCTGGGTTGGCCATCTTGCCGTATTTGATCGGGCTACGTTCGAACTGCTTGGCTGTAATCTCTTGGGGCATCTCGTAGATGGCCGCACACGTGTGGATATCCTGCACCTCCTTGCACGCATTGACCGCCAGGCCGTAGTCGCGACGGCTCTTGCCGTAGCTGTCCGGATCGTTGCCGGCCGTCGACAGATCGCCACCGATCGGTTCCGGGCGGCTGATCCCCATCCGCTTGATGCGGTCGATGTACTCCCAGTCGACCACGTGGCTCTCGTCGACCAAATACGACCCATTAAGCCCTTCCTTGCTTTTGGTCGTGCGCTCGTTGGAGGATGACAGGGGCAGGATCGTAGAGCTCGTCGGCAGGTGTGTAATCTCCTTTTCGTTCTGGTTGATCTTGCACTCAGGCATCAACTGAGTCGATCGAGTTATCATCTCGATCGTATGCCGGCCTGCAATCTTCCTGGCTTGTTGTCCGTCTTTTGCACAGAGATAGACATGCTGGCCGAGCTCCCCATCACCCATCGCCAAGTAGCATGACCAGGCCGCTAGGGTTGGTGACTTCTTGTTTTTCTTGGCAATGAATACGATTACACTACGGAACCGCCGCACCCACCGTTCCCATTTCCGGGACCAGATGACCCAGCCGAAGAGCCGCCGGCTTACTGTGTCTTGCCAGTCTCGGCACTCGAATGGCTGCCCGGCACACTCGCCCTCGTAGAGTACCAAATGCGTTTCCATCCACTCGGTCGCGAAGATAGCCCGGGTCGCGTCGTATCGGCAGCCCTCTCGGACGGCCAACTCGTCGATCGGGAACTCGACGGCCTCTCGCGTGATCGGGTCGACCTGATTCGCGTCGCCGGCCGCCAGGTATCCCTCACGCTTCCAGCGATTGATCTCCTTCCGCCTGGCCCTCATTTTGGCGTCAACCTGGTCGCCGGCAAAGATCTGCTTGAGCCCCGCCTTGCCACCCAGCTCCTTGACCTTCGCCTTGAGTTGTTCTTCAGTGCGAAGAGCCAACCCCTTCAGCGGCACAAACACACCATATCGATACCAAAAGCGCAGCACAAATCGGTCCTGCACTGTGAGCGATTCAAATGCTGCCGCAGATCCCGTCGTCCGTCGTCTACGCCGATTCCGCCGCATATCAGTCCTCGTCCATCGGCTCGATCCCGAGCTGCCGGATCAAGCTCGCGAAGGCCGCCCGCGAATCCCGCTCACAGGCCAGCAGAGGATGCGGCTTGAGCTGGCCAAACCGATCCTCCATCGCCTCACCATCCCGGTCGATCGCAACCCGGCACCGGCTAAATCGATCCCACGCCTCGAAGGCAGATGTCAACAACAGCAAGCTCGCCTTGTCGTCGATCTGCCACTCCTGCCGCACCTCCTCCCACTTGGCCGCAGCCTCGTCGCTCAGGTGTTGCGGCGCTCCTGCAGGCCGCTTTGGTTTCCTCTTCGCCATGTTTCGGAATTTTCTCAAGAAAAAGTGTCTTAAAAAATACGCGAGAC
>Ga0180438_10005499_pt1 | contig 17556 bp, 15 predicted proteins | sample SS_ome_12_FD_132455 | JGI IMG/M metagenome (GOLD analysis project Ga0180438, IMG submission 132455) | Hypersaline lake sediment archaeal communities from the Salton Sea, California, USA - SS_3_D_2 metaG | ecosystem: Environmental > Aquatic > Non-marine Saline and Alkaline > Hypersaline >...
TGCCTGGTAAGCTGGAAGCTGGACGAGAGTATGTGAGTGCGTCCAGAGTACAATTCCTGCTGCCGGGTTGGCAAATGGTGATGGAGCATTGCTGCCAAACCTCCAAAATTTCTTGTTGCTACTGTAACTGCTGCAGCGGAAAAGTCAAGAAGATTTTCAGGAAATTGGGATGTCCGAACCGGTTAGGCATCTCTGGGGTTTGGTGGAAAATGAAATATGGGGTTTGATTTGGGCGGTGGGATGGTTTATAATCGCTTGTTTGCTGCGGGAAATGGGCTTTGCGTTGCATTGTGATGTCTTTGGAAGGACGTGTTTCTGGTTTTATTAGCGGAAAGGAACTGGTATGAAAGCGAAAGAGACGGTGGTTGTTTTGATTGAGTTTCAGAATGAGTTCTGCAAAGAAGGAGGCAAACTCTATGATATGGTGAAGGAGGAGATTTCTCGGCAGGGGACGATTGAGAACGGGGTGAAGCTTGCCAAGGTTGCGCGTGAAAAGGGGTGTTTGATTGTGCACAGCCCTTTTGTTTTCGATGAGAAGTGGGTGGATGAGCAGTGCGTTTGCGGCATTATCGCGGGCGCGAAGGAAGGTGGGGCATTTCGGCGCGGGGACTGGGGGACGGAGTTTATCGGGGAGATGCTTCCGGCAGATGGCGACGTTGTGCTGGAGGGGAAGCGCGCTTTGAGCGGTTTTACGAATACCGGGCTTGATGAAATACTTCGGAAGCACGGGATAAAGAACGTAGCCTGCGCGGGTTTTCTATCGAACGTGTGCGTGGAGGCGACGGCGCGTTCGGCTTATGACGGAGGGTATAAGGTTTGCGTTGTGAAGGACGCAACGGCAGCGACGTCGAAAGGCAACCAGGATTACGTGGAGAGGGAAATCTATCCCGTGCTTGGCGAGGCGATGACGACGGATGAGTTTATCGCGAGTCTGGAATAGAGGTAAGAAACTATCAATTTTATGACTTCTTCGAAATCGGAAATCAGGCATATATTATTTGAGCGATTCTCTATACGGCCGACCTTCGATTTTGGGGAGACTTTGCAAATGTTCAAACAGGAGATGTAGTTATGAATGATTCGGTGATTCGCTCGTTATTTGGCGTTGGCGTTTGTCTGGTGCTGATTTTGTGGGGAGGATGCGGGAGAAAGGACATGTCAGGAAAAAGTAAAGATTCGGTAGTCAGCAGCGGAAGTGCAGAGACGGTGAAATTCGCGGTGGCGTGGTCTCGGAATGCCGACCCGGACGCGGCGGGCAGGGAGGCGGCGGAGCGGGCGATAAAGGCTCTGGGGTGTCCGGCAAAGGGAGTAGTGTTTTATACATATTATCAGGATTCGGATTTTGTTCCGGACGAAGGGAGCCAGGCGACGGCGGTGAAGGCCGACATAGCGGCCGAGCGTGCGGTGGCGAAGGCCGTGGCTTCGGCGAGCGGGACGACGCCGAATATCGGCTGCCGCGCGCGGACGCTGACGAACGGTGGTACGCTATTGAAGAATGCGGTGGGCGTGCTTGCGGTGGGCGGCGCGCAGGCTGAGGTAAAGGCGTTTGCGGCGCCGATACTGGATGAGCGGCTTGAATCGGGCAGACGTATTGCCGATGCGTTTAAGGAGGTGAAGGAGCTGAATCTGATTATTGCGCTTGCGGAGATGCGTCTGAGCTTCGAGGCGAAGGAAGGTGTGAGCGTTGAGGATTTCATACGGGGCGTAATCGACAACAGCCCGGCGAAGGTGAGTCTTTTCGGGGGCAACAGCATGCCGGATGATATGGCTGCGGCGGAGCTGGGGGGCGCACAGTTTTATAACGGTCGGGCGTTAAAGGGCTACGTGGTGGCGCTGGGCATAGGGGGGCCGATTCGGACTTTTGCAAATCACGTAAATGAATTCAAGGCCTGCGAAGGGACGGTGACGGTGACGGAGACGAGGGACAAGTGGGTGGTGACGTTGGACAACAAGCCGGCGATGGAGGTATACCGCAGGGTTCGCGGGATGAAGCCGGAGGAGAAGCTTACGAGCGACTGGCAGCATCCGATCGGGGTTGTGGTGGGGGGCGGCAAGGAATATGTTCGGATGGTTCTGAACTGGGTGGGTGCGGACGGTAAAGACAAGGACGGCAAGGACACGGATGTTACGCCGGGTTCGCTTTGTTTTGTTGCGCCGGTAGTTGAGGGTACAAAGGTTAAAATCTTTTCCGGGGGCGACGACGCCCGTGCGATTGTGTGCTCGGCGGAGGAGGGGATCGAAGAGACAATGCGAGAGGCGAAAGCATCGGGGGCGGCGCCGGCGTTGTGTCTGCTGAGCAACTGCTGCGCGCGTGGGATGCGTCTTCGGACGTTCGGCGAGTCAGGCGACGACGAGGTGTCGGAGGCGATAATCCCGGCGATGGGAAAGGAGATTCCGCTGTTCGGTTTTTACGCGTGGGGCGAGCTGGGCCGGATAAAGGGCAAATACCAGGGACTGTCGCATCAGTATCAGCAGCATACGTTTGTGTCGGCTGTGATTGCGGTAGAATAGTCCGTGTAATGTGGGTGTGTAACTGACTAAACAGGAGAGAAGAATGCTAAAAGAACTATTAGCGGGGCTGATATGTTTCGGACTTGTTGCGGGCGCAGTCGGGTGCGGGTCGGGCAAACCGATTTGCGTTGGAAGCGGTCTTTCGGAGCTCGAGGATGCGCACGCGGCGGGGGCCGAGGCGGCCCAAAAGGCAAAGGCGGCGCTGGGCGCAGCGTCTGCGGAGGTGGTGATCGTTTACAACGGGAGCAACGTGAGGGACACGGCGAAGATGCTGGAGGGCGTGGGTTCGGTTTTTGATTCTTCGCTCATCTACGGATGCGGTGGATATTCTCCGCTGACGCAGGAAGGCAGCGCGGGACGTGTTGCGGTGCTGGCGCTCGGCGGGGTGGAGGTGACAGCGGTTCGTGGCGTGGTTGAAGGCGGGGAAGGTCATAAGGACTGCGGCGTGCAAATCGGCAACGCTTTGAAGACCGCCGCCGGTAAAAAAGATGGAGGGCGTCTGCTGCTTGTTTTCGGAGATTGTCACGTTCCGAAAAACGACAACCTCGTGGTGGGGTTGCGCAGCGTGCTGGGTGATGATTTTGCGGTCGTCGGGGGCGCGGCGCACGGGGGCACGGTTTATGAAAAAGGCAAGGCGTACGAAAAAAGCAACATCGGGCTGCTGCTGACAGGTGATTTTGAGTGCGGATTTTCGATGAAGGAGGACATGAGCGCCGACGGGCTTATCAATTCGGCGCGTGAAGCTTTTGCCGAAGCGATTGGTCGAAAGAGGGAAAATGTCAGGCTTGTGCTGGTGTTCGACTGCGGCGGGCGACGGGGGGAGATGCTCAAGAACAAGAACTTTCCGCAGGAACTCGAAGCGATGAAGTCGGTGGCCGGTGACATCTGCATCTTCGGCTTTTACGGCAGCGGTGAAATCGGGCGTGCGGACAGCAACTCGCCGGCGCGGGGAGTGGGGTATTCGATAGCGACGTGCGCGATTTCGAGCAAATAAGAATGAAGACCTGTCAATAGGAATTGCCATGAAACAGAAAGAAAGAATGAGCAGACGTTCGATGTTGAAAGCGGCGGGCGCCGGTTTCGGTCCGGCGATGGCGGGTTTGAGCAAGGCCGAGGACGCCAGCGTGTGCTGTTCGAAAGCGAAACAGTGCATGACGGTAAGGTCGGTGGTTGTTGTGGCGGCTGTTTTGGGGTTGATCGTCTGCGGCGAGTGCGGCGGGGCGAGGCCCTGGTGGACGGGGGCGAGGACAAGTCCCAAGTTATTTATGCCGCTGCCGGATTACTGCAATACGCCGGATGGGATGACGCTGGAACCGATTACGGGTAATATTATACTGTCGTGTCCGAATTTCAACGACACGACGTATCCGGGAGTTTTGATGAAGATAGACCGTGCGAACAAGCTGTCGCTTTTTTATCCGATGCCGGTGCATCCGGAGACCAAGCGAGGCTGTCCGATGGGTCTTGATTTCGGTCCGGACGGGAATCTGTACGTTGCGGACAACCAGTATTTCTACGACAAGGAGTATAAGTCACGGCTGATACGCGTGTTAATCAGGGGTGGAATACCGTTGGCCGCCGAGGTGGTGGTTGAGGGTTTCAAACTGTCCAACGCCGTTATCTGGAACGGCGAGAGCATTTATGTGAGCGAGACGTATTTCGATTTGCCGGACAGACCGGGCAGCAGCGGGATTTACCGGTTCAAACTTGGCGAACTGCAAAAGGGGACGGTGCGTCTGAAACCAGATGCGACCGACCCCCATCTTATTGCAACATTCACGACGAAGCCGAACAAACGGGGTGATGTGTCAGGGGCGGACGGGTTGACGTTCGACAGCAAGGGGAACCTTTACACGGGCAACTTCGGGGACGGGGTCATGTACAAGATTACGTTCGACAAATCCGGCCGGGTGACATCGAACGAGGTATTCGTCAAGGATCCGAAACTGACGTGTGTGGACGGGCTTTTCTGCGACGTGAAAACGGATGAGATATACGTTGCGGATATGGAAAAGAACGCGATTCAGATTGTTTCCAGTTCGGGCGAGGTTCGGACTTTGTGGGAAAACGCGGACACGGACGGGACGGGTGGGCGGCTTGACGGGCCGTGCGAGTCGCTTATGCGGGGAGATGAACTGATCGTGGCCAATTTTGACATGCCGTTGGCGGGTCTTAGAAACACAAAGCACGACAGGCCGCACACGTTGTCGGTGATCAAGCTGAAAGACCAATAATGGATTTTTCGAAACGAACCGTTCTGGTGACGGGAGCCGCCGGGGCCATCGGGAAGGGCATTGCAGGCGGTTTTTGCATGGGCGGCGCGAAAGTTTTTATTACGGACCTCGAGCAGGGTGCGGTCGATACGGCTGTCAAGGAGATCGGTTGTGAGGGGGGATTCTGTGAAGGGCTTGCAGGGGACGTGACGAACGGGGCGCAGGTTGGGGAGGTTGTTTCGGCGGCGTCGAAGGCGGCGATAATCGGGATGACACAGTCATTAGCCTACGAGCTGGCGGATTACGGAATAACGGTGAATTGTCTTTGTCCGGGAATCACCGAGAGCACGGGTGTCTGGAAGAAGGTTTCAGCCGGATACGTTGAGAATCTGAAGCTTGCGATGGATGAGGTTGTCGGCAGATTTACTTCGAAGGTTCCGTTGAAGCGTCTGGCGAAGGTCGAGGACATAGTGGGGGTGACACTTTTTCTGGCGTCGGAGGGCGCCGATTACATGACGGGTCAGGCTATCAACGTCAGCGGCGGAAGAGAGATGCATTAGGTCGGTCGAGTGCGAAGACCGGGAGTTTTGATATGTATACGCGCAAGGAAATAGCCGAGACGATAGACCATGCTGTTCTGAAGCCGTTCGCGGTGGATAAAGATGTTATTGAGGCCTGCAGGATGTGTGAGGAGCGCGGCGTTGGCAGCATCTGCGTGCGTCCGAGTTATGTGTCTTTGCCGGCGAAAGAGCTTAAGGAATGCAATTGCCGTTTTTCGACGGTGGTAGGCTTTCCGCCTGGAAGCAGCAGGCCGGAGGTTAAGTCGCTGGAGGCGAGGCTTGCACTTAAAGACGGGGCTGTGGAACTGGATATGGTCATGAACATCGGGAAGTTTCTTTCGGGCGATTATGATTTCGTGCGCAGGGACATTGAGGCGGTGGTTTCGGAAGCGAAAAAGCACAAGGCAATAGTCAAGGTTATTCTGGAGATATGCTACCTGTCGGCTGAACAGGTCGCCGGGGCCTGCAAGCTGGCAGAGGCGGGCGGGGCGGATTTTGTGAAGACCTCAACCGGTTTCGGGGACGGTCCTGCAACGCCGGAGGCGATCGAGATCATGGTCAGGACGGTGGGAAAGACGATGGGTGTGAAGGCGTCAGGTGGAATCAGGTCGTATGAGACGGCGGTGGGCTATCTGAAGCAGGGCTGCGACAGGCTGGGCGCGGCATCGACGGAAGCGGTACTCGATGGAGCGCCGGAATGATATTTTCGAGGGTCGAACTGATGCGGAGCGGCGAGGGGCCGCGGACGATTCTGAAGGTATGAAAAGGAGAACGAGTCGATGGATTTAGAACTCAAAGACAAGGTGGCGCTGGTGACGGGCGGCTCGCGCGGATTGGGCAGGGCGATCTGTTTGTCCCTCGCGGCAGAAGGGGCAAGGGTGGTGGTGAACTATTGTCAAACAGCGGGGCGTGCGGCTGACGTTGTCGAAAAAATCAAGAGTGATTACGGGGGCGAAGCGCTGGCGGTGTGCGGCGACGTCTCGGTTGAAGCCGACGTGAAGAAGATGTTCGATGAGTCCGAGGAGAGGTTTTTGCGCGTGGACATACTTATCAACAACGCGGCGGTGTGTCCAACGCGGTGGGTGAGGGACATGGCGCGGGAGGAATGGGACCGGACGATTGAGGTGAATCTGACGGGTGCGTTTCTGACATCTCGAGAACTGGTGCGGCGTGTTCTTGGGGCGGGGCGCAGGGGCCGGATTGTGAACATCGCGTCGCAGGCGGCCTTTCGAGGTTCGACGACGGGCCATGCGCCTTATGACGCAAGCAAGGGCGGGGTCGTCTCGTTGACTATTGCCCTGGCCCGTGAGCTCGCCCAGCACGGTATCTGTGTCAACGCAGTGGCGCCGGGGCTGATACTGACCGAAATGGTGGCGAAGGTATTGGAAACGAACAAGGAAAAGTACCTTGCCCGGATACCTCTTCGAAGAATCGCCACACCGAAGGAAGTGGCGGACGTGGTGACTTTTCTGGCCTCGGAAAGGGCAGGCTACATGACCGGCGCAACGGTTGATGTCACCGGGGGGATGCTGATGCGGTGAGACCGGCGGCGCGGAGGGAAGTATTTGGAATTGCCGTTGACAGGCTTTTGTGGTATATCAGCAGGGCCAAGGGCCTGTGACAGGCAATGAGCCCGGTCGGTCGGACAGATGAGGTAGAAGGAGTTGCGCTATGCCTGCTATGTCGGCGAATGTGAGAATCCGGCTGAGTATAATGATGTTTCTTCAGTATGCCTTCAACGGCGTCTGGATTATTCCGCTCGGGTTCTATCTGCACAAACAAGGCTACACGGCTTTCGAGATCGGTTATGCGGCCGGCACGACAATTGCGCTGGGGTGCATCATTTCGCCGTTTTTTGTGGGCATGATAGCCGACAGATTTTTCTCGGCACAGAAGGTTTTGGGGGTGCTGAATATCTTAGCGGCCTTGTTTTTGTACGTGGCGAGCCAGACGGCGGTGGACAGCCAGGGAGTGAAACAGCCGAACGTTTTCTTCTGGGTGCTGCTTGCACACAATCTGTGCTACATGCCCACGTGGGCTCTGACAAATTCCATCGCGCTTTACCAGATGAGCAATCCCGGCAAGCAGTTTCCGAGCATCCGTGTCATGGGAACGATCGGATGGATAGTGGTCAGCGGGGTGACACTATTCAGCAAGAAGCTGAGCCCTCTTGTGGGCTCCACCGAGACGATCGAAGCAACACGATTGCCGATGATATTAGGGTCGGGAATCGGTGTCATCGCGGCGGTTTTTGCGTTCTTTTTGCCGAGTACGCCGCCGAAGCCGACGGACCACAAGATTAGCTTTGGCGACGTTCTGGGCGTCAGGGCGCTGGCGCTTTTCAAGGACCGGAACTTCGCGGTTTTCGCGATCAGCTCATTTTTGATTCTTTTCCCTGCGATGTTCTACTGGCAGTTCTGCAATTTGTTCCTGAACGAAATCGGGATGGAGTTCGTGCAGTTCAAGCAGAGCGTCGGTCAGATGGCCGAAGCGGTGTTTTTGTTTCTGATGCCGTTTTTTTTCGCCCGCTTCGGGGTGAAGAAGATGCTGCTGATCGGGATGCTGGCGTGGGTGGGGAGGTTTTTGTGTTTCCAGTTGGGCGACGTCGGGTCAATGGTGTTTTTGCTTTACGCGGGTCTGGCCCTTCACGGTGTGTGTTTTGACTTTTTCTTTGTAACAGGCCAGTTGTATACCGACAAAAAGGCACCGAAAGAAGTCCAGGCAAGCGCCCAGGGACTGATCTCACTGATAACGTTCGGGCTCGGCTGGCTTTTCGGCTCGGTGCTTGCGGGAAGGGTGATCGATAATTACGTCGTCGAAAATGTGGTCGACGGCGCCGTAGTCAAGGGCCATAACTGGCCGGTCGTGTGGCTTTATCCGGTGATAATGGCGGTAATTGTTGCTATTTTCTTCCTGGTTTTCTTCGATGACAAAACCGTTGTGGGTCGTGATTAGAGCCGGTAGGGCGGCCTACAGGAGGAGTCAATTGTGTCCAGATATCTGCTTGGGACCGACAACGGCTGCACCGTTGCCAAGGCCGGGCTTTTTACACTTGACGGCAGCGAGGTCGGCGCTGCTTCGCGAAAGATCGAGCTTATCACGCGGCAGAGCGGATACGCGGAAAAGGACATGCTCAAGAGCCGGCGGGCAACGGTCGAGCCGATCCGGGAGGTGGTCGAAAAATCAAGGGTCGATCCAAAGGATATTGCGTGCGTCGGGTGCACGGGCCACGGAAACGGGCTGTATCTTGTTGACGCCGATGGCGAGCCGGTTCGAAACGCAATCGGCTCGATGGACAGCCGCGCGAGAGACTACGTGGAACAACGGGCGGCTGAGGGTGTCGACAAGGCAATTCGGGCCAAGACGATGCAGAGTATCTGGGCAGGGCAACCGAATGCCCTTCTTGCGTGGCTGAGGGACGACGAGCCGGATTCGAATCAAAGGCAACTGTACACAGCAAAATACGATAGCTACAAGAAAGTGATAGCAGCCTTGAATCCAATCTGGAAAGCATTAGAATAGAGTGACCCAGCATCATAGAGATCAGGAAAGGAAAACGAGTATGGAATCGAAAGAAAAGTCCGGCAGAAGAGCAATTGTGAAAGGCATCGGCGCGGTCGCGGTGTTGATGCTGGCAATGGGCGGATGTAACAGCGAGCAGAGAGCGGGTTTGAGTGGCAAAAAACCGGCCCTTGTGTTCAACAACTCGGACTTCTACGATGCCATGGGCAGGTTCAAGCAAGAGGCGGCGAAAGACGCGTATTTCACGCTCATGAAGTATCACGGATACCCTGTTTTCCCGGGGATGCGCGAGAAGCTGTGGGTCTCGGACTACGGAACGGGCCGGTTTACCGAGCTTGGGCTCGGCGCTTGCATGTTCATAAACAACGAAAGGGACCGTTACATGGGCATGGATTTGTTCCTGCTTCCGAACCAGATGCTTCCGGAGCATTATCATCTTGCCACTGCCAAGGGCGGGGCGAAACTGGAGGGATGGCACGTTCGCCATGGGGTGAGCTACGTTTACGGAGAAGGCGAGCCGACCAGGAAGATGAAGGCGGTTGTTCCAAGCTGCCATCAGCCGGTGACGGTAAAGCACGAGGTGATACTGCATCCGGGTGAGACGACGACTCTTAACAGGGCGACGGCAAGGCATTGGCAATTCGGCGGCCCGGAAGGCGCGATCGTGAGCGAGTACGCAAACTTCCACGACGACAACGGTGTGAGGCATACGGATGCAAGGCTTGTTTTTCCATAGTTTAATTGGAGAGCGCATGAAATGAGGACAGATTTTTGTTTCGGCAGGGGGGTAGCGGCGGTGATTTTCCTTTGTTTTGTGATGTTTCCGTCCGAGGTTTTCGGCGCGGCAGCGAGGTGGCCGGCGGGCAAGTCCCCGGAGGAAATCGGAAGGCTTGCAGCGGATTTTACGGTGCGGAACCATATGGGGAGCATCGACTATGCGAATAGCTGCTGCGCCTACGGTGTTCTGAAGTTTGCGGCTGTCACCGGTGACGCTTCGCTGCGAACCCGGGTCGAAGCGGCGTACGCACCCTATCTTTCCGGGAGCAAAAAGAACGAGCGCAACCGCTACCAGGGCGAGGGAGTGGTTGCGCAGTGGTTCGGGTTTATACCTTTTGAGCTTTACGCCCAGACCAACAATCGGGACTATCTGGCGTTGGGCAGACAGTACGCGGATGAGCAGTTCGAAAATCCGAGAAAGGACGGTCTGCCCGGGTATACCAGGTGGTGGGTGGATGATATTTACGGAATCGGAGTGCTTCAGGGCCAGGCGGCTCGATTTACGGGCGAACTGGACTATGCGGACCGTGGGACGCTCGGGTTGCTGGTGGGCGCCGAGAAACTGCAGCAGGCGAACGGGCTTTTTCTTCACGGGCTGGAGAAGGGCAGGTTTTTCTGGTGCAGGGGCAACGGCTGGGCCGCGGCTGGAATGGCTGAATTGCTCTCGTCGATACCGACGGACCATCCGAAGTTCAACACGTCGGCTGTTTTCGGGGGTCGGCTGCTGAAGGTGTATCGCAAGCAGATGGAAGGTCTGCTGGAGTGTCAGGACGAAAGCGGGGCGTGGCGGCAGTTGCTTGATCAGCGGGAAGCATGGGTGGAAACATCGGGGACGGCGATGTTCGTTTATTCAATGGCAACAGGTGTTTATGAGTGCTGGCTGCCGTCTGAGCCTTACTGCGCGGCAGCCGAGCGCGGCTGGCAAGCGCTGGCGAATCTTGTTGACGGACAGGGTCGGTTGAAGGAGGTTTGTATAGGGACCGGCGTTCGAAGCTCAGCCGAGGAATATCTGGGCCGGCGGAGAGTTGCCGGTGACGAGCACGGCCAGGCGGCGCTGCTGTGGGCGGCGGCTGCGATGATTCGACTTGAGCAGGCCGGTTGGCTGAACGAAAACCGCGCCAAGAAGCGGGCGGATTACCTTGAGATTGTCAAGGCTTACGCCGATACGATGCTTGAGCGCGGGCGTGACAGGTACGGTTTGGAGCACTCGCCGCTTTTTGCGACGATGCTCGATCGAAAGACGTATGAAATGTTTTCCGAGGAGCAGCAGCGCAGGCTGTGGCGGATACGCCTTGAGGACTGGGAAAACTGGGGCATACGCAACCGCGACCGAATCTTCAAAGGCGCCAATCCCCATCACGATGAAGACCTCTATCAGGTGCTTTACGCACTTGCAAAAATAACCGGTGACATCGATTATTCCCGCGAGGCGGACAAGACAATCAAATGGTTCATGCAGCGGTGTCAGAGTCCGGCAACCGGTTTGCTGGCATGGGGTGAGCACATGGGATGGGACTTCCATACCGAAACGATAATCCGGCACGGGGGTCTTCACAATGCGGGTATTTTGAGAGAGTGCATCACTCACGAATTCGGCAGGCCGTGGGTGCTGTGGGAAAAGTCATTCGATTTGGCCCCGACGGCGTGCGAAAGATTCGCGCGCGGCCTGTGGGAGCACCAGATACACGACCACAAGACGGGCAACTTCTCTCGGCACGCAGTGTATACCGAACACCGGACCTTCCCGGACAGCGAGTTTCCCCGACACGGTGGTTTCTACATCGCCGCGTGGGCGGAGGCCTACAAGAGAACCAAGAAGCCGGTGTTCGCCCAAGCGCTCGATACGCTGGTTACGCATTTCGAGAAGCACCGCAGCCCCAAGAGCGGAATTATCCCGGCTGTTGGGCCGGGGTCGATTGCGTGGCCGTTCAGCAACCTGTCGCTGGCAATCGACCTTTGGGAGGGCAGCGAAAAAGTGCCGCCCGAGCTGGCGGAGAAGATGCGCAAGTGTGCTTCAAGGACCGACGCGGTTATGCTTGGTATGAAGCACGACCTGCGGCCTGAGGGAAAGGGATTTCTGAGCAATGTTGAGCTTCACAGTCTGGAACCGGATGCGAGAGGCGGCTACAGCGGGCGAGGCAACGGCAGTGAAGCGGGCGTGGCCAACAACTGTATGGTTCGATACAAACAGGTCGGGCTCGAGGGTTACCGAAGTCTGATTCTGGACGCTGCGGCGCCGTATCTTGAGGGTGAATTCGACTTTACTTATGCGGTGCGGCCTGGGGCTTTCGGGGGCGTGATCTGGCTTATGCTGAACGTATATGAGCTGACAGGTGACAGGCAGTATCTCGACCGGGCGGATTATTTCGGGCGTCAGGCGGTGAAGCTGTTTCTGTCGGACGGATCGCCTCTTCCGAAGACGAATACGAAATACGACCACTACGAGGCGGTTACGGGCGGTGACACGCTGATGATGGCGCTGCTGAGGCTGTGGATAGCGCAGAATCGCCCTGCTGCAGATGTTTGCCTTATTTATACGGGCCGCTGAGCGCGGTAAGGACCGGACGGCGGAATCAGGCGAGCAAAAGACAGCCTGGGCACATAAATCGGTATGGGTAAGCGTAAGCTTCGAAAAGACAAAGTCCGGACAGCCGGTTGACAAGGCCTTGCGGGCGCCTGCGGCAAGAGATTCTGCACAAGGGAATAATTACGGAGTTGCTTTGCCTGGTGTTGGCGTCTTGCTACTCGCAGGGGACAACAAAGGGAGGGCCGGCGTTCAGCAGAATAGCGGCGACGGCCTGAAGGTCTTCGAGGTCAAGCTGAAGGTCGGTATTCACATCTCCGCAGTCGCCCTGGCCAACCGGCACAACAAAGGGCGGGCCGGCCTGAAGCAATATCCCCGCGACGGCCTGGAGGTCTTCGAGGTCGATTTGTCCGTCACCCGCCGGAGGGGGGCTAACATCACCGGGACAGGGGCAGTCCCCCGAATAGACAACGAACAACTGCAATGCGTCCATCTTGATTTCATTGGTTAGCTTTTCAAACGCGAACGTGGTTGCAAGTGGAAAGGGACCATAAGGATTGATGTCGCCGACAAGGTCGTCAACAGTGATGGTAGTACCCTCGGCACCGGCAAGGACTTCGAAGCTGTAGAGGGCTTCTCCCGCCGGCGGCGGGATACTTTCGTCGACGTCAGGGGTGCACGGGTCGTCGAACCATAAACCGCCTGAGACCTGATAAATCACTATGTTGGCGCGGGTGCCGTCTTGATGGAGGCCGGGGTCGCTAAATGGCGAGTAGGCGAATCCGGGGTTGAGTGCGCCCACTTTGTCGACACCCTGGTTTGGAATGAAAAGATCGGTATTCTGAACGGTGATTGCTCCTATGTTCATGGCTTCGGCGGCGAAGTCGGCGATGACATCTATGACTACGCTGGTGTCGGGACTGACTTCGTATCTTTCGAGCGCGGCATTGTAAACGGCGCCGGCGCCGGGCTCAAACCATGCCGTGAGGCCATTTTCGGCATGAACCGTCACGGCAGCCATTACGACCATCAGAATCGTCACTCTTGACTTTCGCATTTTCCTCGCTCCCTTCACGACAAAGCCAGACTTTACTTCAAGGGTCGGGCGGCCCTGCTGCCAGCGGGCACAAAAGCGCTAAGGTATATTATAAACCGCATCCGGCCGGCAGTCAAGGAAAATTCCGGTCAAACCCGGGATGTGCAGGAAATATCCCATAGACCAGCGGAGAATTAGATGAAAAGGTTACCGCCCCGAAGGAGACCTGTTGCTTTGAGGGCAAAGAGATGATTCCGGCCTGAAAGCATCTTAAAGGTTGTTGTATTCGGGGGTGAAGTGTTGGTCGGTCAGGCCGACATTAAACTTCAGGTCCTTATAGGTATATCTGCCAATCAGATTGTCGCTGCTGTCGAACCTTTCCAGTTCGACGGGCAGGAGATATTCGGGGTCGAACCTTACGATGATTCGCCTTATCTGGTATTCCTGTGGTTTGGGCAGCAGGATTTCCACGGATATGCAGTTTCTGCCGTCAACGGTTGCGGCTCCGAGATATTTTGTCTGTGCTCCCCGGTGTTGCCGTGCCAGGCGGTAGGCGTCCAACAGTCTTATGAGCAGTCGCCTGAAACCGAACTGGTCACAGGTGTATAGAGTGGATTGCCGTGCGGCTTTGGACCTGGGATGTCGTTTGAGGGATTTCATCCACGACAGAAGGCCGGTGGGATGTACGAGCATTTTGTTGCTGCCGGGGCCTTCCACGTAAAGCAGCCTGTCGGCAGGACCCGGATTCTTCAGCCACTCCATAAAAACGGAGAAGGGTTTGTCTTTGAACCTGAAGGAGATGACCTGTTGAGCGCCGAGCTTACGTTTTATTCGCTCCTGCTTGTGAAGGGTGCCGGTGTAATCGCGGACTTTTCTTTTGTAATTGGCCAAGGCCCTTTGCAGCAAGGCCGGAAAGTTGTTCTTGGCCTGTTCCACTATTTCGGCCGTTACATCATCCTGGACCGGTGATTGAGCCGGCCCAGGGTGGGCTGCGCTCGTTTGTTGCTCAACGAATATCGTCAGACAGCAAGTCATTGTCAGAAGCGCAGCTATCGCGGCGGAGGGCCGGCTATTACATCTAAGGGCAAGTACCTTTTTCATAAAAGTAGCCTATTCGTACGTTATATGAGCTTAAAATTTTGTATGGTTAATACGGTTCAGATTTCGAGTTGTTTTACGGAAGCTGAAAGTATCTTTGCATGAACAGGATTGGGTGGCCGGCGGGTGTAGCCTACATACCGAGTGGGCCGGGCAAGAAGAAGGTGATTCAAGTAATTCACGTAAAAACCGCCGGCGCGGTCGGTTCTATTCGTGGCGGAGGGCCACTATTGGGTCGACCCTTGCGGCCCTTATTGCGGGGTACAATCCGAAGACAACGCCGACGACCAGGCTGATAACCAGCGGCAGCATAATGCTTGCCGGTGTAATAACCGTGGGCATTCCTGAGAAGTATGTTATAAGAGCCGGGATGCAGATTCCCATGCCGATTCCTATTAACCCACCGGCCGTTGAAAGCACCAAGGTTTCAATCAGAAACTGGGATATGATCTGTTTTCTCTTGGCTCCGATCGCGCGTCTTATTCCTATTTCCCTCGTGCGTTCGGTAACCGAAGCGAGCATGATGTTCATGATTCCTATTCCACCGACAAGCAGGCTGATTCCGGCTATTGAGCCGAGTACAATGTTGAAGGTTCGTTTTGTGGCTTCAGCCTGTCTGAGCAGGCCCAGCGGAACGCTGACGACGTAGTCGTTGTTTTTGTGGAATTGCTCAAGCATCGTATCAATCGCGTCGGCGGTCGGCTGAACGTTCTCGATGCGGTCAACCTCAACGATAATCTGGTGCAGTTCGACCATTTCCCTGTCTCTTGCACCGATGGTTCTTCTAACGGTAATTTCGCCGAAGTACGTTCTGGCGACGTTGATTGGAATGTAGATGTCGACCTGCTGGTCGGGAACCTGTATGTTTCCCGCGCTTCCGCCTTCGCTTTCTACAATCCCAATAATCTCGAAATAATCCCCCCCGATTCTGAGAGTCTGTCCTATTGAGTTTTCGAGAGCGAGCAGTCTTCTGGCTCCGAATTGTGTAAGTACGGCGACAGCGGCGTGATCATCCATGTCTTTTTGGTTGAGCAGCCTTCCAGCGGTTACGGGTCTGCTGACGAGCTGGAACCATTCGGGTGTGGTTCCAACCACTCGCAGCTCAAGGGCGCGTGGTCCGAGGCGTCCTTCTTTTCGTATGAGCTTTGCGGATGCGGTGCGTTTTACAGTTTTGAGAGTCTCTTTTATCCTGATGTGGTCGTAATAAGTCAGTCCGTAAATGCTCATACGTGAGCGTCTGGCGGGCGCCGAGGTTTTGTCGGTAGGTTTTAGTGCGGAGATGATTATGTTGTTGCTTCCGAGCTTGCGTATCTGCTCGAGCGCCTCCCGGCTGGCGCCTTCACCGACGCTGAGCATGGCGACGACGCTGCCGACACCGAAAACGACGCCGAGCATCGTGAGAATGGAGCGGAGCTTGTGCAGCATCAGGTCTCTGATTCCAACAATGATATTCGGGATGATGCGGCTGTGCTTCATGTCGAACGGGCCTCAGGACGCCGTGGGAAGTTCGAAATCGAACTCATTCATTTGCGTTATTCTCGTTTGCCTCAAAGCCTGCTTCGAACTGCCGTTCTGCGTTTTTTTCCGGAGGCGATTCGAGTTGAATTGCAGTTTCAGTCGATTTGACGGCGGCGTGAAGCGGGGGCGTAAGCAGCACAACTTCACCGGGAGTCAGACCACTGAGGACCCTTATCATCCTGTTGTTGTCGAGTCCGAGTTCCAGCTTGCGCGGCTCGAAGGCGGCTGCGTTTCTTACATAAGCGGTGGGCTGTCCGTCTATTCGCATGACGGCCTGGATGGGTATGTAAACGGCATTTTCGTATTCCTCGACAACTATCTCAGCCTTGCAGGTCATGCCCGTTCGAAGGCGGTTTGTGTCTCCTTCGAGATGCACCTCGGCGTTGTAAACCTTAAGGTCGGGATTGAGGTAGATGCTCTGCGCGTCGGGAAGCGGCGCGATACCGGCAAGGCGGCCTGTAAACGTTCTGCCGGAAAGCGCCTCGACGGTGACAATTACAGGAAGTCCCACCTTTACCTTCTCAAGGCTTGTTTCATGTATCTTGATGTCGGCCTTGACCGATTCGGCGGTCGGCAGGTAAATCAACTCCTGGCGTTTGTAGACTTCCTGTCCCTCATCGAGCGGCTCGCGGCTGCTGCGGCTGCTTCTTTTTGCACTTGTGGCATAAATGACCAAGCCATCAAAAGGAGCGTAGATTTTCGTGTATTCGATCTGCTCGTTTATCTTGGTGAGTTTTTCGTTCTCGCGATTGAGCTTTGCTTCCTTGGCTCTGAGGTCGGCCTCGGCTTCGACGACATCGGCTCTTGCCTTTCTCTTTGCGCGTTCGAGGGCCATCCTGGCCTGCTTGACGTCGCTTTCGAGCCGGTCCACGTTCCTTGGATGAGAATAATCCTTAAGCAACTGCAAATCATTTTCAGCGAGTTCGAGGTCGAGTTTCCTCTTGTTTACAGCCAACTGGTCTATCATATATTCGGTATGCGAAAGATATTTCTCATCGTAGAGAGTTTTGGACCAACCGAGCCTTTCCTGGGCAGTCTGAAGCTCTTCTCTGGCAAGTGTGATTCGTAATTCGGCCTCCTTGACCTGGTTCTGATATTCACCTTCAAGATATTTTCTCAGGTCCTGCTCGGCGAATCTGAGTGTCAACTCGGCTTCATCCATGTCGCTCTGGGCCTGGTTTTTCGCCACGGCGAGCTCTTCCTCGGCCTGTATGTGTTCGGCATTGGCGTTCTGCACGTCGATTTCCTGGTTGATCTTTTCGTCCAGCAACTCACTGGCGTCGAGCTCAACCAGCAGGTCTGCCTTGTTTACCTGTGTTCCCTCGGGTATCAGATAGAGGATCGTGGTTCTCTTGCTTACCTGGTTTTTGATAATGACCTGTTCCCGCGCCTGGATAGTGCCGGACTCTATTACGCTTATCCTGAGCGGCCCCTGGCGGGCGACAAATGTGAGGGGCGCTTGTTCGGTGCGTTGGCCGGCGGTGCGCAAGAGTGCCGCTGCGGCTGCGGCCAGTACCAGCATCGCCGCTCCGGCAGCCAAGAGCGCCGTCTTCTTTCGCCGAGAACTGTTATGAGATTCGTCAGCTCGCATACCCTTAATGTCCACGGTTCACCAGTGAAACGAAATATTCCCCATTCCCTGGGCATGATTGACGGTCCCTCGAAGGGCACCGGCAACAACTGTATCAAAAACTTTCGCCCTTGGTCAAGGACAATTTTTCGTCTGCGCGGCTTGTTACGTTGCCAGAAGAAAAGAAGGCGCTTTGGACCAACGTATGGCCAAGACTTAAAAAAAAA
>Ga0180438_10005501_pt1 | contig 17552 bp, 20 predicted proteins | sample SS_ome_12_FD_132455 | JGI IMG/M metagenome (GOLD analysis project Ga0180438, IMG submission 132455) | Hypersaline lake sediment archaeal communities from the Salton Sea, California, USA - SS_3_D_2 metaG | ecosystem: Environmental > Aquatic > Non-marine Saline and Alkaline > Hypersaline >...
CGTTATAGCCGCCTCGCAAGCCGTCTGTACATCGCCGGACGAAAGGTCATTAAGCCCGTCAATCTGATCGCTGATAGTCTCCAGTGTGTCGGCATCCGCGCCGGTCCTGGCGATCTGCGTTGCCCCTGAATCGACAGACTCAACCGGGTAAGCCGTGGTCTCGTCGTACTTGGCCGACGTTATAGCGTCATCCGCTAAATTCATCTCGTCGCCAGGATCGGCAGTGCCTCGACTCGAAACAGTGGTATCAAGATTAGTATCAACTGTTGACTTAATAGAATCCACGTTTGTATCGATAGTGTCTATTTCATCAGCGTCGATGTCTTTACCGCCGGAGCCGCCCCCGGTTAACTGCATGCCAGCGCCGCTGCCGTTACCGATCGCGGATATCCCGGCACCGTTACCGCCCTGAGCATAAAAACGAGCGCCAACACCCGAAGTGTTGCCGCCCTTGGCGTCAATACCGTAACCTGTAACACCGCCAACCAATGCGAGACCATGCCCGGCAGACGCGCCCTGCGCTCTAATCGCATTGCCCGACGTCGGGGCCTCAATATCGATAGCATTACCGGACGTCGAACCGCCTCTAACCTTAATCCCGAAACCAGACGCGCCGCCCTCCACGCTCATACCTTCGCCGGTCCCATGCCCGGCTATATCCAAGCCCTGGCCGTTACCACCTGTAGACTTAGCGATCAGCGCGTCGCCGGAACTATTTTGTATATCAAGCTGTTTCAAGGTAAGCGTTGCGACGTTACCGTTTACGGAATCACCATCAATTTGCGTTAAGTTCGCGTCTACAGGCTCGGCAGCCGTAATAGCAGCGTCGCAAGCCGACTGCACATCGCCAGACGAAAGATCGTTAAATCCGGTAATATCGGTAGTCTTAGCAAGAGTTCCTTCGGTGTTATCCAAATCGATCCCCACCCGGCCATTTCCATTAATCGACAGGCTAGACCAGTTCGTCGGAGCAGAGGCAGCAAGCAGCGCATTATCGGTCCCCCTCATATCACTATTAGCGGTTGTAGTATCGACAAGCTTTACGCCCTCGACTTTATTGGTAGCCGGGTCGTAACCTTCGTCTGCAAAATCTTTTAAATCCGTCATTGATTGGGCGCTGCCGTCGATAGCTTCCAAGTTTACATCGATCCTGCCGTTCGCGTCCTGCGCAATTTGCCCGGCTCCGCTACCACGAGTATACAAACCGCCTGCCGCTTCCGCCGCAGCGTTAGGTAACGAGGTAAGCCCGGCGCGTACGCCGTCGTTAACATTTAAATTAGTCAATTGAATTTCAATATTTACCGGGGCCATATTCGACGCCCCTTTAAGCGCGACGCCTACGCGGTCGACGCCGCTCGCTAAAATAGCGTCGGAAAGATCGAGCCGATACCAGCCGGGCATGTTGGCCGAGCTGATTTCTACGAAACCGCCGTCGGAATGAGCGCCGGTTACCGTCTGCGTGGCTAGGGTAAGCTGAGCCGCGACCGCGCCGGGCCGGTGGTAATAACACACAAGCCCCGACGAGTTATACACTAAACCGGTTAACCCGCTGCCGTCGGTCTTCGAGCTATCTTGTACGAAAATGTCGATAGACTCGTTAGTGTTACCTTTGGTAATAAGTAGTTTCATGCGTTCAATCCCCCGTTCAACTCGCTGTTAAAATGCCGTCCGTTTAAACCCGTAGTCCCCGGATGAATTAAAAGATTTCCCGGCCCTGCCGGACTAACCGGCGTTCCTACGTCGATAAAATCTTCGGGCGTGGCCCATGAATTATAATAAGTCGTCATCCAGCTATCGCCTTTAGTAGCATCAATTAATAAAACCTCGTCGATCTCGCCGTCGAAATAATCGCTAAAATTGTCTCTGCCTAACCTAACCGCCTCTTGTAACCTTAAAGCAAAAGAAACATCGAAATTAACAGTACCGACCGAACTACCGTTAACGTAAAACTCCACAAGGTCTTGATCCGCCCGGTATCTAAAAGCAATGTGATATTGAGTGCCCAAACTCCAAACTTGAGTTTCTATGGCTTCGTCTATTTCGTTACCTATGATAGTCATCCCAATTTCATCGAATTCGGAATCGATCCAAAAAGAAAAATCGCCGTCGCTACCGTCACCGACAGAACCAAGAACCGGCATATAAGCGTCGACACCGCGCGGAGTAACCCAGCACGAGAATACTACCACGTCCTCGGCCACCGTGGTAAGCTCGTTAGAGTCCCAGTTAGCCCAGTCGTTACCATCGAAATCCTGCTCGTACCTCGTTACCTCCCCGTTAACTCTTGTCGGCAGAGAGCCGTTAGCGGTAGCGTCGGCACCGTTGGCAGACCAATCCTCAAACGGGCTTGACGTTTCATCCAAAGGGCACCCGGCAAAACAAATATCGTATACGCCCTCGTAACCACCGGCAGCCGAGGGCGCGGGCTGGCTTTCTCCGGCTTTATTATACCAAAGGTAAACGGTCTGATCCGAGCCGGTAGTATTGATAGAAAAAGCGGCCTCTAATACAGAATCAGACGGGTCATTGCTAACTACAATGCTTCTAATGTGCAAATCAAGCAAATTATCACCGTCAATATCTGACGACACTCTTATGTCGCCGCCATCAGATAAAGCCGGGTAACTTCCGTCCGCGTCCATCATCTCAAGGGGTACGTTACCCTTTATAACGCTGTAATCTTCGCCAGACGTAAATATATCAGTATCCAAAGTTAATTCAGTAGCAGTAACAGCCGTAATTTTTGCGTGTGTGTCATCCGTGGTATTAACCACATACATATTTATTTTCACTCCGTCATTTACGAAGTCTCCGCCAGAATCAACTAATTTATTAGAAGTTGTGCTTGTTGTGGTCCCGGTTAAGAATTCTTTGAACCATAATTTTACAAGCATTCCAGAGGGCGAGCCTGCAACCTCAGCGCCTTTTACAGTGAACGGGCACCGTCTACCCCAGCCGATCAATGCCATCTTTTACCCTATACTTTGAAAGCCCGATCGCTTTCTTTAATTCGCCTATTGAAAATTTCTGCTCGCTATAATGCCGGATACGCTGAATCTGCGAATGGCCTAGCTCGGTATCGCTTTTTACCGCGATCGTTTTGCCTTCATACAATTTCACGTAATTAACTAAAGTCTGTTCCTCGGTCGTAACCGGTTTTATATCTGCTGCTGAAATTAATTCGGGCATTATAATTTACTACGTATAAAACTTACACCTACCATTTTAACGGCGTCGTATACGACGCTAAATAGTACGGCTTCCTGCTCTTCATTCAGTACCGGCAGATTTATTTTTTCATTGACTCTGCCGACAATTTTTTGCTTAAGCGTATGACCTAGCATTTCCTCGAATTCGGGGGACTCGATCATATCAGCGGCTTTTTTCTTGACCTCGGCTACCGCTAAATGTTTAACGTCCCTGGCTGCGCGCCCGGTGAATAGATTTTTTAACCACTTTATGCCCCGCATATTACTACCCCGCTATGTTTCGATTAACACGAATTTAACGCCGCTATAAAGATTATCCGCGCCTTTTATTACCCGCGTACGGTCTACCGGTTTCGGTATGACTTCGTATTCGTCGTAAGCGATATCGCTAGTATACATATAGAGCGGCAAAGCTACTTTATTAGTCTTGAAATAATTAAACCAGAAATCCAGGGTTTCTAAATCGGTCTCGGTTATGTGGGAATATGCAATAATGAATTCACGTTTAACATAGAGGCAATCGTATTTCAAAGTACCGTCGGCGGCGCGCTCTTCGCGGGCAGTATCGGTTTTATTGATCGTAACCTTACGCCCAAACGCCGATAGCTTACCCGTGGGGCCGGTAGTCCCTAAGTATATATCCCACTCAATAGCCATTATGAAAACCCTTTCCTTTGGTCCTCAGATATGCGAATAGTAGTCAAGCGCCTTTCAAGCTCTTTTAGCCCGCGATTATCGGCTACCAGAGTACCGATATTTAAATTAACCGTACGGCTCGGCACCTCAGCAGCAAGGACCGGAGACGGCCCCCCGAAAGTCGGGAATTCAATTTCATTAAGCCGATTTAAAATAGAATCCACGAAAAGGTTAACGCCGGTAGCTAAGGGCATTACTAGCTCGTCCTGCCCGCGCTCGCCGATCTGCGCGTTAATCCCTTCCTCGCTTCCCCGGACTAAACCCCCCTCTTGGAAAGGCAACGGCTGAGCGATAACCGCCGCCGCTGCGGCTAAACCCATAGCGCCGATCACGATACTTAAGGGAATATTCGGCAGCGCCTCTATTACTGCCGTAGCCGTGTTTAATGCGATATTAAAAAGCGCGGCCACTTTCTCACGGATCGCCCGCTGGCGCTCCATTGCCTGTCGTTTCTTTTCGGTCTCTTCCTCGATCTTTTGTATCGCCGCCTGCTTTTGTTCCTCTGTCATCTGCGAATTTTTAACGGCTTCAATCTGCCGCTTTTCGTCAAGCTCTAAACGTTTCAACCGGTTATCCGCAAATTTATTCAAAATACCGTTTAACTGATTACCGAACCGCGTAACCTCGCCTAGCCGCTCTCTCAAAAGCTGTTTATCTTTACGCTTTTCCTCCCGGCGCAGCCGGTCTTTTAGTTCGGCCTCTTTAAGTGCAAACAAAGTATTGATCTCGTCCTTACCCGCGCCTAGCTCTTCGGCCTGCCTTAACATCTCCTGTTTTTCAATTTCAAGTAATTCTAATTTGGTGAGGCTTAATTCATTGATTTGCTCGCGTGTACGGTCGTTAAAATCTACTCGAGCTTGTTCCTGCTCCGCTAATAATTCGCGCTCTTTGGCTGCGTATAGCTCGCGTACGGCCTGAACGTCAGCCCCGAGCCGTTCGGCTTCCTCTACGGCTTTTTCGCGCTCTAAAGAAAGGAGCGTCATTTTATCAGCGCCTACGCGCCGGGTCTGCTCCAAAATATCCGCGTCGAACTGCTTTCGGTCCTCGGCGATTTTTGCGGCTGCCTTGGCCGCCGCTTTTTCAGCGTCGATCTGCTTTTGAGTCTGAACCGTCGTTTCCTTTTTAATCCCTAAAGCTGCCTTACCGTCAGCGACGGCCTTTTTAAGAGAGTCGGAAAGCGTAACGTTTGCCTCGGCCTGATCTCTTATCGTACCTACGTACTGCGTTTGCTTCGCTATGTCCCGGAAAAGCGCGGCCTTAAATTGCAAAATGGAAATTTTAGCATCTTTAAATTTCTTACCGAGGCCAGGAATAGCGGACCCGACCGACTCGACCGACTCGACTATTTTTAACATACCGTCGGCGACAGTCTGCGCAATACTATTTACGCCCTTAGCAATGAACAACCGCATACGCGCCCATATAATCTTTAACTGCACACTTACGGTTTCCCATTGGCTATAAAAATACCATGCCAAGGCAGCTAGAGCGCCGACGACAAGCGTAACGCCTAATACTGATTTTTGGAGTACGCCCATAGCAGCAGCCCAGCCAAAAGTCCCGGTTTTAAGGGCTACCAGTAACGGAATTAATACTTTACTAAATACAATTATTTTACCGATAACAATAGTAACGGGACCGATAGCAGCCGCCAATAAAACAAAGCCTTTTATAGTGGTTTTCGTCTGTTCGCTCAGACCTTTCCACCATTTTATTAGGCCCTGGACCGACTCCAATAAATCCCCGGCCATATCAACGGCCTTTAACGCTACGGGTAAAAATAACTGGCCAAGCGCCGCCGAGGTATCTTTAACCCGAGCCGTTAAAATTCTTTTTTGGTTTGCGAGGCCGCCAGCCGTGCGGGCAAAATCCCCTTGCGCCTGCGTGGTCTGTTCCATAATAAGCGCCTGCGCGGCTAATATTTTAGTCTGCGGCATAAGCGCATTTTTAGTACTGGACACTAAACCAAGCTCAAAGGCTTTTTGCCTCATTGTGGCGTCGTCCAGCATGACGCCATAACGGCGGATCGGCTCGGTCTCGCCTCTGAACGCAGCCCCGATCGCCGTTATAGCTTCCTCGGGCTCGGTATTAAAAAACGACGCCATATCGGACGCCAATTCTACAAACTCGGTTGAAAATCCCTGCAATTCTTTACCGGATAGCCCGGCTTTCTGCCCGAAAATTGCAAAGGTAGTAGCGGCGTCGAGAGCTTCCTGCTTAGTCTGCCCTAGCGCCTTGGCGCTGCTATCAGACCATTTTAAAATAGCATCGGCAGAGTCGCCGAAAATGGCCTCGGTTTTTGAAACCGTCTCATTGAGATCGGCGGCGTCGTCGATAAATTTAACCGTAGCCGCTGCCGCAGCAATCAAGGGGACAGTAAGCGCTTTCGTTAATACTTTACCGACGTCCGTAACTTTCCGGCCCATGCGGTCCATCTCTTTTTGAACCTTGCGGGATTGCCTGTCAATTTTAAGCAATTCGCTTTTAGTAGCTTCGACGCCCTGCATACCAATGACGCCCCACAGTTTAAAAAGCTCTTTACCTACTGCCATTTTGTGCGGCCTTTGCTACAATCTTTTGTACGTTCGCCATTGCTTGATCAGATTCCCGCTTTAAATCTTCTTTCGATAACTTTTCTTTTTCACTGAGTCCCATACTATCAAGGTATGAGCCCCATTTAGGCGGCTTCGTAACTTGTACCCGGAGCACTTGCCAAGCGCCGAACGTCGCCGCCGTCAACCGCTCGCGCTGTACCCTCGTACGCTCTTTGAGCATGTATTCACCGCGAAAAAGTATCTCGCTATATAACAGCGTATCCAATTCGTCATCGGTGAGCCGGTCATTAAATCGTACAAGGTCCTCAAGGTCGGTTACACTCTTTTTTAGCCTCGAATCTTTTTGTATAGCTCCGAGGCACGCAAGAAAAAATTTGAAAAGCCTTTTTGCTTAATCAGCTCGTCGATAATATGTACCTCAATATCGAACGGCAGATCGTCGTACTCGTCCCGAGACGTACAGCCTATAAGGTCCATAAACCAAGCAGCTAATTCGTCCTCAGCCCAATCCATGACGCCGGTTAATACGGCCTTTATCATTTCGTAGGTTTTTTCCTCTTGCGCCTCGCCGCCGCTTTCCGAGGTTTCAGGCTTTTGCGCCGGTATCATTTCGGTTAATTTTGAATTACCCGACCGGTTTACAAAAGCCTGTATAAGCTCGGAAAGCGTTTTCCTGTCTGCGCGCGTGAGCCGCCGGATCTCCGGGTACTCGCTTTTATCTTTTTGCTTTACCATTTGTTTTTGTCCTTTTTGTTTATTTGTTATTTAACGGTTCTTAGCTGTACGTCGGCCAATAGAACGTCCAGGGCTCGGTATCATCACCGGAACCGAGATCAGAAGGCAGAAAATGAGCGGTAAAAGTTACCGCTAGTACGCCTTCCTCTTTATCCTGGAAAGCCAGCTCGAAATTGCCGTCGGCTATGACGTTACTCAGCTTGATAGCTGCCGCGTCGTCGTCGCCCGATACTTCGCCGACGATCGTTACGTCGTCGAGGAAATCGGCGTCAGCAATGACGAGCCCGCGCGTGATAGCGTCCCAATCTGTTTCGAACGTGGCAGAATCAGAGCCCACCAAAGCCCGCTTAAAATTGTCTAACGAGTGCTCGATGAAATTAACGGTGAGCGACGCTTTTATCATTGTGATCCGGCGGCTGCCTTTCACCGGCCCACGCGCGCCGTCCACTTCCATATCTTTGATCTCTTGTTCAATGGTGAACGTCGAGCCGCCCCGCGTAGCGCCGAGCAGAGTACCCAGCGAAGCAAAACCGGTAAACCCGGTATATACCGCGCCAGAGTCGATCACGAATTTTTTATACGTGTTCGCTGTTATTCCATGATGTCTTGGCATTTTACTACCCTCCTGTTTGATTAAATGGATTTGTTTTTAATTGATTTCACTCCAGCCAGTAAATACGCCACGGTGCAGAATCAAAGCCGACAGACTCTTTATAGAACGCCGAGAAAGTCCATTTACTGACGGCCTCGGCTTTGTCTTTAAAGGATAAACTAAAATCGCTTTCGGCGATCGGGTTATCGAGCACAATAGCAACCGGGCTATCACTGCCCGAGATTTGCGCTATCAATGCGATATTCGTTAAACTGTGAACCGCTGCGGCGTCCCACTCTTGCTCGCTGATTTCAGTATAACCTGTTATCGCCGAATCGGTCGTTTTCGAATTAGGTATAGCGAGCGGTATATTATCGTCGGTAAAACTGATTATATTTACTTCAAGCGTTACCTTTGACATAGTTAAATGTTTTTGGCCGACGACCTGGCCCGGTATGCCCTCATACATTAGATCTTTATATGTGGGCGCTCGCTTAAAAGTCGCGCCGCCACGCGTAGCCCCGAGCAGCGTACCGAGCGAACCGAAATCGGTAAACCCGGTATAAATAGCCCCGGAATCGAGGACTAGGTTATTATAGCTATCGGACGTTATACCGTGTCGTCGCGTCATATAAATTAGTCGTCCACTAAAACCAGATCGAAGCCCGCAGTAGCGCCGACAGTCGCCGACGCGTCGTAACACTCAATTCTAATATCGGTTTTTTCTACCAGAGGCCCCGACGGCACACCGTAAGGATATTTCCACCACGAAGAGCCGATATTTATTAATGAAATATCGCCTTTAGTTTGCCAAGCGCCTGCGCCGCCGTTATTGGGCCGCGCTTTCCATTTAAAGGACGCGTCCTGCCCGTTTTTATCGTCGTTTCGCATAGCGACATACCATTTAACTATGTACCCGGTTTTGCCGCCCGGTATAGTGTAAATAGCTTGTTGCGTTTGGCCGTCACCGGCGGCGATAAACGCGCCCGTATCACTGGCCCCGACAATTCGTATCGCAATATTGCCCGCGTTAGTCTCGCCGGTTCCAGCCGTTAAGACTTTAGCCCTATACATGCGTATATATTTATTAGCAAGAGGCCGCACGGTATCGCCGTCGGCGATCACGGTTTCGTTTATTTCTAACCAGTTACTATCGAGCCCGAAAACCTGAACGCTGCGCGCGCCCGTTCCTGCGCTGTCATCCGTCGCGCTATCGCTGACAAGCTCCATACCGCAAGCCGTATCGGGGTAAAAAGCATAAGTACCGCCGCCGGACCACACGTCCTCGCCACCGGTAGCGACCGCCGGATTATGGCCGAATTTATTAATAGAAGAGTGCCCCGGTATATTGCCCTTAGCCACGTCGAAAGTAAAATCGACTATACCCCGGTAATGCTTATCGCCGCAAAGCGCGAAAACTGCAAAAAATAAAACCGCCAAAAAAATATTTTTAATCATTTAATCCCCCTATCTGCTTATTGTTTCCTCGGCCCATTTTTTACGACCGGCGCGAGCGCTTAAAGTTACTACGTAATGCCTTATTTTAACGTCGCTATTTTCTACCTCGCGCCCGTCCTCATAAAAAAGCCTTATTGTACCGAAACGCGCGTCGGTTTTAATCAAAGCCCGATCGCAAACAAACTCGATCCGCTCCGCAATTTCCCGCAAGGTTTTTCCCGACTCCACCCGGTCGAAAATATCCAAAGTAATAAGGAAGCCGGACGCGGCCAGGTTTTCGACGGCGATTTTATCAATATCAAAAACGATATACGGTAATACCGCTTTCTGCGGCGCTGCATTGGAAAAAATCGCGGGCTCGCTTTCGAAAGTAGTCAGCTTAGCCACTAACGCGGAATCCGCAGCCAATAACGTTATTAATGAGCCCTCAAACATTTAAAAATAGCTCTCCGACATTATGCCGATTATACCCGGCTCGGCCTGCAATAACGAGGGGACCACAAACGGGCGTTTATTTCGGGTTTTCCCGTCGCCGTGACCGTGTTCGAGTAAGTGCGCCTTAAAATCTTTACTGCCTACAATTGCCGATCTATCTTCCTTTACGAGTCTCATTCCTACCTTACGCTTTAACGTCCCCGTACGGCGTCCAGGGAAGCCGCCGGGCGTCGATCTTCCCTTTCGGCTGATATTATCCCGCATAACTTTTACGGCGTATTTCGCGGCCCTGCGGCGTCTGTCAAGCTCGTGAAAATCGATCTCTTTGAAAATCTCGTTTGTGTTTAGCGTAAGCTGTGAAAATTTGCTTTTAATTACAGTCACGGGCGGCGCTCTTCGGCTATCATAAATTGAACTATATCGCGGGTCTGTATATCCTCTAAATGATGAATATAAAAATACCGGGTACCCCCTGGCGTATCGAAAACCACGCGGCCCACTTCCTGGATCGGGATATTCGACCGGCTGCGTATATAATGCGTGGCGATCACGTTCCAAGAACGCATTTCAGCCCGGCGCTTAGCGTCGATCGGTAAAATTTCAACGGGTATCTGCTCGCCGCCGGAAATGTTCGCCCAAACCTCGGTAAAGCCCCCCTCGCCGTCGGGCGTCTCGGTCTTAGCCTGAAAATCCACATAATGGCGGCAGCGGCTACCGAGACTTTTTTTCTTTTCAGTACGGGCGAGAACCATTAATAAACCGCCATGCGGTCCGGTTTCAGGATATCGTAAAACGCTTGCGGAATAGTGCCGGTTTCCGCTTCCCGGTTTTCATACATGAACGTACAATACAGATATATAGCGTTTTTAACGCTGTCCGGCACGTCTGCGGCCTCATCACCGTAACCGGTTGTAAACTCAATAATAACGCTGTTTAGGGGCCTTAAAATAGTCGTAGGCCAGTAAACAGAGTCATTAAGAGAAAGCCGCCCAATTTCCGACACCGTATCGACGAAATAATTACTCGAATCAAAGTCGTTTTCGTTGTCGTCGGTATCGTAATACTTGAAAGAATCCACGCTAACCAGCGGCGGGCGCGGAAAATCAAAACAGCGCGGCGGATAGCCGTCGTATACCATTTGATAGACTTGCTCGACATAACTTCTATGTTGGTAGTCTTCGGCTAACTTTCGCGCTGCTTTAATCCACTGAGCGATCAAAGTGTCCTCGACTGAATGAGCAACCCGCGCGTGTAACTTGACCTCTGCCGTAGTTACGGGCTCGACTCCGGCTGCCGTTTTCAGTCGATAGAACCTCATTTCACTATGTCCTTTTCATTAACCCACCGGGAAACCCGACCGGTCAGTTTTACATAAACCTGATTCATTTTCCCGGCTTTACGTTTTGAAACCGCGAGCCCTTCAAGCTCTTCGCCGCCGAGTTTAACGGTTATTTTCTTGCCCTTAGACGCGGCCTTCTTTTCCGGCGGTTTCTTTTCCGGCGGTTTCTTTTCCGGCGGTTTCTTTTCCGGCGGTTTCTTTTCCGGCGGTTTCTTTTCCGGGGCTGCCCCGTTGGCTTTCTTTTCTTCTGCCATATGGTTACCTCTTTTCGAAAACGGGCCGCCGCTCAAAACGAACAGGCGGCCCGCGTGTTAAGGGTGAATAGGCGTTTTAGCCGTTTTCGTGGTAAGTGTCGTCCAGGGCGATCGCGCTCAAAATGTTGGCGTCGTTACTGTCCGCAAAGGAAAGGCAAATATATTTCCCTGCGGGTATCAGAATCGACGGCACATTGAACACGACGGTAAAAACGCCGGAATCGTCGGCCACGGTCAACGACTTGGCGTCGGTCTGCCTCACGTCGTCTTTCCATACCGGTACATTTTCGGTAAGCGCTACCGGGTTAGTACCGTCGGCGTCGTCACCGGACACAATTGAAAGCGCCAGGTTAGCGGCGTTAGCCATTGTAACGAGGCAAAGGAAAGTAACGCTATTGGACCCGGAAGGCAAAACGCCTTTAGCGTCACCGGTTCCGGTCACGGCCCCGTTAAAAAGGGTACGCGACGCGGTTTTGATCTTTTCGGGAATGGTTGAAAGTATGTTCATTTTTTTAGTCTCCGTTTTTTGGTTTTTTCGTTTTGGTTTTTGTCGAATAAAAGGTTAAAGCGCGCCGAAGCGCGCTAGGGTTTACGCGGGCACGTCAAGGGCAATATAAGGCGACGTGTAAAAAGTCGCCTTTGCTTTGCTCTGCAATTTGACGCGTGTGTACGGTGTGCCGTTGACTCTGCGGATAAACCGCAGGGCGATCTCGTCGGTATCGAAATCGACGTGGATAGACTGATCGCGCCTCAAGCCGCCTTTGGTAATGGCCACATAGTCGGCGAGGTCGACAAAACTGATATCGCCTTTCGTGCCGAGCGCTACGGCCTGCTCGATAGGTATAATCGGGCGGCCAAAAAGTGAGCCGTAAGGAGCAACGGAAGCCCCGCCCGGAGGGATAAAAACAGCCGATCCGCCGGTACCTACCGACAGATTCATTAGAGGCAGCCGGGTCATGATTTCCTGAGTAACGAGCCATACGGCGTTACTTATGCGCCTTGCGGGCATACGCGCGTACATGCCGATCACGTCCTCGTATTCCACGTCGTCGGCGGTCTGCCGGTTCAGTGAAACCAGAGCGTCGGAATTCATGTAACCGAGCGGAATACCGTTCCCGTCGCCGTTGTAAATGGCTTGGTCTAAGGTAAAAGCCATTTCGGCAGGGAAGGCCGCATTAACCCACGACTCGACTAAGGGGCCGTCCTCGACCATTTCCTCGGTAAGCTTGACAAAGCCCGCGAGCTTTGAAAGCTTAATGTCGACATTGCGGAATTTCGCTTTCTTGTAGGTTCCCGATCCGCCTTCACGAATCCAGTAAACTTGAATACCGCCGAAGCGGGAACCGTCCGCGCGGCTGCTTTCGTCCACGCCGGGCAAGGAAACGGCGTTACCCTGAGTTAAACTCAACTCAGTAACGCGGGAAGCGAGCTGGCTTTCACTTTCGACGCGTTCCATCATGCCCGTCATGAAATTAGGCGGAACGGCAAAGCCGCCGTCGGAACCGGTTTCGGTCCCCTGGCCCTGCGCGTTTTTAAGAGTATCGAGGGCGCGCTGATCGTCGTGACGCCGTGCTTTAATGACGTCTACCAGCATCGCCCCGAGCGAGTCGTAGGGCTGATCAGTTTTTCGGTCTTTGCCGCCTTTGACGTTTGTATGCTTGGCGTCGGCATTGGCGGCGGGCTCATGCACGGGCGCGTCATCCATAGCCGCCACGGTGACACCGATCGCCGCCAGCTCGTCGGCCTCTTTTTTGGCGGCTTGCAAGCGCTCACACTCCGCTTTTGCGGCGTCGTATTTTGCCTGCTCTTCGTCGGTATATTCCCGGCTTTCTTTTTCAGCGGTTTCAAACAGCGCCGTCATAATTGCGAGCTGAGCCGCTATCAGTTTTTTGTAATCCATCTCTTTTTACTCCTTTGGTTAAATTTGGGCCGTAAGCACTGAAATATTATGCTCGTGGCGCTGTTTAAGAGATAATGTTTTGGGTTTTGGTTTGTGTTCAGTAAATTTAGACTTCGGGAAAGTCTTAAATTTGTTCAAATGAACCTCTACATTTTTGAATTTCACATTATCGCCGGAATAGCAGGCGGCGATCTTCTGTTCTTTTTCGAGCACGTCGGCAAAACCGAGATCGACCGCTTCCTCGGCGCTTAACCACGTCTCGGCGTCGAGCATTCCCCTCAGCTCGTCTTTACTCTTGCCGGTCTTTTCGGCGTACGTCTCAAGTAAAACCGAGTCGGTAATTTTGTCTAGTTTGTCCGCTACCTCACGTAAAAGTGGAGCGTCGCCGCAAAGGCACGTACTTACATTGTGGATCATGAACATAGAATTAAACGGCATGACCACTTTATCAGCCGCCAGGACAATGAGCGACGCAATGGAAGCGGCCACGCCGTCGACGTAAGACGTCGTAGGTTTATTAAACCGCTTAAGCTCGTTAAAAATTGCGACGCCTGCAAAGACGCTGCCGCCGGGGGAATTAACATAAATATTAATTGAACTGACGTCTTTGAGCTTGTCCAGCTCTTCTTTTATGTCGACCGGCGTTACGTCCTCGTCGAACCATTTTAAATCGACGATCTCGCCGTAAATGTAAATTTCTCCGATTGCCCCGAGCGCTTTAACTTCTAACCATTTCATACAGTCCCCTTTTTCGCGGCCTCTTCGAGTGCCTTGTTTACAGTCTTAGTTACAAAATTACTGACGTTACCCGAGTCGTCGGGCTCGGTCCCGAGCGGGACCATATTAAGCGGCTGTAAATACGTGTCACCGTCCGGCACGCTGTTTAAATTCAGCACCCGGCGCACGTCGTTAACCGATAACCAGCCCCATTGTATACCCTTGGCGAAAGATTCCGACATACTCTTTTGATCGCCTCTTAAGAGCGTGGCCATATTGTACTCAAAATAATAGCCGTCCGCCCGCTGCCGGGGCGTCAAGAGCTGAAAGTTTATATTGTCCTCGGCGCGCCGGAAATGCGGTAACATAGTGTACATAACAAACTCTAAAGACTGCATTTCAATATTGTTATTAGTCGACTTTTCTAAATGCTGTATTAAGTGGGGCTGAACCCGGAAAAAGCGGCAAATGTCCTCGACCTGGAATTTTTTACTATTCAAAAGCTCGGCGTCGATAGGCTTAATCGTTATCGGATTGAATTTTAAATCGTCCTCTAATAACATCGGCGTTCCTGCGTTCATAAACCCGCTGTAATTTTTCTTTAAATCTAATTTCAATCGGTTGTACGCTTCATCCTTTAAAAATTTAGGGATTTCAAAAACGCCCGACGGCACCGCGCCGTTTTTATAAAACTGCCGGGCAAAAGTCTCGTACGAATTGCCTAAAAGAATCGACGCCGCCGCGTACTCAAGTATTGACATACCCGTAACGCCGTTAACCGACGGGCCGGGTATGTGTAAAACCTCGTCACGCTCTAAAGTAATGTTTTCTTTTTTTCCGAAAAGCTCGTATTTTATACGCCCGTCGTCCTGGTCCCGGATTATACGGTAATCCTGCCATTCGATCTGGCTAAGCCCGGCGATCCGCCGCCCGTTCATTAACCTTTCGGCGACAAAATTACCGCCGAGGTTTATCTGATACATTTGGCATTCTTGGAAATTATAGCGGCTCGTCTCGTCGTTAGGCGCGACACGAAGAACCGGCAAAAGCCCCGTATCGTTTGTCGTCTCCCGGTCCCCGCTTTCGAGCTTTTTATATTCGTTAATGGTGACGCTTGCGAAAGTCTCAGCAAGTACACGGTTACAACCGAAAAAGGCGCTATACCTTAGCGCCTGCTCTTGACTCATTTTCGAAAAGCTATTCGGTACGTCGTTACCTTGGTACCAATCCTCAAGATATTGATCGAAATAGGTTTTAGAAAATACGGCTCTAACGCGCTGAAAAAAATTCATGCTAAGGACCTCATACTCCGATTATTATAGCCGCCTATCGAATCCGCTACCATTGCCCGTACATGTCCGTTAATTATTGATGCAATCGGATCGATTTTTTCCCTCGATTTGCTTTTATTTAAGATAATATTGTTATTACGGTCTACCAAGTCAACAACTGCATTTCCAATCGCCCACGAAATAATCGGATTTCCGTCATGAATCACGTTTTTTTGAAAAACTTCGTTTCTAAAGTCCTTTGTCGGCTCGGAAAGGGTTTTTATTCCCTGGACGATATTTACCACCGTGTAACCGTCTGAAACTAGATCATTGGAGACCTGGACCGAGCCCCACGGGTCTACACACCATTCCTCAATATAGGCCCCCAGCCGCTCGATCTCGTCTTTTACCCAGTCTGTGACCTGGCTATAATTCACGACCGCGCCGTGCGTAAGAGTTAACCAGCCCTGATCACGCCAAAGATCGTACGGCACAAGATCGCCTTTCATAAGGTCATTAAAGCGGACCTCGGGCATAAATGAATGCCCTTTTACTACGTACTTATTACCGATCGGGAAAACGAGCCCCGCCGACGTCAAATCGTTGCGGGCGGACAAGTCCAGACCGGCGAAAGCCGCAGCACCGGTAAGATCGGGCAGCTTACCGGCGCGGCAAGCGTTCCACCGCATTAAAGGCATATAACCCGCGTCGCGCTGATTTACCCAAACGTTCATATGCTTAGTTAAATAATTACGCATTTTATCCGGGGCCGCTTTCGCTTCCTCGGCCTTCTTTCTTAAATATGATTGCCCGACGTGATAGGTACTCACGATCGGGTTAGCTTTCGGCCACGTTTTTTCGTCGAAAGGATCGTCGATTAAATCCCCCGGCGCTATCTTTTTTCCGTTTTCTGAAACTATGTCCTCGCTCGTGTCGTTGGCTTCAAGCTCGTGGACGTCACAAAAGACGGATTCTAGATCGGTTTCGTCGTCCGGGTCTAGTATTTTTTTGACTAATTTATATTCAACCGTATAGCACGGATGGTTTAAATCAAAGCCCGCCGTCGTGATTATCCCTAACAACGGCTCGGGCCGGGCACCCATAGCACTATCTAAAATGTCGTATACTTCGGACGTCTTATGAGCGTGATACTCGTCAATGCAGGCGCACTGCGGGTTAAGGCCGTCACCTAGTTTTTGATCCTCTTTGGACATTGCCCGGCAGAATGATTTACTTTTCAAGTGTTCTATTCGGTGGTAAGCTTCTTTCCACCGGTTAGCCAGCGGGGCGCAATTACTCAAAATAGCCAATATCTCGCCGTAAACTATATTTGCCTGTTCCCTCTTGGTAGCGGCGCAATAAACCTCGGCCATTTTGCCGTCTAGGAATACCATTAATTCATAAGTGAGCAGCACGGCCAATAATTGAGACTTGGCGTTTTTGCGGGCTACCTGATAATAGAATTTTTGAAAGCGGCGGTAACCGGTATCACGGTAATAAAAACCGTATACATTCGCCACAATAAAAAGCTGCGTTATATGTAATTCGATCGGGTCTCCGGCTAAAATCCCTTTCGTATGCTTAAAAAATCCCGCCCATTGTATGACTTTTGCGACCTTTTCCCAATGAAAAACGAATTTAGAATCGGGCTTTTGGGCGGCTTCGTAGTCTTTTTTAAACCGTATACATGCCCATTTGTGCTTTGTGCAGCATAAAATTTTACCCTTAATACAGTCGTTTACATACTGTAAAAGCTCGTCAAGCTGATCGCTCATACATCGAAGCCCATATCGGCGAGCTTATCTTTCTGCTTTGGCTTCCGCCGTATCGGTAGCGACCGCACTTTCGAGGCCGGATTCAAAAATATACGGTCCTCAATGTCAAGTAAAGATTTCAATTTCGCGTTTATGCTGGCGTCGAGCTTTATCAAGCCGTTAAGCGAGATCATGAAATCAAAAGTTTTCCAAAGGTACGCCGCGCGCTCGCGCCCGAATTCAATTTCGAGGTAATTATCAAGATCGCCGATATCGTCCGGCGGCTTGAATTGATTTAAAAATTTTCGTTTCTTGACGAGCGCCAAGTACTCAGACCATATCAGGCAGTAGCGGGCGAGCACGCCGTTATCGGTCGAAGTGACAAGAAAAAGGCCGGATTGCTTATAAATGCGCGTGATCTCTTTCCACTTTTTGTGTGCCTCTTTATTGGCGCGCACGTATAGCGGCTCGTTAAATTCTACGCGGCCCATTGTGATCTCGGCGTCCGCGCGGGCCTCTTTGTCGGCGTTAGTTAAATGCTTTTTACCGCTTTCTAAATGCAATTGTAGCGGCTGTCTTTTTGAGGATGCGTTAGCCATAAATGCCCCGGCGTTAGGGAGATTTGTACACAGAAAAG
>Ga0180438_10005502_pt1 | contig 17549 bp, 31 predicted proteins | sample SS_ome_12_FD_132455 | JGI IMG/M metagenome (GOLD analysis project Ga0180438, IMG submission 132455) | Hypersaline lake sediment archaeal communities from the Salton Sea, California, USA - SS_3_D_2 metaG | ecosystem: Environmental > Aquatic > Non-marine Saline and Alkaline > Hypersaline >...
CCCCTATCCTATCGGCGAGCAGTCGGGCCGACTTGCGCCCTATTCGTCGGAATCCTCGGCGCAGGCCGAGCACGTCGCCCCGCCCTCGGCGACCCGTTCGTCGCCGCACGCCGGGCACGCCGCCCGACCCCGCACGGCCTCGAATAGTGCGCCCTCGACGGCCTGCTCGGCCCTATGGGCGGGCGAATCGAGGAAATCGCCCGCCAAGGCCCCGCCGTACTGCTCGCCCGGGTCGAAATCCCGCAGGGCGGCGAGCACTGCGCCCGCCCCGTGCCGTTCGACGATTTCCTCGGCCTCGACGTATTCGCCGATTCGTTCGTCGAGGATTTCGTCGAGGGTATCGTCGGCGTTCGCCCATTCGAGCACGTCGTCGGCGAGGCTATCGACCGTCGCCCGCACGGCGTCGAGCACGGCCCCGCCCAGGCCGTCGGGCAGGGTTTCGAGGAAATCGTCGAGGGCCGTAGACTGCTCGCCTCGGAACCGTTCGGCGAACGAATCCCGCAGGCCGAATAGGGCGGCGAGGATATCGTCGAGGGGCACGCCTGCGGCGTACGCCCGCCGTGCGCCCTCGGCGTTCGCCCTATCCTCGGCCCAGGCCCCGATTTCGAGGGGCGAATCGACGACGGCCTCGGCCCAGTCGGCGACGAAATCGTCGGCGGCGTGCCCGATATCGTGAAACGCCCAGAAATCGACCGAACCCTCGGCCCCGTCGATTTCGTACGCGAACGCCTCGCCTCGATCGAGCAGGGCGGCGACGGCGGCGATTCCCGCATCGACGGGCAGGGCGAGCGGTTCGCCCGGTTCCCGCTCGAAACCGTGCTCGGCGGCGATTTCGCCGAGGGATTGAACGGTCGCCCCGCCCAGTCGGGAATACTGGGCGAACCGCACGGCGGCGAGGGCGTCGGCGTCGGGGCCTCGGAAACGATATACGGCGTCGCCGAGGGCGTCGGCGGCGAGGCCCGTATCGACGACGGCGAGGCGAATATCGACGCCGAGGGCGCGGGTTTCGTACTGGGCGAGGGGCAGGGTTTCCATCGGTTCAACGGGGCAGGGTTTCGGCGATTTCGGCGAGGCGTGCGACGACGTACACGACGGCGGCGACGACGGGCAGGGCGGCGAGCAGGCGAACGGCCCAGGCGGGCGAGCAGTATTCGGGAAAGCGCATCGGTTCGGTTCGGTTCGGGTTTCGGTCGGCGGCGAGCACTGCGCCCGCCTGCCCCTACTATCGGCACGCCCTCGCCCCGACTTGCGCCCCGAATCAAAAAAAGGCGGGGCCGACGCCTCGAAACGAAACGCCGACCCCGCCGACCGAACCGAACGGCGACCCGACGGTCGCCGCCCGATATCCTACGCCCGCCGAGGGGCGACGGGTTCGACCCGCAGGCCGTTCGATCGCACGGCGAGCGAATCCCGCAGGCGCACGGCCTCGCCGTACGTCGCCGCCCAGGCGCAGGAATCGAACGCCGAGGCGTCGCCCGCACGGGGCCGACCGACGTAGAAACCCCGCCCGCCGTTCGTATCGTCGTCGTCGGGCCGTTTCATGCTACGCCCTCGCCGTCGAGCACGGCCCCGAAATCGAACGCCGAGGCGTCGAAATCCTCGCCGAATCCGGGCACGGTCGGCGGTTCGTATCGGGTCGCCCGCAGGGCGTCGAACGCCTCGGCCTGGGCGGCGTAGAAACGCCCGCCCTCGACGACGTACGCCGACGCCCTCGAATCCCATTCGACGACGGCGAACGGGGCGGCGTCGGGGTTCGGGATTCCATTCGGTGCGACGAACCCGTCGGGGTCGAGCAGGGCGACCCCGCCCGGAACCCGCAGGCCGACGGCGACCATATCGTCGAGGCGTCGCACGCTACGCCCGTCGGATTTCGTATCGTCGCCGAACCCTACGCCGTCGCCCCTCGACGAATGGGCGAGCACGGAACCGAACCGTTCGGCGACGGTTCCGAATCGGTCGAACGGTTCGACGATATCCTCGGCGGCGAACCCGCACGCCTGCGCCCATTCGAGCAGGGCGTCGAGCACGTCGAGGCGTCGCCCGTTCGGCGGGTCGGCCGGTTCGGTGCGGGGTCGGCGCAGGCCGTCGAGGATACGGTCGGCGCAGGCGAACGCCTCGGCGGGCGTTTCGAGGCCGTCGAGCACGTCGGCCCAGTCGTCGCCCGCCGAGGCGTGCGGGAAATCCCGTTCGCACGCCGGGCACGGTTCGCCGTCGGCGAGGGCCGAGGCGAGGCCGACGACGGTTTCGCCGTCGCCGTCGAACGGTTCGCCGAAACGGTCGGCCCAGGCGTCGGGGTCGATCGCCCCGCACGCCGGGCATTCGACGTATTCGTCGCCGTCGCGCATTCGGTCGCATTCGTCGGCGACTGCGGCGAGAAATAGCGTACGGGCGCAGGCGTCGCGCACGGTTTCGAGCACGTCGTCGCCGTCGATTTCGAGGGCGGCGAGGGTTTCGGTTCGGGTTTCCATCGGTTCGGTTTCCATCGGTTCGGTTCGGTTCGGTTCGGTCGAGGGGCAGGGCGAACGGTTCGCCCCGCCCCTATCCTATCGGTCGGCGGGTTCGGCGACTTGCGCCCTATTCGTCGAAATCGTCGCCGATCGGGCACGCCTCGACGCCGCACGGCCCGCCGTCGGGGTCGCGCATTTCGCCGCAGTACGGGCACGGGCGAACGCCGTCGGTTTCGTACGCCTCGGCCTCGACGGCCTCGACGAAACCCGCCCAGGATGAAACGACGAACCCGTCGGCGATCGGTCGCGCCCAGTCGCCCGACGGTTCGGAACCCTCGACGACGACGGCGACGGTTCCGGCGTGCGATTCGCCCGGATTCGCATATGCGAGCACGGCCCCGCCGTACGCCTCGACGTATTCGACGCCGAACCCGCCGAGCAGTCTATCGACGGTTTCGAGGATTTCCCAGGCGTATCGACCGACGCCGCCCTCGACGATTTCGTCGAGGATACGAACGGCGACGATATCGGGGTCGCCGTCGAGGGGCAGGAAATGCCCCGCCCCGACGATTTCGAGCAGGGCGAGCAGGCCGTCGGCGTGCGAACGGTCGCCGTATTCGGCGAGGGTTTCGACGGTTCCGTCGGCGTAGCGTCGGCGCACGGCCCAGGCGTCGGCCTCGACGGCCTCGACGAACGGGCGCAGGGTTTCGGGTTTCGTTTCCATCGGTTCGGTTTCCATCGGTTCGGTTTCTATCGGCGAGGGGCAGGGCGAACGGTTCGCCCTGCCCCTATCCTATCGGCGCACGCCTGCGGCGACTTGCGCCCTATTCGTCGAAATCCTACTCGCCCGCCGATCGGTCGGCGCATCGGCCCAGGCCGAGCAGGGCGAGCAGGGCGACCCCGCAGGCGAGCAGGCCGACCCCGCCGACCCGTCGGGCCGTACAATCCCGACGGGCGGCGACGCTACGCCGGGCGGCGTTCCATGCGGCGAGCACGCTACGCCTGCCCCTCGCCGAATAGGGCGTCGAGCACGTCGTCGGCCTCGACGGCCTGCCCCTCGACCCGTATCACGTCGAACGGGGCGAGGCCGACCCGTCGGCGTTCGTCGGCCTCGACGGCGAGGCGCAGGAATCCGGCGAGGCCGATTTCGACGCCGACCCGTGCCCCGTCGAGGGCGAGGCGCAGGGCGTACGGTTCGCCGTGCTCGCCCTGCTCGAATACGGGGCGGGCCGTCGGCGAATACGGCGACGCCTGGGCCGAGCATAGGGCGTACGCCCTGCGGGATTCGTCGAGGGCGTCGAGGGTTTCGGCGAGGGTTTCGACGGCCCGCCGTACGTCGCCCGCCCGGCGTTCGATTTCGTATCGGCACGCCTCGGCCTCGCCGTCGGCCCAGGCCGTCGGGTTCGCCTGCTCGACGATTCGCACGGCCTCGACGATATATTCGCCCAGGCGTCGCCGCCCTGCGGGCGTCGGGTCGCCGAATAGGGTATCGACCCGCCCGGCGTATACGCTCGAAACGGCCCAGGCGTCGCCGTGCCGTTCGGCGTGCCCGGAAATGCGCCGATAGCCTACGCCGAACGCCTCGACGACGACGGCGGGCCGACCGTTCGGGTCGAGGGCGACCCGTTCGCCGAGGGCGTCGAGCACGGCCCCGCCGTCGGCGAATCGGTCGGTTTCGTCGGGCGTTCGGACGTATGCCGTCGAGGCCCCGTTCGGCACGACGACGAACGCCCAGGCGTCGCCGAGGGCGAGGAATCGGTCGAATCGGTCGCCCGACGAACGGGCGAGGCGCAGGGTACGGGGCAGGGTTTCCATCGGTTCGGTTTCCATCGGTTCGGTTCGGGTTTCGGTCGAGGGGCAGGGCGAACGGTTCGCCCTGCCCGGCGTTCGGTTTCTATCGGCGCACGCCTGCGGCGACTTGCGCCCGTTCGACGATTTCGTCGTCGGCCCAGAATCCGAAATCGGAACCGTCGCCCGGGTGCGACCCGAAATAGAAACCGGGCAGGGCGAAACGGTCGAGGGCGTCGAATAGGGCGTCGAGGATATCGGGCACGCCCTCGGCGTGCGCGACGATTTCGAACGCCTCGCCGTCGCCGAGGGCGAGCAGGGCGTCGCATTCGGCGAGCAGGGTTTCGCACTGGGCGACGAATCGGGCGTCGGCGAGCACGGTTTCGTCGGGCGTATCGGTGCGGGCGATTCGGCGACGGTCGAGCAGGGCGTCGAGGGTTTCGGCGAACCGTTCGAGCAAGTCGAACGGGCGGGCGGTTCCATGCGAAACCGTGCCGATTTCGTCGTCGGCGACGTATCGGCCCGATTCGAGCAGGCGTTCGACGATTTCGTCGAGCACGGCGTCGCGCATATCGTCGAAATATCCACCCGGCGTGCGGAAATCGGTTTCGTCGGCGTAGCTACACCCGCCGAGGTATTCGTCGGCCTCGAAACCGTCGAACGCTACGGAAACCCGCACGGTCGCCCAGGCCCAGGCGTCGTCCGTTTCGAGGCGGGCGAGGATTTCGGCGGCGATGCGGGCGTCGGTTTCGGGGTCGATCGCCGAGGCGTTCCCCTCGACGGGCATATGGTCGGGTTCGGCCTCGACGACGATATCGTCGAGCAGGGCGAGGCGTGCGATTTCGGCGACGGCGAGGGTTTCGGGTTTCGTTTCCATCGGTTCGGTTTCCATCGGTTCGGGTTTCGGTTCGGTCGCCGGGCGAGCACTGCGCCCGCCCGGCGTTCGGTTTCTATCGGTCGCCCTGCTCGGCGACTTGCGCCGAATCCTCGAAATCGACGGCGGCGAGGCCGTCGGCCCGCAGGCGTCGGGCGAGGCCGTCGAATCGCCCCGCCCGCCGTTCGCCCCGCAGGGCGGCGAGCAGTCGCACGCCGTCGGCGTCGATACGGGCGACGCCGAGCAGGCGACGGCCCCGAACGGGGCAGGAATCGGGGCGGGGTTCGACGATTTCGGCGACGACGGTTTCGTCGGGTTCGACGTACTGCTCGCCGAGGGCGAGGCCGTCGAGGGCGACGAATAGGGCGAAACGGTCGAGGGTTCGGGTTTCCATCGGTTCGGTTTCCATCGGTTCGGGTTTCGGTCGGCGGCGAGCACTGCGCCCGCCGTCGGGGTTCGTATCGGCACGGCCCCGCCCCGACTTGCGCCGAACCGCAGGAAATCGACCGGAAATGTTTTCCCGGAAAACTTTTCCTAGGAAAACTTTTCCATGTAAAAGTTGTGTAAATGTAAAGATTGTGTAAAGGAAAACTTTTCCTAGGAAAATATTTCCCTTTACACAACTTTTACAATGTAAAGATTGTGTAAATGTAAAGATTGTGTAAATGTAAAGATCGTGTAAACAGGAAAGTCATTCGGCTGTCCGAGACTCATTCGGCTGTCTGAAAGTCATTCGGCTGTCTGAAAGTCATTCGGCTGTCTGGCCGAGACTCATTCGGCTGTCCGAGACTCATTCGGCTGTCTGAAAGTCATTCGGCTGTCTGAAAGTCATTCGGCTGTCTGAAAGTCATTCGGCTGTCTGGCCGAGACTCATTCGGCTGTCTGAAAGTCATTCGGCTGTCTGGCCGAGACTCATTCGGCTGTTCGGTAAAGGACCGTCGGCACTTCTTCGAGAGGCCAGCACCGCTCCTCGCCCTGCCCGTCCCGCACCCGGAGGTAGTCCGTCCGCGAGACGCTCGCACACTTGACCACAGTGACCGAAGCCGGGCCGTGGTCGAACACCTCGGGCCAGAGGTTCTGGAGCGCCATAGAACGCTCCAGCTTGGCGTACAGATCACGCTGCTGCTCCAGCAGCTCGACCTGTTGGGAGATAGTCATTCGGCTGTCGTAGTTACTCATTCGGCTGTCTGGCGAAAAGTCATTCGGCTGTGATGAAGTTACGGTCTTTATCGACCATCCACTTTTTGTTCTGATGCAGTTCTGGGTTTTTCACAGAGTTGATCACGCGCTGGCGATAGTCCTTCGAGTGCTCGCCCGGAATCAGGTGGGCGGTGATATCGGCAGCTCGCACAGCCCAGTCTCCGTACCATTCGGGACCCCCGATATCCGAAGCATCGACCGCCCCGATCAGCGTAGGCAGCGGCGCTCCGTCCTGCCCCTCTTCCATCGCCTTGGTGATCTTGCAGTGCTCCCAGGCTCCGCGACCACCCTTGATCGAGTCGATGTCGAGCACCCACTGGGCGAGTCTATTCTGCACCGAGAGCAATCGGCTTTTGATCGGGTGCTGGTCCTCGATCGCGTTGGCTGCGTCGTACACCGCCGGAAGAACCCAGGACAAACCCTGGTAGATGTTGAACTGCTGCATCCCCTTGGCGTAGCTCACTCCGGGGGCTTTCTCCAGCGCGGGCAGGCCGTAGGCGTCAACCCAGTGGAGTAGGGCATCGGCGGACTCCTGGCTGACTACGTTACGCTTGGAACCCTGGACGAAGGTGTCCACGATCCGTGCGAAAGTGCGACCCCCGCCCCAGAACTTGCCATGATGGCGCACCATACCGGCCATCGTGTCGATCAGCAGCATCGACATGATGCGGGCCAGTTTGCTCGCCTGCATCATGCCGGACTGCGCGGGGACCATCAGCGAATCCGGCGCACGGTCGATGATGTCGAAGAGAGGATCGGCCCAGAAATGCTGCACGTCCGGCCCGGATACGGCAACGAAGCCCGACTCGGTGAGGTATCCCCGCTCCCCTCCGGGGAGGTCGAAGCCGTCCTCCGGTTTCCACCCCACCGGGCGACCGCCAATGTTGTAGCCCGACTCCCGGTAGGGTTCCTCCGCATACCAGCAGCCACGAGCGGCGTAGTTTGATATGACGGCTCGAACTCTAGCCGAGGTCATCTCTTCGGGTCGTTTCCAGCCGTAGGCCGGATGGTCCCCCGTCTGGCCGGAAAAGGGATGCAGGCCGCCGTTGATCCATTCCTGGGAACCGATCTCGACTTCCTGGGCAAGTGCGATCTGGGTCGCTATGGGATTGAAGGTTCTCATAGCGGGAGTATACCTCCTGACTAATCAGGAGTGAATAGTCAAATACAGAGCGCACCCAGCAGCAGCAGGATGATGAGCGACATAGGGACCAGCAGCAGCATCAACAAGCATTCGGCTCTCAGGGTCAGGTCGTCGAACTGCCTCGCCTGCTCCCATAGCCGCCGCTCCAGCTTCTCGGTCTCCCTCTCGAAGTCGCTCATTTCTCGATCCAGTATCCGCTAACGGATACGGTCCCCTGCCAGGGCTCCAGCGTGGAGTTGAATCCAGGGCGTAGCGCGAGGCCCGTTCCCGTTGATTCATCCGGCTGTACGATGCGACCACTGCGGCCCCCTGCCATCCAGCCCTTCTCGGCTGTCTGGCCCTGAAGGATGACCTCGAAGCTGCCAGTCTGCTGGTTCCCACGGACCAGGGAGGGCGTCCAGGAGGCACCGTTGGTGGTGGTGATGAAAACATCAGTCACCACAAGGATCTTGCCGTCCTCGATGACGAAGCCGGGAGTCCCGACAGTCGTGCTCACGTTTTCGGAGACCGGCAGGTACAGGTTGTACGATCCGCCATCATGGAAGGCGGGCTGCTCGCACTGCCAGAAATGGACGGCCTTTGAGGGACGGCAAGATGACGGCAGCGCCAGACGTTGAGGGGTATATGCCGTTTGTGCGGTGACTACCGTGGAGGCGGTAGCGATCAGCAGGATAGCGGTAGCGGCAAGAAATAGACGGTTCATCGTTTTGGTTGGTTGATTGGTCAGACGGGCCAAACGTACGGGAGCGAGCCTTTCTCATCCGGTACAGCCGGGTGCTCCTCCCATCCCCATTGAGTATACCACTCGGGGTTCTTGTGCAGTAGAGCCGCACGGTGCGAACTGTGAATGGCCGGATCCCCGAACCAGGGCGGCAGCTCGACAACCATGCCATGCAGCGAGGCGTCGTAGTAACTGATCCAGCGATCGACCACCTCCTCGCGCCACTTGGGCTCGCCATTCGGCTTCGTGCGGCGGGCCATCTCGTACGCGCCAGCTAGGGCATACGCGACCAATCCGCCCTCATAGCCTCGCCACATCTTGCTGGCAGGGTGGTTAGCCCAGCCGCCGTTGATGAGCGTCTTGCATTCGCGGTACACCTGATTACCCAGGCGCACGTCGTCGAGGCAGGCCACAGAGCCAGCCAGATCGGGAAGGGGTAGGAATGTTTGCATATCAGAACGTGACTCCAATGCCGATGAGAACCACCGAGCGATCCATGTCGATGTCGTACGCGCCCAGGTCGGGCTCGACGTTGCTTGTTGAACGATAGCCCAGGTGCAGGTGGACGCTATCACTGATCCGCGTGTCGAAGCCGAAACCAACGTAAGTACCGAGGCAGTTAGCACTTGTGCTGCCGCCGTATCGAGACGTGGAGTAACTGAGGTCGGTCCACTGCCGCGACAGTCCAGCCGTCAGGTACGGCTGAAAGATTCGGCTGCCGGTGTCGATGTAGTAGCGACCGCCCGCCGAGAGCGTGGTGTTGTCCGCCGTCAGGTTGGGGCGCAGGTAGTCGCCCGTTCCGCTGTGCTTGCCGATGCTCACGTCGGCAACCATACCCACGGCGCGGCCCTCGACCGTGTGACCAGCGAGGAAGCTAACGGCAGCACCATCAACGGTGCCCAGCTCGTCGGCCTCGCCCCGCATGTAGCTCGATTGCTGGTCAACCGTCAGGGCGTGGAAGTTCGGAGTCTGGCACGAGACCAGCGAGAGAACGATGAGGAGTAGCAGGTGCTTCATATCGGAGGTATCGGCTGTCTCGCCGATCAGGGTTTAGAGACGAATGGAAAAACGGTCGCGCATCTTCTCGATGGTTTGCTTAGGGACGCTGTGAACGCTCTCCCCGCCGTGGCGGTTCTCGACGACGAGCGAGTAGAACTCGACGCCGCACTCCTCGGCGATGCGCCGATACACCTCGACCTCCGCTTCCGTGGTCGAGGTGTTCGACACGATGACGTTGTAGCCAGTCCTAAGAGACGTGCGCGTCTCCTCCTGGCACCAAGCATGGGCCTCCCCCAGCAGGGCTCCGTCGAACTTCCCATCATTGAAGATGTGGAACCAGTCGTCAGCCTCATACGAGACATGACCCAGAGCTTCCGCGAAGGTACTCTTGCCAGCGCCGGGCAGGCCGCGAAGAAGGATGAGGTGGTTCACAGCACGCCTCCGTTCTTGAGGACCTTCTTGGCGCAGCCAGCGCCGAAGGGGAAGATCCCTTGGTCGTCATCGGTGTCGAACCAGGGCAGCTCCTTCTCGACCGAGTGGTAGGTCCCCGTCGAGGTGCGGTGGGCCAGCCAGACGATGCGGTCGTTGTTGAGCTGTCGTTCGCAGCACTCGCAGCAGTAGGTTTGTCCGTTGTCTTGCATGGTGTCCGTTGAGTGTTAGAGTCGCTTCGCGTTCAAGAGAGACTATCGGCTGTCCAGCCGACCGAACTGCATCAGTAATCTGAGAAATAGTCCTGCTCGCCATCCGGCCCACCGATCTCATCCCAGTAGTGGGCCGTGCAGTGATCCTCGATCTCGCTCGACCAGCATAGTTGCGCGAACCGGGCGAACCGCCGGGTCAGCATACCCTGTTGCTTGGCGGGCAGGCTCTCCCATCGTTCTTCCTCGACGCACCACCGCAGAACCCGGAACATCTTTCGCTGTAGCCAGCTAGGGTCCTGATCCGCGATCTCGATCTCAATGGCCTCGAACAGCTCGTCGATATCGTCGATGCCGACGATCTCCCAGCCGTCGCAGTAGCCGCCTTCAGCCGGGTAGCCGGGGTCGCCGTTCGACAGGTACATGACCGCAGGCGAGTATTCCTCGACGCTGTAGTCGATCTCAAGTCCCTTGTAGGTAGTCGTGAAGCTCATCGGAGTAGGTTGCGGAGTCGTGCCAGCCAAGACTGCTGGGCGGTTTCGTTGTTGCACTTTGAGCATACCACGAGGACATGGAACTCGCCGCGTTGTTTGCAGGTTGTCCTCGTGTATTGGTCTCCGCGAGCAATCGGCTGCCCGCAGTTAGAGCACTGCGTCGGACCTTCCGCGATCCGACGCAGTGCAGCACCAACCATCTGAGCGTGGCACATTACTGTAGCGTAATGCCCAGCATGGCCTGGACTCGATCTTTGGTGAACGTACCGGGGAAGCGTTCACCCATTCGGAGGATCACCTCGATCTCTTTGAAGGTTCGAGTGCCGCCCGTGATCAAGGCTCTGACCGAGGCCGTTGCTTGGACCTGGGTGTTTGTGGGATCATATGACTGTCCGCTCAGGGTGAACATCGTTTCGATCTCCGCGTCGGTAGGCTTGTCCGTCCACGTCGAGGTGTTCGCGTAAAGCGAATCGACGTAGGTGTGGATCGGTAGCTTGTCCTTGCCTACAGACTCATCCAAGTCGTAGCCGCATAGGCGGTCCAGCAGAATGCTCATGTGGTTGGGTTTGGGTTTGGGGGTGATGATCCCCAGTCTTTGCAGCACCTTGCGAATCCAGATCGCAAGGAAGCACGGCCTAGAACGGCGTATCGGTGTCGGCGAAGGCTTCGTTACTTGCGGACCTACCAGCCGAATCGCCCGAGCCCGCGACGAACTCCCACTCATCGACGACAACTTTGACCTTTGATCGAGGCTCGCCACTGTTCTTGTCCTCCCACTGATCGAGTTGAAGATGACCTTGCAAGAGTACGGAGGATCCTTTGCTGTGGTACTTGGCGAACGCCTCACCTCGGCGTCCCCAGACCACGAAATCGACGAAAGTGGCTTCGTCCACCCAGTCATCGCCGCGTTTGACGCGACGGTTCAGGGCGACATTCCCGTTGCAGACGGGCATACCGCCCGACGTGGAGCGGAGATCGGGGTCCCTGGTCAGGTTCCCTCGGAGTAGTACGACATTCATAGTTTCCAGTGGAGGATGGTGATCCAGGCGTCGAGGTCGATATCAGACCCTAGATCGGATTCAAGAAGATCGAGCACAGCGCCTCGACTGCGGTAGCCAACAGGCTCCAGTTGGTCGCGGGTCATGCTCGACAGGGGACCGGCAAAACAGCAAGTCACCTCGGTAAGTTGGCAATCGCCTGTATCCGGGTTCAAGAGATACAGCGGTTGGTGCGGGTAGTATCGAACTCCCCGCGTAACAAGGCCGCAGCCTCGGGAGAACGCCTCAGAGACGCTTCCCGAGACCACGAAGACAGCAGGAGGTCTTTTCACAGCGTACCCGCGAGAAGCATGAGCCCACCCTGCACTACGTTCAGGACGCGGTTCGAGGCGCGATCAGCTTGATCCACGAGTTCGAGTCCAGCAGCGAGCGCGATCTCGTCGCGTGCTGCCACGGCGGCCTGATCGTAGCCCGGCATACCCACGAGCACGGAGAGTTCCGCTGCCCGCTGGGCCATGAGGGCAACGATCTGCTGGCTGCCAGTACGGAGATCCGCACCCGTTTCGTCGAGGGCGTTCTCCAGGAGTTGCTTGAGTTCGTCGTTCATGCTTTCTTGCGACGGCCACGCTTCCGCAGCTCGACGCCTTCTCTCATCAGGTAGTTACGGATGGTCGTCACGGCAACCTTGTATTCGGTTGCCAGGACCGCGAGTGAAGCGCCGCCTTGGTACTTGGCGACGATCTCATCGACCACTTCAGGATCGGAGATGGAGCGGGGTGCAGACATCAGTTCGTCACTACGGCGACAACAGGGATCTTCCCTTGCGGAGTCGCCTCCCGCGAGCGAAGGTCCGTGCGAGTGGGCACGGCAGGCCAGTTATACGAAACGTAGCCTGTTTCGGAGAGCTTGCTGATCGCGTCATCGAAGTTCGTGAGGCGACGGCGCAGGAACGCAGCAGCTTGCTCGATCATCTCGCCGTCTTCGACGCGATCGTCGATCCCCCGCTCGGCGTAGCCCTTCAGGCTCCCCCAAGGCGACAGGCCGATTAGCGTGGAGTTCTCGGTGACGATGGCCTCTTCGAGAGCATCAACGAACGCAAGCATGGCGCTGGGATCGGAGAGGTCTCCGTCCTCAGTGGCGTCTTCGATCCCGCGCAGGGTATCCGCACGCACACCGTAGTTGCTGTCGCCCCATGCGAGGCGAACGGCGGGCAGCAGGGCCTCATCACGGGCAGCTTTGCCCGTGCCGATGCACGAGGTCAGCAGGAGACCCACCATGACCATGAGGGTCGCTTGGGCCTTCATTGGGCTTTCTCCTCGTTTGCGATCTGTGCGATCACAACGTCCCGCTGGGCACGAAGCTCAATGGCCTTGTTGCCTTGACGCAGCATGGCCCACAGGGCTTCGAGACCGACAGCGATCAGGGCAGCCGTCTCGGCGTCCATCAGGATGGTCTCCCGCCCAAGCTGCTCCAGGACAAGGTTGGTCAGGGCGATGACGCCAAGCACCACCTGAGCGGTGATCTTGCCGTCGTACTCACTTGATTCGTTGCCGGGTTTCAGCACCGGCATGTTTTTGTTGTTGGTCATAGGAAGAGGATGAGGATGAGGATCCAAAAGGGAAGCGAAAGGGCAAGTCCTAAGACGATGCCCTGAAAGGCGTTACGGCTAGAAGTATCTAGGTAGCCGGGTTTTTGATTCACGGGGCATGAAGCCGTCGAGAGTGACGATCAGGTCTTCGATGAAATCGGTTGTGCCGTTATTCCACACCGTCTGCGTCGGCACACACAGGGGCGAAAGATCAACGAACCCTCGGCTGTCTCCATCGAAAGAGCAGCCCGGTCTGTTGATCTGGAGCATCATACACTTTTCTGGTGTGAAGCGGTGGACAACCCTCTCGGCTTCAGGGAAGAACCCGCTGTCCGTGACGACCGCTACCGTGCAGTCGTTGTAGGCCGGGGTTTCCAGCTCGTTCACCAGTAGGTCGCCGAATACGGACTGCCCGTGTTTCGGCTTCATGTAGTCCTCGGATACGGCGATGTACGCCTCCCTGGGCGTCAGGCCCAGGAACTCGGGGGCGGGCTCGTCCTTGCGGGACTCGAACCAATCATGCGCCGCAGGCGGGCCTCCAGGGCCGCTGCTGATACCGTACAGGCCGTGCGTGCGCTCCTTCAGGATACGCGCAAACTTGACGGTACGCGCCTGCTGGTACATCGAGCAGATGGCCCGGCCCGCGTAGTCCTTGCCAGAACCAGGAGGGCCGTTGAGAAAGAGAATCTTCATTGTGTTTTGTCGAGGTAAAGAGCCGCGTCGGCTTCCTGCATGGTGGACCCAATGCCCGCCGATGCGGATACGTTACCATCCTCAGAGGCCCACTGCCGGATTGCGTTACAGATCCGTTCGGCACCCTGCGCCGACGGGCACCACACCACGAACTCGTCGCCGCCCAAGCGGCCAGCGACTCGATCCGAGGCACGATCGCCGCCGTGGCGGGTGATCTGTAGCAGGAAGCAGGCGAAGTCCATCAGGATGGCGTCCCCGTACTTGTGCCCATCCGGGTGCCCATCCTGGGCCAGTTTGAAGCCGTCCAGGTCTGCCAGCACAAAGTAGCCGCCACGCCCATCCGTGCGCTCCTCCACGCATCGGCGGTTCGGGATGCCCGTCAGAGCGTCCGTGTAGGCCATCTTGTGCAGCTTATTAGCGGCCTCGGAGAGCGCCACGATGGTACGCACGAGGTCGTCGGTAACGAAGTCAGTCATATCGAGTATTTCGGCTACCTGGAGCCGAGGCTTTAGTCTTTTTCGTTCCAGATCGCGTCCACCACGCCCCACTCGATCGCCGTGTCCGCATCGAAGTACCGATCGGTCTTGGCGTCGAACAGCCGCCGCCAGTGCCGCTTGTCCTTTTTGGTGTAGCGGGCCAGCAGCTTGGCGTAGTGATCCATCATGCCTTTGGCGACATCGGCCTCGACGACCAGCTCGGCGGGCCGTCCCTCCATCTCAGAGATGCGAGTGTCGTGCAGCATGAATGTCGTGCTTTCGGTGGTGTAGCGGTAGCCCTGCTTGCCGCAGGCCACGAGCAAGGGCGCTGCACTCATGCACTTGCCCAGGGCGCACGTCACGACATCACACTTGATCGTGCGCGTCACGTCATGCAGGGCGAAGGACTCGTCCAGGTAGCCGCCGTAAGAGGACACATACAGCTCGATCGGGGCGCTGCCGATGTCGCCGAGCATGTAGAGCCCACGGATCGCCATGCCGATCGTGTCCTCGTCGATGCCTCCGTGTAGCCAGATGCGCCGCCCGAAGATGTCGATGCCATGCTCTAGCGCGGCCTCGATCCCGGCTCGCTGGAACTCGTGCCTCTCGTTGTCGCTCATTCTTTTTCGTAGGACTTCATGCGCTGCTTGTAGCGACGCAGCCAGAACTTGCGGGTGTCCTCGACACCGCTGGGGTAGCGGCCCTTCTTCTCGAACGACCATCCGTTAGCAAAGCACTCACCGAGAGTGGTGTCCACGCCCGTCACGTTCACAGCCCGGCGGCCCTTCTCGGCAATCACGAAGCCTCGGCTCCAGGCAGGGCGGTTGCCCTTGACGTAGTATTTCGCCACCTCGTCGATGACCGCACCGTGAGCGCACGTCCAGCTCATGTGGCGCAGGCCGCTGTGCGGCCCGACGACTTGCTGGAAGCGGTGGACGTGCCCAGAGATCCCCGCACCGTGGCTCCCCTTGGGCAGACCCATATCCACCCACTCCAGCAGCTCGGCCATAGCCGGGAACTTGCCGGTCTTGGTGCCGTGCGTCACCTGGATCTGCTCCCACAGGGTCGCCCTGGGCACGTCATCCTCTTGCCCAGGAGGGGCGAGGAACGATCCGCCGTGCGCCAGCTCGATGTCGAGGTTGTCGAGATTGAGCTGCTTGTCGATCCGCATCGACCGCAGGTTCGCCAGCGCCGGGTCGGTCTGGGTCAGATGCCGAACGATCCGATCCGTCCAGTGGTTCGAGGCAGTCTAGACGAACCGCGCTCGGGGGCAGACTTCGCGTGCCTCTTCGAGCATGGCCCGGAAGAAGTCCAGCTCGACCTGGAGCTTCGTCGAGAACCCGTACGGCTTGGGATGCGTGCTGATCTCCGATCCGTCGATATGGTCGCCGCCCCAGACCACAACGTCCGGCTGGGCATGATCGAGGAAGTCCAGGAACGCCAGCCAAGTGAACGGGTCCATGAACAGCGAGTGGGTGTCCGAGATCCAGGCCACGAGCTTGGACTGGTCGGTAGCCCGCTTCAGCTCAGGGAACTGATCGACGTACGGCCACAGGTAACGCTGGAAGTACCGCTGATCGTGCTCGCGCAGGGAGTCCAGGGTGCGGGCGTGCAGTAGGCGCTGGTCGCCCACCGTCGGCACGAGCCCGGCCATCTTCTTGATGTGCTCGAAGCGCCCGTGTTCGAGGACATACTCGATCGGGTAGTGGCCGTACAGCTCGTAGCGCCGACGCGAGATCGAGCGGAACTCGTGGTACGGGTTCGTCTCCTCGTCCTCGGCAACGCGAACCACGTCGCCCAGGATGTCTTCGAGCGTCGGGCGATCCTTAGACTTAGAGGCCCGTTCGCGCTCGACCCGAGCAGCGTCCCGCGCCTTGCGGTCCTGGATCTTCTTCAGCTCGCTCTCGTCGGCGACCACCTCTTCGGGTGCTGAGAGGAACTTCTCGACCGCAGCTTTACCCTTGCTTCGTTTGGATGCCAAGGCAGTCCTCCGCGTGCTTGATGACCGCACGATGTTTGAAAGGATAGTCGAAGTCGCCACGCACAATGACGTGCTCGGCGAAGGTTCGCCAGGGGACCGTGGTACGGCCCTGCTCCCGGCATTGAGCGAAGTAGCGGATTGCCTCGTCAATCTGCTCGCGGTTGGCGAGCGTACAGGTCCCGCACTTGCCGCCGCCAGCGTGGCGGGCTGCCTCGGGAGATCGGAGGAACGACTCTACGCTTTGCTTCGGATCAGCCATTTTCTTTCCGTGTGATGTAGGCACCCAGGACAGCCCTTGGGCCACCGGAGGTATCGTGCGCGTCCCGCACGTCGATCAGGCCATGCAGCCCTTCCTCGGCTCCGCATCGACCGTCCGAGTCTACCAAGAATCGAAGCCGTACGGCCTCGGTTGCCCCGATAGCTCTCGACAAGCGTACAAGAAGTTCAGCATCGAGGCAAACTTCAACAACCTGCTCAGTGGGATATCCCGCGTCCACGGTATCCAGGATGCCCTGGTAGGGCGGCAGACTGCCCGCCGGGGGGCGCTCCAGGAGCAGCCTGGGCTTGTCCTCGGCCCTCTGGGCCTCGACTGCGCGGTTATTGACCACGACCAGTCTGCCTTCCCCTGTGGAGCCCTGGGACGCCTCCTGGACGGCCTTGGGCGGCAACAGCCCCTTGGGGCCATCCTCGCCTCGTTCGAGGCGTGGGAGGTCCGCACCGGCCCTCTCGTCGTGCCTGACGATAGGCACCAGGGCGAGACCCGCACCGAAGGTGGCGACGAGGTGATCCCCGTGGGCCTGGATAACATCACATTGGTACGGGGTAGTCGGCTTCGGGGCCGCCGCCTCGTGCAGTTTGAACCGTTTGGGCCAGCGCATCAGATCAGTAGGGTTGTATGACGTAGGGCGGCTCGTCGTTGTCGAGCACCAGGATAGACGGCTCCCAGTTGTCGCCCCACGCAAGGTACTTTAGCGTACCTTCGTGGTCCTCCACGAGAGCTATCACGAACGGGTATCGCAGGCGAGGACGGGCCATGACTCGATAGTCGGGCGTAATGTCGCCAGCGGTAAGGTCTTGCGGTCGGACGAACTTCATGCGTTTTTCCGTCGAGCAGCGGCGAGCTGCCTGCCTCTTTCGCGCATCTTCTCCAGAGTCTCAGGCGACAGTTGCTTGGGCGGGCGCGTCTTGGCCCCAGCAGCCTTCAGGCACTTCTCCAGGTGCTTGGCTTCAGCCTTGCCGATGAACACGGCCACGAGGTCGATGTACGCTCGGTTGAACGGCCAGTGATGGCCCTTGCCGCTGCCCACGAGGTTGTGGGCCAGCTCGTGCAGGATGACCGGCTTGGTCCTCGCCCAACGGGGCAGGTTGATCCAACCACCGCCGCCCCTGGCCCACGTCGTCCCTCGACCATCGCTGACCTCAAGGCCCCGCTGCTGAATCCAGCAGATACCGTTACGGAGCTGGCCGTGCTGCTCGCGCAGGCGAAGCCACGTCTTCGAGCTGACGAC
>Ga0180438_10005503_pt1 | contig 17548 bp, 13 predicted proteins | sample SS_ome_12_FD_132455 | JGI IMG/M metagenome (GOLD analysis project Ga0180438, IMG submission 132455) | Hypersaline lake sediment archaeal communities from the Salton Sea, California, USA - SS_3_D_2 metaG | ecosystem: Environmental > Aquatic > Non-marine Saline and Alkaline > Hypersaline >...
TGAGTGGCGCAAGTCAGCGAAAGACGTCAGCCTGCAGCTCCCACGTTGGATCATGCGTGAGGCCTGATCCCCCAGAGGCGCTACAGCCCGTCCAACTCCCTCGGCAGACTCGTCAACGACTCGCAGCCATCCTCGGTGACCACGACGTCGTCCTCGATGCGCACGCCTCCTAGTTCTGGCACATAGATACCCGGTTCCACAGTGAAGACCATGCCTGCCTTCAGGACGAGATCGTTCCCCGCCACGATGTTGGGTGCCTCATGGATCTCCAAACCCATACCATGCCCGGTGCGGTGAATGAAGTACTCCCCGTATCCAGCCTGTTCGATCACCCCGCGGGCGGCCGCGTCGACTTCCTCAGCTTTGATCCCCGGTTTGACGATCTCTCGCCCGGCTGCATTTGCCTCCTGCACGAGGGTGTAGATGCGTTTCAGTTCCTCTTTCGGCTCTCCCACAGCGTAGGTGCGGGTGATGTCGGAGTAGTAGCCATCTACGAGCAGGAAGGCGTCGATGGTCACCAGGTCTCCATCCTGGAGCCGGCGAGAGGTGGCGGTGGTGTGGGGAGACGCGCCGTTGGGGCCAGAGGCGACGATGATGGGCATGTCGGACAACTCGGCTTTGCCGGAGTCCAGAGCGCTTTTCTGCCAGATTTTGGAGAGCTCCCGCTCGGTGACGCCGGGCTTGATGTGAGATGCCACCTGGCGGAAGCACTCCTCGTTTACCCGCGCGGCGCGGCGCAGTGCCGCGATCTCCTCTGCGTCCTTGACCATACGCAGCTGGTTCATGAGAGGCTCTCCGTCGACGAACCGGGCGCCCTGCGCGTGCTGCTCCAGCTGACGCAGCTCGAAGACTCTCATGCGCAGGTGTTCCACACCGACGACCTTGTCCTCCAGGTGCAGATCGCTGGCCGCCTGGCGAACGGCGGCATCAGGTCCCTGCTCGTCGGTGTAGGTATAGAACGAGGCCTCGAAGCCGAGGTGCGCTTCTGCGCGTGGCGCTTCCAGTACAGGCACCACCAGGATGGGTTGGTCGCCCAGGGGAAACAGAGCCATCGCGATCCGTTCGGTGGAGTGCACGTTCAGCCCCGAAAGGTAGCGCAGGTTGGCTCCAGGGACGACGGCCATCACGTCCACCTTGCTCTCTTCCTGGGCACGTGTGAGGTTTTCGAGTCGTTTTCGATATGTCGCTTTCATAGTACCACATGGTATCACACTTTGCCCCCGGTGACAAGCGGGCGGCGAGGGCCGTGAGGGTGCAGATCTGCCCTATGTGTAGGGTCACGTTTGGCATGGGTGTGATGGTCTGGCCCGGTCGACCACTGCATCTCAGCGGCGTGAGTCCAGTGTGGGCTCCCGCAAGTCCGGGTTTGCCTTTTGCCGTAGATAGTGCTAGAATCGGCCCGTGAAGAGAGCAGGCATCATCCACATGGGCCTATATTGGCCGTTCTTGTTTACTGGCAGCACATAAGGCTGCTGTAACTCGCTACATCTAGGATAGGTGTAGCGAGTTTTGGTTTGTATGTCGGTAGTCGAAAGTGAGACCAATGCTGGAAAGGAGATCTTGAGATGGCTACCTCTTGGGAGTATCGCTACGCCCAGCGTACCAAGGGAATGCAGAGTTCCGTGGTCAGGGAGATACTGAAGGTCACGAGCCAGCCCGACGTCATTTCCTTCGCTGGAGGTATGCCTGCCCCCGAGCTATTCCCCATTAGGGAGATCGAAGAGGCGTGCGTTAAGGTGCTCCGGGAGCATGGTTCCAGCGCCCTGCAATACAGCATCACTGAGGGGTATGTGCCACTTCGCGAATTCATAGTGGAGAAGATCAGTCGGTATGGCATCAAGGCCGACGTGGACAACGTGCTTATTACGACGGGCTCCCAACAGGGAATGGATCTGGTGGCAAAGGTGCTCGTGGATCCGGGCGATGTGATCATCGTGGAGGCTCCCACCTTCGTAGGGGCGTTGCAGTCTTGGAGGGCCTACCAAGCTTCCTTCGCCGGCGTGCCCCTCGACGATGATGGTATGCGGGTCGATCTGCTGGAAGAGAAGATGGTGGAGACGCATCCCAAGTTCATGTACATCTTGCCCAACTTCCAGAACCCAGGGGGCGTCACCCTCACGAGGGAGAGGCGAGAGAGGGTGGTGGGTCTGGCGCACCAGTACGGCGTCCCCGTATTGGAGGACGACCCTTACGGCGAGTTGCGCTTCGAAGGGGATCACATCGAACCGCTGGTCGTGATCAGCGCCAGCCGCAATGGCTTAGACCCGGACGGCTACTTCAAGGGCGATGTGATCTATATGAGCACATTCTCCAAGACTGTGGCCCCTGGCCTGCGAATGGGCTGGGTTGTGGCCCCCGTGGAAGTGATAAAGAGGCTGGTTCAGGCCAAGCAAGGAGTAGACTTGCACACCAGTACCTTCGACCAGATGATGGTGTACGAGGTCGTGTCCGATGGCTTCCTGGACGAACACGTCAAAGAGATCAGGAAGATGTACCGCCAGCGGCGCGACGCCATGCTGGCCGCCATGGAGCAGCACTTCCCATCGGAGGCGACGTGGACGCATCCCAAAGGAGGTCTTTTCCTGTGGGTCACGCTTCCAGAGGGTGTGGACTGTCTTGATCTGATTCAGGAGGCGGTCGACAACAAGGTCGCCTTCGTCCCCGGCACGGCGTTCTACGCGAACGGAAGTGGGCACGATGCTTTGCGCCTCACCTTCGCCACCTGCTCCGTCGACATGATTGACGAAGGCATCAAGCGGTTGGGCAAAGTCATGGCCAAGAGGATCAAGCAGCCAGCGTAGCCGCTCGTTTTTCGGTATACTGTAAGTGTGCTATCCCCGGCCCGTTTCCTTGGCGCCGGGGATAGTTGAATCTCATTTGTGCGAAGGTGCATACGCATCAACCTTCGGAAAGAGTTATCGATGGCTAGACCAGACCTTGTGATTCTACATCCACCCAGCGTGTACGACTTCCGGCGGCAGCCCAAGCTGTACGGCCCCGTCAGTGAAGTGGTGCCCTCCACGCCGGTCTTCGAGATGTACCCCTTCGGGTTCGCCACCCTTGCCGGGTATCTGCACGCCAAGGGATACCGGACCCGGATCGTCAACCTCGCTCTGAGGATGATCAACGATCCTTCCTTTGACGCTGAGAGTTTCATCGGCGGTTTGCAGCCTCGGGCCTACGGCATCGGGTTGCACTGGCTGTGCCACGCGCAAGGTGCGGTGGAAACAGCCAGACTAGCCAAACGTCGGCACCCGGACATACCGGTCATCTTTGGGGGGCTCTCGTCGTCGTACTATCACGAGCAGCTGATGGACTATCCGGAAGTGGACTACGTGCTGCGCGGCGATTCGACGGAGGCGCCTCTTGCTCAACTGCTGGCTTGCATCCAGGAAGGAAGGGAACCGGAGGAGGTGCCCAATCTCACCTGGAGAGACGCGGCTGGTGGGGTGAGGGTGAACCCGCTCAGCCACGTGCCAGAGACACTGGAGCTGCGCCCCATAGATCATGCCTTCATGGTGCGCACCGTGTTACGGGATCGGGACCTGAGCAGCAACTTGCCTTTCAGGGACTGGCTGGAGTATCCCATGGGGGCAGGACTGACCTGCAAGGGCTGCACTCACAACTGTGTCACTTGTGGCGGCTCGGAGTATGCTTTCAGGCGCTTCTTTGGACGCGAACGCCCCGCTTTCCGTCCTCCCGAGGCCCTGGCCGAGGATGTCAAGAATGTGCGCGGATTCGGCAAGGGGTTTCTGATCGTCGTGGGAGACATCAGGCAGGCGGGCATGGACTACGCGCATCGCTTCCTGGATGCTCTGGCCGTTATGCAAGATCCCATCACCTTGGAGTTGTTCACCCCGGCCACGGGTGGTTTTCTGCAAGAGGTAGGCGAGGCGCTTCCCAACTTCTCCCTGGAGATATCGCTGGAATCCCACGACGAAGAGGTGCGCCGCGCCTTTGGCAAGCACTACTCCAACGAGGCTGTGGAGAGGACCATCGAGTCGGCCTTCGCCGCTGGATGTAAGAGACTGGACATCTACTTCATGATCGGCCTTCCCAAGCAGACCCGCCAGTCGGTGATGGATACCGTGGCCTACTGCGACGAGCTCTTGAGCAGGTACGGTCAGGGTGGCCGCCTTCACCTTTTCGTCTCCGCACTGGCTCCGTTCCTCGATCCGGGCAGCATGGCCTTTGAAGAGCCTGAGCGGCACGGATACAGGATCCTCCACCACACCCTGGAAGAACATCGTCGTGCTCTCCTCAGCCCCAGCTGGAAGCACGTGCTCAACTATGAGACGGAGTGGATGACCAGGGGCGACATCGTGCTCAGTACCTACGAAGCCAGCCTGGAGTTGAATCGCATCAAGCTGCGCCACGGGCTGATGAGCTCCGAGGAGGTGACACAGGCCGAGGAACGAACAACCAAGGCCTTGAGACTGGTGGAGCTCCTGGACCAGATGGACGAGGGTGATGCGGAGCGACTGGAAGAACTGAGGCCCCAGCTCAAGAGCACGAACGCAATCGTCGCCCGGCCCTGGAACGATTGGGAACTGGGACTCAGCCTGGGCAGATGGGGTATCTTGAAGCAGGGATACTACCTGCTGAGTCAGGGGTTGGCTGCTTTGGCCAGCTTGCTGAGGACGTCTGGCGCTGGCGCGAGCGCGGAGCACCCTGAGGGGGCGACCAGCTTGGGGAGCAACGAGTAGTGGTCACCGGGTGTTGGCTCAGAGGAATGGCGCGCCGGTGTCGCGAGGTACGCCTCTGAGCTCTTGATTCTCTTGGTGCACAGATAGCTGGGTGGGGTCATGCGGAGCATATACGAGGACATAGAGCGGTACACTCGTGCAGGGGAAACGGTGGCCGCTGCCACTGTGGTCGTGACTCAAGGGTCGACGCCTCGAGAGGTGGGCGCAAAGATGATCATCCGGGCCTCTGGCGAGACAATCGGCACCATCGGCGGAGGGTGTGGGGAGGCTGAGGTCTGGCAAGCGGCGATGGACGCCATCAAGGATGGACGGCGCCGTTTGCTGACCCTCGACCTAACTGGGGACATCTCCTTGGACACGGCCATGGTCTGCGGCGGCGTGATGAACGTCTTCGTTGACCTCTGGGATGAGCGGGACCTGGAGCTCTTGCGCGCGGCGAACGGGGCTATGGAGGAGAGAGGAAGGTTCGCCGTGGTCACGCCGCTTTCCACGGATCGATCACGGCCGCGGAGGCTGGTGCTCCCCGATGGTGGGACGCTGGGCAGCCTAGGTGATCAGAAGCTGGATGATATCGCGACGGCACAGGCCGCTACGGTTCTCAGGGAGGGATGGTCGGTGTCGCTGACTGGCGCCGAGGAACAGCCCGCACTCTTTGTCGACGTCCAGTTAACAGCTCCCACTTTGCTCATCGCGGGAGGAGGCCACATCGCCGTGCCGCTGGTCAGGTTTGGCAGCATGCTGGGATTCAGGGTGGCGGTGCTAGACGACCGGCCGCTCTTCGCCAACGAGGAGCGTTTTCCCGACGCGGACGAAGTGATCGCTGCTCCCTTTGGGGAAACGCTGGCTAGCTACCCTCTGGACGAACAGACGCACGTAGTCCTCATTACCAGATGTCATGCTCACGACCTTGAGTGCCTCTCTCAGGTGATCGACAAACCCGTGGCCTATCTGGGAATGATCGGCAGCCGCCGCCGGGTCAAGGGGGTTCTGGACACCGTGAGGGACAAGGGTCACGCCGAGGAGCTACTGGCTCGCGTGCACGCCCCAGTCGGCCTGGACATCGGAGCGCGCACGCCTGAGGAGATCGCTCTCAGTGTGATGGCCGAGGTGGTCAAATCCCGACGAGGGGGCACGGGTCGATCGTTGTCGGAGAAAGCCGCGAAGATCTGACGGGGTTGCACACGCAGCGCACAAGCGGAATAGCCGCACGGCATGCCGTGCGGCTACATTATGGATGAGGAGTATGATGCTCTAGGGACGATTTCGGCGGCCCGCCATCGTTGACAACACTGGGGCAAGGGTGTCCCGGGGCTCTATCTCGACCGCGGATACATGAACACTGACTGGAAGAACAGAGGGCACTTCGTAGAGACTACCTTCAGGGGCTGCCATTCGCGGAGTCATGACGGCCATCTCTTCCCAAACGCGTCTATGGAAGCGATTTGACTGAGATCCAGTCTAGGGGGAGGTTCTGGATCCTCTGCGGGGTATCCCAAACTGATGATGAGCAAAGGTTCAACGTCTTCTGGGATATTGAGAGCTTCTCTAACGGCAATCCTTGAATAGGAAACCGCGATGCAACTACCAATGCCCATCTCATAGGCAGCCAGCATGATGTTCTGCGCGGCCAGAACGCATGCGGCCGCGTGAGTGAATTCCCACACCGGCGACTCGCCGGACGTCTTCTCCACACAGACCACAACGAAGGCAGCGGGCACAGCGAATATGCCCGGAGAGAAGTTGCTGATCAGTTCTTTCACAGACGGCGAGACAACGACTAAGAATCTCCACTTCTGTTGGGTACTGCTCGTCGGAGCCCATCTGGCAGCATCGAGGAGCTTTCCCAACGTGTCCCTACCTATGGGCTCATCGGTGAATTGTCTAATGCTTCTCCTGCCTTTGATGGCTTTGAACACGTCCACGATATCAACCTTCCTCGAGCACTGTCATGAGGTCCGGCAATGCCGCGGCTCCAGTGATCATCCCTGATCTTCTCATGGGGGCAGAAATCGCAAGGCGCAGTGGTCGTCGCCGAGCTGAAAGCCCTCAAAGCGCTCTGACCTAGTCGTGTGGATGCCGCCAGAGTAGTGTGCAGAGCACGCCCCATAAGCTGAGGGATAGCCGTAGCTCAGTCGGTCCGCTCTGGTTGTACACTCTCCAGCTTGAACACAACCGGCCGCATGCCGTCGGTGCAACAGGCTATGATTACCCGGTGTTCATCATCGCCTTTGTCCATCCATACCGGGCCTCCGCCTAGCGACAAGATTGCTATCTCCTTTTCGATGGCCGCCCATGCCCATAGACAGAAGTCCTTCGGCATCAGGTCTCTGTCTACGAAGAAGAGATCACGCTCCGCGACAGGGATGATGAATTCTTGTCCTTCCTTCATGACGGGGCATTTCATCATCTCATCAACCGAGAGACCAGTGGCAGTGCCAACGTCAGTGTCAGACGCGTATTCTCGGATCAGATCCTCGTTGATCATGCGTCTCAGGACGGTTATCTTCACATTGTAGGTGTTTGGGATCACGTCATAGACTCCTTTCTTCAGCTACTTGACAAGAGGCGGAAGCTTCCGCCTCTGGAAGACTAGCAGCGTGCGGTGACGAGTCAAGAGGGACCTCCGGGTCTCAGATGGCTTGCGTTGCCAGATGGCAGGCCACTAAATGCCCGCCCCCGATGTCCGCTAACTCCGGCTGTGTGCGAGTGCACTCGTCCACCGCGGAAGGACAGCGTGGGTGGAAGTGGCAGCCGCTCGGGGGGTTGCGAGGGCTGGGCACCGTACCACTCAGTATGATTCTGTGAGTTGATGCGTCGGGGTCCGGTAGGGGCGTAGACGAGAGCAACGCTTCGGTATAAGGGTGCGCAGCCTCCCGGAATATCTGGTCGGTTGTGGCGAGCTCTACTATTCTACCGAGGTACATGACTGCGATCTGATCGCTGATGTGCTGAACAACGTGGAGATCGTGGGATATGAAGAGGTATGTCAAGCCGTGATCTCTCTGCAGCTCTTGGAGCAGATTAAGGATCTGGGCCTGCACAGAAACATCCAAAGCAGAGGTTGGCTCGTCTAGAACAATGAACTTGGGGTTGAGCGCAATGGCTCGGGCAACGGCGATCCTCTGGCATTGGCCACCTGAGAACTCGTGCGGATAGCGGTGGAAATGTTCCCCCTTCAGACCCACGGTCTCCAGCAGCTCCAACACGCGGTTCTGCAGGACATCACCCCGTTGTGACGTGTACACGCGGAGGGGCTCGGAGACTAGTCCAAAGACACTCATGCGTGGGTTCAACGAGGAGAGTGGATTCTGCATGACTATCTGCATGTGTCTTCGCAGCCGTCGCATCTCTTCTTTTCCCAGCGAAGTCAGATCCACCCCGTCGAAGCGCACGGTTCCACTCGTGGGCTCCACGAGTCTCAGAAGGCACCGACCCAAGGTGGTCTTCCCACAGCCGGATTCCCCCACCAGACCCAAGGTCTGATTTGGAGTCACGTCGAGGTCAATCCGATCAAGCGCCCTCATTACAGGCGTGCCTCGGCTCATGAGTGTTCCGTGCTGGCCGAAGACTTTGGTCAGACCCCTCACTTGGACCAGCGCCATGCTCACTCCATCCTCTCCTGGTGCAGGAGATGACAGGCTACCCTGTGGTCTGGGCGGTCTGGGGTCGAACTCCTCAATTGAGGAGCTTCGACCGGGCAGATATCCAGCATATCAGGGCAACGCTGGTGAAATGGACATCCGGCGTAAGTGTCATGGAGGCTGGGGACGGAGCCGGGAATTGCGGGCAGAATGGTGCCGTGGGTCCCCGGGTGAGGAAGCGCGGCCAGCAAACCTCGGGTGTAGGGATGATGCATCGATTTGAAGATATGTCTCACCGAACCTTCTTCGACAACGTGGCCAGCATAGAGCACTGAGACTCTGTCGCATATCTCTGCCACCACTCCCAAGTTGTGAGTGATGATCAGAATTGCCAAGCCACGATCCTCTCTGAGTCGGGCCAAGAGTTCCAGTATCTGTGCTTGAATGGTCACATCCAACGCGGTGGTGGGCTCGTCAGCTATGAGAAGCTCCGGGTTAGAGCACAGGGCGAGGGCGATCATGACTCTCTGTTGCATACCCCCGCTCAACTCGTGCGGGTAGGCCCTTGCCACATGTGCCGGATCAGGTAGCTCGACTGCATCTAGCATGGCCAGAACGTGCTCGTAGGACTCGCGTCGCCCTACCTCTTGGTGTGAGCGGATGACGAGGGATATCTGCTCGCCAATGGTGAACACGGGGTTCAACGACGCGGAAGGATCCTGGAAGATCATGGCTGCACGACCGCCTCTGATCCGATTCAGTGCAGCTTTGTCCATGGACATGATGTCCAGATCTTCGAGGGTGATCGTCCCAGAGACGATTTCGCCCGGTGGCGGTACCAGACGGAGGATGGAAAGACCGGTTATTGTCTTGCCGCAACCGGTCTCGCCCACCAATCCGTAGATCTCCCCGTGGTTTACCTGGAGAGAAACCCCGTTGACAGCACGGACCGTGCCGGCGTAGGTTGGGAACTGTACCCATAGGTTCTCTACGGAAAGCAGAGGCTCGCCCACTAGGCTGACCTCCTTGTCCGTGGATCCAGGATATCGCGCACGCTGTCTCCAAGCAGGGTGAAGGAAAGCGAGGCGAGGAAAATGGCCAACCCGGGGAATGTGGCGTACCAGGGCTGGTTGAGAAAGTAGGTACGCCCTTCGCTGACCATCCGGCCCCAGTCAGCCGTTGGCGGTTGAGCACCGAGGCCAAGAAAACTCATGGCAGCTGCGGTGAGAATGGCACCTCCGAGGTCCATCGTCGCTTGGACCAATACCACGGTGATGATGTTGGGCATTATGTGGCGGAACACAATGGCTGGGTCTCTGACACCCATGCTTCTTGCAGCTTCCACAAAAGGGCGCTGCTTCACCGACACGGTCTGTGCGCGAACCAACCGTGTGTACCATGGCCACCACGTGAGGCCAATTGCTATCATCGAGTTGACGAAGCTCGGTCCAAGTGCTGCTGCTATGGCTATAGCCAATAGCAGCGGCGGAAATGACAGGCTAAGGTCTGTGAAGCGCATTATGGCCTCATCTAACCAGCCGCCATAGTAGCCCGCCACTGCACCCAAGGGAGTGCCGATGGCAACGGCGACAAGCACAACGAGAAAGCCGATGGACAGGGAGCTTCGACCTCCGTAAAGCACCCGAGCGAGAACGTCGCGACCCAGGTTGTCTGTTCCGAAGGGGTGTGTCCGGGATGGGGCAAGGAAACGATTGGATATGTTGGGCTCACCGGCGCCTTGTTTTGGGTAGGGGGTGAGATAAGGGGCAAGGACGGCCCCCAACACGAACAGGACAATCACAGCTAGGCTTATCACTGCAAACCGATCTCGAAGGAAGGTTCGCGCGATGAGACGGTATTCGCCTGTGCGGCCCTCATAAGGATGGGGCTCAGACAAGGCTGAGCTCTTCGCTACTGCCATCGCGACCTCTTCGCCACTGAGCATTCAACTGCCAAGCCAGTCCCACTGAGATCAGAACAGAGGCACTTACCAGACGCCGATAGTCCACTGCATCGGTTGGCCCCACACGCAACCATCGCGTCTGGGTGGGTGGTGTGGATTGGATTGACAGCACTCCTTTTGGCAACTCGGTTTTCACCGCCTATGATAGCTCAACTCTTGGATCCACGATCGATTGCAGGATATCCACCAGCAAATTGACCAGAACATAGAGGACGGTGACTATGAGGGTGACGGCCATGATGGTTGGGAAGTCAATCGACACGATTGCAGCAGTCAGGTAGTTGCCCAAGCCAGGCCAGGAAAAGATTACCTCAACCAGGATGGATCCAGTCAGGGCATAGACGAGAGAGAGGCTCAACAGAGTGAGCGTGGGCATGATCGCATTCTTCAACGCCAGACGGTAGAGAACGGTTCGCTCGGGAATTCCTGCAGCCCGTGCGGCTGTTATGTATTGCTCCGCCAGAACCTCTATCATTGTCGAACGAGTCATGCGGATGGTAAGGCCAAGAGGATAAGTGGCCAGCGTGAAGGCTGGCAGAATGATGTGTAGAAGACTATCTTTGAAGGCTACCAGATTGCCGGTCAGAAGACTATCAACCAGGTACAAGCCCGTGATGTGTTCGATTGGATAGTATAGTATGATTCGATTGTCCACTCGACTGCCAAGCGGCAGGATCCCCAGCACGCCGAAGAAGAAGAGCTGCAGGAGCAATGCCAGCCAGAAAGATGGAATGGAGACACCCGCTACAGCGAACAGGCGGCTACAGTGATCAATCGCTCCCCCTTTCTTGGCGCCAGAGAGGACGCCGAGAGGGATTCCGATGCCCACAGCCAGGAGCATCCCGGCCAGCACCAATTCGATGGTAGCTGGAAGGTAAGTCTTCAAATCGTCGTTAATGGGATGATGAGTGCGTACGGATACCCCGAAGTCCCCGCGGAGCACCTGTTCCATGTACCGGAGGTATTGAACATGAAGGGGCTGATCCAAACCCAGCTCGACACGAGCTTTCTCTAGTTGTTCCTTCGTAGGGTGAGGCCCCACCCATTTTGCGGCGGGGTTTGACGGGACAACTCTGGCTATGAAGAAGGTGACGATCGACGCACCTACCACTACCAGCAGCGCAAAGGCGAGGCGTCTCGTGACGTATGCCAACCTTCTCATAATGTGCTCCGGTGTTGCTGACCCCTCGCGACGGGGATACTCTCTGGTTGCCAGAGGTTCATTCCCCAATTCACGGACTGATGGCAGAACCTGAGACACGGCGGACCGTGCTTTGCAGCAAATGGGGTGCAAAGGGACATGTGCTGAGAATGGTAGAGATGAGTTGCCCAAAGTGGAAGCATAAAGGATTCCCTGGGAAACTGGGTTTCAGTGCACGGTCGGCAGCTGAATGTTGCGCAGCGAAGCGCCTAGATGAATGATTCGCTCAGAACGCGGTTTCTGAACACCAGGTTGCCATCTTTGAAAACGTAGGCCTTCTCGGCTAGGTCGAGAAAAGCGTCTATAGCTGAGGGAGCATCAAACACAACGAGGTCGGCTTTCTTTCCCTCAGAGATACCGTACTCTGCTTCTATGCCCATGATGTGTGCGCCCGCGTAGGTGCCCATCTTCCACACACCGGCCATCTCCTCGGGGGAGGCCATCTGGGCAACGTGGGCCAGCATCATGCCTTCGAAGAGCATGTCTGCGTTCCCATATGGGTTCCAGAGATCGCGGATGTCGTCCGTCGCATAGGCCACGTTGACGCCGGCTCGGAGGAATTCCCTTACTCTCGTAATACCCCTCCTCGGGCTTTGTGCGTCGCTCTTGCCGTGCATGAACACGTTTTGGGCAGGAAGAGTGCAGATGTTCAACTTCGCTTCTTTGGTTAGTCGAATGGCCGCATCAGCTGTTTCTGGGTCGGCAGAGCCAATCGCGCATACGTGCCCGGCGGTAACCCGGCCGCGGTAGTCCTCTTTGATGGTCTTTTCCGCCAGATAGACAAGATCCATGTTCTCCCAAGTGGGAGTTTCGGGGATCACATAGTCGATATGAATGTCTATGTCTACATCGAATTCCTTGGCGAGGCTGAATACCGCATCGATGTACTTCCTGTGGTCTGGGGCTCCGAAGGGCCAGCCCCCCACAACGCCGCACCCTTGCTCCATAGCTCGCCGCGCAGCATTCATGCTGTCCGGATCAATGGCCACGTCGGCCGGCAGTACTGGTCCGACCTGGATTTCCGCCTTGTGATGGTAATCTCTCGCAATGCGCAGTAGTAGTTCCACCTCGGAAGGGAACTCCGTAATCCGGAAGGCGGTGGTCCCATGGCGAATAGCGCTAGTCAGCAGCCTATCGACTCTCTGGCGGACGTCTTCGACTGAGAAGGTCTTTCGCACCTCTGGAGACAGCTTGAGCCCTTCTTCGAATGTCCCGGATAGGTTCGGCGACCGGTCCCAGGTGAAGGATTCCGTGGGGTGCAGATGTGAGTTGACGAACCCTGGCTGGATCAACCTTCCTTCCAGCCCAATTTCCCTCTTGCCGACTTCACAGATCTGATCCGAGATTGCGGCAATCTTGCCGTCTTGTATCGCGATATCAACTAGACTAGCGTCTTCTTGCACATGCGCCTGCCGAAGGACTAGGTCGTACATGCCGTTGTATCTCCTCGACGATGCGTAGGGAACGTCACGAAAGCTCTGGATCAACTCATCTCCCGCCGGGGCGAGACAAAGCCCCGTGTAGTCCGGGGGCCCTCATGATGCAGAGAACCCCCGGACCCAAGAGGCAAGCCGTCACTTGCGAGTGAGGTAGCTCCAGAAGATCGAGTGAGGATATGCCGGATTGTCAACGAAGCCGCTTATGTCAGAGCGCATCACGTGAACGTTGTTGATGTCGCAGATGTAAAGGGCATCGGCATCATCTACCAGCATCTCTTGTGCCTGTATGAAGAGTCGCTCGGATTCTTCCCTATCGCTGCCCAACAGCTCCGCTGCCTTGTCCATTGTGGCATCAAGGTCTGGATTGCAGACGTACCCGAGATTCCACAGAGGCTGTTCCTCGCAGTGAAACATGTTGAAGAGGAAGCTATAAGGGGAAACATAATCCGGCCACCAGTAGAAGAGGAATATGTCCTGGGCTTCTGCCGGGTCTGAGTTCGTGGCATAGTCCCACGCGGCCTCCCAGCCCATCTCACGCAATTGCATGTTCACCCCGATCTTGGCCAGTTCTGCTTTCCAGAGCTCAGCCGCTTGCTGCTCGAACACGTCCCCCGAAGTGTAGATCAGAACAAGATCAGGGCCACCGTCGGAATAGCCCGCCTCGGCCAGGAGTTGTTCAGCCTTCTCGAGGTCGTAGTTGTACTGGTGGAGATCGCTGCCATGTCCAAACATTGTGGTTGGGATTGGGCCTGTGGATTGAACAGCGTACCCCATGTGAACCTTGTCGATGTAGTCTTTGTACGGAAAGGCGTAGGATATTGCCTGTCGGACCAACTTGTCATCGAGTGGAGGCTTCTCATGGTTGTATAGGCCGATAATCGTCTGAAAGCTCGGGTTCGAGTACACGGTGACGTCTTCTCTGGCGTCCAGTGACTCCAGATTGTCAACAGGCAGGTTCAGCGTCACATCCACTGTGCCTTCCTCGAGTCTCTGCTGTCGGACGCTCGCATCCTCGATTTCTTCCACAACGATCTTGTGGAACTGGCCGTCCTTCCAGCCTCCCCAGTAGTCGTCAAACCGGGACAGCACTGTCCGCTGTCCTCGCTCTCGGCTCTCTATCACATAGGGACCGCTGCCACAATCGTTCCCTTCGTCATACCATGCCGCATCATGTGCCTTGTCGCAAGTAGGGCTGATGATGTACACATTGTAGTGAGCGGAGGCTATCAGATCCAAGGGCGCCGAATGCGACAGTTTGAACCGGACGGTGTAATCGTCGACTACTTCGATCTCCTCCACAGGCTCCCATATGTAGGAGGCGCCCAATCCCCGCTCGATGTTCTTATCGATGGAGTACTTGACCGCTTCAGCATTCATGTCAGTCCCGTCGTGGAACTTGACACCTTCGCGCAGCTTGAATACCCACTCGGTGGCGTCGTCATTCGTTTCCCAACTCGTAGCCAGCACCGGGCTTATCAACTCCGCGCTGCCCGGCGCGTTGTAGTGCACCAGAGTCTCATATGCGTTGACAAGGACCATCCCCTCGTCCGAGTAGTTGCCAGTCGGATCGAAAGAAGTGGTCGCGATCATATACGCATAGACACCTACGGTCTCTTCGGGTGGAGCTCCGCCGCCCGGCGCGCCGCAAGCGGAGAGTATGAGGACCGATACTAGGGCTACCACAAGAATCTTCACAAGTCTCTGTCTTTTCATCTCCCAAGCTCCTTTCCTACTTGATGCCTTTGGGGTCCAGCTTCCTTGAACGACCTGCTACTCCTACCTCCTTTCGGTTAGCTCGCGGCACTGAGCCGCGCGCCGTGCGATCCTCACTGTCATGACGGACTGATCGTGTCCAGAAGTGCTACAATCAGTCGCCCCCGATGCATCCGCTAGGGCAACTGCTCTGGAAGCTGCCAGTCATAGCTCTGCCTCAAGATTCTCGTAAGGATGTTGACGCGAGTTGTAGAGATCCCTGGAATGGCATGTAGTGTTTCGGTGACGAAATCCTGCAGGGAGTCTAGGTCCGTGGCAGCCGTCGCTGCGGAGATGTCGCAATCGCCCGTGGAGAGCGCAAGATAGTAAACCTGGTCCAGTTCGCTCAGCCTCTCGATTACATCAGGTAGCTTGCCGGCTTCTACGCGGATCATGATATCGGCCATGATGGGGAAGCCGATCGCCCATGGAAGGACACCAGTGCTGATGTCGATGATGCCCCTATCAAGAAGCCTTTTGAGCCTGCTTCTGACGGTCCTCGCAGGCACGTTGCCTATGCGTTTCGCGATCTCCGTACATGGCATCCTGCTGTTCTCTTGCAGGCATTCGATAATGGCACGATCGAGGTGGTCGACCTTCAGCTTCATGGGCCCTCCCGTCGGAAGCTTGCCGACTTGTGGATCATTATAGCGCAGTTTTGCCTAGTTGTCAAGATTGCGATGGAAAAGATGCCGACACGGCAGATCACCGTGAAACGGCCAGTAGGCTTCGAGGTGCATAGTGAGAAACGAGAGGCCTCTGTCTCGGATGCGTTGTACAGGGGATACGCCGACATGTCAGGCTGGCCACTAGACCGTGGATGAGTCAATTGAGATCGGCGAAGCCCCCCTAGCATCGTGGTGGGGTGGGATCTCGTGACGGCCCTTCCACGCACGGTAGGTCACTGAATATGGGAATCCGTCCGACTGCGGGGGCCGGCCAGGGTAGGTCCAGAAGCACAGGCTGGTCGCTTTGGATGGGAACGCAATGAACAGATATGCCACCACACGAATCATGCCGCGCAAACAATGTGATGGTGAGGCATGTAGCGGCCTTCGGCTAGCCTACGGGCGAGGTATCCCCTTCCTCTCCAGCAACTCGTCGCTGAACCCCAGTCCCTTGCCTATCTCCCACGTGAAGTACTGGTCCAGGACCTCCTGCGGGTGGATCTCACGCATGGCCTCGTACCAGGTCAGGCCATCCATGTGCTGGTAGTGCCAGTACTCCACACCGTTGGAGTCCCTCCGCCAGTTGTAGTCTTCTTCGTCGTAGGAGGCGATGCGCTCCCAACCAAACCTCTCGGCCAGGTAGGTGAAGTCCTCGAAGTATCCGTCGGGCACGGGCAAGTAGCGTCCTCCCTGCGCGTACGCCTCGGGATCCGCATCAGGGACAATGTGCCACCAGTACTGCCAGGGGTATGTCTTCAGCGGCTCTCCCTGGGTGCCATCCTGCGCGGCGCACTTGATGAGCAGTCGCCAGTATAGCTCTTCGCCGATGTCCTCTCGCAGCCACTCCAGTCGTTGACCCCCGTTCTCGTCCAACAGTTCAAAGCGCAGGTCGAAGGCACGGCCCGTCTTATGCCAGCTGAACACGCTGTAGTTGGTGCGCTGGAAGTCGAGTCGTCGCGTGGCATCGCTGAGTAGGGCAAGATAGTCGAAACCAGTACGCTCATAGACGGCGCTTCTCAAGGCGTTGTAGGAATCATCCACGCGGTCGTTGAGGCGTGCATCGCCTCCCGTGACCCCAGGCAACTCCACCAGCTCATAGAGCCCATCGTTCTCCTCGGGATTGGAGACCAGGGCAGGGGTGGGGGTATCAGGCGCCGCAGCGGGATGTCTGCCGGCCAGGGGAATGGAAACCGAGACCATCATGGGGTGGGCCTCGTGCGCCGAGCTGAGCCCCAGGGCCGTTGTCTGGCCAGTCTGTACGTTGACCGTGTGTAAGTCGTAGTGTCCGCTTCGGTATTCGTGGTACACCTCGAATGGATCACCCTTGTCGTAGGACGAGCAGACCACCTCTTTGCCGTCTGGAGACCAGGCTGGCGCCCAATCGTTGACCTCGTTGCGCGTCAACCTCGTCTGGGCCTGTCCATCTGCCTCCATGAGATAGACCTCGGTGGTGTGCCCGTCTCTTGTGGAGAGGAAAGCCATCCGCTCCCCATCGGGAGACCATGCTGGATATTCATCATCGCCTGGCGTGGCGGTGAGGTTCCGCTGATCTGAGCCGTCCGCGTCCATCACGTAGATCTCTTTGTCCCCGTCGCGCCAGGAGGTGAAGGCGATCTGTTCCCCGTCAGGTGACCAGGTAGGAGAATAGTCGCCCGCGGGATCATTCGTGAGACGAGAGACTTCGAGACCTGGAAGCTCCAGCAGGTAGATTTCCCAGTTGCCATCTCGGTAGCTCTCAAAGGCAAGCTGGGAGCCGTCAGGAGACCAGGTGGGAGCGCCGTCGAAGGCTGGGTGCTCGGTCAAGCGAGCGGCCTCGCCGGTCTGCAAATCCAACAGGTAGACCTCCCAATTGCCGTCGCGATGCGATTCGAAGGCCACGCGCGTGCCGTCTGGCGAAAGAACTGGGTCGCGGTCCTCGGCGGCGTGTTGGGTGAGGTTGTATTCTTGCCACGACGTGATGTCGAGCAGGTATATCTCCCAGTTTCCGCTGCGATCGGTCTGGTAGACCAGGACGCTGCCTCCCCCCAGAGGAGTGGGAGTGGGGGAGGGAGGGCTCGACGTCGTTGTGGGCATGGCTATGTTTGTGCCAAGAGGGGTGGGAGTAGGAGTAGTTTCGCTGCCGCAGGCCGCGAGCGGAAGAGCAGCGAGGGCGATGAGGGCAGTGGCCAGATAGAAGAGGGGTGCGGCCGAGCTACGTGGCTGTGTCATCAGTCCACGGCGACGTTGAAGAAGTTGAAA
>Ga0180438_10005504_pt1 | contig 17545 bp, 23 predicted proteins | sample SS_ome_12_FD_132455 | JGI IMG/M metagenome (GOLD analysis project Ga0180438, IMG submission 132455) | Hypersaline lake sediment archaeal communities from the Salton Sea, California, USA - SS_3_D_2 metaG | ecosystem: Environmental > Aquatic > Non-marine Saline and Alkaline > Hypersaline >...
AAATTCTTAGACAGCTCTTCTGCTTTTTTCTCTGAATAAAACTTTGTCTCAGCAATCTTTTTCTTTATTTCATCTAAAAGAAAACTCATTGTTGATGCTAAATCTTCCGACATCTAAACCTCCAAATATTAAAATGCTCAATCAATATCTTTCTTTTTTAAACAAAATAAGTTGATCTATCATTCCAACTCTTATCAAACTTCACCTGGTCGCTTGCTTGTCTTGTATGGGTTAAATTAAAACCACTAACATTTCCTGCTACAAATGTATGCTTAACAATATGCCATTTAAGCTCTCCAGCACCAGCACCTGGCTGTGCCCAACCTTGATATTCTATATTGTCGTTTGCATCGTATGCATTGCGTTTCTCAAGAAAGTTATCTGTGTCCCAATGAGTATCAACATGACTAAAATCATTGATGATCGGGAATGTTGTTTTCCTGTCTACCATCCTTTACCTCTTTTTTTCTTAAACTTTGCTCTATATGTTTTTCGTAATCTTCTTCAAAACATTCGTTTATATGATCGATAATCATTACAAAACTAAGTAAAACAAGAAGAACGCTTCCAAGCTCAGAAAATCTATAGCTCAATTTTTACAACTCTTTCTGTTTTTTGTTGTTGTTCTTGGACACACTCCCTGTCTATTTTTTTATCCATCGTATTGACCATTATCATGGTATATCCAACGATTGCAAGGGCAACCAAAAATCCAAAATCTCTTAACATATCAAGCTCCTTTAAATTTAAGCCCTATCGCCTGTAGGTGTAATTATCAACTCCATAACATCTAACCAAAAACTTCCATCATAATTTAAATTAACGCATCCAGCTATATCTGAAGTAGGTATATTTGTTGTGTGTGTTGCAACCGTAGTTCCATCAATATTAAAATCAACACTTGATCCTGCGGCATTTACAACTATTTCAAATAAATGCCAATCAGTATCTACGGCAACTCCAGTATCTGTTTGAGTCAATGTTCCATCGTAATTTTCAGCTAATAAATTTGCTGTTCCATTTACCGCTCTTATCCAAATATAATTTGTCGCTGGTTCTGCTATATATTTATCCATTAAACCAAAGACAAAAGATTCTGATCCACCTGATGGGTTTGTATTGCTTTTCCCCCAAATACGATAAACAATTTCTCCTGATCCTAGAGGGATAGTATATCTTCTAGTACCAATATTGGAATATAAATCAGTCGTTCCTACCATAGCGCCATTATTAAGCGTTAAAAAACCGGGATGACCAGCAACAGCCCCTAGGCTCGCTGATACTCCACCCCATGCCGGAAATTCAAATTGATATAAAAGCGGTGCTGATGTTCCGCTTATATAATCTTCAAAAAGATGAGTCGTTCTTAAATTATTTGGAGGAGCTTTAGATGTTACATGTCCATCAGAATCAACGCTAAATCCTGAAGAATCAAAAGAACAAATACCAGCCTCGTCTGTATCTCCAGGGGCAGCACTCAATTCCTTTGAAACTTGAACTTCAATATTAAGAGCATTAGCGGCGCGAGAATGTGTTTCTATAGGAACACTATGAGCCGCTACAGCAGCTCCAGACATTGTTAATGTTCCTGTTCCATCTGGAACAACAGGATCTGTTCCTGGCCCTGTATTCGAATCTACATTGATTGCATCAACAGCTGGACCTACTCCACCCTTAAGAGTTACATATCCATTAGCATCTACTGTAAAGGCAGTGTCATCGAAAGAACAAACACCGGCATCCTTTGAATCTGCTGGTGCTCCGGTTCTATCAGCAGACAACTGAATCTCAAAGTCTATCTTATTACTTGCGGTATCTCCATCTGTATAGAGAGCCTGTCCGTTTGTTCCATTGACAACAGTCACACCCAAAAGATCGATGTTACCGCTTCCATTTGGTCCAACAGACACACCATCATCACCTGTTAACGTTTGTGGTGGCGGATTTGTTCCTCCTACCAATGTAACATAACCATTAGCATCAACAACAAATTGAGTATCACTAAAACTACAAATACCAGCATCATTTTTGTCACTTGGCGCCCCTGTTATATCTGAAGCAACTTGTACTTGAAAGTTTAGCTTATTGTTTACTGCGTCCTCATCAACATACAAAGGTTTTGCGTTAGTTGCGTTAGCTACAACGACTCCAGAAAGATCGATATCCCCTGTTGCATCCGGAGAAACTGTAATAGCTGTGTCCCCAGTAAGTGTTGAGACAATACTTGTTGAAGGAGAACCGAACGTTTTCCATGTAGCGACGTTTGCTGTGATATCAACTAAGATGTATGGGGTATCTGTTGTTTCATCCATCCATATGGTCGATATTTCATAGTACTTGTTGTTTTCTGGCCTTCTATAGTCGGCTGTTGTTGGAGCTCTACTTCTAGAGACCCTTGCGATTGTATCTACATCCGGGCCTATGTATTTATCTGGCCGTTGAAGTCTTGGCATTATTGCCCTCCCTGATATGTAACAAATCTACGCGCTTGTTCAGACCTTTTAAAAGCCTCTTCAACACGTCTACAAATCTCCTCAACATCTTTGTCGCTAAAGCTTCTTTTTGACGTGTTTATCTTAATCTTTTCGACAATTCCACGACGTTTCGTAGAAAAGTCACGACTTTCTGACGATGTATACATTGTTAGGGAAACTCTTTCTGAAGGTGAGGTCATCTTTTACCTCTTTTTTTTACTTTTTTTGGTAATTTTTTACCTTTAGGCGTTTCAGTAGTAAATTTTTTTGCAATTTTTGGTTTGTTTGCAAAAAGAAATTTTCTTTGACTAGAACTCTTAAAAGGCATAACAATTCCTTTTTTATATCATTATTTTTTTAGAAAATCAATGAACATCTCATATAAACGATCTGTTCTCTTTCCTTGATCTGTTAGGTCTTTCCTCATTGCTTTAACCTCTCCATCCATACGACCAAAGAAGAAGTAAAACGTTCCTGTCAAAGATAGAATTATCGTAATCACCTGTGCCCAATCCAATTCTATTTTCCTTTCTAATTTAGAAATAAGCGGAATTTTTGGTATCCCGCAAGACCATTCTTTAGATTAAGCGACGTCCAGTCCAGTCCATATTGTTCCTGTATAAACAAGGTACATACTTCCATAGTTGGAGTCGATTACTTTTGATGCAGCTGTAGAACCTCCGGCAGAAATATTGTTTCCATTACCACCGATTGTAATGTTGTTTGCACCTGCTGCACCACCTTCGTCACATACAATGTACACACGACCTGTTTCCGGGGCCGCTGGAAGCGTTACGGTAAGAACACCAGCTCCAGTGTCACATGCGATAACATAGTCTGTTAGAAGTACAGAATATGGCGTATCAGCTGCAGCTTTGTTAACAACATTCGTTACCATACCTGTGTTGAAACTTACAGCTCCTGTACCAGCTTGAAGATCGATACCTCCAGCAGCGTTACTTGCATTGATAACAATTGCATCACCAGCAGCCTCACCAGCTGTGATATTAACACTTCCTGCAGTTGCAGTAACATCCAAGTCATTGGTTGCAGCTGTGATATCCATTCCGCCAGCAGATGCATTGATAACAACAGCGTCTGCAGATGCTTCAGAAGAAACAAGGCTTAGTTGTAATGCAACATCTGTATCAAGACCTCCAGCAGCAGAAAGAATTCTTACAGCGTCATCTGCAGCTTCTTCTCCGTTTAAAACAACACGACCTGCAGCAGATGCAAGAGTAAGGTCAATACCAGCTCCACTAACTGAGAAGTTAGAGGCTGCTGCACCATCAAGAGATAGAGCTCCTGTAGAGTCAATCGCGATTCCGCCAGTTCCTGCATCAATATCGATACCACCATCTGCTGCAGAGGCTACAATGCGTATCGCATCTGCTACAGCTGCCTCAGATGAGTCGATGTTAATCTCAAGTGCTGCATTTACATCAATACCACCAGCTGCAGACTGAAGAGCAATTGCATCGGTTGCCGCTTCCTCACCATTAACAACAACACGACCTGCTGCTGAAGCTAATGTTAAATCGATTCCAGCTCCACTAACTGAGAAGTTAGAGGCTGCTGCAGCGTCGATACTTACAGCTCCAGCAGAGTCAATTGTAGTTCCGCCACCTCCATCATCGATATCAATACCACCACTTGCATCAGAAGCATCAATTCTTACTGCATCAGCTGCGGCTTGGGCAGAAGCAATATTAACTTGTAATGCTCCATCAAGATCAACACCACCAGCAGCTGCTTGGATTGAAATAGCATCAGCAGCGGCTTCACCACCAGCAATATTTACAGATCCGGCACTAGAATCTAATGTAAGGTCTGCAGCTCCAGTTACAGTAAAGTTAGAAGCTGTTGCAGAGTCGATAGAAACACCAGCAGCTGTATCAATTGTGATAGCACCAGCAGCAGCTTGACCAATAGCTACGGTATGTGCTGCCGCATCCTGACCAATTGTAATTGCTCTTGCTGTAGTACCACCCCCAACAATGATTGCATTTGCAGCATTGTCAGAACCAAGTGTTACAGTACCACCATTTGACACAAAGTTTCCTGCAACAGTAATCCCTGCATATGTTTGAGCTCCTGTAGAATCTACAGCAAAAACCTCTGAGTCTGCACTATCTGTGATAGAAAACTTGTTAGCTCCTGCAGCATCACCGAGTTTTAAAACACAATCTTGCCCCGCTGGAACCGTTAAATCAAGGTCTGATCCTGCAGCAGCAGTGTAAAGAGGTGAAGTTACAGATGTTGCTAACGTGATTGCTGCATCAAGATTAAAAGTAATCGTTGATCCTGCACCCGCACTTGTTACATTTGTTCCCCCTGCTAAGGTAATATTACCCGCTGCTGGAGAAATTGCTCCGCCTGAATCACCAGTTAGAGTATCTACATCCGAAGCTCCAGGCCCGGCTAAAGTCCATGCGGCGCTACCACTTGAGACAGATGTCAGCAACCATGCTTGGTCTGTATCTGTTCTCACCCAAGTCTGTCCAATGTCATAATTAACGTCTGATGTAGTTGGAGCTCTAGTTGCTTCTATAGGAAAAGGATTATAACGATCTAATGGTCTCCCCAAACCGTAAGATCTTCTTTTTGTTTTTGCCATTTTCACCCCCTAGGTTTAAGCAAATTTAAATTTAATTTAATGATCAAATATTTAAGTTGCAATAAAATACCTAAATATATGATCATATAAGTATGAACAAAAAAAGAAAAAATCCTAAACGGTTAAACATTAATATTGATGAAGAATTTCATCGTCAAATTAAAATCACATCCTCATATCTTGGCATAAACATGTCTGAATACGTTCTTCAGACTATCGCTACGCGAGTACGAAACGATCAAATAAATTTGAATATCCCTAGAGGAAATCAAAATGACTAAGAAAATTCCAAAAGCTACACATATCGGTACTCTAACAATAGGAAATAAGGAAATTTTTTGTGCTGTTTTAGAAGATGGCACAAGAGTAATAAGTAGAATGTCAATGCAAAAAGCACTAGGAAAATCTGTTCCCTCTGGTAAACACTCTCCAAGTGTAGAGCACTTACCACCTTTTCTACGTTCACTATCACTTAAACCATTTATTACAAATAAGTTAATAGGTGAGAGCTGTCCTATTGTTTTCAAATCTGTTACTGGACAGATTTCCAAAGGATATAAAGCAACCTTACTTCCTGAAGTTTGTGAAGTTTACCTCAAAGCTAGAGATGCTGGAAAACTTCCACACAACCAACAACATGTCGCAGCTCAATGTGATATATTAATTCGTGCGCTAGCAGTTACAGGAATAGTTGCGTTAGTAGACGAGGCGTCTGGATATCAAGAAGACAGAGAAAGAGAGGCTCTTCAAAAAATTCTATCAAAATACATTTCTGAAGAACTCCTACCATGGACAAAAAGATTTCCAGATGTTTTTTTTAAATCATACAAGAGAATGTATAGTTGGCCAGAAGATAAAATGTGTCCATCTCATATTGGAAATTTCATAAAAAGATATGTCTACAAAGAACTTGCTCCAGGAGTTCTTCAAGAGCTAGAAAGACTAAACCCTAAAACAGAACTTGGATATAGAAAAAACACACATCATCAACATTTAAATGAAGATTGTGGAATAAAAGCTCTAGACAGACAGTTGATTAAGGTAACAACATTAATGAAAATAGCTAAAAACAGAGAAGAGTTTCAAAAATATTACGAAAAAACCAGTGAGATAGAAGAAGAATAACTTTTGAAATATGATGTATATTTTTTTAACCGCATGTAATGTTTTAATAGTATTAACTTTTACAATAATGTTGTTGTATATAAAAAAGAAGCTTGACCACAAAAAAGATGAATATATTTCAAGTATTTTAAACTATATTTCAATGCTTGAAGATAAAATTAACATAATAATAGATAAAGATAAAAACAAATAATTGACATTTAACTAATTAAACTATATAATTAAACAATAACAAGGAGGTTGTTTTGTTTTTGATTGCTATATTTTTAATTTTTCTAGTTTTATTATTTAGCTTTATCACTGATGAGTGATTTTTGCATTTCATCCTCAAGTTTTGTTAACGCTTTTATTGTTGCTGGCAAATTTTCTTCGGCAGCAGATTTAACAGCTGTCGCATAAAGTTTCGCCATTGTTTTACTAGTGGCAATTCTATACATAAGCTCACCAGACTTTAACAAACCTAAAGACGCAACAGTTCCTGCGGCGGCTGTTGGAAAACCAAGAAGAGTCTCAATAGCAGCTCCCTGAACAACTCTATTTGGTAAACTACCAATATTTCTTTCTAAGAACCTAGAAACTTTTTTACTGTTTTGAACAGTAGAAAACGCTGCATTTGCTTCTTTCCATTCATTAAAAAATTTAGGGTTAGATTTTCCATATTTCTCTATTTCATTACCGATAATATTTTTAAACTTTTCAAATCTAAATTTTAAATTTTTTCTTTCAGATTTAGATAAATCAGTATAAAGTTTCCTAGCAGTCATTCTTTCATTTATATCATGAAAGAAATCAACCATTTCTTCTGCTGGAAAAGCTCCGCCAGAGACTTTTGCTCTTGCCTCCGACACAACATTTTTAACTTCTGCTTTTGTAGATGTAGTCAAACCTTTTGATAGAGTTTTTTCTAAATTTTCAAGCTCTTTTGTCAATCCAGTTGTATCAAGCATTGTTCCATCAGGGATAAAACTCCTTGCGCGATTATACTTATCACTTATAAATCTATTGGTCATTTTTGGATCTACTAACTCCATTAAAAAAAGAGTTCCCAACTCTGCAGTTGCTTGAGCTTTTTCTCCCCCTCCAAGAGATTCAACACCTTTAGCTACTCCTTTAGCAGTAAAAGCTTTTCCTATAGGTTTCAATAAATTTCTTATTTTTGTTGGATCTTTTCCAAAAGCAAGAATAGAAGCTAATCCAGCAACACTATCTGAAAATTCTTCTGTTGCACTTTGTGGGTCTGTAAAACCTCCGGTAATATCTCCCATAAATTTTGCTAATTCATCAGAAGTTGGAATTCTCTCTACAACTTTTTGGCCAAATCTTTGAATGAAGTTTGGATCCTTTTGAAGAAATTTAGGAGACTTTTCACCTATAAACTTAGCTAATTGAGCCATATCTCCAGGAAAACCAGCTATTGATTCAGCAATGCGAGACCCAGTTCTTGCAACATGACGTAAAGATTCTTTAAAAATCCCAGGTTTCTGTTGTTCAAGAGCGCGCTCTTCAGCTACCTTATCAAATATATCTTTTCTTTCTTCTGCTACTGTATCAAATAAATCTGGCTGCATTTTTTCCTCTCTATGAGATTGAATGACCATCTTTTATGGCCATTTGCCTTGCTTTTTTAACATTTCCTTTAGCTTTATCTAGATACCAATTAACCTTATTTGGGCCTAATGGGGTTCCTTTTGGAACTTTTCCAGTACTAAACTCATTGTTAATTTCCCTCAACTCATGCTCTAAAATATTTTGTCTTCTAGTAGCAAATTTCTTTAATTTTTGACGAACTTCCCTACCTATAGATCTTTTTACAAAACCAAATTTTTGTTCATGTTCTCTTTCAATATCAGATATAATCTTTTCTTCTTCTTCTGCAACATCTAGATCTGCCTTCTGAGAAGCAACAACAGATAAGTTAGCCTCTCTTGACCTTCCTTGTTTTGCTAATGACTTGGAAATCTGTTGTTCAATCCATTGGTTAGGTCTTGGGCCAGCGCGTGATATGTTAGACAATAAGAATTCCTTAGCAGCAAAATTAAATAAAGCTCCACCAGGATCACGAAGCCCCTCAATACCTGTTAATTCAGCAAGGTTGTTTAATGAGAAGAAACCAAGATTGTTATTTCTTATTGCATCTTCTTGAAGATCTAAAAGTCCTCTTTTCCGTATTAACTCTTGACCTCGTTTGTCAGCCTCTTTAAAAAACTCATTAACAACTGGTGCGTGTCTTTTTGCTTCATCACTAAACGATTGCTGTCTTTGTTTTCTTTGTTGTTGGGCTACTCGAGCTAATTGAGGATCTTGTGTTGCAAGAGCTAATATCTGTTGATCGCTTAAATCACCATCACTAACAGACTTTTGACCATCTTGAACAGAATCAGGAATCAGACCAAATCTACTCAAAACATCTTGCCTTCTTCTTTCCTTAATTAAATCAAGAAGTTGTTTTTGTTCTTGTTGTCTTGTTTGCTGCCTCTGTTGAAGAGATTGTAAAGCCTGCTGCTTTTGTTCAGGGAGTATTGTTGATGAGCCTAAAATCGAAGCCATTTGCTCGTCAAGAGTCTGATCACCCCCAATAATACCTTTAAGGCGATCTGACCCTAATCTCTCTCTAAAACCACCAGAAAGCCCCTGACCTAAAGCCTGACCAATCAATGAAGGTCTTTCTTCTGGAAATACAAAAACCATTTTTTTTCTCCTATCTAAAAAATCCAGCCAAACCAGAACCAGCAGCTTTACCAATTTCTGATGAGGCTCCTTGAAGAATTCCCTCCATAATACTTTGCCTTCCAGGAATAATACCAACCTGATTCTGAGGGGCGCTTGTTCCAATTCCAGCAGCTCTCAACTGTCTCTCTAAAGCAGACTCTCTTGCTCCCATCTGTTGTTGTGCAAGCAAAGCTGAAAGCTGTCCCTCTAGATCTCCCTGCTGCTCTTCAATCATTCTCTGAAGACCAGAAGACCTTGAAAGACCAGATGCAGCGGCTCTTTGCTGCAGGCCAGGAGCTGTTCTCTCAAAGAACTGTTTTCTAGCTGGTTCTGCAACCCCTGTTTGAAAAAATTGAGCGATTTCTTCTGGATTAAAACCACCAATAGCCCCCGCTAATGGACCTTGACCAGATATCCCTTGTTGAATCATCTCAAAGAAAGCTCTCTGAGTATCCGACATTGGATCGATCTCTCGAGTCCTTGCCGGCTTACTTTTAAAAAGCTTAGAAAAAAAATTAGCCATGTTTTACCTCTCTACGTTATCAACGTCCATGTGACGGTACTGCTTGTTAACCTTGACGTCAGAATGTAAGCTGTATTTGCAGATTCATTAACCCAGGTTGTTCCAATACTGTATTGAAAGTCGCTTGCTGCTGGGTTTACATCTCTAACTACAACATCTGCCTTTGTGTTTATTCCATTTGCAAGCTTCTCATAGTTTTTATCTATCTGCCTTGCCAGCTCTTTCTGATCAATATTCTCTATTGAAGAGATTCTACTGGTTGGCTCAACATCAGGCATTAGTTACCCCCCTCAATACTTCCAGCCGGAGACATCGCAAATCCGATCGCATGTATTCTCAACCTTTCGTCTACTCTCTCTTGGAATATCCTTACTTGATGAGATCTCGCGACAGAGTTGACGTAAACGCGATACCAGTTTTGTTCTCTGCCCGTTTCATCTTTGAAGATTAATGTCGTTGTTGAGTTGTCTTCTGTGTATGAAGATAAAACAGCTGACGATGCTACAGAACCGAAGATTCGAATCAACCCGGATTTATAATTTATATTTCCTGTCGCTACAACATCGCCAGAAAGCGTTTGATAACCATTATCTGTAATTGTTTCAGTACCTCCAACACTGATAGAGACTGTTCCAGGGAGAACAGGGGCTTCTTTCAAGAAAAATGAGATATCCCCTGATGATGAGGTTGTTCCACTGCTTTCAACAGATATAGAGGTGTTTGATTGGTCTGGAAGCGTGTAAGGTGTTTTTCTCTCATCTGTAAAAAATTCAATATTACATGTTGTTAACTGGCTCGTATCAACTCTAAAGTCAACCCAATGTAAAGCGGCTTTACGTCCCTCTTTAATCCAAGGATTTAATGGTTTTGTTTTTACATCGAACAAGATTGCTTTCTCAAAAAAACCACCAGAGGTATAAGCTGTAAAGCTAGAGCTATCGATCTCGTTAAGCTGGAAAGATGTATCATTGACAACCGTTACCTGAGACTGAAGCTCGTTGATTTCTGTCATACCTGAAACGTTGTAAATCTTAACAACATCTCCAGTATTCAACCTATGGTTTGCAACAGTTACAACGGCTGGATTAGCCTGAGATATTCCGGTGATATCTGTCTGTCCATCATTGTCCTCTGTATCCATCTTGAAGACATACCCATCGTATGACCCACCAATCACAGAAAGAGACTTTTCAAACTCTGTATAGGAATCCCACTTACCTCCGTAGGAATCCCAAGGCTTAGTAAATTCATCCCATGATTGATCAAAAGCCGCATCATGGTAATTTCCAAAACAATGGATAGGTAAATCATAGATAAACCACGTGTTGTCTTCTACGCCATTTACAAGAACCTTATCCGGAGAGTCTTCTTGAGACGTTATGCTTGGATATGCCAACCATCTCTGTCTATACCTCTCAGACTCCACAGCATAACAATACTGAAACTTTGATGGATTGATGTCGTCTCTTGTAAAGAAGGGAAGCTTATTATCAACCCTACCAACGGTGTTCCCATCTGTTGAGATAATTCCAAGAATTCCAGCTCCTGTAACTTCACCAAAGTAGCTAGAAACGCTTTTAGGAGCGTCACAGCGCGAAACACCCTTTGGCCCTAGTTTTTCCCATCTAAACGGAAAGAAGCGATCTGTAGTCACTTTAAGTGCCCAGGGACCCGTTTCCTTGAAGTATACGATAAGATCACCTGCAAGAAAGTCAGCACCAAGAATTTCGTCAGATGTTGCTGCATCGACAACACCAGCGTTTTTATCACTAAAGTCAAGAGCTATAGAGTTACCACCAACAGCGACAGAGTTAAACAAAGGACTGTACAGACACCTATTTGGATATCGATACGTATCTTGCTTTGTATTTAAGAAGATTAAACGATCTCCATAGAAGAAGCACAGTCTAGCTGCCTCAAGATCACCTCCTAAAGATGCTGGAGGCTCTTGATAATTGAATGATGCCGCGTTGTTTAGATCTTCTGTGTTTGTTCCGTCAAAATACTGAGGAACATCAACATTGTTTGTAAAAACAAGTATCGGAGTCCTTGTAGACGTTGACGTGTTTACAACAGTATAGTTAGTCGCAGACCAAAAGTCGTCATCACCGCCGTTATATGTTGTTCCAGAGCTATGCGTAACATATTCAAGCCGATTGTTTGATGTGCTATAGAGATTGAAGTTGCGCGTATCTAAAACGCACAACCTCTTATCCTCGTTGGAGTCGATGTAATTGAAAATTCCCATCACTGGGAGCTCTGCATAACTTCCAACACCGCCGGCATCAACAACCCGGCTCTGTGTTTCAGCTACCCCACCTTCTCCACCTGTGGCAAGCTCTGCATATCCGGGACGCTTTTGTAACACTCCCCTTCGCAAAAACGCGTTTTGCATTGAAACAAAAGCATCCTGTGGAAGCAACCAAGGTTCAACTTCTCTATCTAACCCTTCAGAAAATGGAGCAACTAAAAATGTCTGCATTATACAATTACCACCACAAAAGCTTGCGTTGTACTTAAATCAATCTGATCTACTGGAACATCAGTTGTTTTATTAAAAACAATCTGGAAAGAGCTCGTTGTACACTGAGCCCCATCAAAACCACGAATAGCAATCATCTCTCTGCTAGCCGTTGCTGATCCTGTTGCCCTAGTTATAGATCCCAAAACGATATAATCTGACGTTGGAGCGTTTTCAGAGAATGTAAACTCAAAATACCGATTATTGTAACCAACAGAGGCAATATTGCTTGATCTAATGATCCCTGTTGTATCAGCTGAGCCAATAGCATTCACTGTTTTTGGGTTGAAAACGGCCTGAGCCCAAACACTTCCCCAGTTTAACGGCCGATGAGTGGTGACAGCGTCTCCGTCTTTATCTGCGTAATAAAGAACCTCTTTATTTACAGACCCCGCAGCTGCTGGCTTCTCATCAGAGATTGTTTGTACATACAAAATTCCGTCTGTACTTGTCGGAACTGTAATACCCGGAGAGGCCCCCTTTGTTACAAGAGCCGCTTGGCTATGATGACCGTTTTTGTTTGCGTCGCTGTCATCCCAGATATGATCTGTCGGCATGTAAAGATCAATCCAAGAGAAGTTATCAGCTATGCCAACCCTGTTATCAGGTAAGTTCTTAGCTCCATCAGGGAAGCTACCACCATTCCAAGGCATACTTTACCTCCTACTTAGATTCTAACATGCTTTGAGGGCCCATACGGCCTTCAGCCTCAAAATTTAACCCATCAATCGTAAGCTTTGGGCCTGAAAATCCACATCTAGCAGCACAGCTACTAAGCCCAATACTTAACAATGCTCCGATGACAAATAAAGTTGTTAATTTTTTCATAATACTCCTTAAAAATTTCTAATCGCAACGCGTTCTTTCATTTGTGTATACGTTCTTGCATTAACAATTGCCTTATACCTTTCAAACAATGGCATCACCTGAGAAACTTTTTCAAACTCGCCAGCATCTCCAAGTAAGTCTAAAGCAGCCCCGTAAGCGATGTATCTAAACCAATAATCTTCTTGAATCTGATCAGATGGATCGCTCAACTCTGCATTGATCGTGTATGCAGTAATTTTTACATCATACACATCATCAGGGGGAGCCCTAAAAACTAATTTGTTGTCATACCAAAGAACGTCTGTTGGTCTTTGTTCCGTATAATCCTGTGTGTCTGGCCATCTTGCATAGAAGATTGAGGGATGGATATGAAAATCAAGGTCATATCCGGGGTATCCACTCCCTCCTATGTAAGCTGGCTTGCTCAAGATTGAATATCCAATAGACGATAAATCTATTGAATACTCATCTATAGAGGCTACTGTGCTAAATTCGTAAAAAGAATTGTTTTCAAAAAGCCTCAACTCTTGACCAGCGATCTGCTGATAAAAATCGTTTACATAGGTATAGATTGTATTGATACTCACAGACTGATCAGTACGACCAGTTACCTTTTTAACGATCTCTGCAATATCACCTAATGTCTTAGTGGCCATAACTTCCTCTTCTTATGCTGGAACGCAGTAACACCTCTGCTTTTCACCAATAATAGTTGTTATTGACTGTCTTGGATTCTCCGGGTCAGGTCTTTCGCCATAAGTTGGCTCTGAACGACTATTTATAAAATCAACGACAGGCTCTGGGAGCTCATACACCTGACCAGGAACAAGGGTTCCTCTCCAGTCTACAAGCTCATCAATATTCTTTTCTTTATTAACGACGACTTTTGTTAATCGCGAGTTCATAGGATTTTGTGGTTGATCGTTTCTCATAAATTTCACCCGCCTCATTGGGCCTGTGTATGGCGGTATGTTGCGTCGTTTTTTTTTACTCTTCTGTAATCTGACAGAGACAGGCTCGCTCTTTACTTCCTCTAGCTTTTTCTTGGTGTCTTCAAGCTCTCCCTTAAGAGCTTTAAACTCGTCTAACAGCTTTTCGAACGCCTGTGCTTGAAGATCTTCTTTCTTTGGGCCAGGCTTGCGACCCCTTCTTTTTTTAGGTTCCTCTTCAGTATCCATCAATGTTTCTTGAGGAACGATAAACTCATCTGTACTAATTTTTTCTTCAGTCATGCGACTTTCCTTTGTCTTTTTTCCATAAGTTAAATAAAATTAAAAACATGACTTTAAACCTCTTACCTCCTAGATGCCACTAGGGGGTTTTTTCATAATATACCAACATCTTGAATTCTTTTCTTGATAATCTCGCACATTTCTAATGTTTCTTCACTTGGCTCTTGATATTTCAGCTTATCGCGACACATATGATAGATGTCCCATAGAGCGTTATTCATGTCGCGGCTCTTTTGGAATAGCTCGAGATCTTCATTGTCTTCATACATGTCGAACTCATAAAGAACTTTTGTCATCTTGGGCCTCTTTTTCTAGATTCTTTTTTATTTCATTACTTTTTCTTATCTCATTCATTTTGTGAATAGCTACATGACATCTACTACATAACCAAATTACTTCTAGTGGTTTTTCATAATTTTCATGGTGTCCATGTAATTTTTCTTTTTCCCCACAAAATTCACATTTTTCTGATTTTTTTATTTTCCCTTTTTTTATTGCATATTTAATTTTGTCATGAGCTCTACATTTTTCAAAATTATTTTTTCTATATTCTACTAATGATTTATTTCTTTTATCTCGATATTTCTTATCGCATTCTCTTTTCTGTTGAAGATATCTTTCAGGATGTTTTTCTCTATATCTTCTATTGGCTTCTCTTTGTCTTAATGGATTTTTTTTTCTATCTAATCTTGCATAATGTCTACTTATTCTTGCTGCTTCTTCAGGGTTTTCTTTTCTCCACTTCCTAGCTCTTTTATTTCTACATGGTTTACAAACCCACTGAATTCTTCCGCTTTTATGGTGATATGGATGTTTTTCAATACCACACTTATCACATATTTTTTTTTCTTCTTCCATATACCCTCCAAGAGTTTTGCTTTCACTCTCAGAGTGATATAATTATTTCCAAAATAAAACAAACGTTTCTTTTTTGTAAAACACAGAGGGTTGGAAATTTCCAACCCATATAATCACAACGGTTAAAATTTACCCATTATCATCATCCTATATCCCCCAAGGAATTCACGCCGCCGGGATATTTGATAGCGTGTACGTACATAGTATCACCATCGTTTCCAACGACTCCGGATCCCAAGGTGAGAATAAATGTTTCTTCTGCATTCTCAACATCATCGGTTGGGCCGATAGCATTAGCTTCACCACCACTTGAGTAAGCGGTATAGCCAGTACCATCGATCGCATCACCATAGACATCATAAAGAGCAAAGGTGTTAGTAGCGGATAAACCTACTACGAACTCCCTACCGTTCAGCTCAACCATACCAACAACATCTGTAATCCTGACACGATCTCCATTTGAAAGACCATGCGCAGTAGACGTGATAACTACAGGAGACGCTTGTGTAGCACCTGTAATTGTCTTCTGAGTAGCTGTATATCCTGCAGCACTTCCTGCCCATGTGAAACCGTTAGTAGTCTCTAGGACGGAGTTTAGGTTACCTGTAGAACCATTGTCTGCAATTGACTGGATAGATACAGCGTCCCCTGCGGGGAAACCACGCATCCATGTAGACCTTACGATCTGAGACACAGTTGCTGATTTTGTGTAGTTGATTACCTCGACATAGTCTGGGTAAAACTCAAGTGTTAAGTTATAAGCGGCTCCACCGGAGGTGAAGGTATAACCAGCAGCTTGAACTAATTCTAAATCTCTTACGTCAGTCATATTATTCCTCCTTACGCTTGAGTAGCTTGTAGGTTAACGACCCAGCCGTCATCAAGAATGACAGATCCAAAATATGACTTCCAGCCCATCGAACGACGTTGGTTCAAGCGATCTTCTCCCGCTCCCAACTCTTTAATGATAAATTCGCTGGAAAGATCATCAATTGCGATCCTTGCATAAGCGTTCTGTCCAAAGATGATGTTGTTGTATGTTCCAGAGCTTTCATAAACCTCTGAAGACATTAGCCAGCTAACCTCGTCTGTTGAACCAAGCTCAGATTCCAAAGCAGCCTTTGGATCTGGGTATTGGTTTCTAGATAGGAAAGAGGAAACAGCTTTCAAGTCAGAGCGTAGGTCTGTATGGAGAAGTCCCCAATACCCCGCCCAGCGTGGAGCTGTACCGAATTTATTCATACCTTCCATAGTTGGAACATACTTAACAGCATTGTTTCCTTCTAGATAGTCGATAACTAGATCGATATCTGTTTGGTTAATTTCAGTAGGCGTACTTCCATTAACACCATTAGCACAAGCAATTTGAGATGCTGTTGCATTCAACATGTTACGCACGATCTTATCAAGAGTGCTGTTCATGTTTTGTGCTAGCATATCAGCAACTTCGTTAGAAGTGTCATCTTGTACAGTGATGATTACTTTGTCTGACAATTCGATAACTTTTCCGTACTGGCTTGTGACGGCTGTGATATCAAATTTACTTACTTGTTCACTATTTGGTGTTACACCTTCTGTTAATGGTGTTAGTGCGTCTGACAAGTTGTCAAAACGTCTGAAGATAACGGTATCTGAATTTTTTTGAGGTAAACGTCGTACTTGCGCTCCAATCATATGAATGAAGTTTGGTTTCCTTCTATCTAGAAGGATATTGTCAAAGTAGCGCTGAACCTCCGGCTTTAAGTGTTAATGGTTTACATTTCTACAAACCCTTCATATTCCTATGAAGATCAGACTATATCTTCAGCTTTCGCTGTGTCCCGTTGAGAAGTTCTGTGGAATTTTTTGAAACACTCCTTCGAACAATACTTACCTTTCTGAGATTTGAATCGTTTAAACTCTTTTTTACAGACAGGGCAAATAATACTCTCTTCTCTTGTTCCCCTGAAAGCTTTGACATCAACATCATCACGTTTCAGTTTATATTTCATGCAATCAACAACGAATGGATCTATGAGTTTGAAGAAGTATTCATGGTCTTTTTTACGAAGATAAAGACGATAAAAGTACAATTTTTCACCATCTTTATTCTTTCTAACTCTTCTATAAACTCTCCACTGATGCTTAAACCTCTTTTGAAGCTCTCTTGCCATCATTTCACATTCTGTCTTACTGTATGCATCTGTACAGAGAATAACATCTCCATAACCAGAACCTTTTGCATAGGAGCCATTATCTTGATACCATAGAGCCATTCCAAGAGGTGTCAGACACTTCATCACATGTTCATCAACAGTTCTTCTGCCATCGTGATACATGTGCTCTCTAAGCTGTGTAAATAATGGATTTGTCTTTGTTGATAAACGATCAGAAAATGTTACTTTTCCCCATCGATCATTTGTTTCACCAAGGAAAGTCTTTAGAGAACATACATTTTCAAGAATATCCTTTTTAAACATAAAATATTCTCTATGCGCTGACTTCATTTTGATTCTCATTAGTTTGTTAACTCCGGAATTTGGTATGTATCCATCACCTAAAAGCATTCCTATGATTGCACCTTTTAATTCCAATTTGTTTTTGAACTTCATAGTCGTTACACCTTCCTTTTCGGCTTGGCTCGGGATTGTCCTTTTGCGGAGTTTCCCCGAATTAGAG
>Ga0180438_10005505_pt1 | contig 17543 bp, 16 predicted proteins | sample SS_ome_12_FD_132455 | JGI IMG/M metagenome (GOLD analysis project Ga0180438, IMG submission 132455) | Hypersaline lake sediment archaeal communities from the Salton Sea, California, USA - SS_3_D_2 metaG | ecosystem: Environmental > Aquatic > Non-marine Saline and Alkaline > Hypersaline >...
AATCTCTTTTATGTCAACAATTCCTAATCTACTAAGGTCTAGGGTATCATATTTAACAAAAAATCTTGTTCCTCTAAATCTCACGAATTTTGTTTCTATAATTTCTTGATCTGCAATTTTTTTGTCACCTACTGTTTCTTGACAGTACATTACAATGTCTTGAGCACTTTTTTCCATTAAATAACGCTCATCATCATTTATTGGATTAGCTTCAAAGTCAAGCGTTTGTAGGTTTGTGAGCGTTTCAAATCCTCTAACATTTTTTATCTGATTCTCATTAAGGTATAGTTCCCGGAGGATAGATAACTTGTCTAGTCCTTTAATCTCTTCTATCTGATTCCAAACAAGATCTAGTATTTGTAGTTGAGTGAGGTTCTCCAAGCCCTTAATTTCTTTTACCTTACGATTGTGGCCAAGATAAAGGTCTGTTAATTGAATGAGATTCTCTAAGCCTTTGATCTCTTCTATCTGATTATCTCTAAGGTTTAGTATTTGTAGTTGAGTGAGGTTCTCCAAGCCCTTAATTTCTTTTATCTGATTTCCATGAAGGTCTAGGGCGTAGAGATTAATAAGTGTCTCCAATCCTTTAATCTTTTTTATCTTGCGATTATGACCAAGGTATAACTCTTTAAGTTTCGTGAGGCTCTCAAAACCCTTGATTTCTTTAATTCTATTGCCTCTAAGATCTAATATCTGGAGGTTAGTAAGGTTTTCCAAACCTTTGATATCTGATATCAGATTATCATGAAGGTCTAGCTTCTGAAGAGTATTAAGATTCTTTAAACCATCAATTTCAGTAATGTCAGTAATCTTTTTATTACTAAGGTCTAGTATGCTTGTTTTTACATAATATTTCGTTCCATCAACCACTACAAATTCCATTTCCATTTTGTCTTGACAATATGCTACACTCTTCTGTGGACTCCTCCCAATCAAATATTGTTCATCACTTCTGATTGGATTCTCCAAGAGGTATAATGCTTGAAGCATTCTGAGATGTTCCAATCCTTTGATCTCTTTGATCCGATTTACATTGAGGTTTAATAATTGGAGTTGTGTGAGATCTTCTAATCCCTTTATTTCTTTGATCTGATTCCCATCAAGGTAGAGTTGTTTAAGTTGAGTGAGGTATTCTAATCCCTGGATTTCTTTTACCTGATTCTCGGTAAGGCGTAAGTTTTGGAGTTTGATGAGCGTTTCCAATCCCTTAGTTTCTTTAATCTGATTTTCACTTAAGTATAGTTCTTTGAGGTTGCTCAGCGTTTCCAATCCGCTAATTTCTTTAATCTGGTTCCAAACAAGGTCAAGTATTTCAAGTTGACTGTTATTTTTTAATCCTTTAATTTCTCTAATCTGATTTTCACTAAGATCTAGTTTTTTGAGATCTTTGAGGTGCTCCAGCCCATTGATTTCTCTTATATGATTCTCACCAAGGTATAAATCCTGAAGATTGTAGAGTGTTTCTAATCCACTTATTTCTTTTATTTGGTTTTCACTAAGATATAGATCTCTGAGACTAGCGAGATCTCTTAAGCCACTAATCTCTTCTATTTGATTTCTGTGGAGATCTAGGATAAGAAGGTTAGAAAGCTTTTCTATTCCTTTAATCTCTTTGATCTGATTCTTATGAAGATCTAGTGAAGTGAGTTTAGTAAGATTCTCTAATCCACTTATTTCTTTTATTTGATTATCACTAAGTTGTAAAGCGTTAAGATTAGAAAGTTGTTCAAGCCCTTTGATTTCTTTAATCTTATTCTCACTAAGGTCCAATTTTTTAAGGCTAATAAGAGTTTCCAATCCACTAATTCCTTCTATTTCATTTTCCCAAAGTTCTAGGACTTTAAGATTGGTAAGATCATCCAATCCATTGATTTCTTTAATATAATTTTTGCTAAGATCTAGCGTTTCAAGATTAGTAAGATTCTTTAAACCTTCAATCTCGGTGATATCAGTAATTCCTTTAAAACTAAGGTTAAGTAAGCCGCCCTTCATATCATATTTAGTTCCGTTAATTGTGACATTATTACTTGCCATAATAGGGCACCTCGTTACTATTTTAGTCACTTCTCACTTATAAAGCATGATTCGTTTATTGAGGTATTCAGACTTCATATATTTTCGTTGAAGTTAAGTATGAATACCTAGTGCTGCTTCTCTTCCATTTGCTTACATCTATAGAGCAAGAAAGCACCACAGCTTTAGCGTGAGGTAGTTCACGCTTCTACATCAAAGAACAAGCAGTTCACAATGCGGTTTTTTGCATTTTTTTAAAGTTCTTTTAGTATTTCATCATTTATTATAGCTAAGGAATATTTTGTAATCTTCCATCGTTAGATTATCGTATTTTAAAGCTGCTTGTAAAAAAATCTTCATACATGTTTATTTTTTTGCATTCTTCAAATTCATCAGGTTCCACGTGTTATCCTCCTCTAGATTTTCCCTTGTTCTCGTAATAAGCAAATAGAAATTGATATGAGCAAAAATGCAAGAGCAATCAAGAGTAATATGTTTCCAAGGCAAAAAATAGTCTCTAATTGTCCAGTTGGAGATTCACACCACCTGAATAGGCAACCAAAACCCAGAATTATAGCTGCAAAAGCTATACTCACATCTATTTTGTCTACCATGTGATCTCCCTCTTTTAATTATATTTTATATTTTAATTTTTATAGTCGTTTGCTATAACAATTTAGAACATATGTTCCAATAAACACTCTTCATGTGATTTAGAGAGATATTATTCTCTTTCTAAAGTCTTTTTATGTGCTATTAATGCTGCTACAAAAAGAAAGATCGTAAAACATAGAAGAATTACTACATTTATAGTCCAGCTATGTCCTGCATACCCCTCAAACGCACATCTATTTAAGTTGTGCGCATAGGTAAGTGGTGAAAGTGCTGAAATTATTTGTCCCCAGGCCGGTAACTGTTCTAGGGGGATAAAAACCCCACTGATGAAAATGAGGGGCAAGCGTACTAAATTAGCTAACGTCATAATTTCAGATGGTGTATCTGTTGGAAGGGCTGAGAATAGAGTACCAAGTGAAGCGAAACAAAATGCAGACAAAGGTATGCTGATTATCAAAGCATTTACGCTGATTATACTCGCTCCAAATAAAATAACTCCGAGAATTATTGGAATTATTACCAAAAATGTGCCAAATAATAAGCCCGATAAAATATCGCCGATGAGGACCGAATGCAACGAGACTGGCGTAGAAATCAACCGTTCAAAGGTTTTCGTTCGTCGTTCCCATGGCGCTATGACCGGTGTCACAGAAGAGGATGTAAAGAATATCGTAAGAGAGATCATACCAGGAACAAGAGCTTGTGGCGGGAGGTTTCTTCCTACGGAAAATGCAAGAAATAGGAAAAATGGGAAAAGAATTCCAAAAATAAGAACCGGGCCTTTCAAATAATATATGCGTACATCCTTTTTAGCTATAGCGTATATCCCTTGCAATTCTCTTTTAAGATCAACTTTCATAAACTTTGCCCTCACTTACGATTTGTTTTAGAGGTAAGCCTAACAAAAACATCTTCCAATGAAGGTGCGAGCGTGTTTATCGTAATAAATTGGAGATTATTGCTAGTTGCATATGAATGGAGTTCACGAAGTACTGGATCTATCTGGGAGGTGTATAACCTGAATTTATCGCCAAGCTTTCTTACTTCGATAACACCCTTAATTGTTTCTAGATCTACTTTCATGTGATTAGAAGACTTGTTAAACGCTACTTCGATCGACTGGGCACTTTGGATTGCGTTCTTCAAGTGCTCTGGCTTATCTATAGCAATTATTTTTCCATGATTTATTATAGCTACTCTGTCACACAATTGATTCGCTTCTTCGATGTTATGAGTCGTTAAAAAAACTGTAGTTCCCTTTTTATTGAACTCTCGAATCAAGTCTCTTATAATACGTGTACTCTGAACGTCTAGTCCAGATGTTGGCTCATCAAGAAAAAGAATTTTAGGATCGTTTAACAGCGCCATAGCTAGTATCACACGGCGTTTTAGACCTTTAGACAATGCTTTAAATTTTGTGTGGATCTTCTTGGAGAGCTCTAGTAATTCTAAGAAATTTTTTGCCTTCGATTCTCTTACAGCCTTAGGGACACCGTAGAGTTCTCCCATTAACATTAAATTGTCCCATGTCGAGAGTTCTACATATCCATTTGAAATCTCTGGCACGATGCCCATGAGTTCCTTAGCAGAAGCTGTTTCTTTTTGAATGTCATATCCGTAGATCCGCGCGGAGCCTTCACTGGGCTTTGAAATTCCGATCAGCATTTTCACAGTTGTCGTTTTTCCTGCGCCATTTGGTCCAAGAAATCCAAATATTTCTCCTTGTTCAACTTCAAAATTGATATGATCCACCGCTAGGAGCTCGCCATAATATTTTGTCAGTTGTTCTACCTCAATAGCTATACTCACAGAAATATGCCTCCAATAAACTGATTGTTACACTTGCGATATATAAATCACATAGAGTTGAGGTATGGAACTAACTTTCCAATGATAAAGTGACATAAAAAAATGTAATGCGTGGAGTGCTTTATTTAATAGTTGATATATAAAATCAAGTTGGTTTGAAGTCACTTAAGAGGATAGATGAACTTGATTGATGACAAGGAAGTTAAAGACAAACCAAAAATAAGAGTAATTGTTCTAAGTCTAAGTGTCCTCAGGTACTGATAGAATTCATTTCTTTGTATTTTGTGATAAAAAACAATATGGAGGCAAATTGGAGATCTCACATAGATTTTGTTGGTCTTGGAAATAAAATGGAAATTCATAACTCTGAATGGTTAGTTTTAACAAATTGATGAATGATAAGTAATGTACGAAATCAAGTTCCATTCCGAAAAAAGGTGGGACAGGTGACAGAGGATTTTGTGACGGTTAAAGGAAAAAAATGCTATGTTAAACACGGCGTACTACAACTGGGTCACAAAGGAATTAATGATATATCTGATATCAAGGGCTTGGAACATCTCACTAAATTGCAAGAACTAGATCTTTGTAGTAATCGAATAAAAGAGATCAAGGGCTTGGAAGCTCTCACTAATCTCACAAGATTAGATCTCAGTGGGAATCAGATTGAAGAGATCAAAGGACTGGAAAACCTCACTAATTTAGAAGTACTGGATCTACACGGCAATCGGATAGTAAGTAATGAACAACATCTATTGGAAAAGCAGGCTCAAGAAATTGTGAAATACTGCCAAGAAAAGGCGAGAACGGCAAAATAGGAATCTGAATTGAAACATAAAACGTAGAAATTATGTTCTTAAAAGAATTCTCAACTATTCGGGAAATATGTCGTGCTCTTTGACAATCTGAAACTAGGCTTAGATTTTAGATGATGTCTCCCCAGGTTCTTTTTCTTCTTCTTCTTCTTCTTCTAAACAAAAATCAAGGCTTCCCTTGTAAGCTGATGTAGCAGGGCATCCTAAACAATGCCCCAATTCATATTCTTCACATTCATTGCAGTTAAGATCACAGGGTGTCACACCATTGTGTTTCACTTTGAAGTTAACGGGGAAGTACGGAGGACTGACAAGCCGACCAACGCTAAGAACGCTAACGTTTCGAATACCATGAGGCGCACGAAGAATACATGTACGGAGTATAGTTTCAAGTTGATGTTTATCCTCTGCGAATACCGTGGCAATGAGATCAAATTGCCCTAAGACTGTACTCATTTGAATTATCCGCGGACATTCCTTGAACCGATTTATTAGTTCCCGGGTGCTTGCAGCACCATCTGTTTGAATCAGAAGATATACAACTTCTATATTAAGTTCCAAAATGTTGATTAGCACGCCCATTTTTATTAAATTATTGTCACGAAGATTGACAAGCCTATTCCTGATTGCTACATGAGATAAATTAAGCTTCCTTCCTATCTCTGACAAGGTTGTGCGTGCATCCTTTCCAAGCCAGCTTATAATCTGTTGGTCTATCTCGTCTAATTTTTCCATGAGCCAGATGCCCCCGTGTTTTAGTTTCAAATTGAAAGTTTCAAAATGGAATGAATGAAATTGTTATTATTACACAATGAATTGTTTGCCCTAAAAAAGTTATCTTTTGTAACTTATCGCAACTGAAAATAAAAAATCTTGTTTAAATTAAGTCCTTATGTAACTGTTCCAATTTCCCTTCAGTAAACGTTTTTTCGTAGTAAGAAAAGTAAAACTCACTTTCTTCGTCCCAGTGTTTTAGCTTTTTCATATAACTGGTTCCGCTCGCTCGAAGATATTTTACCAAGATATTTAAATAGTAGCTCCAGTTCCTGTTCGGTGAGTTTTCTATAGAAATCGTCGTAATTCCATTCATTGGCTTCCTCATCCCAAGTGGAGATCAGAAATGGGGGTAGGGGGGTCATATTAATGTCTTCATGCCATATACCACCATATTTTCCGCTGTCGAAATATACATCTTCTTGTTCAATAGAACCGTAGCGCGGGAGTGCGAATGGTAGTTTATCGTTGCCGAATAGCAGTTGCAGAAACTTGGAGAGTGCCCATTTTTCAAATGCCGTCCGAAATGCCTCGTCCTTTTCGTATTTGTCGAATACATCTTCCGATGCCATCCATGTAAGCCATTCTCCCCCAATACCGCTTGCATGATATCCTTCAACAAAGCCTTCTACAGGGTTTTTATGGTGTTCACCATTGAGTTTCCGAAAGCAATAGCGGTTGATTTTACTGTAAATGAAGGCGAGAGAAAAGGGTTACGCTTTTTGGATGTCGTCCCACAGTTTTTGCGCCACGTTGAGAAAATCTTCTTCCTGCTCAGGCTTTAAATTGTCGAGCCAGTAATGAGTTTCTGTATAGTGATCATATTTGGCTTTTATGGTGATTTCATAGACGGAAAGAACCTCACTTCCAATGGTAAGTTCGCCGACCTTTGCAGCGCCGCTCTTGTGGTATTCGGTATTGAATTTTTTGAGTTTCATTGAGTAAAGACCTCGGTATATTTATCTGCTTTTTAGGATTTAAATACAACTTTTGTGTGAATGACTATTGCATAGAAGAGAAGGATTGGTTGAAAGTAATGTTGAAAATAATTCTCTGGCAATGGTCTCGAAGGATCGCCATTCTTTTGATGATGTTCTTTTCTTCTTGTGAATTGCGACTGTGAAATTTTTAGTAATTTCTAAATACAATTTTGTAACCAAAATCTTAAATATATAGTCAAGCTTTAAGTATAATCGCTTAATTAGTTACAATTTTATAATAGTAACTTCTTCACTTTGTAAGTCACATAATAAAATGGACGCTATACGCACCCGGATCCTTCAGATACCGTCTATTTTCACATCTATAACAATATTGGCATAGAGGGACGAAAAACGCATACGATCGCTTACGTAGATATAGAACGCTGTATTGGTTGTAAACAATGTGAGAAATATTGCCCTATTGGTGCTATAAGGGTAGTTGGAAAGAAGGCGTATGTTAATTGGATGAAATGTATTGGCTGTGGACTTTGTGCTAATAACTGTCCCAAGAAGGCAATAATTCCGATGTTACGTTATATTCCTGCCTATACGCATTGATAAGATGAAGGATAAGTCTGTGAGAGAATAATTATATATAATTAAACCAGTCATTATATTTAATTAACTCACTCTTTCAAATTTAATATTCTGGACCGCAATGAGTCATCCTACATTTATCTTTAAAGTATGATATTATGGAGTTGATAACTTGATTGAACAACTAGAAGAGGTATTCAGAGTCCTTGAAACACAGAAAAAATCAAAAATTGTGTGGACACTTTTCGAAAAAGGAGAACAGGATCTCTGCTCATTAATGGACTGTATTGATTACCCTTCCCGATACAAATCGAAATTTGTGTCACGTTATATCTCGAACCTTCAAGATTTGGGTTATATTGACCGCAATCACGGACATTACGCTCTAACTCCTCACGGAGCCTTATTTCTTGAGACTTTAGGTGATCTTGCCAACTCCAACTTAAAAATTTCTAACAAAGTTCGACTCCTTAAATTGTTAAGAAGACCAAAAACGATGGAACAGTTGTATGACACCTTAGAAATTTCACGAATGCAATGTCATCAACTTCTGAAATGTCTTACGAAAAGAAATTTTGTTAAAGCAGAAGCACAAAGATACAGAATATGCCCCCCGATCCGGCTAAAGGAGTTGAAAAATATCCCCTTTTACTACTGGAAACTTCTTCAAATCCTTCTGACTAAAGAAAGTTGTAGTGCTCAAGAACTCGCAACAGCTACAGGATTAGCATTAAAAGGCGTTCAAACACGCTTATCAGAATTAAAACGAATGAGAATTGCAGAGTCAACAGGTCCGGATCCTATGCCACATGGAAATTTTTTCAAGTTTTACCGACTTACGGTTAAGGGTAACGAGATTTTAAAAAAAATCGATGAATTTGAAAGGCAGTTTGGTTTAATTGACTTGATTTTTCAGCTTCTCTCTAAGGAACAACGACTAACGGAAAGGGAACTGTGGAGAACTATTTCGAGAAAAATGAACCACCCAGTGAACACTTTTGATGTTCGACATGCGATTAACTTTCTAAAGAAGATTGGCGTTTTAGATGGCGACATCGTGAACGGATACGTCTGGCATGAGTTGTCTTAGGAAATAACGCAGTTATTTGTTTATCACATTTTATCTTTTTTTAGATCTCTGTCTAAGAGAATCTGCACTTTCCGTAATGCTTTTAAAACATATCTATATATTGCTATGAAACGATAAACAGGTGTCATAAAATGGCAGCAAATGAACAGAAGGTAGGAATCATTTCGTGCACTGGCGTTTCGAGCGATAGTCGATGTTCAAAGGAAGGTTTGATTGCACGACAGGCAATGTACAAAGTGATCGAAGATCTCAGACCTAACAAAACTTTACTTGTCTGTTTACCAGCTCTTGCAGCAGAAGTTGAAGAAGATGTGATTTTTGTGAGAGGTTCTCCGACCATAGTCATTGAGGGTTGCCCAGACGATTGCTCAACGAAAGTACTCGGACAGTTTGAAACAAAGCAAATATACTCAACGTATTATGTCAGAGATTTTATACAAGATATTGAATTATCGGACTCACTAATCGACTTATCTCCCGAGGAAGACTCCATTTCAGAACGTATAGCAGAAAAAGTTGCGCAAGATGTTGATAAAATCTTGCAAGGATGAAGGTGACTTAAAATGGCAAAGAAAATTAAAGTAGCACCATGCACAGGCATGGGAAAGGTATTGGCGACAGTAGCACGCGTTGGCGCATTGCTTGCAACAGATGAGGGTAAAAGCGATGCCCTTGAGTTGATCTGTACACCGTGCGTTGCAGCTGGACTTCAACGAGAGGTTGGACGAACAAAAGGATCAGACGTAATTGTAATCGACGGTTGTATAGATGAATGCTGCCGTAAAATCTTCGAAGAAAATGGCGCTAAAATCGTAGCAGACATCAAAGTATGGGAAGTTCTTCGCGAGAATAAGGACTTAAAACCAGAGTCAAGGATAAAATTAGGTCCCAAGGGCATGGCGCTTGCAGAGAAAGTTGCAGAGAAAGTCAAAGAAGAAGCAGTCAAGTTACAAAGCTAAATTGTTCTTTTATGCTTTCCTTAGAATGGCTAAAAGCCCTCATTTTTTTCGCTACATGCTATTTTTCTTGATCATTTTTGATTTATTATGATTTCGGGTTATAATTGCCTGTTGTGTGTCATAAAATGTTTAGATCAAGATTTCAAGTTATGCTAAGACACAGGCAATCTTAAACAGATATTACAGGAAGGGTTTAATTTATAAGAAGAAGATAGCTTAAGCACTACAAAATAAGCATATTTCAATTTGAGATGAAAAGCAGGCTTATTAAAGTGAACAATAATGATAAATCCGTTTTGTATTTATGCGCTTATCAATATAGATAAATAGCCAGCAGTTATGCCATTAGATACGAAACGGTGATTCTCATATATTAAGTTCTTGTTGAAAGGAGAAGATCGAAAAGGAGGAAAATGAATGACTGAGAAACCTGCTAGTCTGAAATTAAAAAAATTAAAAACACCAACATTGGAAATAGATGGACTAGAATTAGCCATAGGACGACTTCTTGAGGAAGAAGAATGGGCAGAGCCAGTCGGACCTACACCAAAGCCAGGCATTACCGATTTACGAGCATGGGATCGGAGAGTCTTAGAACGGTATAAGCCATACTATATGCCATTCTTGGATGTTTGCCCTGCCTTGTGCACGTATGGTCCCTGTGACTTAAGTGCAGGGAAGAAAGGGGCATGTGGGTTGGATATAAATGCTCAAGCAAGTCGAATAGTTCTTCTTGCATGTTGCATGGGTGCATCTGCACATGCGGCACATGGTCGGCATCTATTAGATCATTTAATTGAAAAATATGGAAGCGACTACCCTATAGATCTTGGAGATGCCGTCGAGATAGAAGCACCAATGACTCGTCTAGTTGTCGGCATAAAACCAAAAACACTTGGAGACTTAATAGAAGCACAGAACTATATCGAAGAGCAAATCACACATTGTGTCAGTGCTGCTCATACTGGACAAGAAGGGGACAATATTGATTTTGAGTCGAAAGCCCTGCACGTTAGCATGTGTGATTCTCTTGGAATGGAAATAGCTGATCTCGCCCAAATCGTTGGCTACAATCTTCCAAAGGGTGAACCGGATGCTCCGCTTATTGAACTTGGAGCAGGTACCATAGATAGTTCAAAGGCAGTAATATTGGTAATTGGTCATAATGTAGCAGCAGGAGCAGAAATTGCAGATTATCTACAAGCAAATGATCTCTACGATGATGTAGAACTCTGTGGGATCTGCTGTACAGCTCTTGATATCAGTCGCTATTCAGATAAGGCGAAAGTCGTAGGTGCAATGTACGAACAATTAAAGTTTATACGTTCTGGTCTTGCTGATGTTATTATGGTTGATGAACAATGCGTACGGACAGACATAGTTGACGTGGCAAAAGAAGTAAAAGCGCCTGTTATCGCAACACTGAATAAAATGACCTTAGGACTGAAAGATCGTACACATGACTCTGTTGATCAAATAGTAAGTGATCTTGCATCCTATAAGGATGAAGGTGCGCTAATTTTAGAAGCAGAAGCGAGCGCAGAAGTAGCGGTTAAGTTAGCTATGGAGATAGCGCCAAAGAGACAGAAGTTCAAAGTTATTCCAAGCGATGAGGAATTTGTAGACTTGGTTAACAAATGTGTAAACTGTGAACTTTGTAAGAGAGCATGCCCACTGGATCTTGAAATTCCTGCTGCAATGAGTGCTGCAAAAAAAGGTGACTACCAACCGCTTGCCGAGCTTCACGATCTATGTATAGGCTGTGGACGCTGCGAAGGTATCTGCCGTGACGATATTAACATTCTAAGCGTAATTGAAAAAGCAGCTGAAAAATATGTTAAAGAAGAAAAGTATAAAGTGCGTGCTGGACGTGGCCCAATAACTGATGTAGAAATCCGTGATGTCGGTGCACCGATCGTACTTGGAGAAATTCCTGGAGTTGTTGCTATTGTTGGATGTCCAAATTATCCTAACGGAGCGAGTGAAATAGGAAAACTTGCCGAAGAATTCCTTCATAGGCGATTCATTGTTGTTTCAAGTGGCTGTGGAGCTATGGATATTGGAAAATACAGAGATGAAGAAGGACTTACGCTTTATGAAAAATATCCCGGATATTTTGATGCTGGTGGTTTGGTTAACGTAGGCTCATGCGTTTCAAATGCACATATCGACGGCGCTGTAGTGAAAATTGCGAACATTTTTGCAAAGCGTCCTCTTAGAGGCAATTATGAAGAGATAGCAGACTATGTTTTGAACCGTGTCGGAGCTGTAGGTATAGCCTGGGGAGCAATGAGTCAAAAAGCAGCCTCCATTGGAACAGGAGCGAACCGCCTAGGCATTCCTGTGATTGTAGGACCGCATGGTGGTAAATACAGACGATTCTATATGGGTCGTTCAGAGAAAGATGAAGACTGGGAAATCTACAATGCTCGTAGTGGCGAGAAAGTGAATGTCGCACCAGCCCCTGAGCATCTTATCTACGCAGCAGAATCTATTGAAGAATGCATTGTTGCAACTGCAAAGTTATGTCTGCGACCAAATGACACAACAAAGGGTAGAGCAATTAAATTAACACATTACATCGACTTACATCAAAAATACATCGGGACATTCCCCACAGATGTCTACAAGTACGTTCGAACGGAAGCGGATGTTCCTATCACCATAAAAGACAAGGTTATGGCGCATCTGAAGGAAAAAGGCTGGAAACCGCGTGAAATACCTGATCCAACTTTATTGCCAAGATTAGTTAGAAAACCAAAGAAATGAGGGTAAAAAATGAATATGCCATATAATATAGCTAACGTAAGAGGTGCACTTACAGCAACTGTTATGACACCTAATACTGTAGTCAACTTAATTAAGCATGCAGAACGTCCTATATTGATAGTTGAAAGCAATGCGTTGAAGGCAGTAGATGACAAATCGCCAATAGATTTTGCAATCGAGTTTGCTAAGAAGACAGAAATGCCAGTTGTAGCTACAGCACATACTATGAAAGCCTTTCTTGAAAGAGAATTCGAAGCAGCCGCTGTTATGGGCGTAGCAGATATCACTAATCGGATTATTGACCCTGAATGGAAAGGTCTAGACGGAAAAGGCGGTTATGACGTCATTTTTTATCTAGGCGGTCTCTATTACTTCCAAACACAAATTCTCTCTTCTATAAAACACGGTGCTACGAGTATAAAGTCGGTTAGTTTGGACCGATCATACGATCCTAATGCTACCTTTAGTTTTGGAAATTTAACAGTGGATGAATGGAGTGCAGCACTCGAAGAAATACTTACTCTATTGAAATAGTGAGTTCACTAAATTTAACTCTCTTTTTTTATTTTTGAGCCTTTTTTGAAATCGTTTCAAATATTTTAAGAAAAAGCAGGAGACCATTTGCCTATTTCTATAATGTAAGAAAACTCTCTTTAGTAAGTTTTGTCGGAAACCAGAAGAGCGTTCTAACACCCGAGAAGCTTAGCAAAGAATTCTGTAGTTCTTCTAATAGCAGAATAATTCAAATAGGATAATGTACTATAATATAATTGAATTAATTTTGTCCAAGTTTTAAGTTTGAAAGTAATCTTCCAAGATTAATAAATTAAATGAGGTTACGGAAATGAGTGAAAAGGAAAGCGCAAAAGAAGAGGAAAAAAAAGAGCAAGAAGATATCTGGTTTACTTTTGGGAACATTAGAATGGTCATAAGCAAACAAGCAGAAGGGTGGACTAATATCGCCGTATTTTTTCAGGATGATGAGATAAGAGAAACAAAAATCGGCAAAAGAGTCCAATTTGGCATAATGGATCGCCACTTACCACAGTTTTTAGATGCTTTGTCAGGGACATCGACAGAGCCTGAAAAACCAATAGAGACAATTAGTGAAGCCGATAAGAAAATTTTGGAACTTGGAAAGAAGATAATTGAATTAATCCAATCTTCAGCAGTTCTAAAGTAAAATAGTTTTTTTTACTCCTTTTCTTGCCTAAATTCCCTATATTGTGTATGAAAAGAAAAAAATAAGTTTAAGCAACAAATTTGCATCGAAGATTTTTTATTACACCTTTTGATTAAATGACTTAAAGTGAGGAGTATACGATGAGTTCGAATAGTCTTTCTAAGATATTAGACGAAGAACCTTACAAAGTGTATCTTGCGGTCTACTCGATGGGATCAGTAGTAACCATCGGTCAAATAAGTTTGATCACAGGGCTTGATCTTCTAAAGGTGTCAAAAGTCGTAGAAGACCTAATAAATCTAGGTTTCTTAAAGAAGATAGAAGGATTAATGCCCCGCTATATTGCCCTTCATTCACAACTTCTTTCAACTGTCGAATTTGAGAAGAACTTTCGGTATGAGATGCTGAATCTTAGATTTCAGATTGAGAAAGACTTAGAGGAAGCACTTCGTGATACTCTTTCTTCTTTGAAAGAATATACAGAAAAGTACACATCAAAGTTTGCTGAGGCTATTCAGAGTTTTTACGGAAGTTTTCTGCAAGAAAAAGAAAATCTTGGAAAAAGTATTTCTCAGATATTTTCTTCTTTTGACGAATTGATTACAGAAACAAAGCAACAATATTCTACGATTTTTACCAATATCGTTCGTAATTATTTCTTAGAAGAACATGGACCTCTAATAAAACTGCGAAATCATATTTTCAGCGAACTTGATAATCAAGTTCAAATACATGAAGAAAAACTACTAAAAAGCCAACCAGAGACAGAAGAAGTTTTTGATAGCTATAAAGACTGCCTACATACTGCAAAAAAACAATTTCAACAAACTATTGAGAGAATAGTCACTTCGAATGAAGCAAAATTCTTGAGTATAATAGAAGAGATTCGTAGATTGTATAGTGAATCCATTATTCAAACTGATGAGTTTGCCCAAGCGCAAAAAGAATTCGATGAGAAAACCAATAATCTAAAAGATACCTTGATATTAGATAATGATATGTTCAAACGTGATGTAAAAAAAGATTTAATTGAAACTGTAGACTCAACAACATCTAATCTTTCAGAAAAACTTATCAATGTTCTTCAAGATTCCGTTGAACATTATAAATCTACGACTGCGGCATTAAAAGATGAACTAATGAAGAGTATTGCTCAATTTCAGAGTGAAGAAATAGAAAAATCACTAGATGACTATACACAAAAACTAGAAGACCGATTTTCTAAAATTGTTGTATCCTCTAAAGAAAAAATTCAGGGCTCCTCACAAATTATTGAAAAACTGTTATCTGACTCAATGAAACAGTTAGAAACATCATTAAACGAATCAGTTACTTCTTTAGATAGTGATGTAAATAATTTTCTTAGAGAAAAGCAAACCTATTACAAGGAAAAAATGGCTGTTTCCAAGCAAAAGATAAGCGAAAAAATTGAAGCTAGTGTCTATTTACTTGAAGAAACTGAAAAAATGCTAAATAAGATTGTGGATGATAGCAAATTCATCAAACTACCAGGATATCAAAGAACTTTTACTATACAAGGAGAAAAGAATGCAATTAATTATGCACGTGATATGATCCTTCGAACTAAATCAACAATAACGCTCGTTACACCAACTCTCTCCCCTGAACTCCTTGGCACTGCAAAAAATGCATCAAGCCGCACCCGCCTTATTTTCGTAACAGATATTGATCTGACTCGATATGGAGATTCAGTAAAAGAGCTAATAGCGAAAGGAAATATCCGTTTTAAACAATATGATAAGCAGGATTATTGGGCTGTCTTAAGAGATCGTGAGGAAGTACTTTTTGGACCACAAGTTGAAAAAGAAGGCGATGAATTCGTCGCAATTCTATCTGAACATGAAGGAACAGTTCATATTTTTGAGCAATTTATGAATTCTCAGTTCTTAGGACGTAGCAAAGATGTACTCCTGTGATAGATAGAAAAAAATACAGAAAAATCAAAAGAACGAAATCTTTGCTATTATCGAAAAATTACGGCTGTAGTACAGTATGCTAGCTTTGCAATATTGTACACATCTGTGCCAATAAGGCCTCCAAATCCTCTAGGTCGATGTTTGGCACCTACAACCAGCAAATCAAAGTTTAGTTTCTTGGTAAATTCCACGATTGATTTACTGAAATCCCGTCCAATTATGATTCGAGGAATCAGCGGTTCGCCGATGACACAACTAAATTCTCCAACGTTCCTTAAAAACTCTTTCTCCTCTTGTTGAATTTCAGGTGATGTTGCATCCAATGGGAGAATATCAGGGAGTTCGACAACATGTGCCAGGTGAATTTCAATATTTGGAGATATTACACTGTAAGCACACGAAGCCATGGCTGTAGTTAATTTAAGAGCGGCTCTATCATCACCAAGAGTCCGGTATGGAACGAGGATACGTCGAATTTTTACGCGTCGATAAGCCGTCCAGTCTTCAAAGGGTGTGAATATTATGAAAACTGGAACTTCTGCCCTTCTAGCGACTTCGTAAGTACTAGTTCCTAAAAGTTCTCGTGATAGTTTTATACGTTGGGCACCCATCACAATAAGGTCTGCATCAATTTCATCGGCTTTCTTTAAAATTATTTCTGCCGTGCTTCCATCACCTTCAATTGTATCAAGATCTACTGTGATTTTTAGCTCTTCGGCATATACGCTGATCTCCTCATATAAATCCTCAAGTAGTTGTTCTTCGGCCTCTTCATCTTCCTCTTCGACGTGTAAAATCCATATCTTCGCATTTGCACATTCTGCTAAGAAGAATGCCACAGTAATTGCATCTCCTTCAGCAGGAAAACCTTTTATTGGGAGTAGAATGTTATTTAAGCCTATAGTACAGCCCCATTCCAAATCGTCTAAAAAGCTTTTTCTCGCGGGTCGAGAACGTTGAATTCTGAAACCTCCAGCTGAACACGCCTTGTTTACAATATTACTAGTTCTTTAAAGAACTTATACTTTTCGCTTTATGCTATTTTACTAAATCATTCAGATTAAAAAACTCAGTAAAAACTCTGATTCGCTCAAATTGAGATGCTCTAAATTTATCAAAGGATTTTCGGTAACAAACCAACCTCGACAAAAGGGAGCTATTGAATATGCCATCCGTAAAAGTAATATTTTTATATCCAAGCATTTCCTCACAATTTCACTCGGATCAGACAAATTTAATGCCTATTAAACAATTTTTCTCAATTTATGTGAGCGACTTGCTATGACAGCTGAACCAATCTTGCTTGACATGGAATATGAATTAGCAAGAACGTTAAGCCTCCTCGATCTTACAATGATCGGTGTAGCTGGCATGATAGGCGCAGGAATATTCGTATTAACTGGTGTTGCTGCTGGCGTTGCAGGTCCAGCTTTAGTGTTAGCATTCTTGTTGAACGGGATTATAACAACTTTTACAGCTTTGTGTTATGCTGAGTTGGGATCAGCTATACCCGAGGCAGGAGGTGGCTTTTTATGGGTGAGGGAAGGTGTCGGTGGGCCGAGTGGATTTGTGTCTGGATGGATGTCTTGGTTAGCTCATACTGTCGCGGGGAGTTTGTACGCGCTTGGATTTGGTGCATATTTTGCGCTGGCATTGGAGATTATGGGCGTTTCTCTTTTTGGTCTTGGATTGGAGTTGACAATCAAAGTTCTTGCTGTTATTATAGTGATAATCTTTATGCTGATTAACTTTAAGGGCGTTTCAGAGACAGGAACCGCTGGTAATATTGTCACCATTGCAAAAATAATCATTTTAGCCATATTCATTGGTAGCGGTCTCTATGTGATGTATACCCGTCCAGATTTCGGTCTTAGCAATTTTCAGCCGTTATTCCCAAATGGTCTGGGCGGCCTTTTTTTAGCATGTGGCCTGACGTTTATTGCATTCGAAGGTTATGAAATCATAGCACAAGCAGGAGAAGAAGTACGTAATCCCAGAAAAAACGTCCCTCAAGCAACTTTTATTTCAATCCTGATAGTAGTTCCAATTTATGTATTCG
>Ga0180438_10005506_pt1 | contig 17541 bp, 20 predicted proteins | sample SS_ome_12_FD_132455 | JGI IMG/M metagenome (GOLD analysis project Ga0180438, IMG submission 132455) | Hypersaline lake sediment archaeal communities from the Salton Sea, California, USA - SS_3_D_2 metaG | ecosystem: Environmental > Aquatic > Non-marine Saline and Alkaline > Hypersaline >...
TAATCCTCAGGCGTCCAAGCGGGAAAACCATCGTTAAACGTCACCCGATCTCCCATGATCATCAAATGGTAAGGACCATCGGGCGCCATCCACGGATTGCCTTCCCAATTGTCCCATTCCTCGATCCCAGCTCGATTCGAAAGTCCAAGGAAAAGCTGGTCACCAGCCCAGTGCCCAAACGAATCAGTAGGAGCCTTGTACGCACCAGCCCAGAACAGATTCGTCGAGTCGTTCACGAACTCGTCGATGTGCATGAACACATACAGCGTGTCATCCGCCCACAACAGCCGGCCGTAATACTCGTCAAACTCCGGCTCCGCCAAACCTTCGCGTCCATACATGTTGGCCCAAATCTGAAATCCATCGGCCGTGACCAGGTTCGCCTCGCCACCACCTTGCCACGCTACCTCGTCCATCACACCGTCAATCGTAATTTCCGTAGGGTCTACTTTGGGTACATCAATCTCGAAGCGACTAATATCCTGTGCAAAGCCATAAGATAGAAATACCAAGAAGCAAAAAACCACAGAAATTACCATTCCCTGTCTTCTCATAGTTCGCCTCCTTAACTTTTAAGTCATAACCTCCCACGCTTCCCGATGACAGATAATTTCAGGTGCATATCACCTCCCTTCGTATAATAATTGAACATTTCTTATATTATTAAACATGGATACTACAAACTTTTAATGCCAATCTCCCTTTTTTCGAACTTAAAATGAATAGCCAAACGAAACCGACTGGATAAATACTCCTGAATCATATTTCCCGTACCAGAATGGATTATCCTCCGCATTTATTTTTCTTTGTTCTCCGAACCCATAAGCAATCGATGCATTGAAAATAAAAGGACCTGAATGGTATCCAATTCCTGCAGAAAACCAGTGTTGATTGAGACTTGGAAAAAACATACTATTGGTTGCCTCTGAAATCGGTGATTGATTGTATCGATACCCTGCACGATAGCTCAACTTAGAAGGAGGTGTGTAACTGATTCCGAATCCCAAATCAAAACTATTTTTTAATTCAAGAGGAATCATATTCACTTGGATTCCTGTTTTCGAGTCTGTTTGATCCAATTGCCTATTCCATTCTCCATCGCTGAATTGAAAAACAAGGTTATTTTTAGTTTTATCCCATAATGAAAGGGCACCATCAAGATTCAACTCAATATATTGGGCCATATTAAGAGCAAAACCAACACCAAATACCCAGGGCATTTTAAAATCTGTGGATACTTGTAGGATTTCAGGTCGTACTGCAGTCGTATCGAGATCGTTAAACATAGAACTTTTTGCTTCTCCATCCAAACCAATTTCAAACATACTTTGGATCTTGAATCCAACGCGCATGTTTTCTGAGATTTGGTATAAGCATCCTAAAATCCCCCCATATGACCATCCATCTTGTTTATAAGAAAATTGATATCCTGCTTCCCCTTGGTCATTGAACCAATCATCGTTACCTAATGGAAAGGCTAGACGATGCTTTGCCCAATATATATTTGCTGTCAATCCAATCGATAGTTTACCAAACTTCACTCCCACTGAGGGTGAAATTGCGTCAATCAGCAATCGATTATACATATCAAAAGCTAATGACTCATGGCCCGTCCCTTTCTCCCAGTATAGAACAAAAGGCCATTCAATCCGGTAATCGATGAGTCGGTGATAGGCTATTGCCAAAGCCAACGAGGGATCCACACTATAAAACGCACCTCCGTTAAAACCCCAATGATGAGATCTGAATGATCGGTATAAGCCTTTTTCAATGTTATCAAAATCATATTGACCGAGACGATCTACACCAGATACTTCGAACCATCGTCCGTTCATTGATGCAAGGCCGGCTGGATTGGTCATCACATTAGAGAGTCCATCGAAACTAACAATCCCAAGACCATTCCTAGCGACTGAACTAGCTCCCGTTAACTGTGTAAAATCAGAAGAAAAAGAGAAGGAGAGTGGTATAATACTTATAAAACATATCAAGACGTTCAAAATAATATTTCGAATTCTCATTTAAAGCCTCCCGTCTAAGAGGTCCAAAACTTAAATCAATTAGTGTGAAATGAAATGTAGGCGTAATTCGTAACTACGCGCCCATGGTTTTTACCGTCCCACTCTTTATTAGCTATCCAGAAATAATAATCTCGATTCCGCTCTAATCCTTCTACCGGATACTCATAAAATACATGAGTTCCAGGAAAAGAATCACCCATCGTTACGGGTTGATCTATGACATTCTTTTTACCATAAACATTTTGACCCTCGATAATCTCAACAGACCATACCTCCCAGACAATCCTGTTCGCCGAATAACTCGTCCCGACACACAATCCCATTGCTGAGATTGATGTTTCCGTAACACCTGATTGCTTAATATCCCATGTTACAGTAGGATTGTTATTTGTAGAAGATTGTGCTATATATAGTGTGGCTAATTTTCCTCTGGAGGTCGACTCAGAAATATTCACATAAACATCCAACGCCTGCATCAATTGCGCATGACTGAACAGACTGATATATATAGTATCGTTCAATACCTCTGTAATACCAGAATCCAAATTCTGATCCAAAAGCATTGGTTTATTCGAATGCTGCGATACAAAATTCCATGCATCGCCTTTTAATACCCAGAATGTATATATATTATCTTCGCTCAATTGCTCCTTAGTATTTCCCCCATACTGATTGGTCAGATCTTGAGCTCCCTCTGGGAGTTGTCCGAAAGTGACTGGATAAGTGATATTATCACCTTCTGAATGAATTAACCAGACAAGTGTTGAATCGAGTATCGCATGTAGACCACGATTCACACCAAAGGTCGATACATACCCTCCCAGCCAGGTAATCCTGGGTATGAACGAGCCTTCTTCGATGAGAATCTCTGACATTTCTCTTTGTCCAACATATGTCGCCAGAGGATTGTCATCCTTATCACACGAAACAAGGATGCCTAAAGATACTAGCAAAATCGTTATGAAGTAGACATTTGTTTTATTCATGGCTAAGCAGTCCTTTTTTAATTATTATAATCTTCTAATTAGTGTCTTCCATTGCTTATTATGAATTTCTCCTTCCATAGTCGAGTGAAGGAGAACAAAATTCCCATTGGATTGGAAATCTGCAAAAATAAATTCATATAATCTCTGTCGTGAGTATATCCATATTTCATAAGGATGCGATTCATCCTCAAAATAGAAGCGTTCAATTTCTTCTGGCATGCCATATTGTATAAGCACCCGTCCCCTATCGGTCGCCCATCCATCCACACTTCCCCAACTAAAATTATCATTCGAATAGTGATATCTTTGTTTAACAGCGTCAAGTAACTCGTTTTCCAGGGTTCCTGGAGAGGGATCCCGATCTCTCCAAAAACGTATCAGGAACTGTGCTTTGCCCGATGAGGAAAGTTTCTGGTATGAATTGTATTCACTGGGAGAAGCAATATACTTGAGAAGTCGACTTGCCTTGTCGGCTTGTTCTGATGTGAGCAGCGGTTGTATCTGAAAATAATCCGTCTGGATAATTTCAAATTGGCGGATTATAGTCACTTCAATCTCTTCTGCACTGTCGGAAATATTAGCAGAAAGATAATAAATACCGGATGGAACTTGCAAGACACTCAATCCATGAAGGATACTAATATTCTCTCCCCGGGGAATGATTGTTTTTGGGGGGTACGTTTTTATAATCTTGTCTTCACGATCGATGATTGAATAAGTGGTTATTAAGTTTCTTGTATCCAATTCAGGTAAATTATATAATTCATAATAAAAGTATAAAGTTGGATTTAATACTCCATAACGACGCGTCGGATTTGGAATGACAATTTTGTTCGCTTTATCAAAACGACTTTTTTCATTTGTACTTCGTGCGTCAGACACGAACTCTATTTGACTGCTTAAGATATTGTTACTATTAAATGAAATGATGTTTATCCACTCGTTTACTTCACCATTTCTGGAACCATTGGCATCCTTAACCGAAACATGCAAACGGTAAAGCCCTGGATGCAGATAATGCCCCCACTGATCATATATTGCTAAACTTCTTAAATCAAGGGAGTCTTGCGTTATCTTCGCTTCAGTTTGCCATGAATTAGAAATGAGATCGTCATTATCCTTTTGATTTATCTCACTTGTCACATCAAAGACACAGCTTTTCTCTCCGCTTTTCATGATTTCATTCAGTTCATCCGCATAAAGCATTAAGTAAAACTCTTGATAGGTTTTACCTTCCTTTCCTTGAAATGCAGTAAAATCAACATAAAATCGGAGATCACCATTACTGGTTAAGGGAACATCTTGGCTCCTTGCAATATTGGTTATAATAGCAAATAAAATAAAAACGATAAACCTTGACATTTTTAAATAATTGTGATTATCCTTTAAGCCCACTTAGTGTTATCCCTTTGATAAAATATTTTTGAGCGAAAAAGAAAATAATAAGTATCGGTAAAGTTGCCGTTACCGATCCCGCCATCAAGAGGTCCCATTCTGTAACGTAGCGATCCCTGAATACCGCTAATCCCAGTTGGACTGTTTGCAGCTGTTCGGAATTGATGACTATTAAAGCCCAGATAAAATCGTTAAACACTCCCATGAATGTAAATATAGCCAATGTTGCTAGTGCAGGTTTCGCCAATGGAACGATAATTCTCCATAAAACACCGAATCGACTGCACCCATCCATATAAGCTGCATCTTCCAAATCTTGCGGAATCGTCAGGAAAAATTGCCGCAACAGGAATGTGCCAAAGGCGGACGCTAATCCGGGTACTATCAAAGCTTTATAAGAATCCACCCACCCAAGCCAGTATAACACCATGAAACTTGGAATCATCGTCACATGATAGGGAATCATCATCGTGCCTAGAAAAATGAAAAATAAGACCTCTCGCCCCCAAAATTTTATTCGAGCGAACGCATAAGCTGCAAGAGAGCATGTAAAAAGCTGGCCTATTGTTACAGTGATGGCAACGAAAATACTATTCAAATAGTAACGACCAAAGGGGGCCGCTTCGAATGCATTCTTAAAATTCTCAAAATGAAACTCATGGGGGAACCACGTGGGTGGATAAGAAAACAATTCATTCATATCCTTAAAAGATGTCAACACCATCCAGATAAAAGGCATTAATGTAGCAATAGCAAGAGCATATAGTGTAATATTAAAAACAATTGTTCTTGTTTGCTTAATGATGGGTATGTATTTTAAATCATTCATTGCTTATACAGCTTCATAAACTTTTGATCTGAGATATTTTACTTGGATTAATGTCAATACAAATAATATAGCAAAAAGTATATATGCTGCCGCTGAAGCATATCCCATTTCAAAAAACTTGAAAGCCCATTCATAGAGGTAAAAAACATATACTTTCGTTGAGCCTAAGGGGCCACCAGAAGTCAAAACATAAACTATATCAAACACCTGAAACGAGCCGATAATGGATATTATTGTTATAAAAAAGGTAGTCGGTGCGAGTAATGGGAGAGTTATTTTCCAAAATCGAGACCACCGAGTTGCTCCATCGATCTCTGCAGCCTCATAATACGTTTCAGGGATACCCTGAAGACCAGCGGTAAATAATACCATGTTAAATCCAAATGTCTTCCAGACACCCATAATTATTAAAGCAAACATAGCAGCAGTAGGATCATTAAGCCAATTGATGGATCTCACACCGAACCAGCTAAGAAAATAATTAAGGAATCCAAAATTTGGATCATAAAGCCAACGCCAAATCACAGCGGCTGCAACGGGCGAAATTATGACAGGAGCGAAAAATGCTGTCCTGAGGAATTTTTTACCAAAGACTTTTTTATTTAGAAAATATGCCACGGCAAGTGCAAAAGCCATGTTTAGGGGCACGGTTCCAAGTGTATAAATAAACGTATTCTTGAGTACCAACCAAAACTCGCCATCTTTAAACAACCGAACGTAATTATCTAAACCAACAAATGATCGAACCGAACTAAACATATTCCATTTGTGAAAACTCAAGTAAAAAGAAAAAATAACAGGGAATAGAATGAAAGTCGTAAAAATGATCAATGTGGGAGAAAGGAACAGGAGTGCATTGAAACCATTTTTCTTTTTGTAGCCGATACGTTTATGTTTATATGCTTGTCCCATTTATATTAACCATTGATCATTTAATTATAAATAGAAATCATTTTTTCAGATCTTCTTGAACTGAGTTTAAAAGGGTATTCGATTTATTCGCGGCTTCATCCAGCGCTTCTCGGGAATCCATCTTTCCGATCGTCGCTTTTTCAATCGCATCCGCAATATGTCGAGTTATTGCTATTCCATGATAATCGATGGATCTTTGACTTTGACCGTACTCCATCTGTTTCACGAATACGGCAAAATTTTTATTAGATTTCATATAATCTTTAAATTCCGGTATGTTCAAAACAGAACGCCGCATAGGAAGGTAACCTGATCGAATGGACCAAAAAGCTTGATTCTCTGGTTGAATTACCCATTTTATAAATTGCCATGCTTCCTGAGGATATCGACTCTGTTTGAAAATAGCTAAATACTCACCTGCCACTATAGTAACACGTTTTTCAGGTCCCTCAGGTAAAGGAGCAATTGCCCAATCTAAATTTCTGAGCAGCTTATTGTATCGTGGTAGATTCCAAGGACCATCAAGTGCCATAGCTAAACGCTTCGCTGCAAATGCCACCTGATAATCAACAGTGAAGGTACTTATATCCACCATATTAAAAAGAGCCTGCCAAAATGTTAACGCCTGAATTCCCGAAGAGCTATTATAGAGAACCTGCGATTGATTCTGATCGATGACATAACCGCCAGCTTGCCATAGGAAAGGTATCCATTGCCATACCATCCACGCTCCTAATGGTCCCGAAGCCGGATAGATAGGAACAAAAAAACCAACCTGATCAAATTTACCGTCATTATCTCGATCTACTGTCAATCTTTTTGCATACGCATGTAGCTCATCCCATGTCTGCGGTGGTCTTGATGAATCAAGACCTACTTCATACAACATATCTTTATTATATAGAAGTGCTAAATTTGTAGCCTCCAGAGGCATACTGTACAATGTATCGCGCCAGGAAGCATAATGAAGTAGAGGAGGATAAATATCATTTATATCTTCCTCGGTCAGACCGTTTTCACTATCGATGAAATGTCGCATCTTATAAATTGCATTTGCCTGGACAAGTTCAGATAGATAATCAGCATGAATCCAAGAAATATCAGGCGCTGTCTCACTTTGTACGGCTGATATTAACTTCTGAATGAGAGCATCACCACTCGGTATATATTGTGCTTTGATTCTTATGTTTGGATTTTCTGATTCGAATTTTGCTATAAGGTTATTAAGTGCGGGAATTGTCGAAGAGACAAAACTGTGCCAGAACGTGATTTCTATATCGTTATCCACTTTCTCTTTTTGTTTTTGACATTGAAAATTTAGTATTGATGAAAATATGAATGTTAAAATACAGATAACAATCTTCGCGCACTTCAAAATTTACCTCCGATATGATATTGGGCTATAATTGTTATCATAATTCCTGGCTGTCATTTATCAAAGACTATAACAGCATTATGCAAACGTTTGCGCATGGTTAAAAAAAAAATAATCCCCATACTAATTATTAATTATAATATTTTTAAAACTCTTCCTAGATGATATCCTATTTATTGATTTTGGAAATAGCTCTAATATTATCAGTCCTATTTATCGTTGAAACGGATTGTCTCACGATTAACTTTGGTTTTAATACAATCCTTTGTTTTTCTTCATTGGTTTTACCATGAATGTCATCTATTAATATTTTGACCGCAATTTCTCCCATTAAATCTTTCGGTTGACTTACGACTGATAAAGGGGCTATTAAAAACGGAGCAAATTCAATTTCATCAAACGCAACTAAAGATATTTCTTCGGGAATTCTTATGCCTTCCTCAAAAATCGCCTTTAGGGCACCTAATGTTATTAAATCACTCGTTGTAAAGATTGCTGAAGGTGGATTGTCAATATTGAGAAGAAATTTTGTCTCAATATATCCATTCTCTTTTCGAAAATCATTACCAACGATTAAATTTTCATCTATAGGAATTTTATTATCTTTTAAGGCCATCTTATATCCAGTTACACGTTCATTATTTGTGTAAGTATTTGGTAATCCTTGAATAATCGCAATCCTTTTATGTCCATTTTCTATTAGATGTTGAACCGCATTATAGGCTCCAAGATAATTATCGACTATAACCGCATTCGTCTGCAATTCATCAAAACATCTATCTAATAGGACTAAAGGAATTTTGTCTTGAATTAATTTTTCTATATGGTTGTATTCAGTTCCAACTGGTAGAATGATAAATCCATCAACGCCTTTACTTCTCAATAATTCGATTTCTTCAACTTCTATATCAATATTTTCATCGGTATTACAAACAATTAGGCTATATCCAGATTTATATATAGCTAATTGAATCATTCTAGTAACATGTGCAAAAAACGGATTTGAAATGTCAGGAATGATAAGTCCAATCGTTTTTGTTTTTTTCAGACGTAATCCTCTTGCAAGAAAATTTGGTCTATAGTTTAATTCTTCTGCCGTCTGTAAAACGAGTTTTTTCGTCTTTGTACTAATACGATATTTTTCTGCTTTGTCATTCAACACCCTTGAGACAGTAGAAACAGAAATGCCTAATTTTGAAGCGATGTCTTTGACAGTTACTGACATTTGTATGATATGTTTATGAAGTAAATGCGCAATCGATTGTGCAGTATTATAACATATTTTAGTCTGTTTGTCAAGAGATTTTTTTTATTTTCTGGCCTTTTAAACACGTATCCTTTACGAATTTTAATCTAAAAAATACTTATAACTGCTTGTTAATTCAACTTATTATTCTAGAATAACATCTAAACGAGAAATTTGACTTTTTTACCAATAACCAAAACCTTTATATACCTCCTCATACTACCACTCTCCAATGGAAACAAACCAAAATCAAAAAGATCTCGAAGCCTGTATTAGGACTTTCAAGAAGTTGGCGTATAAAATCGACGAGATGAACACAAAGCTCACACACATCATCGACAACTTACGAGAACATGCGATCAAGAAACAATTCGAAGAACCAGAACCATACAAAAAATTCTTCGAAGAATACGACAAATACGACCAGTTAGATGATGAAGATATGTACCAATAGTTCATCGTATTCACACAAAATCAACAAACCTACTCGAGAGCTTATCACCCAATGAACACAAATCACTTGAAAAAGTGACAGGTTGCCACACCACCCCCAAGCTCTCACTGATATCAGGGGTTCTTCCCCTGGTATCACCCTCTATAATTTCAATAAAATGGATTCCTGTCTATCTGAATCCACAGTAAAAACAAAACAGTAGTCTGACCTCTATCTCATATCCTTTTTTCCTGCACCTGATTCCAGGGTAATTCCAGCAGTTCAGAGCTATACGATTATCTCGCTCTTCGAACATTGTTCAAAAAACTCGTTCTTATTCGGATCAATCATTAACTGCATCTCTGATCTATTTAAGATTTTCTCACCACTGTAGTGTAATCACGCCCATAACAACTGTAGTGTAACGACATCTTTCATTTTGAAAGGAGGTGAACTTCATGTATTCACCCAAGATCTCAGAAGACCTCATTCCCTCTCTCTATCAGATGTCCAGGGATAGGGGCAAACCCATGATCCGAATCGTGGATGAAATGCTCAGGGAAAAGCTGACAGCATATAACAGTAGTGGAGCAACGATTCATTCTGATTCAAACACTCAAACAACAGATAAATCCATGAACGTAAGACAATGAGGAGGCATCAATGGATACTGAAACCATAGCACAAAGCATGATCACACCCAGCCAACTACCTATACTCCTGGAAGATCTTTTTCAGGAAAATAAAAAGCTGGAAAAAATCAGCGGCCGCAAGATCGTTCCAGACATCCAGGGAAAGCCAGGTATAGGCAAAACCCAGATCGTTCAAGAATTTGCCAAAGAAAAAGGATTGGGTCTTGTCATGGTCACGCCCGACATGCTGGCAGAAGTCGGAGACCTGAACGGACTGCCTGATATTGAAAGATTGAATGGTGGTTTAGCCATCACCAAACTCAGACCTCCCGACTGGGTGTATTCCATTTTAAAAGAGAGTGAGAATCATCAAGGCTGTGTTCTCTTATTCGATGACCACAATCGCGTGGATCCCCAGGTCGTCAATGCCGAGATGTCTGTGTTCCAGAACCACAAAATCGCAGGAGTAGAGCTTCCTGAAGGCACATTCATCGTCCTGACATCCAATCCCGACGGCGGTGAGTTTATGGTCACAGAGATGGATGAAGCCCAGAAGGACCGCATTCAGACATTTCAACTGAAGTTCGATCCTCAGTCCTGGTATGCGTGGGCTGAGAAATCAGGTATTCATCCTATTATTCTAAACTTTGCCCTCAGGTATCCCGAAGCCATGTGCGGCAAGAAGACCACACCCCGATCCATGGAGGCATTCTCCCATTTCGTCAATTTCCACCCGGAATATGTTGGTGCACTGGTTAAGATGAAAGAAGGCGAATTTGATGAGAAAATCGAGATGGTCTCGCTCAGAGCCAGGGCACTCCTGGATGAAGAGACCGTGGGATCATTCTTCGGATTTTTAGTCCAGGACAACAAACTCGTCATCCCGCCTGATAAGATACTCAACGCATGGTCAGATGTTAAAAAACAACTGGTCTCCCTGTCCCAGCAGTCTCCGATGCGGACAGACATCCTGGGCATCATAGTTCAAAGGTTGTCCCTTTATCTAACCTCAGAGCATTATCAGCCTGAATCTCATCACAAGGCCAACCTTGAACAATTTCTAACCGATGGTATCATCCCTGAAGATTTGACCTTATCCGTAGTCCAGCAGCTGATCCATGCCAGAGAAGAGACCCGGAAACTCATCCTCTCAGACCGAATTTATGAAAGGCTGAGCGTGCTGATGAACAGCAATACTGATCAAGGGAGGACAAGCAATGGACTCACTAAATAAATCTTGCGATTTATGGGATGAACTCAGTCGGGTTGTTTCCCAATTGTTAATAAAATTTCCTTTCTACGGCCATGTGCTCACCAGCCTGGCCAGGAGCATGAATACAGCACTGCCGTATGCTGCGGCCATCGGTATGGGTACCAGACCCATGCTCATAATCAACCCGGACCGCTTTTTCACAGAAACGCCCGAACACAGGATGGGTCTGCTCATCCATGAAATCGAGCATGTCATCCGGCTTCACTTGCCCAGGTTCAAGAACAGGATCCAGGGCAATCCCTTCTTGAAGAAAAAAGCCAACATCGCCATGGACCTGGCCATCAACTGTACGATTCAGGAAGAAATGCTTCCATCATGGGTTCTATTTCCCAGACAGTTCGATTTTCCTGATCATCAGACAGCAGAATGGTATTATCAGCATCTTCCGGAAATACTGGTTACACCCATTCAGTTTGGAAATCGCAAAGAGAAATACACTGGTCCAATCTATTTAAACACACCCAGACGCCTGATCAGGGATGATTTTGATAATGAAGAATTGGACAAGGCATGTGGTGGAAATATACCTGTTGAACTTGAAAGGCAGATCATCCGGGACATGGTGAAACAGGCGGCAGAGACAACAGAAAAATCCAAAGGAAACATACCCGGACATGTGCGGGAGATACTAAAAGTCTTTTCACAAGATACAAAAATTCCCTGGAACATCCTTTTTCGAAGAATCTGTCAATGGGCCAGTCTCAGGGAAAAAGCCTACACCAAAAAACGCAGATCCAGAAGGTACGGCACCCAGCCAGGACCTTACTTGAAAAGACGCCTCAAACTCGCCGTGGCCTTTGATACATCGGGCAGTATTTCCGATGATGAACTATCCTGGTTCTTCAGTGAACTCGACCATATGGCCAGAAAAGGAACCCTGATCACCCTGATCCAGTGCGATTCAGAGATCCAGAAAGTGGAGACCTATACGCGTTCCTTCAAAAGAGAATCCCCTCAGGTTTACGGGCGCGGAGGAACAGCCTTCACACCCGTGTTTGAGTATCTCCTAGAAGAAAAATCAAGAATCCCCGATCTTCTGGTCTTTTTCACAGACGGTTATGGAGATCATCCCAAAGATCCTAAACTCTTTCCCGTATGCTGGATTTACACGCCCAATCATCGAAAAGCTGTAGATTTTGGATTTCACATCGAATACGAAACCGAGAAAGGAGAATGAACCATGGATGAACACATGGCCATGTTCAGTGAATGCCTGCCAGTCAATCCCACGCCTTTTCTCATCAAAGCCACTGAATTGATAAGAGAGAATGGTACCGATTACATCAAATCAGACCAGATTAAAGCCATTCTCTGGGTCGTCCTGGCACAAAGCTATGGGCAGTTGGCCTTGATCGACCTTTCTAAAGAATGGGACCGGCTGAGTCAGGTTTTCAACAAGTGAACTGAAATCTCAAGAACTTTATCATTTAAGCCCTTTTCATGAGTTAAGGGCTATTTTTGTATCCCAATCCAGGAGGTGATAATGAAAGTAAGAATTATCCATCAATCCAACCTCACATCCGAATGCTGGATGATCCAGGTCTGGGGACTGGCATATTGTAAGACCTGCAAGTTCAGGGATACGGATGACTGTGGAGGTAAAAGAATACGATTCACTGAAACGAATGCATCATGAAAGAAAGTACCTGTCAGGTGATCCTTTCATCAGAATCAAAAAAAGGAGAAAAACCATGACCAAGGAGGAATTCCTCAAACTGTCTGACCCAGATAAACTCAAGGCCATGAAAAAAGTCAAGGATTACCTCTCCCACGACTTCCAGCATCAGGAGATCGTGGAGATCGAACGCATTGACGCCCGAGGCCAATACCCTCGCATCACGGTCTGGGTCCGGGGCGTGGATGCTGAGAACTGGCCCAGGTTCACCGACTACTACCACCACAAAGAGCAGTATGATCTGGTTTTCGGTGAGTTCGTCTGGGTAGAAACAGATTAGTCATAGAACCAACAATTGAAGGGAGCAAACCATGGAACAAGAAAACCAAAACACAGACACCCCATTTGACAATGTCATCTCCACCTATACCCAGGATCAGGCCATAGAAGACGGCATCCTCATCAAGGTGGGCGTGTTAACCTCAGGGCAAAAGGTCGTGTTCACCACAAACCTGTTCGAATCCGGAGGGTATGACGATCCAGTGAAGCGCATCCAGTTGATCGAGAGAGGCATCCATTGCTTGCGTCAGCCGGATCCAGAAGACACAGATCACATGAAGCTCAGGGTCATCGAAAAAGACCGAATCTGGGTGGTGGCAGACGGAAATGGGCTCACGTTCATGCGGCCCGAGGATTATTAGCTTCCGGAGGAATCATCATGGACAACCTGAAACAAGAACTCTTCCAGCATGAACCCAAAATTGATCTCCTTCATGACCTTCTGGGATTCGGACGTTTTTCCGAAGTCACGATTACAGCCGATGGTTTCTTCCTGGGAAGGAGGCATGGAGACATCGGGTTCAATGATTTCCTGGGCCGTCCCAGACAGGCTTCGGTTAACCGCACTCGATTGCTCTTTCAAAAACTCTCCCCTGAAGCAAAGAAAGACGTCTTGCGCCTCTTCATCAGGAAAGGATTTCCGCTGGCATACTTGAATCCAGAAATCGCACACATTGCCGTTAACCGCAAAAAAGGGCAATTCTGCTAGATCCGTTTTCAAAGCACAGAACAGGCGCAGGGATCCGAAAGGTCTCTCTTCCAACCTTCAAAGTCTATCCAATCTCGAATTTTGCTCTATATAAATCACGCATTGAATCCCACCCTCATAGATTCGTGGGCAAGTAAGGCCTTTTTTTAGATCTGATAACCGGCAAAATCATTATCAGAGCATCGGTTAACTGCGCCTTCATTTTTTCATCCAACTCTTTGCATGGAGGCAGGATATGTACATCAAACACATGAAACTCGTCTGCTCGCAAGAGAAACAGGAACCTCATGGGGCTGCTTTCATGGATCTGGGGCCTTTGCGGATCCTGGGTCCAAGAGAGGCTTTGTTCAAACATCTCAATAATTACAAATGGCCCATGGGCCTCTCTGACCCTCCCAAGCTTCTCCAGACGCTTCAATCTATCCAGGAGACAGCCTACGGAACATCTTTTTCCCCGTGCCGATCATGCCAGCAAAAGGTTATCTGTCTGGTTGAATCTCACACAGACCAGTATTACAAGTGGCCAGGAGAAACGTGCCCCATTCTCAACAACTCGGGAAAAGCAATCCCGGATAAAAAGCTCCACGGCATCAAGATTAAAACACACAAGCTCAAATTTGTCATGGACCACAAGTGCGAGCTCTGCGCGTTCAAGGCCTGCTGTTACCAGTACTTGATGATCGTCCGCATGCTCTGCCCTAATTTTACGAAAAAAGAGGTGTTGATCGAGAAAGCGGTTAGCAGCATACAAGCCACCTGGACATCGGTGGACCGATTCATGGCCGGCTTGAGTGCGGGGTGGACAGAACTCTACTGGAGACCTCCTGAGGGAAAAAGAAAGCGAAGGTACCGGGTGGCCCTTGTTTATCCCAACCATAGAGTCGAGCTCATCCAGGATTATTACCCTTACACATACGTAAAATCACCCGTACCTGCGTATAAACTGGGATTGGTGATTCCAGAAAAGAAATCGACTGTCTACTCTAGGGATCATATCCTGACTGCTTGGATCCTGTGGAACATGATGAGAAAAACATTGATACACACCAGAAAATGGAGGCGACCCAGGCCTGAATACATCCGTATCTGTGGGCACAACAACTTGCTGCTCTCCCTTTTTGTCAATCACAGCGGACATCCTGTTCTCGTGACCTCCACATCCCGCTGGAAGTACAACACGGTCTTTTCAGACTTCAACGACATCGGCTGGAACCTGGAATGGAGTGCCATGTCTGTCCTGGACCATCTTGACGAATAGGTCGCTCAAAACGAAACATTTATTAATGCAAAAACCTTGACACATGGCATGAATATCGAAGCTCCTCCTCCAGGCTGGTTTGAGAACCGATACGATGGAATGAATTTCTACAGACAATTATCAGGATTCCATGACAGAATCACTACCACAGAGCATCACCGGCTGAAAGCACTTCTCGAGGCTATTCAGGTTCGCCTGGAAGAGGTTGAAGAACAACTGCACTTTCTGGAGGAATCAAAGCTAGAGCAACGTGGGTACTCAGGGTCTCAGGAGAACATTGATATCACTTCTTCTTTTGAGACCCTCTTTTTCTGGATGAGGATGCTCGAGAAAAAGCTGATGGCATATTCAAAAAAAGTGCCTGTGGAAACCGAATTCGGTCCTAGGATACAAATTATCAGAAGAACCATCCGCATTCTGGTTAAAAAAACACCTGCCTCTGACTCGATGGCACCTTCTGTAACTTTTTAGCTGTTTTTATCGTAAGACTTTATACGCTGGGTGAGCATACAGGAAAAGACAAGGGATTGATTTCCCGTCCTCCTGGTGTTCGTCTTTTTTTATGTGGTGTCTACATCAAGGTTTTAATTCTTCTTATTGATATTTACCTTATCAACTAATATCTTTTCATTCCAGTGCCATATTGGAAAAACATACTGTAAGTTTACAACTTTTTCTTTATTTTTATTTATATATCTATAATGTTATATTATTATAAATATATAGTTATACTAATGAGGTTTTTTCATTCCGCGGACAGTTATTTCATTGGGTGGACAGTTATTTCATTCCACGGACAGTTTTTCCATTCGCTGGACAATTGTTTCATAACAAGCATAACACATACGTTTTCGGCAATGTGTTTGAAAAAAAACAGCCATGGTCATTCGACCATTTTGGCATCAGAATGAAATATCTAATTCATCTGATATAAGAATACCCGCCTTCTCAACCGGCTATGATTTTTATCAATTTTTTGGATATTATCCTGCACCACTTGTACTCTGAGAAAATCCTCATCCACGAGTTGATCCAAATATTTCTTGATGGTGTGGTAATTCGCTGGCTGGCCAGTGGCCTCAGTAAACCGAATCTTCACCAGATTCACGTCTGCCACCCCTATCTCTTTCATGATGCTCCTGAGTATGAGTTTTATTTTTCTGTTCGATGGCCTGCCGCCCGGGTTTTTCTGTTCCATTTTCAAAGATTCCGATCTCGATGGTTCCAAAGTATGGTAAGATTTTTAATGTTTTTCTGTAATTCAAAAATAGGATTGATGATCATGACGGTGGACCGGATCACGCGGATCAGGCCCAGCTTTTCCAGCCTGTGAATTTTTCTTCGTATGGTTCTGTTTGAATAACCCATTTTTTTTATTCTTTGGATGAGAGTTCCCAGTGTCAACGGTTTTGGTTCTGGAAGATAGATCAGCTCAAGCATACGAATCTCAAGATGTCGGAGATTGAAGAGCAGGTCTTCCCAGTTGATATTGTTCTCTGCGAGATGTTCTATATTCATTCGTGTGACATTTCTCGCCTGATTAGAATATATATATCCCCCCATTTTTTCACATGACTGTCCGACGGATAAACTCGATTTGTCCCTCTGTTTGATATGCATATCATATGACCCTTTATAAATCTTTCGGATAGAAACGTTTATAAAGTAGTATATATTTTATAATATCTGATTGGAATTGATAAAAATGAGATTTTTCAAGAAAAAGGTTACACAGCAAGAGTTCCGGCGATTGGAAAAACGGCTCAAGCGATCTGTTCATAAGCTGAAAAAGCATGACCGATCTATTGAAAGGAAAATAAAGGCTATGAACAAGGTGATAAAGGAACTCTCACCCCTTTCAACCCGATTTACTGAACTCGAGTGCCGGTTCACTGAGTTCAGCCAACAGTTCAACAACGATTCACTGAGCCAGGGGAAAATGGAATCTATCGAACATATTCAATCTAAATCTCCAAAGAAAGCGCCTGCTCCTACGTCCATGAATGTAAAAAATGAGAATTTAACACCGCTGGAGCAGAAAGGACTGGTCTTTATCGGAAGGCTTCAGGATGAATCGCGGAGTTCGATGATTCCTGTGGGTCATCTGACTTCAAATCTCTATCCTGATAGAGTCACTCGCAAGATGAAGACCACCGTATCCAATATTCTAAGAAAACTCATCAACCTGGGTCTCATAAGCCGCGAGCGCAGGGGTAACTATTGGTATATTGGGTTAACAGCTAAAGGATATAGAGTGATTAAGAAGTTGTTCCAGCAGAATCCACTAAAGAATTTGGTACAGTTGTATGAAGAAACTTAATGCCTTCCTAATCGTTAAAGTAGTTCTATGGACACATCTTTTTATTTATTGGCAGGTCATTGAAGAATAACTTTTTGTTTAGGTATAGTATTCACCTTACAGTTGGCATAATTTCGGTAGCCATAATGCCTCCAATGAGTTTAGTTCCAATGAGAGTTAAAACGACTCAAAAGGAGGACATCATGACTACCGAAGAAA
>Ga0180438_10005507_pt1 | contig 17541 bp, 27 predicted proteins | sample SS_ome_12_FD_132455 | JGI IMG/M metagenome (GOLD analysis project Ga0180438, IMG submission 132455) | Hypersaline lake sediment archaeal communities from the Salton Sea, California, USA - SS_3_D_2 metaG | ecosystem: Environmental > Aquatic > Non-marine Saline and Alkaline > Hypersaline >...
TCGTACGCCGCCGCTTCCACGAATTCAACAAACGCGCCCTCAAGCTCCTGCTTGAGCCAGTAACCACTGTACTTCTCTTCCAGTGATTCAATGAAGTAGTCAGGAAGAAACGTGTTGGTCTTCGAGGAGCACTGAGTAAGGTGATACTTTTCGCGTCCATCTCGAACGAAAAGTTTCCACAACCAATTCTTCCCCCTCGGGGTGGTTGTGACCCACGCTCTTCCTGGCCCCAGCCGGAGTCGGCCTATCATCAGGTCCCAAACCATTTGGGGCATCATCGCGGCCTCGTCCAACCAAAACCACCCAAGGTTGGGACCGCGTAGTTTGTCAGGGTCGTCGCATGAACGAAACAACAACTCTGTACCATTCTCCAGAGTTGCCGTCATGTCGGACTTCTTGTAATCCTTCAGAATGCCACACTCTTCCGTCACTTCGAGAAAGGTGTGAATGGTGGCATCCTGAAGCATCCTGTATGTAGGAGCTACCACAGTGCCTCGCGAGCGACTGGGCATCCGCATTACCTCGACAACACCAGCCCTGGTCTTCCCTGATCCAACCCCTCCTACGAAGGCGCGGAATCGAGCAGGGTTCTGCCAGAACTCCATCTGAGGATGCGTGCCGCCGTGGTCTATGCGGAACTTAGCCATAATCCTCCGTCGTCGATCCAAGAGTTGTCGTCGGCCACGCGTCATCCAGAGTCCCAATCCAGAAACCGGCAAAAAAGGGATAGTGCGTGGAGAATGCGTAAAAATAACAGAGGAACATTCCTGGCGGGACGTGACCGTAGTTCTGGAGATCGGTTTCAAACGTCTCCTGTAGAGTGTTCATGGTGGCGTCTGTTTGACACAGAATGTTCGAGACTGTCCCCTTGTTTGTCCTGAAGTTGATTTCATGCCGCGTCCACCACCAACGATTCTTCGTGTTCGTGCCGGTTTGTGTGTAACCCGGCGACCAAGTTTTCACTGACCCGTCATTGTATCGAACATACTGTCGGAGCTGATCTGGTGTAGTGTCTGTAATGATGTCTTGGCCGATGTAAGCCTCTCGGAGATCTCCGTTCAGGTCGTAGCTGGCCTTGGTCTGATCGTAAAGGTTAAACCTTACTGCCCTGTAGTCGATCCCAGGTGAGTACCTTCTGGCAAGACATGCGATACGAAGCCCATCAAGGGTTGGGTCAATCGTCTTAGAGTTGGGAAGTGTAAAGTCAAACGAAAAGTTTTGTCCACCCGATGCCGTAGCGACCTTCGTGACGCCCGTCGGCGTGAACGAATTGCTATCCGCAAGATTGGATGTTCCGAGGGCAAGCCCACTACCAGCACCCCAAGCATCTCCACCATCGACCCATCCAGGAACCGAATCAAGTTGAGCGCCCGAACTTTCGGAGCGAGAGCTTAGATTGTACGTATACGGGAGCGTGAGGTAAGAGCCGCCACCACCGGCTGGGGGACTGCCAAACGCAGGCCCCCTGCCGGGGTTCAGGATATAGGAATCACGAAGCGCCCGTATCCTGTGGCGTGCCATTAGACGAAGGTCCAGTTGGTGTTGCCGGTCCCGTCCTCACAATCGTCGGTAGCATCGACCGCGTTCGTTGCGTTGGAATCGGTAACGTCGATGTACTGCACGTCCATGCTCTCCGGGTTGACGAAGTTCCACGCGGTGGCCGGGGTTGCGCTGACCAGCACCACGTCGTCGTCGGCAGTGCCGTCCCAGTCTCCCGTCGTGTAGGCGTCGAGCGTGAAGTTCGCCGACTCCTTGAACGTAGCTGTCTTCCCCGCTGTGAGTAGGAGCCGTGCCAGTTGCAGCGCAGCTGTGGTGGTGAAGTTCCCCTGCGCCGTCACCGTTCCAGGAATGGCGACGGAGGACGTGAACGTGCTGTTGCCGCTCAGCGTAATGTCGCCGGTCCACGCCGCGAGCGCCGTAGCGTGTAGCGCGGTAACCGTGAAGTTGCCGCCACACACAATGTCGCCCGTCAGCAGCACGACCGCGTCATCCGAGTGATCGATGGCCACGTTGCCAGTTGCCGTCAGCTGCTTGCTGTTCATGTTGAACGCGTTGGTCTGCTGACCTTCGTCAGCGTTCAGCGTGAAGTTGGCGCACGTCTTCGGAACCGTGAGCTTCAGCCCGTAGCTGTGGTCGCCGTCAATAACAACGTTGGTGTCATCTTGTGGGATTCCCGCTCCCCCGGTTCCACCAGTGCTAGTAGACCAGTTGTCCGCGTTGTCCCAGTTCGTGGATACCGCACCCACCCAGTAGACGGTAGCTGCGGACGCCGCTACGTCGATGGTCGTGCCCCGCCGTGCCATGGCACGCCGAAGCAGAAACAGGCGTCGGGCTGCTGCGGTTTTGTACTTATGCAGCTTCGAGTAGCCGAAACGTGACATATGTCACCTCCCGCTACACGGTGTGCACTTCGTATGACAGCGCCGCGTCGGCCTCGTTGGTGTCCGAGTTCACCCGGAAGAGCGGAGCACGGATCGGGGGGTTGATCTGGTGGATCGCTCCACCGGAGACGTAGGTCAACTCGATGGCTGTGCCTGCCTCGTCGGTGATCGGATCCCAGGTCGTTCCTCCGTCCGGGCTGTACTCCAGGCTGTACGTGGTGCCGTCACCGCCAGCGCCCAGGTAAACGGCGACGATCATGCCGCCTCCGACTGCGTCGCCAGAGGTCGGGATCTGTGCGCCAACCGCAATACTGTTGGTAATCGTGGCCATCGTTTTCCTCCTTGTGGTTCGTTAATAATCGGGGCCTAGATCACTGTAACATGGGTTTTCGGAAGTGGTTGGTAAATAAGAGTATTCGTGAAATTGGGCCGCATAGAAGGGGGGCCTATATGCGTTTCGAGCAACGCAGACGCAACGCCGCACCCCCCTCCCCCTCCCCCGCCCGTGGGGGCCTCGATCTCAGGGCCTCGGCTCCAGTTGAGACTGGCCATGTGTTCCATTCGCGCAACTCCTTTGTTCCCTTGCACTTGGGGGCCACGAGCACGGTGAGACGGAACACATGGGCCAACCCTTGTGTTCCAGGTAAGGGGGCCTCTAAGTGCCTTGTCTCACAGTAGGTTAGGAAAGTGAGCGGCTCAAGTGGAACAGGTGGAACAGATCCACGACCCAAGTCCAGTGCGTGCACTGGGGTTGACCCCCCCCTTACATATGTTCCACTTGTTCCGCCGATGGAGAGAATCAAGGGGCAAACCCCCCAGTTCCAAGTACTTAGCTCCCCGTTCCCCTGGAACACAAGCCCTTCCCCTTATGTTCCATCTGTGCAAGCCCTTTATTTTCGGGGCTTTGCATCCGGCACCAGATTGACCTCGATGACGGAATCGGCCACCAGGGCGACCTCGTGCCGCTCCCGGTACCGCTCCGGGCGGTGGGCTTTGAGTACTCGGTCGATGGCCTGGATGTCGCCGTCGAGCGCTTTCTCAACTAGCACTTGCTCCACATCGTCCACAGATTGCATGACGGCCTGATCCCAGGCCTCACGGAACTCGGCGTTCCGGTCCCGTTCGGCGAGCACCCGCTTCCTGGTGAGGCCTGCCCTGCGGGCGGCGGTCCCGACGACCGGCGTCCTCATCAGTTCTTTGAGGAACAGCGCCCTCCGATCCAGGGCGATGCCTTTCCCTTTGACGCCTTTGGCCAGCGCCTTTTCTCCTTGGTCGAGCGCCCTGGCCAGTGCGGACTGTTGTCGCTTCTCGTCACTCATCGCAGCCCCCTCTCTCCAATTTTTTTTCTCACGTCCTAAATACTAGCACGCGCTGGCATTTACGGCGTGTTACAGCTGTAGCGCAAATGTAAAAGTTCGGATCCGTCAGACATTTGCGGTTGACGGAAACCCAATAAAGACTTACCTTGTAGCTCATGACGACGAACCATCAACCGGCTGAAACAGCCCAAATCACTGATGGGAAAGGGGTTATCATGGCGAACAAGTTCCACACAGAGGCAGCGCAACAGGCGGCGGACGAGATCCTGAGGGCCTTCCAGGATCCTGACTCGTTGCCCGAGAAGCTCGGCAACGTCGTGCTCCACTCCGGTGGCGCACACAGCGCCCGCTACAGCTTCGGCAACCAGTTCCTGGTATTCATTCGAGGCTACAGCGACGCCGCTGGGTACAAGCAGTGGCTCAAGTACGGTCGGCAGGTCCGCAAGGGTGAGAAGGCCTTTCCGATCCTGGCCCCGGTGAAGCGCACGTTCACCGACCGGGACGACGAGGGCAACGAGACCAAGCGCTCGTTCATCGCCGGGTGGAAAGACGTGAAGGTCTTCGGCCTGGAACAGACCGACATCGTGGACGAGGAGAAGTGGGAGAAGTTCCAGGGCCTCGACGCCGAAGCCCGTGAGACCGTCGCCAAGGTCGAGTCCTCGCCCTTCGCCGAGGTGGCCCACAGCTGGGGCCTCGCCTGGACGGCCAACGGTCGGCTCATCGACATCGGCGCTGCGGGCTGCTACACACATGGCAAGGGCATCGAGTTGGCCGTGGCCAATCTCTCCACCGCTGCCCACGAACTCGTCCACGCCGCCGACGACAAGCTCGGCACCATCACAAAGCGCTACGGCCAGCAGCCCGACAACGAGCTTGTGGCCGAGCTTGGCGGGGCCATCTGCCTGTGGGCCATGGGCCTGAAGGCGGACGCCGACCTGGGTGGGTGCTGGGAGTACATCAGCGGCTACGAGAAGGGCGACACACTCGCCGCTGCTAACAAGCTCCTCAATCGGACCCTCGCCGCCGTGGCCGCAATCCTCGCTTGCCTCGACGGCGACGCGCCCCCCTGGGCCGCTGAAGAAGCGGCCTAGCCTCGGACCCCGCAGCGGCCCCCCTCCGCAAGGACGGGGGCCGGTGCGCGGCCTGGAGCCGTAGCTAACACCCTAGGAGGCCATCATGGCAGACATCAGCATCCACAACGTGACGGAGGTCAAAGCGGAGAAGATCCGGGAGCTTTCGTTCCCCTGTGAGACCCAGGTCCTTGTAATCCACAGCGACAGCGGCAAGGACGAGGTCACGCTCTTCTCGAAGCGCGGAACAACCCTTCCGCGATTCTACGACGAGGACGATATGGACCGGGCCAAGTCGAACACCGCCATGAACGAGACACTACGCAACACCATCGACTTCGAGCACAGTGCCAGGGGCCAGATCACCGGCCACGTCCAGGCCCTCTACGACGACCTGGACGACTGGGCACCGGGTCCCGACGACTCCAAGCGCCTGATGTCCGACGCCCTGGAAGCGTGGTTGGACCTCGCCAACGGTACAACCGTTGCTGAGGCCGTCCACCGGGCCCAGGCCCACCGGGCGAATCTCCGCGCCGTGGCCCACGAGTGGGAGCAGTGGGAGGACGCCAATCAGGCCGAGTTGGCCATCTGCCACGCCCTGACCCAAGCGTTCTACCTGTGGACCTACCGGGCGACCAATCCCCGGTTCTTTAACGCCTTCGCCGCCGCCCTTCACGGCCTCGGCTGGGGCCAGGGCCTGCTGGCCAGCCGGTAGCACCGGACCCCGCAGAGGTGGCCCCCCGCTGGGCCACCTGTGCGCGGCCTGGAGCCGTAGCTAACCCTGGGAGGAACGACATGAGTACATTGACCAAGTTCAAGGAGATGGACGGAGACGACCGTGAGACGATCCTGCGCTTTAGCCCGCTGACCAGCTGGCCCCGGTGGCGCAAAGAGACAGCTGACCGGATTCGCCGCGAGCGTAACAAGTTCCGGGATGTCGTGGCCAAGATCCGCGAGGAGCGGCCCGACTACGATCCCGGCCCCGACTTCGCCAAGTTCGTCCGCGAGCATTGCCGGGAGTTCCTGAAGAACACGCCGCCGAAGCCGACCCGCGCCAACATCTGGGCCGCAATGAAGTCCCACGCCCGCGCCGCTGGGATGGCCTCGTCCAGGATGGGTGAGTGGGACACCGAGTATTACAGCGCCTGCGGCCACGACGACTACCTTGCCGAGGTCGCCTGGGATCATCGCGTGTCGGCCATCGCCTGCGGTCGCGACTGGTGCCGCCTGACGCACCGCTGAGGCCTTCGGACTTCGCCCCTAGGGCCAGGGTACCCCTGGCCCCTGGGGCGCAGCCTGCGGGCAATCTGAGCGCATTGGAGTACATCATGATCAAAGCCAAGCGGTTCGTTCCATACTCGGTCCTCTCGTCCACGCTGTGGGCCATGGATCGGGCGATCCCTCACGCCTCAATCATCGGCCTGAGTGAGCGCGGCGTGAAGTTTGCGAGGGCCATGCGTGACACCTTGGAGGAGTACTGGGAGACCGAGACCCCGGAGCGGGTCGTCATGGATGACCAGGACAGCAGGAACTGGGCCTCTAGCCACTCTCCGCTCTCACGCGGCGCGTCCGTCTCAGGCCTGTACCTCGGCCTGACCGGCCCTGACGCGGCCCAACTCAAGCGCCTCGTCCACCTCGTCCGCAAGAGCAACCTCTACTCGGACTCCCGGCATCACAACTCGATGCTCGCCGCCGAGCAGTGGTTCGACCTTCTGATCAGCGTCTGAGGCCTCGGACTCCGCCGCTAGGGGGTAGGGTAGCCTGCCCCCCGGCGGCGCAGCCTGAGGGCAATCTGAGCGCAAAGGAGGTCATCATGGGATGGATCGCAGAGGTCAGGACCGGAGGAGACGAGTGGAGCCGCAACGCGTGCGTCTTCGAGACCGAGGACGAGGCGACGCGAGCGGGCGAGGAGTTGGCTGGCCGGTGGCTCCTCGTCACGGAGTGGCGGGCGACCGAGGTGGACGAGCCTGCCAACTATGTCTTCAAAGTCAACGCCGACCGGCCTGGGAGGATCGAGTAATGATGCTGCAAGCGCCGCCCGAACACTGGAGCGATCACAACGCAAGCCCCTGGGGTTGCATCTGGGAGATCGCCGACGGCGACATGGCCGTGGCGACCGCCCAGTACATGGTGCTCGACCGCCCCGAGGGTGGCACCATGAAGCTCTGGACGCCCCGCGAGCACCAGATCGAGTGCAAGCGTCTCGTCGAGCTTGACATGAAAGTCAACGCTCACATACCGGACAAGCTCCGCTCTGTGAGACTCAGCAGTGGTAAACTCTCAGCCTATGCCATGCGACTCAAAGGCATCGCGTCGAGGCTGGCCAAGCTCACAGCGCACATCGACTTCGTCGAGTGCGCCAATGAACCGGCTGACCAGGACTTCATCGACTGGCTTCTCAGCTGACGGAATCGGACAGTTATCGGATCCGGCCAGCGGAAGGGGTTGACAAATACGAAGGGAGGGCCTATATTGAAGGGGCGTCGAAAAACGACCGATTACCAACGACCGAACCAGAAAGGGGCAACAACGTGGCCAAGAAGACTATGAAAGTGGATCCAAAGAAGATCGTCGTCCTGGAGGGCACCTATCCGCGCTCGCGGAATCCTCTGGAGATCGAAGACGACGCCGCCGCCGAAAAGGCAGTGGCGCACCTGCGCGGGGCCGACTTCCCGCTCATCGTGACCGCCAACGGCGGCACGAACCTCGTGGACGGGGCGCACCGCCTCACCTCCCTCATCCTCGACGGAGCCAAGGAGATCGAGGTCCAGGACCTGGGCACCCTCAACGCCGACCGGGTCCTCAAAGAGGCCATCAAGCGCAACGCGACGCACGGGAAGCAGCTGAGCCTCACCGAGAAGGCCCGCCTCGCCCGCAGGCTTGAGGGCACCATGAAGCAGGCCGAGATGGCCAAGGTCTTCGCCGTTTCCACCCGCACCATTTCCCGGTGGGTGGACGAGGTCAAAGAGGCCCGCCGCATCTCCAAGACCAAGAAGGCCCTCAAGCTCATCGAGAAGGGCATGAGCGTCAACGCCGCAGCCAAGGAGATCGAGGAGTCGCGCTCGACCCTCACCGGCTGGCTGAAGCAGGCCGAGGGCGACCCGACCTTCACCGAGCCGAAGAAGGCCAAAGCCAAGGCCAAGAAGAAGGAGAAGGCCAAAGCCAAGGCCGCTGCCAAGGCCGAGCCGAACGTCGAGGCCAGCGAGGTGGACGACGCGATTGACGAGATCGTGCTCGTCGCCTACAACGCCGTCAAGGCCGTCGCCAAGGCCCACGACAAGACCATCGAAGATGTCGGCTTCGAGGTCATCCGGCTTCTCAACGAGCGCCTGTAGCTCTCCCTTCAGCTATAGGCTGCCCCGCCCCCTGCAAATGGGGGGCGGGGTTCTCCCTTTTATGGGGCGAGCGCCTGCGGGCGCTGGGCCGATGAAAGGGGGCCAACATGGCAGAAAAGAAATTGTCCGACCGTCAAACCCTAAACAGGATGGCCAAGCGCATTCATGAAGGCACCGGCCTGCACCTGGAGATCCAGGGCCGAGGCAAGGGATCGTTCCAGGTCATCCTCTACGGGAACAACATCAACCTCGTCTACGGCGGCACGTTCAAGGAGTGCGTGGCCTACCTCTGGGGCGTCCGTGATATGTGGACTGCCTCATGAGTGAGGAAAGCAGAGAGCACCGCCGAGCCAGAGAGCTTGAATCGCTCCAGGAAACGGCCTCTGCCATCGTCAACGGCACAGACGGAACCATCATCGCCGAGGTCACAACGCCGCAGGCAGGGACGATCCTGGACGGCGACAAGTACCCTCTCGTGTACAGCATCGAGATCGGGGCGCTCGGCACGCACGGCTGGACGATGAACGGCACATACAAAGAGGCGCTGTCCTACCTGAATGGAGCGCAAATGATGATCATGCTGCTGTCCGAAATGGTTCAGGTTGGGACACATGAGGAAGGAGCGGAAAACTGATGTTCAGACTAGGCAACGCCCGGTACCACAACGAGTGGAAGAACCGGCAGGATGTCTTCAATGATTTCTTTCCAGAGTGGAAGCAAAACAACGAAGAGGACATGAAGACCTTTCCAGAAGACAGCGCCATCCTCTTCGCGTCGTACGTCCATGAGGGCTACGAGGGCGACGCGGTGCTGCTGTTCGTGCGCGAGGGCACCATGTACCTCGTGACCGGCGCTCACTGCTCGTGCAACGGCCTGGAGGAATACTACGACCCAGAGCCGACGACCTGGGTCGAGCTTTGGCAGCATCACCAGCTGAAAAACGACAGCTGGAGCGGCCACGGCACCAGGGCTGCTGAGGCATGGAACACTATGATCGGCCACAACATCACGTCCCTGGTGGAAATCATTGGCGAGGATGACAACGGCGATCTGACCGTAACCCGCAAGCTGTCCGGTTCCGGCAAGCGGTACATGCTGGTTCCAGAGGAATTCATCAAGAAGGAGGAAGAATGATAGAGCATCTCATGAAACCCAACACCGAAGACGGAGTGCTGCCATCCTTGGCCAACGCCGCTGTAGAGGCAACGAAAGAGGACGACGTTCTCCTCACTGTGAGACGAGACAACCCAGAATCCTGCCTGATGTGCAAGGCAACCAAGGGCCTCACAGAGCAGGTCATTTCCACCAAGCTCCACACCGATGTGATGCTGCTGTGCCCCGGCTGCGTCCCCAACGGCTCAATGAGCGTGATTGACTTGATGCAGGCCATCAGGGACATGAGCGAAACCGGGCAGCTGGAAACGTTTTTCATCTACGAGGTTGGCGGCAAGGTCAACGTGCTCACAGATGACCTGCGCCGCATGGAGGTCCCAAGTGGCACCGAAGGGTGATCCTGAATCGCTGCCAATGCCAGAGCTTTGGCGCTTTGATCGCTATACACAGTGCCAGCTGCACAAGCGACCCAAAACCAACGCCGACTGGGAATTCATAAAACGAGAAATCAACATCGCCCTCGACAAAGGCGAGCCGTTCGTGATCATCCCAGCGAAGGAGAAGAAATGATTACTTGTCCTAAATGCAACGAGCCGTCCATCCTGTGGAGCAGGCGGCACGGCTGCTGCAAAGACTGCGCCGCCGTCCTCGACCTCGACCGATTCATCCCTGCTGACGGCCAGTACGCCAAGGCTTTCTACAAAGACAACGAAGGTAAAACCCAGATCAAAGAACTCAACTTCAAGTCGGGGAAATGGGAATGTCTTTCGAGAAGCGATTCCAGGTAGAGCGCAACAAGCGACGCACGGGCCTCGCTCTGCTGCGAGACCTGATCGAGCGGCTGCACAAGCGGCTGCTCGTTGTTGAGCGCAAGATCGAGGAGCTATCAAAGAAGGAGCAGGACGAATGATTTACTTACTCATGCTAGGCCTCTGTGTGGTTTTCTTTTTTCTCGGCCACGAGTTTGGTAGAGCAGCCGAAAGAGAATACCAGCACGAGCAGACAGCGAAGAGGATGGAAAGGGATAGACGAGATGGTAACGCGTAACCTCAAGTGCCCCCGTTGTGGATGCCAGGAAGAGCGCACTGCCATTGGCATGAAAGAGCCTGACCGCTACTGCAACCAGTGCGCCGACGAGGCCGACGTAGCAATCCCAATGAAAGTCATGCCGAACGCCGTGGCCGGGTTCAAGCTGCGAGGTCAAGGGTTCCACGCTGTGGATTACCCCAAAAGCAACGAACAGAAGATCAAGGACTATGGACTCAAAGAGCACGATTCCACCGATCCCAATTCTGATTATCACCAGGATGGGTACGCCGAAGAGATGGTCTCGAAAGTGCCTGGAACAGGCAAGCCAAAGGGTTGACAGTCAACGTCTTAACTGATAAGGTTGACAGATTGGAGGTTCGCAAATGAGCATACACGCAGGGAAGCGATTGCAAGACAGGCGCAAGGAAATGGGGTTGACGCTTTGCGATGTTGCTGAGCGTGTTCGCGCCAGAGGCAACGTAAAGGTGTCGGAATCACACTATCGCCGCATTGAAAGGGCCATCTGTGTGCCAACCGTTGTGCTGGCCATGGAAATCACAGAAGTGCTGGACACAGATGTCTACTCAGTATGGGGATAAGGATAGAGACCACAACGTCGAGGATCCTGGTGATCGGGACTCCCTACGAGCAGCGGACGGTCCTGAAGGCGATAGCGGGATCCCGTTGGGACCGGGAGCGACGATGCTGGACATACCCTCTTTCATCCTCCATTGTCCCTGGGCTACTCTCATTGTATCCGTCTGCACAGATCGACTCAGGAATCAAAGCCTTACTGGAAGCCAGCGAAAAGCAGAGGCTCGCGGCATCGCTGAAGCAATCGTCAGCCAACTTGCTCGATCCGATACCAAGTACTGTTTTACCACCTTGGGAACACCAGTTACAGTCCTATCATTTTGGGCGGCTGCGTCTCAACTTGGATGGGGTGCCGATAGGCGGCGGGGCATTACTTGGCCTGGATATGGGGACCGGGAAGACCAAGGTGGTGTACGACTTGATCAGGAATTACCCGAAGATCAGGACGGTACTGGTCACTTGTCCGAAAACGGTAATCCAAACGTGGGCGGACGAGAGGGAGAAGCACGCGGGGGACACAGACGTAGTCGTCACTCTGCTCGGAGACAGAGTTACCAGGACTGGCTCCAAAGCGCAATGGCCAATCAAAAAGCGAACGGAAGCAGCCAAGAGATTCTTGGCGGCGTTCCCCAGTTCGAGTTACAGTCGGGTAATTGTGATCAACCACGAGAGCGTCTGGAGGGAACCCTTCAGGACCCTCGTCAAGTCGAGGATCTGGGATCTTCTAGTGATGGACGAGTGCCACCGAGCGAAAGCGCCTGGGGGGAAGCTGTCCATGTTCTTGGCCAAATCAGTCGGGCAATATGCTTGCAGGCTGGGCTTGACTGGGACCCCGATGCCGAAGGATCCGATGGACATCTACGCTCAAGCGAGGTTCCTGGATCCGGGGATATACGGAACATCCTTCACGGAATTCAAAGCTCGATACGGCATCTTCGGTGGCTTCGAGAACAGGAAATTCTTGAGACTCAACAACGAGGAGGAGTTCAAGGAGAAGCTCGACAGCCTGATGATTCGAGTGATGGCCGACGATGTGCTGGACTTGCCGAAACGACATCACATCATCCGTACTACTGTCCTCGATGCGGAGGAATCACGTATCTACAATTCAATGAAGCGGGATCTAATAGCCCAGCTGAAATCTGGTGTGGTTACTGCGGCAAACAGCTTGGTCAAGCTGGTCCGCCTGCAACAGATCACACAGGGGACGGTCCACGATGAAGACGGACGCTATCACCGAATCGGGTTCTCAAAGCAAAAGCTACTCGAAGAAGTGCTTGAGGATCTGCATCCCGACGAGCCAGTCTGTATCTTCGCGAATTATACAGATGATCTCAGTCGAATTCGCGAAACCTGTGAGGCTCTCGGACGCAGGAGTTTGGAGCTATCTGGCAAGGTTGATGAACTGGCCGACTGGAAAGCTGGCAAAGCTCCGATACTTGCAGTCCAGTATAAGTCGGGTGGAGTTGGAGTGGATTTCTCTCGGTCCCGCTACACCATCTACTACTCACCCACCTTTGATATGGGAGATTACGAACAATCAATCAAACGAACCCATCGACCCGGACAAACTCGAACAACCTTTTACATCCACCTTCGAGTGAAAGGAACCATCGACGTAGACATCTCGCGTGCCCTACGTCAGAAGAAAGACATTGTGGAAGGGGCGTTAGCAGGAATATGAGTGACTATGAAAAGTTTGTGAAGCTGCACATCAAAAGGGACAAGCTCAAAGAAAAGCTTGCCAAAATCAACGCCGACATCGAGAAGAGCGAGGAGGTGATGCTGAAAAAAATGGTGGACGATGGACTGGCCAGCGCGAAGACCCCGTTTGGCACGCTTGGGATCAACAGGATCGTTCGCGCCTCTGCCGGTGGCAACATGCCTGCCCTGGTAGATGCAATGAAGAGGGCTGGGAAGGAGGATATGGTCAAGGATACGGTCAATGGAACATCGCTGGGTGCCTGGGTCAGGGAGTTTGACCCAGACAATAACCTGTCGCCTGAGCAAATTGAGCGCAAGCTTCCCAAGGAGCTACAAGGCGTCATTAAAATCACCGAACAAACAACCATCAGAGTTACAGGGAAAAAGGGGTAACACATGGCAACCAAGAAAAAAGCAATCGTTGCATCAGGCTTCGCGGCTCTCACACCGCAGAGTGACAAGGGATCGCGGCTCAGCCAGGAAGAACTCAGGGAATCCATGGGCCACGCTCGCCCGTCTCTTGGCGACCTCGACAAAATCAAAATCCCTTCCGGTGGAACCCGGTACTGGTCAATCGGCGAAGAGGATGTGAAGGAGTTTGAGGCCATCATCGTTGCTGCTCAGGATGTGAGGATGTGGTACGCGACGAAGTACAGCGGCGGCAATGAGCCGCCCGACTGCATGTCCTTGGACCTGCGTCACGGCATCGTTGGCGAGAACTGCCCGGATGAGATCACGGGTGACTGCGCGACCTGCCCGAAGGCTCAGTGGGGCACCGCTGTCAACGACAAAGGCGAGCCGACGAAAGGCAAAGCCTGTTCCGAGCGCAAGCAAATGCTCATCTTCCGTGAAAACGATCTCGCTCCGCTGTTCATGTCCATCCCTCCGTCTTCACTCAAGGAAGTTCAGGGATACATCAATCGTCTCGTCCCGACCGGCGAGGCCTTCTGGAGCGTTGTCACAAAGTTCTCGCTGAGAAAGGAGAAGAACGACTCGGGGATCGATTACTCACAGGTGGAGCTTGAGATGGTCAGGCCGTTGACCGACGAGGAACTCAAGTCCATGCGGTTGCTCCGAGCGCAGTTCACGGAGACGGTGGAAACAACTTCGGCGCTCCCGGAATAATCCTCTGATGCTAGTGCCCCCCGGCTGGGAAAGGTTTCTGGAAAACCCAGTCGGGGGGCTGACCCTAGGAAGGAGCCAGGAGGATTATACCGGATGAGCCAGATAGACACAATCACCGTACCCTTTTTGGAGCAGTTCTATGGCGACGCAATCAGCCACGAGGCACGTTTCGCCATATGGACTAAGCATAACAGGGCACACGTATGGTGTTCGTCTATCGACGCGATCAAGAAAGCGGTCAAGCCAGAACGTGATACCTACTTCACGATGGCCGCGTATCCGAGGGGCATTACTAAGCGGACAAAAGATAATGCTTACGGGCTATTCGGTGTTTGGCTCGACATCGATTGTGAGAAAGACAATGGAGAAAAAAATTACTTCCCTTCAGTCAACAAAGCTATCGACTGGGTCACTGATGAGCTTTCAGGATTTTGGACCTGGATTATTCACAGTGGGGGCGGGATCCATGTCTACCTCATGTTTGACGAACCTTTCTGGATCGAGGAAGACGAAGACAGAATACGGGCCAGCAAGATCATCAAGGCGTTTCATAGATGGGCTGATGGCCGGTGCCCACACACCATTGATTCACTTATCGACCTGTCGCGGGTCATGCGCTTACCTGGGACAATCAACACAAGGACAAAATCACCATGTCAACTAATCGAGGAAAGCGGGCACTCAACTTCCTTCAGCGACTTGGAGTCATTCTTACCGGAGGTTTCCTTAGACGAAGACAGCCGGTCAGCGGAGTCGATAGACGGAGAAGTAAATATCTCCGAATTGAAGCGCCAGCTGCACCTCCTTCAGGAGTCAGATTCTACGTTCGATTCTACTTGGCGTCGAGCACGAAGACTGAAAGACTCTTCGCCGAGTGGCTACTGCATGTCACTAGCGAATCTCCTGTGTGCATCAGGCTTCCACGACGGCCAAATTATTGTGGCATTGAAGTTGTGGAGGGAAGCACAGAACGACGCCTCGGAGAAGCCGGAATCTTGGTATATGAGTACCGTAAAACGTGCTCGTGCGAACACAAAGGGGGAGGTGGTAGGAAACAAGGTCACCGCAGCCTTGGAAGAGGACGACCCGGAATCTCACATAGCTGGCATCTCAGCGGTCTTGAGCAAGACAGTAAAAAGGATCGAGAAGAGAATCATCCCGGAATTCAAGGGGCAAAAGGAAAAGAGTAGCTACGTGTTCTACTTTGAAGACGAAAGCACGCTGGTCATACCAGACACTGACACGCTCATGAAGCAAGAGCGTATGCGAGCTATTGCTTACGAAGAAGCAGGTGTCATGATTCGGCGGCTCAAGAATCCTCAGTGGGATGATTTCCTATCGTTGGTACTACAGGCCAAAGTAGACGTGAAAGAGGCAGAGGAGGGGAACAGGGCGTACAACATTCTCAACGAGCTACACAATTTTGTAGATCGCAAGCGCGACTTATCGAATATTGTGGCGGAGCTTGAGAACATGACAGCCACCACGCTCTACGAGGAAGACGGTGTTGTGTACTTCAAATGGGAGCTTTTTAAGCGACACTTGTCCGGTTCCGGCTACCAGATTCAGAACTCCAACATGGCGAGGTTACTTAGAGATCTAGGGTGTGAGAAACGACAATTCTCAGGACATGGTAGGCCCAGGCTTTGGTCTGTGCCGCCAAAGGAGGAACAATGAAAAAAGGTTTCACATTGATTGAGGTGCTGATTACGGTTGCTGTAATCGGGATCCTCGCAGCCGCTGTGGCGTACGGACTGAGCCTCACTGCACAGGCGAGGCTCACAGCTTGCGTTGCGGACATCAGGGCGCACGCCGAGATGACGATGCAGCTTGAGGAGCAGACGAGATGGACGGCCCCAACCACTGAAGAGATGTATGAGTGGATGGGCAGCAAGCGGAAGAAGCACTACTACTACGTGCCAAACAATTACGATGCAAACAGCGGGCACGGCAACGACCTCGACATCTGTGACGAGGAGAACCCAGGCGCATCTACTGAGAACAGGGATTGCCTCGATATTAAATGGGTGTGGATTTGCAACCACCACCATGGCTCCCTTGGAAGGTACGTGTTTGCTGATTCAAACTTGAATGTATGGGTTGTGCCACTGAGTCCTGGACAGCTGCCAGCAGAAGTAATGATCAAGGATTTCTTTTATTGGATGGGCAAGGACCCGAACCTACAGAAATGGATAAGGGAGTGAACATGAAATCTGTAAAATACTGGGATGACGAGTGGCTCGCAATTGCCGTTGTTTCTGCTTTAATGCTCCTCTGCGCGTCTTTCGTAGCAGCAGACGTAATCCACAAGCCGATTGTGGCCGTGTCCGGTGAGCCGGTGGTCATGCCCTTCACATCTGGGGCAAACTGTTCGTTCCCACTGATCGCGGCCCAGAACATCGAGGTTGGCGAGGTTCTGCTGACCTGGACCGACACGCATCTGTGGGTGACGTATCTGATCACGGACTACGACTGGACAATCACGGAGGCAAATTTCGGATGGCAAGAAACCCCATTCCCGTATGCGATACCTGGGAAACTTCAACGGGTGTTCGATCACCTAACGACACAAGCTCTTCAATTCAAGATTCCACGGACGGAGGTCCACTCGGATCTCTACTTCGCGGCGCACGCCGTTGTGAAAAGCACGACCCCATGTTCAGCTGGCACGAAGCACTTGACCCCGAACCAGAGGAACAACCCTCACTTGCCGAGCTACACTTCCTTCAGGGCGTACCAGGGTGGCTCACGGGCTATGTTCCGATTGGAACTAGAGGGCGCCCCGCCGTTCAACAGGAACGGATTCAACGGATGGTGCCTCGACCGCCAGCGCAAGGTACGCACGGGCCAGACCTACGATGCACGGGTAATTACGGACTGGGACGAACTGGCCGGTATCGTTGACCACCCGGAGAACATCCACTACGTCGAGTGGATCATGGAACAGAACTTCGTTGGAAGGGAGATCGTATGCGGAAAGATCGTGACGAGAAGGCATGTCCAGCTTGCAATATGGAATCTGCTCGACGACCCGAAGAAACCGATGACATGCGTCCCACGGGCGCTGGTTCGCCGCGCATTGAGCCACAAGGGACCCCACCAGAAATCAACTACGCGAAACTGCTGGGGGACACAGGCGATCTTCGTGCTCGATCCCTTGTACAAGACCTACATGGACGACTCGGGTCAGCAGATCGTGTCACCAAACCACAAGGTACAGCCGATGATCGTGGACTTGAGGGGGATTATCGAGTGCCCGTCACCGACACCCACACAGACGCCCACCGAAAAGCCATCGCCATCGCCCACGCCCACGCCAAGCAACACGCCGACGGCTACACCTACGCCAACCGGAACCTGGACGCCACCGCCTACGCCCACGTATACGCCCACCGCTACGCCAACGCCTACGTGCAAGCCTTCCAAGACGCCTACGCCGACGCCATGCGTAACCGTGTCTTCTGAGACAGCCTGGGCGCAGGGGCAGTACTGGTTCAACCAGAAGTGGGGCTGGTCCTTCAGGTGCAGCGATGAGTGACAAGGACAAGCGCATCGAGCAACTAGAGGAAGCTCTAAAGGTGTGCCGCGAAGTGCGGGACGATTGGCACAATCAAACCGACGATCTTCTCGTTAAAGTTCAGGAACTGGAGATGTACCAGGGCGGCTTCATGGAAGTGAGAGCGGAGAACGCCTCACAACGCGCCACGATTGACGCTCTTGCAAAAGAAAATAAGAGCTTACTGGAGCGCATCGCGGAGTTGGAGATGCGGCTGTCTCTGAAGGGCGAGGTCAACGCAAACCTTGAAGCAGACAACAGGGCATTCTACAAGCGCATCGAGGAGTTGGAGAAAGATCGAGATTCCTACCACGA
>Ga0180438_10005508_pt1 | contig 17539 bp, 26 predicted proteins | sample SS_ome_12_FD_132455 | JGI IMG/M metagenome (GOLD analysis project Ga0180438, IMG submission 132455) | Hypersaline lake sediment archaeal communities from the Salton Sea, California, USA - SS_3_D_2 metaG | ecosystem: Environmental > Aquatic > Non-marine Saline and Alkaline > Hypersaline >...
ATGCTCGCGTTTTTTTCACGGGTTTTGATAGGGGGGCTGAGTAAAGATAGGAAAGGGCAAGGATGCCAGAACCGACAGCTAAACAAATAATTGCATTTTATCAATGGCAGAAGCAGGGAAGCTATGTTAAGGCAGCAGAGGTATTGGGGGTAAGTAAGCAAGCTGTTCACGCTAGGGTGTATCGACTAAAAATGACTAACCCGGAGTTTTTTAATCGAAACATTGACCGGGTTGCGAAAAAATTTAAGCCCAAAATATTGTCTTACAGGCCAGAAATCGCCGATTCGCAAGTTGTAAAGAAATTTTAACATTATTGCACGTTGACTTTTGCGCTATTAATAGAAGGGCTATATAAAACAAAGGCTCTGCGTAATCGTGCAAAAGTATAAACTTGGGGGGTTAGCCCTACAACTTACATAAAGGCATAGGATAAACAGAGCCTTCGTTAATAATCTTGAGGCGTCAATTTAGCACCTCAAGTTAACATAAGTTAACAAGGCCAAGGTTGGTTAACATTATTTACATATATTTATAAATTTGCATTTTATCGACACAAGTTGTCAATATGTTTACGGCGTAAAGATGAGCAGTATTTTAACTTGGCTATATAAATGGATTATTTTTCCTTTTGAGGACTGGTTGGATATTAGGGCTTGCAGAAGGGCTATGAGAGGAGATTCTGTTTCTTTAGAGGATTTGGAGAAAGAACTGGAATTATAATGTCCTTACCCTACAGAGAATAGAAAGTGGATGTGTATAAACCTACACATATATTATTAAGTGTGGAGATGTAGAATTTTTAATACATTATGAAAACCCTATTTAGATTAGCTTGTGTATTTATCATAACAGCCTTTTTATCGGCCTTATTTCACTTGGATTGGACTGTTACCTTTCCTTTATTGGTTCTGGTAGGTTTGATTGAATGTGTGCTGGCTGTGGCTAAGAAACCCCTGATTACTACCAGAATAAGGGGTTGGTTTCCTTATAAGACAGACATCATCATATTATGGGTGATTTTAATATCGTCTTTTATAACTGAATGGATTTTTTATCAGGAATTGCGGTTTTTTACTCCTATGTTATTAGGCGGGCTGTTATTCCACTTTTTTGAGGAAAGGTAAAAATGGCAGAAACACAAGGCAGAAAGAAGCAGGATATTGGGCAAGATGAGGCTTGGGCGGCTAATTTGAAAAATATTTTTTCAGGCGAAATGGACGAATCTACTCGAATGAGAGGGATCGTCCAGTTGTATTTAGGCAATGTGGCTGCCACGCTAGGCTCTATTAACAACGCCATTGCCCAAGGCGCCAACAATCTAGTTACAAACTGCAACCTTACCAACAAGCAGGCCGTAGCTCATAGAGATGTGGCGATAGACTCTACTTGGGATCCAGGCCCAGGTGAAGAAAGTCTTAAAGAGGACTAGGTATCACAGATTGTGATAGCCAGATGAAGCGGATAGTTACAATTAGTCTGCTTTTAGTGTTTTTAATATCATGTGGAGAGCCTAAACAGAGTTCCGTTGTATGGCGGGTAAGTGCGGAGGATTTTGTTGACTTTCCACCTGTCAAGCCTAAGTCAAGGGCATTTGATATGCCGACAGGAACTAAATTTAAGTTTCCTGATGGTACAGAGGGATGTTTAATATATTCTTCAAGATGTTTTCCTAAAATAGAACTGGCTGTTATGCTCACAGAGGTTTTTGAGGCGGGTAAGCAGGCGGGTAAAAAAGAATTAATGAGTTATTATAAAGAGCGAAGTTTGACAGCAAATTAGGGGGGTTCCGGCTTGCGGGGTGTGCAAGGCACTCCGCAGCCGGGTAATATGGGTAAACGAGGACCGAAGCCCACAGATACAGAGGTTTTATTAAAGCGCGGAAGTTGGAGGGGTAAAGAACGCCTAAGAAAAGCACCAACTGTCCGTAAACGAGAAATGCTCGACATCGAATATAACATCTTAGAAGAAATAAAACTCTTACCCGGTTACGACCCGTACAAAGGCGCTGATGATTATATCTTTAAGCCGGAGTTGGCAGATAAGGTTATTCAATTCTTTCACACTAAACTTTCCCATGTAAAGGGCGAAAAGTCGGGAAAGGCTTTTATTTTAGAGGCATGGCAAAGGGGCTTGTTGGGTAATTTATTTGGTTGGGTCCATAAGGAAACAGGGCTAAGACGTTACCGGGAATGTTTTATTGAGGTCGGAAGAAAGAACGGCAAAACCCCGTTAGCGGCGGGAATACTTTTATATTTGCTATTTGAGGACGGCGAGCCTGGTGCTGAGATATACGGTGCGGCTTCGGAATATAAACAGGCATCTTTAGTCTTTACTCATGCTTGGGGTATGAGGAACAGCGAGGCTACATTGGCTTTAAATTCCAAAGTCTTTAAAGGTCAGGCAAAATCTATTGAAGTGGGGGAACCGGGCGAGGATGAATACGGAATTTATCGTGTTATCAGTTCTGACTCTTTTGCTGCTCACGGCTTTAATACTCACGGAGCTGTGGTAGATGAATTACACACCCAACCTAATAGGGACTTAGTTGATGCCTTATTGACTTCAACGGGTGCGCGTAGAGAACCTTTAATAATTTACATCACTACTTCTGATTTTGAGCGTGAAGGCTCTATATGTAACGAAAAGGAAGATTACGCTTTAAGGGTCTGTCAGGGCGTTATTGACGATCCTTCATTTCTGCCTGTTATTTACAAAGCGGAACTAGAAGATGATTGGAAATCTATAAAGATTTGGAAAAAGGCAAACCCAAACTTAGGGGTTAGTGTTTCGCAGGAGTATTTAAAAAGAGAATGTAAGCGGGCACAAGAAACTCCTACTTACGAGAATACATTTAAAAGACTCCATTTGAACATAAGAACACAACAGGACACGCGCTGGATACCGTTAGAAAAGTGGGATGCTTGTGATGGTGTGGTAGATGAAGGGTTATTGATAGGTAGGGAGTGTTATGCAGGGCTGGACTTATCTTCAACTAGGGATATTACGGCTTTTGTTATGGTATTTCCACATGAGGACGGTTCTTACGGTGTTTTAAGAAGGTCGTGGATTCCTAAAGAAAACGCACACGATCGAGAGAGGATTGACAAGGTTCCTTATGTAACTTGGGTAGAACAAAACCACATCACAATGACGGACGGCAATGTTGTTGATTACGACCAGGTAATTAAAGACATTGTTGTTGACTGTGAAAAATTTGATGTTAAAGAGATTGCATTTGACAGGTTTGGCTTTGAGGCCATGCGTCAGAGAATGGTTGCTTTGGGTGTGCCGGAGGATGTGTTTGTTTCTTTCGGTCAGGGCTTTTTGTCAATGTCGGCACCTACTAAAGAGTTAGAAAAGTTGATTTACGGTGAACAGTTAGCACATGGTGGAGATCCTGTATTAAGGTGGATGGCGCAGAACGTAGCGGTAGAGGAAGATGCGGCGGGTAATATTAAACCTTCTAAGAAAAAATCATTCGAGAAAATAGACGGCATTGTAGCTTTAATTATGGCTTTAGGGAGGGCAATAACACAAGAGAGTGCCGGTTCGATATACGAAACGAGGGGATTGTATGGGGTTGGTTAAGTTAGCAAAGAACTTATGGGCGTTGTCGAGGTCGTCTTTAGAGAATCCCACAACGTCTTTAATGAACCCGGCCTTATGGTTAAAGGAAGCGTGGGGAGGCGGTGAATCTTTAAGTGGTGTTACTGTCAATGCTTCTACGGCTTTACAGTATGCGCCGGTGTGGAAGGCGGTTAATTTAATATCATCAGATATAGCGAAAATACCTTTATTGACTTACAAGCGTGAAGGTGAAGGTAAAATAAGGGACGTAAATCACCCTGCATACAATTTATTAAAGAATAAACCTAACCCTTGGATGACATCTTATGTCTGGAAACAACTATTGGGACATAGGGTTTTGTTGAGGGGCAATTTTTACTGTTGGATAGAGAGGAAAACTATAAACGGTGTTTCGGGAGTTCCTGTAGCCCTATATCCCCTACCTAATGAAGATACTTACCCGGTGGTGGTAACGGACGGGTCAAATCGGCAGAGATTATGGTATGTAACGAGGATTAAGGACAGGTTGACTAAACTTTTACCTTATAATATCTTTCATATTAAGGGGTTGGGCGATGGTTTAGAGGGTCAATCGGTGGTTTCTAACGCTAAAGATTCTATCGGTTTGGGTATGGCTACACAGAAGTATGGCTCTGTATTCTTTAAGAACGGTGCCGGCTATACTGTTGCATTGGAACATCCGGGGAGAATATCACCGGAAGCAGGCGATAGGCTTGTTAAAAACTGGAACAAGCTACATCAAGGCTTAGATAATGCCCACAAAGTCGCTGTGCTAGAGGAAGGAATGAAAGCATCTACTTTGTCTATGAACCATGACGACGCACAGTTTTTAGAGACTCGTAATTTTAATGTAAAAGAAATTGCAAACTGGTTCTCCTTGCCCCCACATAAATTAGGCGACGACGCTAAAACGTCTTATGCTTCATTGGAACAGGAAAATCAGGCCATGCTTGATGACTGCTTAGACCCTTGGCTGTGTAATATCGAGGCTGAGTGCAGAGATAAGCTTCTTACATTTAAAGAAAAGCAAAATGACAGTCATATAGTTGAGTTTTTAAGACAGGCTTTATTAAGAGCGGACATGAAAAGCCGGGGCGAGTTTTATACAAAAATGACAACTAACGGCATTATGACCAGAAACGAGGTCAGGGCGAGAGAGAACCTTAACCCCCTGCCCGGATTAGATGAACCCTTGACCCCTCTGAATATGCAAAAAGGCGACAAGTCAGAAACGAAGGCAAAAATATTAAAAGACAACATCCGCAGAATGTGTAACCGCATTTCAATTCACGCTAAAAAGATTAAAGACGCTCAAAGTTTATGGAGTTGGTTGTCAGATGATATGAGGACTGAACATTGGGCTGTAGTGGAGGACGCTTTAAAGCCAGTTGTGGAACTGGCGAGTGATGAAGATCCAATTTTACATATAAGTCAATTTTTTAAAGAGGTAGAAAAAAGGCTTTCGGACAACAAAGACTTATCAGATGTGCCGGGAGTATTAACAAATCAAATCATGGGGGTTGAAAATGGAAAGACGGTGGATACCGCAAAGCACATCGACAATTCAAATTGAGGAACGCGGGGAAGGGGATGATAAAAAGCGCGTCATCACTGGCTATGGTGCGGTATTTTATCGAGACAATGACCCCGGCACTGAGTTTGAGTTGTGGGATGGTGCTATTGAAAGAATCGAAAGTGGTGCTTTTGACAGGGCAATAAAAGAAAAGGACGATGCCAGGGGATTATTTAATCACGACCCTAATATGCTTTTAGGTAGGGTTTCGGCGGGGACTATGATCTTAAACTCTGACAATCACGGTCTTAGGTATGAAATTGAGATTGACGGCGACGACCCGGACCATGACAGGGTTGTGAGGAAGATTCAGAGAGGGGATTTGACTGGCAGTTCTTTTTCGTTCCGGGTTAAGAAACAGGAATGGATAGAGGGCGAGGATAAAGAGCCTGACATTAGGTTGATTAAAGACGTTGAATTGTTTGATACCGGTCCTGTTACCTTCCCGGCCTATGAATCTACAACTGCGGGAGTAAGAAGTGAATTATTAGCAGAGGTTAGAAGTAATTACGACAACTGGAAGGCTGATTTACAGAAAGAAAAATGCAAACCTGTTGATTCTGTTAATAGACGTTTTAACGAAGTAAATGCAAAGGAAAAATTCGGGTCCATACCCGACTAAAGGATTTCTATAAATCCATTACGTTTCAAGTATCTATTGTAACCCAATGTTTGGGGGGAAATTTTAAATGGAAGAACTAATTGAAAAAAAGAACACTCTCTTTGCGCGTATTAACGAGCTTAGAGAGGAGAACAACAATCCTGACGTAGAGTGGACTTCAGAGAAACAGGCAAACTGGGACGAACTGAACGCCGACTACGACAGGGTTTGTGAAGAAATCGCCAGAGAAAAGCGGTTTGATGAGGTCAAAACGAGACAAGAGGAACAGGGACCAAATAAGGTTTCTGCTGCCGAACTTGCTAGTGCTGATTATGCCGCACACCAACGCAAGAAAGACCCTGACGCAATCACCGACGAAGATAGAGCTTTAGCAATGGAAGCTTGGGTTGCAGAGCGCAGAGGCATGGAACTAACCGACCGACACAAAGAGGCAAAGTCCAAAATTAGTTACGGTCGTCAAACAAGCATTGATATACCAATCTTGAGAGGTGATACGTACAACTCGTTTTTAAGACAACAGCAAGAACAGCGAACCACTTATTACACATCAACTAATGCTACTTACGGTGGGGCTCAAATTCCACAAGGGTTTGTCAATCATTTAGAGTTAGCCCTGCAAGCATTTGGTGGATTAAGAAACGCCGTTACTATCTTACGGACAGCAACCGGCAACGACATTAAAGCACCTTATCTTGATGACACCAATGTTGGTGAGTTGGTTGATGAATACCAAGACTCCGACGACTCTGGAACCAACGAGGCCAATCTTCAACCTTCGGCCGTTACGTTCTCTGCTTACAAAATCAGTTCTAAACTTATCAAAGTTACACATGAACTGATGGTAGACTCTGCCTTTAATATGGTCAATCTGCTTGGCGATTTATGTGGAGAAAGAATAGCCCGAAAGATTGCAGCCTTGTTAATTACTGGTACTGGTTCAAGTCAGCACAACGGTCTTGCTGCTGCTGGCACTTCTGGCAAAACGGCTGCAAGCGCAACTGCTGTTACAGCTAATGAGATTATAGACCTGTTACACAGTGTTGACCCTGCCTACCGAGTTGCGGCCTTTAACTGTAGTTGGGTTATGGAAGATGCGACGGCCAAAGCTATTAGAAAACTGAAAGACTCTGATGGTCAGTACATTTGGCAGCCGGGAATGCAAGCGGGTGTGCCTGACGTTCTGTTTGGTTATCCTGTGATAATCGACCAGGATTGCGCCACTATAGCCGCAAGTGCAAAACCGATATTCTTCGGTGCTTTGAAGAAACACGTTTTGCGTGAAGTGGCGTCTGTCAGAATTAAACACCTTGTTGAAAGATACGCCGAGTTAGACCTTGAAGCCTTTGTCGGATTCCATCGTTCAGACTGTGAACTTATGGATGCGGGTACTAATCCCGTTAAGTACATGACAATGGCCGCTTCGTAAGTCGTTTTGTCCTTCCGGGGTTTGGTTTCGACCGGCCCCGGAGGACTTCTTTGAAAGGGCAAAAATGAGAGTTAGGTTAAAGTGTCAAAGAGTAGGTAATTTTGGTGAACAGAACCCCGGTGATGTAATTGATATTTCAGTGCAGGAGGCCGCAAGGCTAGTAAGTGTTGGGCAGGCTGAGTATTTAGACCAGCCTAAACAGGTTGTGGAAACTGCGTCGCTGGCTAGTCAACTTCGAGAGCCTTCACCAAAAGCCAGAGTAAAAAGGATTGCGTGGAATTGAAAGTTGTAGCGGTAACATTTAGTAAGGCTTTTAAGCGTCTGACTGATGCTTGGGAGGAAAGCGTCTGTCGCAACCTACCCGGGGATATAGAGGTTATTCTTGTAGAGCCTAAAGAACCTGAACCGATGCCGGGGTTAGATTCTTTTAGTGTGGACAATAATTACAAGTTAAAAATCTGGCGGGACTTTATAAAAAACTCCGACGAAGAAATTGTTTGTATGGATGTAGATACTATTGTTTTAGGGGATTTAAAACCTGCCTTTAATGACGACTTTGATTTAGCCTATACAATCAGAGACAATCCGCACATGAGGATTAATGCCGGGGTTATATTTGCCCGCCCTACCGAAAAAACAAAGGCGTTTATGGATAGGTGGGTAGAACTTGACACTAAAATCTTGACAGATTCTAAATTAAACGAAAAAGGGAAGGCGTTAAACTATGGCCAAAACCAGGCATCTTTAGCTTTATTATTACAGGAAAAACCAGACATTAAATTAAAAGAACTTCCTTGTGAAATTTGGAACTGTGTAGATCAGAACTGGCACAACTTTTCAGAAGAAACAAAAGTCTTACATATCAAAGGGCATTTACGAGAGTGCATTATAACATTTAAAAAGCCGCATCAGTTTCCTTGGTGGATTCAAAAAGCGGCTGCGGAGTTTTTTAAATATGATGTAGGAGAATGGAGTGAGCTCAATCGTTGTTACATCGGAGCCTTCTGTAGAGCCGGTTAGTACGGCTGACATGAAAACACACTTACGGATTACTCACAGCGACGATGATACTTATATAGCTGCGTTAGTGAAGGCCGCCCGTATATGGTGTGAAGAATACCAGAATAGGGCTTATATATTTCAAACTATCGAATTGAGATTAGACGAGTTTCCTGAAGGTGGTGGTGAGATAGAACTGCCCCGCCCACCCTTAGAGTCTGTAACGTCTGTGAAGTATATAGACACCGGGGGTAATACTCAAACATGGGACACGGCCAATTATACCGTTGATAAGTATTATCACCCTGCCCGGATAGTTGAGGCTTATTCTAAGAGTTGGGTTAATACGAGGGACGTTATTAACGCGGTTACAGTTACTTATGTTGCCGGTTATGGTTCTACGGCCAATTTAGTACCAGCTTCGATAGTTCACGCTATTAAGTTAATCGTTTCTCATTGGTATGAACATCGGGAGGAAGTTACAGACAGGACATTTAAAGAAGTGCCACTGGCGGCTAAAGCGTTATTAGATATAGACAGTCGGAACTACCCATGCAGATAGGCAAATTAAGGCATAAGGTTTATTTAAAGTCTAACACTACTTCTCAAAACGACTACGGGGAGGCGACAGACTCATGGTCAACTGACTCAACTGTTTGGGCGGCGATAGAACCGTTAAGGGGCAGGGAATTATTGCACGCTCAACAAATAAGCGCAGAAGTAACTTTTAAGATTACCATTCGTTATGCGAGTTCTGTTACTCCTGACGACAGAGTTGTAAAGGCTGACGACTCAAGGATATTTGAGATTGTCAGCGTTATGAATCCATCGGAGAGGGACGAATATTTAGAATTACTATGTAAGGAAATAATTTAGGGGGTAAAATGGGACGGGCTATAACAATACACGACGACTTGCATTGTACCGGGACAATATCGAGCAAAACAATTACACTTCCAAGCAGCACAGTTGATGATGACAGCGTTGAGGCCGCCGCTGGTATTCAGGCAACCAAATTACAACAGCAGTATTCAAAGTTTTATGCACAGGAGTCGGATACCACATCGGCCACAGAGGATTATTGTATTCACTGTGTTCACGGGTCTACGGGGACGGTAGTGGCCTTTGAGGCTGGCTCGGTTACGGCGTGTGTGGGTGATTCTACAATTACAGTTGACCTTCACAAAGACGGTGCGTCAATTTTAACGGCGGCTATTACGTTAGACAGTTCTAACGCTGCTTATACGCCAGAGGCAGGGACTATTGATTCAGCCTCTATTGCTGATAGTGATGTGTTGGAAGTTGTGGTTGTTGCTACTGTTGGAACTGGAACTTTAGGCAAGGGTGTTTATGCCAGTTGTATAATCCGGGAAGATCCAAGTTAATGATAGGGATTAACATCCAAGGCGCGAAAGAGATTGAAGCCAAACTCCGTAGCTTAGAAAAGAATACCCAAAAGAAAATTATTCGCAAAGCTGTAAGAGAGGGTTCAAGGCCGACGCTTAATGCGGCAAAGGCTAACGCTAAGGCTCTTGTCGGTGGACGGATGGGCTCTTTGTTAAGTAAACATATTGTATTGCGGGCTTGGAAAAAACAGTGGCCGGGACAGTACAGAATGTGGGTTGGCATGCGATCCGATGTTCCCGAGTTTGTTTCTAACACAAAGGTCAGCCAATTTGCTCTTTACCTTTCGGGGAAAAGAGGTAACAGAAAACGGGCTTTGGCTAAAAGGCACTATATACCTTCTGCTATAGAATATGGACACGCTTTTCCGGGTCGAGGAGGATACAAAGGGGCACCTAAAGACGTTCCCGCTATACCTTTTATGCGTACTGCTTTTGATTCTACAAAACGAAGGGCAGCTAAACTTATAGAAAGAGAAGCATTAAACAGAATATACCAATATGCCAGATACGGGAGAATGTTTTAATGGGCAACGGAGAGGGACAGTTATGTGCAGAGCATACCGTCAAAATAGAGAAATTGGAAGAAAGCGACAAGGAACAATGGGTTGTGATTGAAAAGATAAGAAATCGACTACCTGGCTATGCTACTTTAGTCATTTCAGTTTTGACTTTTCTTTTGGGCGTAGCTGTAGCTGTCTTAGGTAAAAGCTAATGACAGACAAGGATAAAGAGGAGTTGGAGAAATTTAAAGCGTTTCTGTTGATTTGTGCCTGTGATTGGACAAAAGAAGAAAGACAAAAATTATTAAAGGAAATCAAAGTAATCTTAAATGGCGATTGAAAGGCCAATAATTAGACAGCTAAATCCTGAAGTGACTGACCCGTTGGTGTTAAGGCATTTACAGAGACTTGGTATTAGTAAAAATGATGTCAGGTTTGCCAGGGATTATTCTGCCCAAAGACCGACTGTAAAATCATATTTTCATAAGTCTGGCAAAAGGACCTCTGTTGTAACTACCGCACCCAGGAAAAACAGGCTGGGAAAGAGAATAAGTCTCGGCTGGCTAAAAACACAAGACGGCTTTGCCTGTAAAGATAATTTATTTACTTTAAGAACCATAGGGACCGAAGCGAGATGTGTTGTTAATGGCAAGACCAAAAAGTGGAACCCTGTACTTAAAAAGGAAAGAACGATTATAAAACCAGATAGTTTGACTCCAACACTCAGCGGAAGAAAACTTGTATGGGATCATGGTATTTGTACCAGAGAGATAATCCTTAACAGGGGGGGCTACGTAGAGAACTGGGTCTTTACAGAGAATCCAAAGGGAAAGATTGTCATTGAGAGTAATGAAGTCGGCGACCATGAATTTGACCCGCCTTACATCTTTGACGCTGAAGGTGATTCAGATATGTTCGAAGATGTGGTTTTTGAAAAAGGGAGAAAAACAGTTCCAAAAAGTGCCTTTGACGGAATTGCTGTTTACCCGATTACTGTTGACGACTCAACTACAGTGACGGGAGCGGGTAATGGCGGAAGGTATCAGGTAAGTTCAAGTTATAATACTGCATGGAACTATAGTTCTGCTGGTCAATCCGCTGGCCAAACTGCTGGGCACCGAAGAAGGTCGAGTGACAGTAAGTATCAGCTATATAGAGCCAGTATTGTCTTTGATACCTCTTTTTTAATTGAACATACAGTGATAAATGACGCAGATTTAAGTTTATATACTTATTTATACAACCAAGACTGGAGCGGTGCTGACTGGCTGAGAGTTTATGACAATATGCCTACCTATCCGAATGTTCCTTTCGTTGACGCCGATTATGCAACAGCTAAATCCACAGATGGTGACTATATAGAAACATTTTATCTAAGCAATTGGGCCGCCGCGGTAGATGGTGGTAATGAATATCTTACCCATGATTTGGGTAGCACTCTCGAATCAAATATACAATCAAATATTGGTAATACTTATACAAAATATTATTTAAGAAGTTCGGATGAAGTCGATAAAGATTACGACACAAGCATTGGTGGTAACAGGTTCATTTGGAGTTTAGATGCGGGTGAAGAACCTAAACTGGTTTTGACTTACACAGTACCTACAAATGAGGCTTTGAGGCGTAGGAGGGAATAATGGCCGATGTGCTTTTAAGAAAATACGGTGCAGCCACAACGGTAGATTTTGAACTATACGAAACGGACGGTGTGGACTTTAAGGTTGATGCTGTATCTGCTACGGGTGACGTTACTTTAAACAGGGACGAGGCGGGGGCGGAAACCCTAGATGATGACCAATTCACGGACAGGGGTAGCGGTTATTCTTTGGAATTATCTGCGGCAGAAATGACCGCAAAAAGAATAATCATCTATATAGCCGACCAGGGAACAAAAACATGGTTGGATAAATGTATTATCGTTGAAACCTACGGCAATGCGTCGGCACAGCATCCGTTTGATTTAGGTTCGTCTTTTACTTCTCTATTACAGGCGGCAACAGGTTTTACAGAGGGGGGAACTTGGACACTTCAAAAACAGCTAAAAGTAATATCTGCGTTCATGGTAGGTAAGAAACAGTTGAAGTCCGGGGAAACAGACGTTTATGAATTTCTAGATCCTGAAGATGGTTCGACTTCAATATTAGAAATGACCGTTAGTTCGTCAAGTCCATACTTTACTTTTAGTGTGCAGATATGACAATTTTTATAGGTGATATTTTTACAGTTGGCTCTTTAGGGATGTTGCAGACTGTCAATGATGATGCCGCGACGACAGTAGAACAGGCTATATACTCAAAACTAAGTGCCGACCCTGCTGTTTCTGCCTTGGTTAGCACAAGGATTTATCCTAGCGTCGTACCGCAGGGCGAGTCAATGCCAGCCATAACTTATCAAATGGTTTCGGGAGTACCTGAAGAAACCACAGACACGGCGCAGGGTTGGAGAGTTGCAAGGTTTCAGATTACTTGTTGGGCTGAAACTTACAGTGGGGCAAAGACGTTAGCGGAAGCGGTGAGAAAAGACCTGCATAGATATTCAGGGACGGTCAATAGTGTAGTTATCGACAGTGTTTTACTAGAGAACGAAACCGATATGCCAAACTTATCTGTAGGAACAGATGTTTTAAGGAGGTTTGGCAAAGCTTTAGATTTTGAAATTTGGTTTGAAGAAGCCACATCATAATTTTAATAGGGGTTTTTAGTTAGGGGGGTTTTAAATGAGTGACGGAATTGTTGGCCTTGGCACAACTTTAGCGGGGGCTACGACAGGAACAGTGGGGAACATCACCGACTTGAGCCATACAGGGGCGCGGACGGACGAGATAGACAAGTCCACCTGCGATTCTTCCAATGGGTTCAAAGAGTATTTATTCGGTTTAATGGACCCCGGAACATTAACTTTAACAGTGAACTATGACGGTTCTGCCGCGGGCGTTGCCAATTCTCTTTATACAAACTGGGAAGCAAAAACATCAGAGGTCTGGACTATCACATTTAGTGATACCTCTACATTTGCCTGTTCTGGAACTATTATAGAGTTGGGCGAGGCTTTGACTTTCGACGGCAAAGTAACTCAGAACATTACAATTAAACTTACCGGCGATCCTACGTTCACGGACGTTTCGTAATGTTAGTTAAAGTCAGGTACTTAAAAGATGTCCGCACTCCTCCTTTGCAAGTGGGCAGTGCGGGCAAGGTCTATTTTCGGGACCATCGAGTGGCCAGGCAGTTAATTAACGGTGGCTATGCTGTTGAAGTTAAAAAACGCAAACGTAAATTGGAGGACAAAACTAATGCTGACCAAGGAACAGATATTACAAGCTGATGATTTAAAGACTGAAGAAGTCGATGTGCCGGAATGGGGTGGAACTGTAAGGGTCAAGACACTTACAGGGATAGAGCGTGATGCCTTTGAATCGTCTATTTACGACAAAAAACAAAAGGAAGCCAACTTGCAAAACGTCCGGGCAAAGCTGTGTGTCGTATCTATTGTTGATGAAAAAGGTGAGCGATTGTTTAGTGCTACTGATGTTTTGGATTTGGGTAAAAAGTCTGCATCTGCCTTAGATAAGATTTTTTCAGTTGCACAAAAACTTAACGGGTTAACCCAAAAAGACATCGACGAACTGGCAAAAAACTCAAAAACCGGCCAGAGCGAATCTTCTACTTCAAACTCGCAGGACACTTAGGTTGTACCGTTAAAGAATTGCTTGGCCGGATAGATTCGAGGGAGTTAGCCGAATGGATGGCTTATTACAGACTAGACCCTTTTGGAGAGGACAGGGCAGATTTACGCAATGCTATGTTGTCTGTTGTGTGTGCAAGTCCCTACTCTAAAAAGAAGTTAGAGGTCAGTCATTTTCTGCCTAAATTTGGTGAGGAAAAGAAAGAGCCAGAACAGGGAATGAAGTCGGTTTTAAAGAACATAACCAAGAAGTTTAGGAAAAAGTAATGGCTACAGTTGGCAATCTGATTGTTAATCTTATCGCCCGCACAGCAGTTTTTGAAAAGAGCATGAGCCGGGCAACTAGGAAGCTGTCAACTTTTCAAAAAGGTGCGTCTTTAATCGGACGTTCATTAATGGGGGCGGCGGGTGGATACAGCATCGTCCATGCCTTAAAAGAATCGGTTAGCGCATTTGCGGATTTTGAATCGCAACTAGCCAATGTAAGCACCATGCTTGACGAACAATCAATGCGCTATTTGCCTATGTATAGCGATGCCCTTCGGAAGATGTCTATTAATTTTGGGGAAAGCACCGAAACGCTATCAAAGGGACTTTATGATATTTTATCTGCAAGCGTCGCGGCAGAAAACGCCCTGTATGTTTTATCTGTATCTGCGAGGGCGGCCAAGGCAGGTTTAACGGACACCGGGACGGCGGCCGATGCCATTACTACAATACTAAATGCGTACAGTTATGATGCGAGTCGGGCAACGGAAGTGTCGGACAAGTTGTTTGCGATAGTCAAAAGAGGTAAAACAACCTTTGGTGAACTCGCACCTAACATTGGCAAGGTTGCTGCATTGGCTAATGTGGCGGGATTGTCCCTAGATGAACTTGGTGCCGCCATTGCATCAGTTACTAGAGTGATGCCTACTGAAATTGCCATTACGGGTATCCGTTCTGTCATCAATGCTTTTATAAACCCCACTCCAAAGGCGATAGAGGCAGCGAAGTCACTTGGTTTAGAGTTGAGTGTGGCGGGGCTAAGGGCAGAGGGACTAAGTGGTGCTTTAGAAAAACTAAAGTATGCCTCTGCCGAGCAGATTGCAGAAATCATTCCTAATGTTAGAGGTATGGCCGCCTTCGCAGCCGCTTTAAAACAAGCAGAAGCGAATGTTAAAGACATGGAAACCATGTTGGAGTCGGCAGGGTTAACAGAGGAAGCATTTGAAAAACAAACCAACACATTAAATCACGCACTTGAAAAAACAAATCAATTATTTAAAGACTTAAAAGTTAGCGCAGGGGAATTATTTGAAGATGAAATAAAATCCTCCCTTTCTCTCTTGGAACGTATAACACTGGGAGTTGAAATATACGGCGATATTAAAAAAATACAAAAAGGTGAGAAAGAAAGAGGGCTTGCAAATGTCGTCCAACTTCTCTCAAAAACGACAGAATTTGTTCCCGGCCTAAACCTTCCCCCTTCTAAAGTTGAACCCATTGCTTCTTCGGTAAAAGACAAACAGGTTGTTGATGAGGAGGCGTTAGAGGCAGAAAGGGAAAGAATAGAAAATGCCTATAAGCAAAAAAAGGCGTATGAAAACGCAACGGAAGAACTCAATAAATACAACGCAGCACTAGAAGAACAATATAACACGCTTGGTATGACTGATTTAGAGGCGGGCATTTATAAATTAGAACAACTATCAAAATCTTTATCCCCTGATTACGCACTGCGGTTTAATAAGGAACTAGAGCGCACAATAGAGATAACTAGAATACTGACAGAGGAAATACAAAAACAAAAAGACCTAGAAGAATTAGACCGCGAGAGAGAGCGGGCAAGGGCAGAAACGGCGCGTAGAGTAGAAAGTATTATAGAGTCAGTTATGACTCCGCTAGAAAAATATAAGCGTGACATGGAAGAAATAAGAGATTTTCTGGAAAGAGATTTAATCACACGGGAAATCTTTAGTAGAAAAAGCAAACAGCTCAAAGAGGATTTACTTGGACGAGCAACCGGTCGGCAAGCAGAAGAATTAAAACTTAGATATATTAACCCTGCCGGACTAACAAATATCAGCGCAGATCCGCAAACAGAAATATTAAAAGAGGCCAAAAAATCTAATATGCACTTAGGTAGGATTGCACAGTCTTTTAATTAGGGGGATAGATGTCATCCATACACATAGATTTGGTTGAAGGTAACTTGGCGAGGGAAACCGCAGAGTACGGCAAGGAGTTTGACCGAATAGCTATTATTGAAGGATTGACGGGCGATGCAGACGCAAAGATTTATAACGCCTTTTCTGATTTGGACTCTGGTGGTTATACAATGGGTGCGGCACACCCTGAACTTTCTTCTGCCAAAATCAGGGAAAGGATAGTCGAGTCTATTGATAAGGACAAAGTAAGGGTTCGTTTAGTTTACCGTCAATACGCCGGGGGTTATGGTCAAACCCAAACTGACACTGAAGAGGTCGGGGCTACAGTCCAGCAGCAGGAAACTAATTTAGACAAAAACGGCAATGTAATTCATATAGCACACAACGACACTGACTACGGCAAGACCACAACCAAGTATGTCCCAAAGGTAACTTTTCAGGTCACAAAAGAAGAAGGCACTAGCCCTATAGCAACGGCGGCATCTTATGTCGGCAAGATAAATTCTAATAACGGATGGCAGGTTTCAGGCGACCAGTATAAATGGTTGTGTACTGGTATTATAGGAAGGTCAAACGATGGCGGTTCTACTTATTTAGTAACTTATTCCTTTGAGTACGACCCGGACAACTGGCGACAAACATTATTTCATCCCGATGAGATAACGGGAGAAATAGACCCCGAATCCACAGACGGCGATGGTTTTGAAACTTGGGACGTTTACGATACCGCTAATTTTGGTGCTTTAGGTCTATGAGAAACTTAAATAATATTCGAGAAATATTTAACTGGAATCCCCGTAATGTAATCCAGAAGCTTAACGAGATTATCCGCGCTATAAATACTCTTATGAATTTTACCGGGGATGATTTAGTTAATGTCAAGGACGGTCCTATTGGTAGGACGGTAGGTTTGAATTGGCAGCTTTTGCTTGAAAAACTTCCCCGGACCCCCTTGCGTCTTTGCACTTTAACAACAGACGTTAGTTATGACGACCCTGATATTGAGGCGACGGGAACAATCCATCATCCAGGCGGTGACGAAACAGAAGTTACTATTTACTTTGGCTCTATCGGAACTGCATCATCTTCTATTACAGGGTACATCCAACCCAATATAGCAAACGGCACAACGATAGTGGTTGTAAAAGATAACAACGGCCTTTGGAACTGTGTCCAGGTCTTACAGAATTTATTGTCAGGTCGTGGCGTTGTTCATCGCATGAAGGTTCAAACGGGCGGTGTTGGTGCGGCTAGTATTTCTTGTAAATTAACAAGTACGTCTGGCACAGAATTAGGTTCTGCCGTAGATGTTTACCCGATTGAGCATTTAGGTACTAATAATTTAAGCGGTGATGTATGGCCTAAGTTTGCAGCGGGTGATTATTTATCTGCTTTCGTAGCCTTTGACGGTAAATACTATACGACCTTCCCATTTGATGATACGGATTCTTGTTAATGACTTTATATTTACACGCCAACGGCAAACTTTTAGTTAATTCAGATGGGCACTTAGCGAAAGATTGTCCCTTTGCTTTCGTGTTCTGCACCGAAGATGCTATAGTTGTGGCCTGTGACTCAGCGGGGAATG
>Ga0180438_10005509_pt1 | contig 17538 bp, 2 predicted proteins | sample SS_ome_12_FD_132455 | JGI IMG/M metagenome (GOLD analysis project Ga0180438, IMG submission 132455) | Hypersaline lake sediment archaeal communities from the Salton Sea, California, USA - SS_3_D_2 metaG | ecosystem: Environmental > Aquatic > Non-marine Saline and Alkaline > Hypersaline >...
AAGACAAATCCAAATCTTGGGAAGGATCTCGTCAATTCTATAGTAGTAAAACCAATTACATATTTCTTTTCATTAAATAGCGTAGGACCTAAATCGATAACAAGATTCGTTGAACCGTCCTCCTCATCAATCACAAAAGAAATAGGATTTACATCGGGATTTTTAAAAAGTTGCTCTGCCATATAATGAATTTGACTACTTGAAAAATGACCTATTGTAGGAACATTGTAAGTCTTATCATTTTCAAAAGTTATATAATCAAGCCAAGGAAAAGCTGTGTGCATAATCACTTCATCATGCGATAAAAATACCTCAAAAACAATACCGTCATTTGCTTTTTTTAAAAGTTTGTGAGAATTACTTCTTGCAAGGATATCGGCATTTAAAAGGTAAGTTAATTTATCGGCTTCTGTACTAGAAGCATGAGGCATAGGAAAAAACGTCTTGATAATTTCTTCTACAATTCTTCTATTATGTTTATGTTGGGTACCAAAAAGAACACCCGTAGAAGTAGTATGTAAAAACTGCCAACTACCCAGTAAATTGACATCTAGAAAATGCCCTCCGATAATTTTTCCCTTTTTTCCACTTTTAGCTTTTGTAACGTGTTCAAAATTTACAATTTTGCCAGGACTAGGTGTAAGTTTTCCACCTTCTTCTTCTTCAGGTGGATGTTCACATTCATCAAAAATAGCAGTCATTCTATATAGAGCTCTTGAAGAATCAGGTGACTGCGCTAATTTTCTAATAGCAGATTCATGGGCTTGATGATCAGCATATCTTTTGAGAGGTAAAACTTGTCCAAGAAGTCTATTATATCCGGCTCTAACAGCTCTCCCTCTAGCTCTTCTATTAGGAGTGTCTTGGTATCTTTGTACCTCTCTTTTAAAATCAGGTGTCAGTAGTTTTTCAGCTATATTCGCAACAACTCTGCCTGCTTCTGGCGAATGAAAGGCTTCAGGATCTGGTTGTGTAGGAGGAGGAGTGACACAACGACTCTCCGTTTGATCGAAAGAAACCTCTTCTGCAGGGCTCTTTTCTTTCTGTTGAGCCTCAGGGCTAAAACGCCTTTTCTTTAGCTGTCTTGCTGCTACTTCCTCTGTCTTTTGAGCTGTTTGCTCAGCCGGTGGGGATATCTCTCGATTTCTTTTTTTATCTGGTTGAGCTGTAGTTAGTTGCACAACTTCTGGGTCTAATTCTGTTTCTTGTGAATCTGTGGTTTTTTGAGACGCTTCAAGTTCTTCTCTTTTAGCTCTTAACAGCTCTAGCATCTCTGCCATCTGATCTGACGGAAAAGCAATTGTTCCTATTGAACTCATTATTTTAATCCTTTATTTCGTGTATGCTACGTTAATTATACATTAAATTGGTAATTAAAATAAAGTTAATTACATGAAAAGAAATTATTTGAATAAGTGATTTCTAAGGTAATAAATTATTTATCTTCATCTTCTTCTAAAACACGTATCCTTTCAGAAAGAGGATAATGCTCTAAGTCAAACCTGTCATTACCTATAGAAGAAAAGCGAACTTTAAAAAAGATTTTTGATATAGGAGGCAACATAGGATCACTTCTAATCTCTATATGTTCTTTCATGATTCCATTAAAATAATCTCTTCCACCTATCGCTCTCATATTTTCTTCACCTGCAGCTCTATCCGCTTCATCCTCTTGAAAACGATCTAAAAAGATACTTCCAACAAGAGTCACAATCTTTATTGATAAACCTTGCATTAGAAGAGGCGCAAAATCCTCGCTATTATTACCAAAATAAGTAAATAAAATTTTAGAAAATATCATCATTCCTAAAGAGGAAAGTTCCCTATAAATCAAATGATTTTTCTTAATATGAGTGATTTCATGGGCTACTATAAATTCTAGCATATTCGGATCCATTTCCCTACTTGACCTAGGAAGCCTTATCACTGCAGTTCCTGGTCCCCAACTACAACCAGATGAGTTAGGGCCTGATGTTTCATCTGTAAAATAACGCAGTTCAATAGATTTATTCACTCCCATATCCTTTGCCATGCGGTCAATAAGTTGTTGAGTAGCATCACGCTCTGGAGCTTTTTGCGAGTTAGTAATTAATAAACGTAAAATATCTCCTCCAATAAAATCTCCTCCCATAAAAAGAAGATTACAACTTTCTTCTATAAGATTAGCTTGAAGTATAAAGAAAAGAGGAACAAGGCCATACCAAAAGCCCACTTGATTCATATCCATATCTGCGACAACATAAGCGGAATACATAAAGTATGCTAATGAAGGAAGAGACTCTTTAGCAAAATTTATTGCTACTAGTTTATTTCTTGGATCTAAAACTTGAAGAATAAAATTTACAAGAGGCTCTTTAAGAAGATTTGTTCTCATTGTTGTAGTCAATTGCAACTCTTCCAAAGCCGGAGTTTCTATTTCTTGAAAAGCATCTTCATAGATTAATCGTAATGCAGAAATTCTATCCTGATAGGAAGGTAGATATGCTCTTTGCACACTTGAAAAAAGTCTTTCTACTTTTGATATTGCTTCGATTTGTTTTTCGAAAATTTGAAAAGCTTCCATCGCAGCTTGAGGATTTTCAGTAAGCTCTACAGCTTGTCTATCCGCCTCATACGTATTTCTACGCGAAATTAAGGCTTTTAGCATAAAAGGTAAAAGCTGTGACAAATAACCCGTTATTATAATAAAAGGCAAACTATTACTATCCATTTCATTTGCCTTAGCCACATATCCTATCAAAGCTTTTGAAAGATAAAAACTAATCACATCTGCAACAAAAAATAAGGTATTCGTATTCATTTTTATGTGAGAGGTCATTTGCGCTGCAAAAAAACTGACCATTTCAGAATACTGAGGACTTTGAATAAATATTTTCAAAGCTCTTTTAAAATTAGGATCTGGAATAGCCTCTACAATGCGTTCTAAAACTTCTTTTTCATATCCTAAAAAAGCATTACAATTCACACGAAAAGAGAAGGGTACAATTGCTGAATCTAAAGAACTGATAATAATTTCTGTCTCTTCTATTTTAAAAGCTAAATCCGATTGCAGTCCCAACTTTTTTGCATGTTTATTGAGCATTTGAGCAAACAATTCATTAAAACCTCCTCTTCCTGGTTTAATAGAGGTTCCTGTAAGAGTGTCTTCTCTTTGACCATACTCTCCATAACTTACGCCTAACTTTGATTTAATCCACTGAACAGCTGAAATACCCACTCGAGAAATGGTAGAGCTGAGCGCTGATCCTTGACCATAAATATATGCTTCTATACCACTTTTTACAGTTCCTGTTAGATAAGAATAGGCTGAACTGAGTTTTGTAGAAATACCATAAGCCTGAATGATTTGGGCATCTGAAACATTTGCAGTCATAATAATAAACTTTTTATTTTATATTAAATAATTAATAAATTGAGTTAATTTGAAAACAATAATTATAAACAATAATTGATTATTATGGCAATTTAAGACAAAACTTTAATTAAAATTAAAACGTTACTTCATCCAATAAAGGTTTTTATCCTTGGCAAGCACTGTTTTTTCAAATATTTTTTCTATATAAAAGAACGGATAGGTTGCTAAATTGTAGTACCTTGTTGAATAAAATCCAGGTACATAAATAGTGGGAATAATGGGTGTGATAACAGAAGGTTCCGGAGGCACAGGAGGAGAAGTGCAATCAAAGATTTTTACTCCATTGAAATATCCTATGCAAGGTGGATTAGAAGCTAGTTTATTGACTGTATTATCTACAGAAGAACCATTAAAAAAGACAGAAGCCATAGTAGGACCAGCTCCTGCTATGATTTGTCCAGATGCATTCACTAAGATAGCATTGGCAAGTGTACCTACATTGCCATTTAAAGCATTAAATAAAGCGTCAGCTGATGTAGCTATAGCAAATGGCGTAGTTGCATTCATAACAGATGTTAAAGACTCCATATCAACGTCTACAGCTGTCATTGGACCTGCAAGGTATATGTGACCTGCATTCACTAGAATATCACCTGCATTGCTCACTGCACCAATCGTAGAAGTAGCGCTTCCTGTATTGACAATCAAGTTTTCCTGAGAATTCGCCACTAAAGCTGGAAATGAGAATGCACCATTTGTCGTTTCAACATTGAAATTAGCATTACTTGCTAATTGAATCGTTCCAGTATTATATCTCACCGAACCTAAAGATTTTAAAGTTATAGGAAATTGCGCTTGTGGTGCTGAGTTATAATTAAAGTTATTAACGGCTGTATAATTATGCTGCCCGGCTTGATAAAAGCTTCCCGTAAAGTTAATGGAATCAGTGGCATTAATCGTAAGAATTTGTTGCACACCTTGTACAATACCTCCACCAATATTATTCACAGTCACTTGATTGGCACTATTCATAGTTAAATTATTCAGAGGCATTAAACTTCCAATTGCACCTGCAACAGATACATTGCCGCTTCCTGCATCTATTAGAAGGTCATTGCCACCTTGTATTGTTTTATTGAAAGTAACATCTCCTGCACCTGTACCTGTATTTAAAACAGAATCTCCCATTAACATCACATTACCATCTATAGAAATGTTATCATTTGTTGTTGTAATATCACTCATCAAGTAAACAAAAAAATCACCTATTTGAGTAAAAGGACCATCGAGGTTCATAATAGCAGCCGGAGAAATAGTTACATCACCTGAAGCGTTAATTGAAACAGGACCTGCGTTTGTTGTCGTAACAGGTGCATTGAAAAAGTAATCATGACCTATAAGATTTATGCCTCCTATTCCATTTGTATTTAATGCTCCATTGAATGTTGTAGAAATAATACCTGTCGCTTGTTCTATCGTATCTGCTGTAATGGCATTAGTCGTTACAGTTAAAGCTCCTGTTACTCTGACTTTGCCAAGTCTAGTTGTTTGACCTACATTTCCAATAATATTTACATTCCCTCCGCCCACAGATAAGATTAGATCTTCTAAACCACTTGTTGTACCGTTCACAGTAGAGGAAAAAGTAATATCTCCCACACCAAGTCCTGTAATCAGAGTTTTTGTGCCAGTGATTCTAACTGGACCAGTAAAAGAGATATGTTGATTCTGAGTCGTTATATCAGCTCCAGTAACAACATTACCTGAGCCTGTTTGATTAAAAGGTCCATCAAGTGTCATATCTGCTGCTGCTGCTAAAGTAAGAGTGCCCGTGTTATCAATAATCACAGGACCTGAATTCGTCGTCGTCGTAGTTTGATTAAACGTAAAATTATTCCCTGTAACATTCAAACCCAAAGCTTCATCGGTATTAATTGTTCCGTTAAATGTCGTTGTTCCAGTTCCAGCATTTTGAGATAAACTTCCAACATTAATAAGATTTGCATTTACATCATTTGCAGATACAATATGCAGCGTTCCAAGTCTCGCTATACCACCAACAGCACCCGTTAAAGTTATGTCTCCTGTTCCTGCTGTCAACGTAAGATCTTGAACTTGTGGATTCGTTGCATCAATGGTGCTAGCAAAAGAAAGATTGCCTGCTCCTGTCACTGAACTCATATTGACCGATTGCGTTAAAATAATAGGATTGGCAAAAGAAATATCATCATTTGTTGTTGCAATATTCGCTCCTAAAGTTATAGTTCCAGCTCCTGTTTCTGTAAAAGCTCCATCGAGATTTAGATTCGCTGCATTTGCAAAAGTTACATTTCCTGTATGATTTAATGTAAATACTCCATTGTTCGTTGTGGTAATAGGTCCATTAAATTGATATGTATTTCCATATAGTATGATATCCCCTGTCATATCAATAAGGCCTCCAAAAATAGTAGCACCAGGCGTTGGAAGGCTGGGGGGATTGGTTTGTTTTAAAGAAGTCGCTTTAATTGCATTATTTACAGTTAAGCTATTAGCGCTTGTAATTTGAAAATTACCAAGTCGTGTTGCATTTCCGGCGGCTCCAACTAGGGTTATATCACCTGTTCCTGCAGCTATTGTTAAATCTGATGGTCCATCAAGAGTATTGTCAAAAGTAACGTTTCCAGCTGCAGCTCCTGTGTCAAGCTGAGAATGATCTGTAACGTTGACACCGCCTGTAAAACTTATCGGATCATTGGTGGTTGTTATATTCGCTGATAGGTTAACTATACCACCTTCTGTTTGTGCAAAAGCTCCATCTAAGTTAAAGTCTGCTCCGAGATTTAAAGAGCCTGAATTATGTACGGTAAAAGGACCTGTATTTGTCGTTGTTACCAGGCCATTAAATGAAAAGTTTGTACCTTCTAAATTTATTCCACCCGCGCCTATTGTATTTATCGTATCATTAAATGCCGTTATTCCAGAACCTGCTATTTGTGTTATTGTGGCTGCATGGATAGGCTTTTGCGCTGTGACATTTCTAGCATCGGTAATACTTATTTTATTGAGCTCCGTTCCAGATGCTCCAACGGCTCCTGAAAATAATATATCACCCGTGCCTGCTTGAAGCGTTAAATCACACGCCGTTCCATCTCTTATTACTGGTGAGTTAAAGGTGATATTTCCTCCAATTCCACCTTGAGTTGAAAAACTCACGTTATCTTCTAGGGTTACTTGAGAGACAAAACTTATGTTTGCATTGGTTGTGTTAATATCAGCAGAAGTTTTAACGTTGCCAGCACCTGTTTGCTGAAATGGTCCTGTAAGGGTCATATCAGCGACGGCAGCAATAGTTAAAAGCCCAGAGTTATTTACCGTGACTGTATTACCATTAACCGTCGTCACAGCTCCATTTAAATTAACTACGTTGCCATTAATGGTAATGCCAGAAGGTCCAAAAGCATTTAAGGCCCCAAAATTTATTGTTCCAGAAATTGGCAGAAGAGCATTACCAATAACATGATTTGCTGCGGATATATAATTGGTAGTTATATTTCTTGCGGATGTTATTTCAAAGTTTCGAGGACAAGTACCAAGACAAGGTATACTTCCCACAGTTCCATTTATGATTACATCACCTGTCCCTGCAGTTAATATAAAATCATATGTTCCAGCTGGAAGAGCTGAGATGTTTTGAAAGGTTAAATCACTAGCACCTGAACTATTACTAATTGCTACATGATCTGTTGCTTCAATATCATTATTAAAGGTAACCGCTCCACCTGTTGTAATAATATCAGCATTTAAATGAACAATACCTGCTCCTGTTTCTGTAAATGATCCATCTATATTCATATTAGCAGTAGATGGGACTGTAACAGCACCTGAATGGTTCAAAGAAAAGTTGCCACCAGTTGTAGAAACAGCGCCTCCAAAATTATATGAACTACCATTTAAAGTAATACCTCCCGCTGTTGCAGATAAAGCACCGTTAAAAACAGTAGCGCTTCCGGGTGCTACTTGATTGATAGATTGTGCTATTAAACTGCTATTTGCAGTAAGTGTATTTGCACTGTTAATCGTTAAATTGCCTAAAGGAGTTATTGCACCAACAGCTGATGAAAATAATAGATCCCAGCTATTTGCTGTTATCGCAAGATCAGAAGGACCATTTAAAGTATTGGAAAAAGTAATATTTCCGCTGCCTGAATTATCCAAAGCAACAGGACCTGTTATATTGACAGCACTTGCAAAACTGATCGGTTGATTGTTTGTAGTGATATCACCAGCTGTATTCACCGAACCTGTTCCTGTTTGAGAAAACCCATTGTCAATTGTCATATCCGCTGCCGCTGCAATCGTCAAAACAGCTGAGTTATTTATACTTACAGGTCCATCGTTATTAGTAGTAACAGCTCCTCCAAAAGCAAAACCACTTCCTGTAAGATTAACGCCAGCAGCTCCATCTGTTGTAACAGTAGAATTGAAAGCAGTGGTTCCCGTTCCAGCTAATTGAGAAATAGTATTTGTATGAATACTTCCTGTTACAGTAGCATTTTGAGCGCTATTGATTGTAAAGTGGTTTAATTTAGCTCCAGCTCCCACTGTTTGTCCAAATAAAATATTACCCGTACCTGCATTTAAAGATAAACTCTGCACTCCTGCAGCCTGCGCATTAACAGTTCCACTGAAAGTGATATCTCCAGCTCCTGCAACTGTATCAACAGAGGTAGAATTTGTTAAAGTTACATTACCAGAAAAACTTACAGCATCATTTGTTGTAACGGTATTGGCTCCTAAAGAAACCGTTCCTGTTCCTGTTTGCGTTAATGGTCCATCTAAATTTAAAGAGATTCCGCTAGTAAAAATTAAAGAACCTGAATTTGTTACGCTTAAAGGACCTGAATTCGTGGTTGTAACAGAATTATTAAATGTAAAATCAGTTCCAGTTAAATTTATTCCACCAGCTGCGTTTGTATTTAAAATTGAATCAAAAGTTGTTATGCCTGTTCCATTTACTTGTGTTAATGTCCCAACATTTAAATTTTGTTGGACTGTTACATCATTCACATTTTGTATTGTAATAGAATCTAGCCTTGCAGCACCTCCAACCGTTCCTTGAAACGTTATATCTGAATAAGGAGAAGGTGTAGATGTTTGCAGAGTTAAATTTCTAAGATTTACCTCAGCATCAGCATCTATAGTACTTCCAAAAGTTAAATCTCCACCTGCAGTTATTGTCACATTATTGCCAGAAATGACTACAGGACCATTATAAGTATACGCTCCTACGTGAGTTTGATCCGTACTGATCAAAAGTGGTGAAATGTTGTTGTGAACTACAGAAGCAGCATTAATGGCATTGTAATTAATTGCATTATACGTGACGACAACATTATTTAAAGGTTGTCCAACAGTTCCAATATCCGTAAAAGTAAGGATAGCATTACCTACGTTAATGGTGACGTCTTGTGCCACTGGTGAGAATAAATTGGGAAAATTTAAATTTCCTCCATTCGTCGTAACAATGAAATCGGTAGCCCCATCTAGTTGAATATTTGCACCTGAAAATAAAACAGCTGTTCCATTAGTTAAAAAAGTACAACTACCACCACCTGTATTAATGTTAAAACTATTGCCTGCAGTAAAGGTTGGTGTTTCTGCTTTATATGTAGTCCCTGCAAAATTAATGTCATTCGTAGCTGTCAAAGATGTAACTCCAGATACCCCCGTTCCTCCATCGCCTATTGTACCATTTAAATTTATATCATTAGCAGTAATGGTTAGATTATTAAGCGGATTAGTTGTTCCTATATTCCCATTAATAGTTGCATCGCCTGTACCTGCAGTAAGAGTAAGGTTTCTTCCAGCTATATCTCCGTCGATATTTCCGGTAATGGCAATATCACCAATTCCGACTCCTGTATTGATAGTCACATTATTTGTATTATCTCTTATGCTTGTAGCATTAATCGTTACATTACTATTAGTAGTCGTAACATCGCCACCCAAGAAAAGAGTACTGCCGACGTAATTTACTGTCGTAGCTGTTACTAAAGAGCTATTTTGATCGATTTCATCGGCTGCAGTTACATTCATACAACCAAGGGGAGTGCCTGAGCCTATTGCACTATCAAATCTAACATCACCTGTTCCTGCATTAATATTTAAACAAAAGCCTCCATTTACCGTTCCAATGAGCCTTACATTACCATTTCCAGCGCTTGTATTAAGATTTACTATTCCAGTTAAAGTCACAGGATCTGTAAAGGTAATATCATGAGGTGTTATGTTACTAATAGTGATGTCACCTGCTGTAGAAACGCTACCTCCTCCCGATTGAGTAAAAGTACCATCTATTGTTAGATCACCTGCTGCTGCAAAACTAAGAGCTCCTATATTAACAACTGAAAAATGTCCCCCACCTGAAGTAGAAACAGCTTGATTAAAGGTAAACCCATTACCAGTAAGACTAATCCCGCTAGTTCCTGTAGTATTTAATGTTTGATTAAATGTAGTTAAAGATGTAGGTGATGATCCCGCAAGCTGTGTGACGCTGGATGCATTAATAGTTCCACTTACCGTAGCAACATTAGCATCATTGATTTGGAAATTTGCAAGAGCTGTTCCTGCTCCTAAATTTCCATTTAGATTAATATTTCCTGTCCCTGCATTCAAAATAAAATTAAAAGTTCCGTCAACGGTTGAAGAAAAAGTAATATTACCAGCGCCTGCTCCTGAATCAAAAAGAGAATTTGCTGTTAACGTAACGGGATTAGCGAAAGATATTAAGCTATTATTCGTAACAATATTATCACCAATAGATACTGTTCCCCCACCTGACTGAGTAAATGAACCATCTAAAGCAAAATTTGCACCTGTTGGAATAGATAAAGGTCCAGTATGAGAAATACTGCAAGGTCCAGCATTTGTTGTTGTAACTGTTTCTGTAAAAGTAAAATTCGCACCAGTTAGATTAATTCCTCCTGCACCATTAGTAGTTAGTTGATTATTAAAAGTACTCGTTCCTGTTCCTGCTACTTGGGTTAGTGATGCAGCTATGAAATTCTTAGCAGAAAAATTATTAACGCTATTGATTGTAACGTTACCAAGAGGCATTAAACTTCCCGCAGCACCTGTAACCGTTATATCTCCATCTGACGCTGTTAAAGCTAAATCATTCGTTCCATTAATGGTTTTTAAAAAGACAATATTACCAGCACCAGGCCCCGCTCCAGAATTCAAAGCAGAAGGTGCCATAAGCATTACATTGCCATTCGTTTGTATTAGATCATTTGTTGTTGTAATGCTGCTGTAAAGATATAAAAAATTTGCTCCTTGATGATCAAAAGGACCATCTAAAGCCATGGGATTGGCAACGGTTAGATTGCCGGTGTTATTTACTATAACACCTCCTCCTGCAGCAGTTGTGGTTGTTCCATTAAATATAAAGTTATTTCCCTGAAGATTAACGCCAGCTGCTACATTTGTATATAAAGATCCATTAAATGTTGTCTTGCCTGTACCTGCTGATTGTATGATATTGGAAGTATAAATCGCATTTGCGGTTACATCATTAGCATTTAAAATGGTAAGCGTTCCAAGTAGTATTCCTGGAAGTGGCTTGCCAACATTTCCAGTAAATACAATATTGCCTCCACCTGCAGCCAAAGTAAGTGTATCCGCTCCTGTATTTGTTGCATCAAGAGTCGATGTAAAAGAAATATCTCCAACACCTGCACCAGTTGTTAAAATGACATTGCCAGTTAAAGTCGTAACGCTATCAAAGGAAATATTATGATTAGCAGTTGTTATATCAGCTCCCGTTGAAACAATTCCTGCTCCTAGTGGAATACCTGTCTGAGAAAAAGCTCCATCTAAGTTCATGTCAGCTGCAGCTGCTAGCGTAAGAGTGTTGCTATTATTTATCGTAAGAGCGCCTGAATTTCCAGTAGTTACAGGAGAAGTAAAACTAAAGTTACTGCCAGTAAGACTTATGCCTGCTGCTTGTGTTGTTGTAACATTGCTATTAAAAGTGGTAGTTCCTGTACCTGCAGTTTGGGTAAGACTACTGGCAGTAATAGCTTGCGCTCCGACATTATTAGCTGAAACTATTTGAAAGTCTCCCAAACGTATGGTGGCTCCAACATCTGCACCAGGCGCAAAAGTAATATTGCCGCCTCCTGCTGTAAGAGTAAGGTTTTCAGCTTCTGCTGTTGTTCCATCAATAGTATTATTAAATACTAGATGTCCAACGCCACCACTATTGCTAATACTGACATCATCAAGAAGTGTAATAGGATTATTGAAAGTCACTAGATTAATTGCTGATACAAGATCTGTTGTAGTAATATCAGCTCCTAAATTAATACCACCAGCGCCTGCTTCCACAAAAGGTGCATTCAATGTCATATTAGCTGGAATATTAAAGGTAACTGGCAGTGTATGATTAATGCTCAAGCTAGTAGGATTTGCATTTGTAGTTGTAATAGGACCACTAAACGTATAACCAAATCCATTAAGAGAAATACCTCCCACTCCATCCGTATCTAAAGCACCTGAAAATACAGTGGCACCATTAGTAGCCACTTGATTAATGGTTTTAGCCGTTATTGAACTATTTGCAGATAATGAATTAGCGCTATTAATCACTAAATTACCCAGTCGATTATTACTTCCAACTGTATTGATAAATAAAATATTTCCAGTACCAGCTGTTATAGTAAGATCGTTAGAGCCATCTAATGTATTTGAAAATGTAACATCGCCAGAACCGCCATTGTTAAATATAACAGGACCGGTAAGATTTACCGCACCTGTAAATTGAATAGAATCATTCGTAGTTGTGATATTAGCTGCTAAAGTTACAGATCCCGCTCCTAATTGAGAAAAAGCACTATCTGAAGAAACATTCGCACCTCCTAAAATAGCTAAACTTCCTGCATTATCTATCGTAACAGGCCCAGTACCTGCTGTAATAACAGTATTATTGAATGCAAAATTATTACCTTCTACATTCACTCCACCTGCTAAAGTAGTATTCACAGTCCCACTAAATGTTGTAGTACCTGTTCCAGCAAGTTGCGTAATCGTATCTGCAAAAATATTACTACTTACACTTACGACATTTGCATTATCAATTTGAAAGGCTCCAATTGGGACTGTAGCACCTACAGCTCCAGTAAAAGTCATATTGCCTGTCCCAGAAAGAAGTGTAAGATTTCTATGTAATGGGGAAGGTCCGTCACTATCTAACGTTGAACTAAAGGTGATATTTCCTGCTCCATTTTCTGTGCTTAAAGAAATCGTATCCGTCAAAGTTACAGCTGATGCAAAACTAATATCGGCATTTGTAGCTACAATACTTGCACCTAAAGAAACTGCTCCCGCTCCTGTTTGTTGAAATGGACCTGAAAGCGTCATAGAAGTGCCTGGAGCAACAGTAAGAAGACCAGAGTTATTAAGCGTAACTGTATTGCCGTTAGAAGTAGTAACATCTCCACCTATAGAAACAGTGCCACTGTTAATAGTTATTCCGGTAGGGCCAAAAGCATTTAATGCTTGAAAGGAAGCTGATGTAACCGCATTAATAGTATGATTCGCTGCCGATACATATCCTGTAACGGTTACAGTATCTGCAGTTATATTTAAATTCCTCGGACAAGTTCCCACACAAGGAATGCTACCAACTGTTCCGTTGATATTCACCGGTCCTGTTCCTGCATTAATCTCAAAATCATATACTCCAGCTGGAACTGCACTAATATTATTATTAAATGTAATCGCTGCAGCTCCTCCTCCATTACTAATTATTACATGATCCGTTGTAGTAATAGGACCATTGAATGTTATCGTATCATTTGATGTCGTTATATTTGCATTGAGATTCACCGTTCCAGTGCCACCGTCATTCTCTACAAAAAGCCCGTGTAACGTCATGTCAGCCGCTGAATTAATCGTTAAAGATCCAGTATGTGTAACGTTGAATGGCCCGCCAGCCGTTGTGTTAACAGGACCATTCAGAACAAAATTAAGACCATGCAGAGTTATTCCACCTACTTGATTGGTATCTAAAGCTCCATTAAAAGTTCCTGTATTAGCAATATTCGGAAGATTAATGAAGCCTGCGCTAATTGCAGCGACTCCAACATCATGAGCAGAAGGGATAGTAAAACTATTAAGTCTAGTACCACCTCCAACAGCGCCAGTTATAGAAACATCACCCGCTATAAGGGTAAGATCAACTGCAACAGGATTTTGAACAGTACCATTAATTATAATATTTCCAGTTCCTGCACCAGTATCTAATTGATAAGGATTAGTAAGTAAATTTATAGAACCTGTGAGAGAAATATTCCCATTTGCTGTTGTGATATCGCCAGTTAAATTTATTGTACTCCCAGTAACATTTAAAGTAGCTAGTGGTTGCACTCCTCCTACAACTCCTACAAGTGCAACTTGCCCTGCTCCTGCATCGATAGTGAGATTTCTTCCAGCCACGTCTCCATCTAAAACATCTGAAAAGCTAATATTGCTACCTGCTGAGGATAGAGTAGCGTTATTTGTATTATTGCGAATAACAGGTCTTGTAAAGGCAATCGGTGTATTATTTGTATAGATACCACCACCAAGATAAATAGTTGAAGCGCCGCCAGGAGTTAGAGTTAGTGTATTTGTATATATTGTTCCTGTAGTTGTTAGAGTATTACCTGTTAAAGCAACTGTTCCAAACTCACCTAAAGCTGCTCCCATTGCTCCCACGCTTACATTTCCTGCACCAGCGTTAAGAGTAACATTTTCAACAGATGTTCCTCTTATCGTTGCTGTTTGGATATTTCCACCAGCTGTGGTAATAGATAAATCACTATTATTGGCTAAACGAATCGTTCCATTTAAAAAACTTAAAGGTACAGCTGCTGTTACAAAAGAAGTAGCAGCACCCCCGTTCATATAAAAGTTATTAGCAGCAGTATAAGTAGGTGTTCCAGCTCTGTAATCTGTTCCTGTAAAAGTAATGTCCGTAGTAGCTGTTAATTGTGTATTGCCAGTCACTCCATTTGCAGCTCCTGTTCCAATATCATTTACAGAAATAGTAGAACCAGAAACCGTTAAATTTGTTAAGGCTGTAGCGTCTCCAATGGGATCAGAAACTGTCACTGTGCCCGCACCGGCTGTTATATTTAAATCAAATGCTCCATTAGCATTAGACAACGTTACATTGCCACCATTAGAAGTGATTGTAGTGTTTTGCTGAAGAATAATATCCGTTGGAGCATCCAAAATAATCGTTCCACCAGCCGTTGTAATCGTAGAACCATTTAAGAAAATATCACTACCATTGCTATTGTCATTTGCAAAAGTTGCACCACCTGCTGCTCGACTTGGAGGAATAGCTAGTCCATAACCATCTAAAGGATTGTTTCCTGCTCGTAAAATAAAAGCTGCTTCCAAAATCAAAAAGCCACTATCTGGATCAAGAGGATTAACTGTTGCGTCAGGACCTGTAATATTAACCGCTCCATTTACATAGATATTTCTTTTGGCTTCTACCTTTAAAGCTACACCTGTATAAGCTCCAAAAGTAACGCTTTTGTTAGCACTAAAAATTGGATCGTAAAGACTAATAAAATCAGCAGCAGATCCATCTGGTTTTATCATTAATAGATCGCCATCGCTATGTAGTATTGCATCTGCAGAGATCGCATTTGGACTGATTAGTAAAAGATCATCGCCGCTTTCAATCAATGTCTCGGGATTTGAAAGAGCTAAAATATCAATCTTATCCGCTTCTAGACCTAGATCTTTTGCAGAATGTAAAACTAATGAAGCTTCTTGAGAATCTCTTACTTTTAAAGTATCGCTAGCTTCTATAGCTAGATGATCTTTGGATGTAATCTTTCCGCCTAAAAGATCTATATTTTCAGCTTGTATGTCTACTTTTTCAGCTGCTATTTCGCTGTCAGCTGCTATACGAACAACTCCATTTTTCTTAACTATCGTTGTTCCTTCAACAAGGCCTTCAGTATTTAGAAGATTTTCAATAACTTTATTAGCGAGGTTTAATCTAACAAGTACATCACCTTGAAGTGCTTTTAAAGAGCCATATTGTTCAATAAGAGCATCTTCCACTTCCCCTTCCACTAAGAATTTAATCAGACCATCACCTGAAAAATCTAAATAAGCTTTTTCACCTGACCCTAAGCAAATCTTTCCAACCTTAGTAGAAATAATGCCTTCATTTCTAATCTGTGGAGATAAAAGGACTATGTCCCCTTCAATAGAGGATGTTATTTTGCCAAAGTTTTGAATAGAGGACTTTCTTGCTTTATCCGAAAGAGTAAACTCATACTTATCATTTAAAAAATCTTGGTCTTTGATATCTAATGTCGAAACAACCAACGACCCAATATTGACAGTAGCTTTAGGACCAAAGTAAATTCCATTTTGATTCACTAGAAAAACTTTTCCATTTGATGAGAGCTGTCCAAGTATTTCTGATCCTTTATCTCCAATCACACGATTCAAAACAGTAGCTTTTGTAGATGGCTGAATGAAATTAACTTTTTCACTTTCAGCAATATCAAAAGCTCCATAGTTAATAATCGTTTTATCTGAAGCTTCAATATGTAGCTCTTTTGGACTCACCTCATTAAAAGAAGCTTTTCCAGAAACAGTTTTTGGAGATTGAGGCAGAGAAAATAGTGATGTCACTGCCCCTAAAGAGAAAATTAATAAACTACGATTTATTTTTTTCATATTTGCCAAAATATTTTAAAGTAAGTTTGTGTTCCTTCACCTCTATCAATAAGTGGAAAACCCACATCTAGGGTGACATTAAAATTATAAGGACCATATAGTCTAAATCCAAAGCCCACGCTTTTTAACCTCATAGAACTACGTTGGTTATATGTTTGACCACCTGTTAAATAAACATGGCCATGATCATAAAAGCCCAAAATCTGAAAAAACTCCTTCCACTTTTTGTTTACCCAAGGAATGGTTTTTTCTGCAATAAAAGGAAGAGCCATACGATATTCAATATTCAAATAGTAGCCTTTATCACCTAAAGCATTTGCTAAACGATATCCTCTAACCGTTGGCATACCACCTATATAAATCTGTTCTGCTAAAGGAAGCTTATAACCGGTGACTTGACCATATAAGTGACAGTAAATAAAGTGATTAGATATTACTTGCTGAAGGCGTACTCCATCAAAATGCCATATGACATATTCTCCTCCTGCACCAAGGCGAGAACAACGTGTATCTTTGCCATGAAGCCCGCCTAAAAATCCCGGAATACCAACAGCCATATCTGCATCTATATAGGTCCTACCTTTTGTAAGATCAATATAGTCAAAGTAAAAACCGAGCGTCCAAACACGAAGTTTGTCAAAAGAGGTCATATCACCAAGCGAAAAGTTTTTGATTTGCTTGTAATCAAAAGAAGTAAAGGCATCCATGTCTAAAGTCTTAGTACGGTAAATTGCCTGCGTTACCCCCAAAGAAAAAATATCCGATCTACCTTTCAGTCTTAATTCTTTTACCCTTCGAACTTTAAATCTTGAATATAGATAGGAAAGATCAACGATAGTTCCATTTTTGGTTACAGGTATTTTGTATTCATACAAAGAAAAGTAAAGGCCATGTGGCGGATTACCCATGACCTGCGTAGTTGTAAGTGTAGCTCCATTAGTGAAACAGTTACCTATTTCAAGTTTAGCTCCTGTTCTCCATTTCGTTGTAAAAAGAGAGCCATAATTATTCTCATCTAAGTAAAGAGTAATGGGACGCTTATCTTTAACCTGCAAAATAAGATCTACCGTTCCAAACTTTTTTCCTTTTTTCAGGACTGAACCTACTTCTAGCTTTAAATTTTCGTTCACAAGAAAAAGAGCTCTCATAAGGCTTGTGTAATTTAGCGGCTTGCCAATAAATTTTTCAAAGTAGCCTTTGATGAAAGATGTTTTATAATACTCATTCTCGGTTACACAAATATCACCTAATTTACCTTCTAAAATACATATCTTTAAAACTCCTGCATGAATCTCTTGAGGAGGACAGTATGTACGAGCTAAAAAATATCCTTCTTTGACATAGAAACAACGAACGCAGTCTTTAATTTCATTTATCTCTTTCATTGAAAGATTTTTATCTAAATGAGAACGAATACATTTATTTAATGTCTTACTTGAAATCTCACA
>Ga0180438_10005511_pt1 | contig 17524 bp, 23 predicted proteins | sample SS_ome_12_FD_132455 | JGI IMG/M metagenome (GOLD analysis project Ga0180438, IMG submission 132455) | Hypersaline lake sediment archaeal communities from the Salton Sea, California, USA - SS_3_D_2 metaG | ecosystem: Environmental > Aquatic > Non-marine Saline and Alkaline > Hypersaline >...
ATCATGCTCTGGCGATTTATGCCGCCCGCTTCGACAATTTCGGTCTGTTTGGCGAAGACGGGATCTTCCTCAACAAAAGCAGGCGCCATCTTCTTAGCTTCTTTCCAAATTTTAACTTCCTCTGCCTTATAATGCTTCTCTATATTTTCAAAAGCGCGTCTTGCGGCCTCGCCTGCTAACTGCTCGTATTCTGTTATAGCTTCGGGTTTAATGGGTTCTTTCGGTATCGGTATTCTTATATCTGCTTCGGTTAATCCCACTCTCTCCGGCTGATCTTTTCTAATCGACTCTAAAACCTCGTCGAAAACTTTAGCCGGTGTCGGTGTTTCTTTGGCCCCCTCTTTAGGTGCTTCTTTAGCAGGCCTTTCGGCTTCTTGCATGGCACGTAAGCGTTCGGCGGCCTCCGCGTCGCGCTTAATGGCTTCTTTGAAATATTGCTTAGAATTTCTTAATAGCTCCGCTTCAGACAGGCGCGGATTTTTCCGGGCGGTTTCCTCAAGACTCTGGACAACAAGGCCGCGCTCCTTAATTGTCATTCTGCGCCATGTGGTGCTGTTTTGCAGACCCCTAATAATGCCGGGCTTTAGGACTTTCAACATAGCCAGGGCGGGAGCGGCCTCGATGATAGTTTTTGTCGCCGTCGCCCACCCCGGAGATCCGGTAATATCTAAAACCTTGTCACCGGCTTTACCCCCAATTTTTTCAAGGAGTTCGAAGGGATAAAAACCACGTTCTGTAAGCCTTCGGCCCGCCTCTGTTTGGGGTTGATATATGAGCATATCTTGAGCAAATTTCATGGCGGGAGTCATTAGGTCCTTGTCCATAATCAAGGATGGAACCATTCCACCAATACCAACAAGCCCGCTGATCGGTAGACCGTAAAGGTTTGTAATGATGCTTGCCGCCATTTCCGCCACCGGATATAGATTGCCGACATCTTTAGCGTTTTGCCACTCGTCTTTCATCAGCTTCTTGGCGAAGCTATCCCGTTCCGCGTTTTCCCGTAAATCCCATAGACCCTCAAGTCCTTTAGGCGGAGTCCAATCAATTTGCTCTCGGTCGGGTAAACCGGAAAGATCAACCTCCGGGCCTTCTTTGTCCGGCAATTTGTTTAAATCAATAGGCATTATTCATACATTCGATCTATGAGGTAATCTATATTTGCTTGTGTTACGGGTTTATTATTGTCCTCCAGTATCTTCACGGCCTTTTTGATTTTTTTCTGCATCTCCGGAGTTGCACCCCTGATTAATTCCCGCATTTCCGGGGCCTTCGGCGGCATAGGCGAAATACTGGATTTTGGTTTTGGCGGCTTGCCGTGTCTTGTCTCCCTTATTGTTTTTTCTAAAAGTTTAATCCGTTCCTTCTCACTTAATGGACCCTCCACAAAGGGCAGTAATCCCATAAAAATATCAAACAAACTTGCGGCGATTGTAGGCCCGACTAGCTCCCCAAACTTTTCGGAGTATTTTTCAATAGGTATATCGTCCTTGTTATCAACAAAGAACTTCTGCCATGCTGTTATTGTGTCAAACCTGTTCCTAAATTTTTCTTCGTCGTTTTCGCCGGGATAAATTATATCCTTACTGGCAAGTATTTTCATGCCGGTCTGAAAAAATAATTTGGCTGAAGGTGCTTCCTCGCCCGCCTTCCATAATTGCCTTAATTGGTCGTGAGCGTGTTCCTTTGTTTTGGGTGAAAGGCTTTTATATTTTCCGGTCCATATCCGCGAAGCCTTATCATCAAATAGTTTCGGGTCGTCGAACAGGGTATTTACCTCCGTGTAGAGTTCATTAAATAATACCGGGTCGTCTTTTGGCTCGGTTGTCAGGTCGTTGTAAAGGGCCTGCCACTTTGTGGGATCGTGGTTTTTGAGCCAGTAGGATTTTTTAAGTAGTTCAAGACCACCGGCATAATCGTTTTCGATAATTCTCTGGACTATTTGCTTATGCTCCGTTTTGGTGCCATCGTCGATCTGCTCCTTCTCGACTCCCTCGCGGGTGTTGATAAGGTTCTGTAATTCGCTGCGGACCTTCTGCGACTCACTTAAATTGATACCGTATTTTGAGCGATACACCCGGACCCTGCCTAAGTCGGTTTTGGCTTTTCTTAACTCGTCTATGGTTAGGCGACCATCTTTGTCCTTGTCGTAATCGCTTTCGATTCGAACCATTGCGGTTTGAACATTCTGATTTGATACACCCTCCTTTAGCTTGGCGCTCAACCTTGAATATTCTTCCGGCCCGATTATATCCCGCCATTGCTTGAGATAAATTCTCGCTGTCTTGGGATCTATATTGGCCTGGGCTTCAAGAATATCGATGTAAAGCGTCGCCTTTGCCGCTTTTTTTGCGGCCGTGTTATCGTGTCCTTGATTTAAGTTGTCAATATCTTCAAGGTGAACGGAAACCTTTCTTTCATTATTTTCTATGGCGAAGGGGTCTTTAGTGATTTCTTCCCTTGTGGTCGCGTAGCTTTTAAATTGGGATTCTTTTCTGTATATCTTATGCTGTGCCGCCTCATGCCTTGCCAGAATATCTAAATCCTCCTCTCTGGCCGCTGTCGCCCTTGCGTGGAAGGCAGTTTGTTGATTGCCGCTGGAAAGCCTTTTATTTAAAAAATCCGCTGAAGCCTCATTAAACCACTCGTCGTATTTTTTGCCCAAACCCACGGCGGCGCCGGATTCATAGTTTAGGAGTTCACTTAGTTTTGCTCTCGCCAAATCACTAAACACGCTAAATTCCTCTATGGCCCTGGCGCTGTCATGTTCCGCCTTTAACTGAAAGCCCCTATACTCAAGAACTTGTCCAACATCACCCAACGCCCTTTCGGTTATGGTAAAGGCTTGAGGGGAAGCGTAACCCGCCCCAAGTTTGCCGGGCAATCTTGCTTGCCTTTGATATTTTGGTGTTTTTATTGGCATAATTTATCGTCCCGCGCCGTATCTGCCACCACCCAACAGCGGCGCCCTTGAATACTCTTTCGGCTTTTGCCTTGAGGGAAATTTCTTTTTCCAATCATACTTGCCGACCGTGTTTATAAGCGTGGACCCGGCCCCCAACCATCCTGCGGTTCTGTATTCACCGGCCTGCCACCCATAAAGCTTGGCTGCTTGCTCGGCCTGCCAGGAACCAACTTCGCCACCGTATCGAATCAGAGCGGCGTCAAGCTCACCCGCTTTTGCTATTTCAAGCAAAGGCGTGATATCCGAACCCGTAGATCCCGCACCGGCGGCCGCCCCTGATACTGCTTGCTCTCCAATCAATCTTGCAACAGCCTTGCGGTGTTGTTTTTCCTCAAACTTCGCGCTTTCTTTCTGATATTTACTCTCATAGCGGGCCATTGCCGCGTTGTAATCTGCGGCTTCCCCGGCCGCATAGCCGCCCCTGATACTCGAAACGGCTTTTATTGCCGTACCCGCTATTATTGCCGCACTTGCTACCCAGCCCATAAAAACCTCCTATTCGATATCTGCCACAATCGCTGTAACAGTCATCGGAAGCGGTTCGTTTTGCCTTATAAAAACCGTGGGATAGCAATCGTATCCCGGCCCGAAAGACATATCCTCTGTTAATCCGGTGTAAAACTCGGCCCCAACGGGTACACCTCTCACCACTCGCCTGTCACCGCCTCTTGCTATCCGCCTGTCTCCGCTGCGCGTAACTCTTTGAGCGGCCCCAATCCCCACCCCTTCGGGATAAACGATATCATCTAGCTCAAGATTATTGGGGCCAAACAAACCGCCCGAACTTTTGTAAACCATTAAAATGAGGTTCGTTATTTTTTGAGGATAGCCCAACATCAAGCCCTCGCTGTCTCTATATACGGGCCATAGGCTTTCTAGGTCCGAAATGTAATTCAGCCCCACATGAACCACGCTTGCCGGTCTGTTAAGCGTCACGACGCCCCCGGCGCTAACTGTCAATCCTGTTTCGACAACCCCGTCGGCAAGCGCGACAACGGTTTCTCCCGCTAGGTGGTCAAGGCCAGAGATGGTGTCTGTTGAAGCCCCGCGATAGGTAAGCCCCGAATCTACAAAAAAGGCGTCTTCAAGAGTCCATTCGTTTAAGCCGCCCGTACCCGTATCAACAACGACAAGCGGGCTTAGCCTTTCAACATACCTTTCAACAGAACCGTCGATTGTTCTTTTGGCAACGATCCATAATTCATCTTCATACTGCCCTTCAATGGTGGCTATTGACTCGACCTCCGCAGACGTTCCCCCAATGTTGTGCTTCGCCCATCCAATCACTTCATGCTCCCGCATATAAGTCATACTCAACAAGGCGCCGTCGGATCTCAAGGCCCACAAAATTTGGTGCGGAAATTGCTGCCATGCCAGTTGCGTTATATTCGATCTATTCGTTAGGTGCTCTGCAAGAATTGAAACATCATTCGCCTTGTATTGATCGACTTGCCAATCGTAATAAAATTCCCTCATGGTTCTTGAAAGGCGCTGTAAAAACATGACCGTGTTGCCAATTAATACCGGCGCAACACCGGAGCTTCCATGCTCTGAATCCAGATGTCTTCTTATCGTTTCGGTTGCATCCAAAGCCTCGTCCGCACCTCCGCCGTCAATCCACCATTCACCACCGCTCGTACCAGCCAATAATTTTCTTGTTCCCGCCAACCACCTAACAGCGTTGACCTGTCTCGAACTTAGATATATTGCTATGGCATCGTCAGCGGCCGCTGTGCCTCCGTCGAGTTCGGCCCGGTAAAAATTTTCGTACCCTGCTGTCGTGGAAAGATCTATCCTGTCCGGATTGCCCGCAGTACCCGAAAAGCAAAGGCGGTCCTCGTAGAAGGTTAGGCAAGTCGGCCACCCCCGGTAGTCACTCCATGCGCTTTCAAACCAATCGGTTGTCGGATCTGTGTTTGCGAGTGTCACAATAACTGAAGCATCGACGACTGTTTCGCTTGTAAATCCGGTTACTTTACAATACCCGTTTTTCAGGGCAAACCACCCCCCTACCATATCGGCATTAAAAAGGGAGTCGGAGGCTGTCAATGTTATGCTCCCGGTCGTTCCGGAGGGAGTTAGCGTTATCGCTGTCGTGTTTTTGTCGAGAAAGGGGGGCCAATGACTAGCGTCAAAGCCGGACCCTGTAAAACCCAACCCACCAATATCGGCTATATCCCAATCGTCGTGATCTGTCCGGGTCAATTTTCGCGGACATCTGTCCGGGCTTACAATAAAAAGCACGTCGGCAGATTGAACCCATTTAAGCTGTTGGACTTCGCTCTCGGTATAGGTGGTAGCAAGTTCGTAGATTCCCGATCCGCCCCCGGCACCAGCGTAGGGATATTCTTGCGTTGGCGGGATTATTGTGTCTGAAAGGCCCACATTCGGGGAGGCACCATGCGGGTTGCCGTGATAAATTCTGACCTCATCTATTCGGCCGCTAAACATTCCCGACGTGCTGCTCAAGCTGCCAATGTTTAAGCCCCCCGAATATGTATCGCTATCCGAATCACTCGAATAGGCAACTTGCTGCCCGTTGATATAAATTCCATATTCATTGCCGACTTTGATAGCTGCGATATGATACCAGGTGCCAATTTGGGGCGACCATGAATTATAAAGTACGCTGATAATGGGCGATCCACCCGTTAATGCCCTGAACCAAATTGAATTGCCGGACGAAAGATGTAAGCCCCAAAAATTATCGCCGTCCTCATACTGTGCTATCAAATATTGTGTCCCGGCAGTATCATCTAATCTTATCCAGCACTCGGCTGTGAAATTAGTTTCGCTTAAAATGTCCCAATTTGCGTGGTTGGGGAATGAAACGTAGTCGCCCGCCGCACCTGGAAAATAACCCGATGCGCCACCAAACTTGCTGTTTGAGGTGTCAATTTTTGCGTTGCCATGCGCCGTCACGACATGGCCGGTGTAACCGTCGTCAATAAAAGCTGTCGAAAGATCTTCACCATTACAATGAAGCAGGGCCTTGGTGTTTGAATCAACAGATTGTATCTGCCCGCCATTCATGTAAAAGCGCATATACAGATCACTCGCTTCAATTATATAAGCCTGGATGGTTGAAAACTGGAAGGGTATTAACCTTGATCTGTCTATGGAGTTTTTCGTTCCAGCAATATACTCAAATCCCGTCCGCCGCGTGGCACCACCATGTGGCATAGGAAGGAAGTCTTGCATTGTCTTGCAGCCGTTGGCATATTTTTCAAGCTCTACGCGGCCGTAAAGTCTTTCGCTAAATTCGCCTGCATTAAATGAGGTTTTTACGTTTCTTGGCATTATTCGTATCCACCGGCTTCCAACCAAGGATCTTTGTAATTTCCCTCTTTTTCCTTACTCTCTCCCGCGTCTGTGATTTTTGCTTTTGCTACAATGGTGCTGTACTCACTCCATATTTCGTTAAAACTCTTGCCGCCCTTTTTGGTCAGGGGCCTGTGTAGCATACGGGCCAGGATTGCCGCCAAAACCCTAATAAAATGATTCGGAAATTTTGCGGTGTCGCCAGTACCCATCGACGCCGTATAGATCAAAACGGCGTCTTCCACCGTTGTTAAAAGTCGCCGGGTACTGTTCGAACCGTCTTCCCATCCTATGATTTCAAACTCGCTTTCAGGATGCTTGTCTAGTTCGGGATCACACAAGTAATCATTCGGCAGATCATAGGTGAACCCCTCGGCGTAATCCGGATCGGCCTCACACCGAATAGCCTTACCCCCGGAAACATAGGCCGTGTAAACGCTTGAATCTATATCGGGAAGGGTGAAGGTGTGGGTGCTTTGTAACGCAATTTTAAAAACCCTTTCGTTTAACTCGGTCATTCCGACGACATCGTCTATTTTGACCAGGTAGTCATTTTGCCAGCCGTGAGAATTGACAGTAACCACGGCAGGGTTTGCTTGGGTAATGGCAGTTATATCTTTTTCGTCGGTTGTGACATAGATGCCATATCCGGCTGTGTACTCAAGCGCGGTGTGCTTCCTGGTAAAGTTCCACGGAAATTCCCGCAAGGCTTCGTCGAGTGCATAATCCCAAACACGATTTAAAATGGTCGCTTCCTTCGAAGCCTCTGCTAGCGAAGCTATGGCCTTTGCGCCCAACATATCCAGCGCAAGGTTGCAGATATCAAGCTGAGTCGCCATTTTTATTCCTTATTTTTTGGCTTTTATTCCCCCTCCGCCCATTGCCGTTTGTTCGTGTGATCTAAGCAACTCAAATATAACTTGGCGCTTTTCTACTTGGCCGTTTTCGTCTAACGGCGGATCGACGCCGAATTTCCTTTTAAGGACCGTCAACATATCTGAAGTCGAACGCGGATCGTCGGCAGCCGCCCTTATCTTCGGGTCCTCGTCGGGCGCCGTACCGTCTTTGCTAAAATGCTTGCAGGGTTTGACGGTTCCCTCGTAAGCGTCGCCTTCTTCCCAAAGCGTATCCATCCAATAACATTTTGTGTGGCATATCGCCCGGTAAATGGGAGTTTCTTTATCCTGTTTTGTCTTTGGCACTATCTTTCTCGGTTCCTTTGTTGCTTCTGCTTTTGCCATTTGATACCTCCTTCTCGAACTCCCCCTCGTATCTATGAACGGGAGTATAAAGTGGTTTGTTATTGTTGTAAAATATTGCTGTCGGATCACCAATGCTGTAGGCATTTAAAATCCATTCCGACATGATATGATCTTTAAGTGACTCAGGCTGCGGATTCGCAAGCCTCTCAATATAGGAACCCTCAAAAATAGAGGTTTCCATAATATCGGCTTCTTTGGGCCGTTGATACTTTGCCGAATCTCCGCTCCTGACTTCAAACTCGGTGCAAAATCTTTTAAGCAAGACGTCAACATGCTTGCCAATGTATTCGTCAACGCCCTTTCTCACCGTCTGATACCGCTGCCATCCAACAGCTTTACTACTACAGTAAAAATAACCGCCGTAATTGCCACTAACCCAGGGCCTATCTTCCCAACCGCATTTAGACCAGCATTTCGGGTTTTCCTCCGCCAGCCTCTCTTGCAGTTCATACAGCTTTAAAAGCTGTAAAAGTGATTTGGGCCGCACCACCACTTTCCAGCAATTCATACATTTTAGGGGTACGAAATCACAATGTTCAAAAATTAGCTGGTAGAAACGGCAGCGCCTTTCCGGGTCCGGATTCGTGTGAATCCAATTTGTGCCGTGGTCAATTCCGTGGTGTCCGGGTATCAAGGCCAATTTGCCGTCTTCCGGCCTAAGATGCCAGCCCATCCTAAACAAGGGTTCAAGTTTTCTGATGTAGTCCTTCAATAACAACTCGTTTAAAAGATTCGGATTGTTGTGATAAATTTTTCCCATGCTTACCCCCTGTTTGTTTGGTTAGCCCGCTTTCACGGTAAGGGTAAAGGTGTCTTCTGCGGCAATGCTTTGACTTGCGAGAACGAAAACCTCCCCGCCCTTAATAATGGTGCTTGAAACAATTTCATAGCGCCGCAATTCCTGGCCCTTGTTGGGACCGTCGTTCGGATAAGCGTTTTTTCTCGCCCTCCGTGAGCGCCCAATGCCTTTAGCGTCAGCCGTAAAGTCTGCCATTTTAAAACCTCCTGATATTATTGGAGGGGCCGAAAGGCCCCTCCTGGTTAGTTGTTAATCGACCCTTTCGTGGTCGAGGTTCATCCATGCGTCCATGGCACCTCCGGTGATCGTGCCACCCGAAGCCGAATAGAGCAAACCGACAAATCTGTTAAGCGTCCCTGGCGGGACCTTGATGGATCTGCGGGTTTTGGCGGCCGGGGTTGCACCCAACGCCCAAGAGTGATGCGTTGTGCCACCAGAGTCAATATTCGCGTCGGCGGCCTTGCTTACCAGGGAAACGGTAAGCGAACCCGCGCCGACAAGGGTCGTGTGGACCTGGATATTAACCTCAAGATTCCCGGCTTCACCGATGTCGGGAGTCAGGGAATTGCCCCAGGTGTCTTTCAACCCACCGCCACCGACAAGATCGGGTACGACCGATGATTTAATGGAAGCACCGGAAGCGATACTCAAGGTTTGGGCATCCGAAAATTCGATTGCTTTATCTAATACAGCCATTTTAAAACCTCCGTAAATTATTGGTTATTGTTTAGGTCAACGTGGTTTCTGTGTTCAAGATAGCGTCACATTGACGAACCGGGACGCCCTTGAAAAACAGGACCGGACCCGGCGCGAGGCCATCGACCTTTGTAAAGTTTACATTGGTCTTGTCTTTCACCCGGATTTCCATCTGCGTCATAATGGTTTCGTTGCAGTAAATCCGGCGCCCAGGCCCCTTGGTCATGCGATTGAGCAACCTTATCAAATCATCTTCATCGAAGATGTTTGAAGAACCCGAAACCTCAAGGTTTGCAATTCGACCGATGGACTTATTGTGCTTCACCACCAAACCGGCTTTCCACACGAACTTATCCACATAGGCTTCAAAGTCTAGCCCGTTGTCGTCCTGCACCGTTTCAATACCCTTGTCCTTGTGTTCCAGACCGGCGTTAGAGTTTTTGGGGTAAATCATATAGGCACCCTTCGGACTCCAATCGACAACATAAATTGAAGTGTTGTCGTTGCCGCTACCGCCCGCGTTCAGCACATTGGCGCCGGTTGCAAGGGCATCCATTCTCGGCGCAAGGCCTGTAAATTCTTCGGGAACCGTGTTTTGGTTGCCGTAGAAAATCTTTGCGGCCATGTTTTGCCCCATGCCCTCAATAAAGGCCGTCGCTTCTTGCATACGAGCCTCGGCGGGATTCGGAAAGGCGTTAATGACTTCGATGTCATTTTTGCTCCATGCTTCCAGAATCGCCACGGTGTCAACCAGGTTGACCGTCTTGCTCGATTCTTTGGCAGTACCCTGATTGAGCTTGCGGAAACTACCCGTCGGCAACGAAGCCCGCCGGGTCGTCCTATTTGAGAAAGTGTCGTTTGCCTCGCTGAAAATAGCGTCTTGCAGAATTTCGTTGGTTTTATCCAACACTTCCGCAATCGTGGCAAGGTTGCCGTCAGGGTCTTTCCTTTTGGCAACTTCGACAAGTGTTAGTTGCTGATAAGCATTTAAAGCCATTTTAAATCCTCCTAATTTTTTAGGTTAAAGGAGCAGAGGACTTTGACGGGTTAATCACCCATTGATGTGAATTTAAGGCGAGGTTCGCCATCCACACCCTTTGGGCGCTCACCCCCATCGTTCCTGTGCTCTCCCTTGATAAAAAGATCCTCGCTGATAAGCTCGGCAGCCTTCGACAAAAGCCGGATCACCATGGGGTCGTCACCAAATTTAGTGTCGTCGAGCCAGGCGCGAAATTTTTCCACATTGTCGCCACCCAACTTTTCACCCAAGCCCACCAGGAATTGACTAGCCTTTTGAATCTTTTCCTCAGCGCTATCTCCAAACTCCATTTTTAGCTGATTCATAGATTCTTCCCGGTGCGCCTCGATATCCGCTTTATACTGCTCTGCAAGCCGCGTCTCCCTTTCGATGTAGTGGCCCATAACGGCTTTAAATTGCTCCTGGGTAAGGCCCGATTCGTAGGCTCCCTTCTTAAAGGCGTTTAGGTCAGCTTCAACAATCGGGAACCCTTCGGGGATACCAAAAGCATAAGCCTCCGGGCTTTCCGGCCTTTGGGGTTGTGCCGAAAATAGTTCAACGTGCTTCTCGGCTAACTGCCCCAAATCAGCGATTTCCTTCAATGATTCGTGTTCCCTCAAGTTCTCAGGAATTGACTCCTGGAAACTTGGCGGCGTGTACGCCACATATTCATTGGTGTCAGGGTCCTGTGTGAATAATGTTGCTTCGCCTTCCATTAGAAATACCTCCTTGCTGTGGTTTGATTTGCGGGCAATAAAAAAGGGCAAGTAGATGAGTAGGCACCTACTTGCCCTTTTAAATTCTTGCGTCGCCTCTGGCCGGAGGCAAACCCGCTATTTAGTTATTATTTACTTCATTCGGTAAAACACCATGTAACCGACTGTTCCTGCGCCCAGGGTTATGTCAATAGATAACCCGACATCGAAAGATATTGGATCATCGAACCAGATTAATCTATGCCTGTCTTCTGATCCCGTTGGTGCCGTGAACTCCGGTAATAGTTTCGTACCGCTGTTAGCCGTATTGTCGTAAACGACAAAATCGCAATCGTTTGTTCCATCCGTCGCTATCATTATGCCATAAAGATACCCCGGCCCGGCCGCTATGCTCGTTTGGTCTGCGCTATACTCTGAGGATTGGTGAACCCAAATCTCCGGCTGAAGGGCCAACGCTGTTGTTGTAACTGTAAATAATGCAATTAAAATGCAGATTAGTCGTTTCATTTTTTCTCCTATTTTAGGCTTGATCGTTCTAGCCATCCTCTCTGTCTAATAGATTGAAGCAGTTATTTAAAAGTATTATACCGATTTCGCGTTTTCCTTCATTGTAGAAGGTCCGGGAATTTCCAGTAAAACTACTTTCAAAAACCCCACAGGCATTTAAAAGATCCGATAGAACTCGCTTGCCCGCCGCACTTCCAAGAAATGTGTCCTTGTAGTCCATCCGGATTTTTCGGGCTTCTTCTTCGGACCGCTTTTCCCTTTTTTCCTGGATTTCAATTTCCTCGTCGAACATGAAATTGAGTTGATCTATCGCCGTTTCCGGTTTCATTCAGTCACCGCCTCTGCTATGTCGGTCAGCGCATTTTTACCCGAAGTGTCGGATTGCGAAAGATTTTTAATGTCCTTGCTTGCCTCTTTCATCATCTCCGCGTCCTCAAGTTCCTTTTGCCTTGCTGCTTGCTCGGCTCTGATTTGATCGACGACTTCCTGATCCCTGGTTATCCTGGGAGAAAGCGCCACCCTCTCGGCGTATTCCTCAAGATAGGCGTCGGTGTCGGTTTTTATCACGCTGTCAGGCGCAAAACCCGCCACCCTCTCAGCCTTTTCCAGGTAAGCCTCCATACCGCTGATACCGATTAATTTTTGGGCCTGGGCCAGTAAACTGATGTAGTCTATTTTCAAATTGGCGTCCTGTAATGCTTCCGGCGGCGGCGGAACCATGCCCCTGCGGTTCATAATATTAAAAGTTCTCTCTATAACAGGATCTAGAAGTTCATGGATCTGGTTGTCAATGACCGGCCCCAGGAGGTTTAACTTCTCCTCTTTTCTTTCCAAAACTTCGGTCGCCGTCATTTCCGGCCGGTCGGTGATTAAGGTAAACAGGTCCATAAAAAATAGGCGCTCGATAAGTTGCTCATATCGTTGGATTTTAGCCTCAACCTGGCTGATATCAAAATTTATGTCGTAAAGTTTGCCAATCGCATCTTTGGGATCGTTGACATCGGTAAGGTTGTGGCCGCCGGGCAGAAGATTTGCCTTTTTGTGCCACTTTGAGGGAATCCTTAACGGCGGATCGACTTGCTTGTCGGCCGCCTTGCAGCTTGTTTTTTCCATGGCCTGTAGCATCTTTGTGACACCCAGGGCGTCGAAAGCAGGACCCTCACCGTAAACTTCCGGAAATTCGCAGGACCAGCGCGGCGCCATAAAGGGCTTTTCAGCGTATCCATGGCTGCTTAAAAGCCCATCGGTTTTTTTAAACTCGAAATAAACCGATTTATACAGCATATTTTGGTAGTCGATTTTTGTGGCATCCCGCTTTGTGTTTGGCTCAACTACATGAACGATTTCAAACCATTGATAGTAACTGCTGGGCTTGCCGTAGGCATTCTTAATGTCGTTGCTCACACGATCTATCCCGAATTTTTTTACGATATCCCTGGCGGGTAGATAAAAACGTCGGTAAAGCGTATCAACTTCGCTTCTTTCGTTGGCCGCAAGGCAATATTCGCCTGCCGGTGAAACCGTAAAGCGTATCACGGTCCTGGGATCTTCTTCTTCAAACAGCACCCCCTGACCAAATCCGGCTTCGTCTTTGTAAAGCGTATGAACCGAGGAATAAAAATTACTACCGTTAAAAACGGAATACATTAAATCCTCAACCCATTGGCACCAAACGGCGACGTCTTCGATTTTGTAAAGTTCCGGGTTTTCTGTCCTAATTCGGAACCACGGCCGAGATGGTGAAGTAAGTCCGCCCTGCATACCGCTTGCTAGTAGCCTCAACGCTCTTGTGGCGGTTGAGTTTAGGATTTTCTTGTATTTTTCGGCAACTTTTTGGTGCGGCTTAACACCATCGGCCGTGTAAAGGCCCTTACGCGGCAAAATGAAAGTCGAAACGTCTTTCATCATCTTGATAGTAGGCAATCGGTCCAACTCAAGGAATTTTAACCGCGCAAGATATTTTTGGTTTTCATTTAGCGGGTTGATATCTATCGGATCGGTCATTTTAGGCCCCTAAGAGTTTTTTACTCAAGATTGTAGGCTCCTCGGCCACACCCATGCCGCTTGTCAATATCGTACCGGCCCGGCCGCGCCGCTTTTTCAGCCTTTCCCTCATAGCCGCTTCCGCAATCGCCTCGGTATCCTCTGGAACGGGCGGAGGTGGCGGCTGTTTTATTTTGGGTTTGTCGGGTTTAAAGGGATTGCCCATTTTAGATCTCCTGTATTGATTGAGTAAACACGACGGGTTTTGGAAACCCACACGCCTTGATTAATTTCATATAGCTTGTCTGGCCGCCCAAGCGACCCGCCTTGGTCAAAACGACCTTATCGCAGCCAAGTGACCTGATGATATTTTTTGCAAAATTCCAATCCTTACGGCTAAGTTCCTTGAAGATCTGAGGACCCCACTTAATTATTTCAAGATGCAGGCCGCAATAGGGCTTAAACCTAAAATCAAGCATGGCGTAGCCATAAATTTCGTCCTCGTAAAGCAGCTTGAAGTAACGAAAATTATCGTCGTCAGCCATCTCCTTGAAACAATCCGGTTTATTTAAGGTGTATCTAACCATAGTTCTAAATATATATAGTTCTATTTCGGTGCGGAAGCCGAAGCCCCCGCACCGGCCCCAAAAAGGAGGTAATAGGCCAGATGGCGCGGAGGGAATTTACGCCCCATCCGGCATGGGAAAAATAAGCGCAGGCTTGACTACGCTTATCCGATTACCCCCGTAATCGGTCATTTTGAGTATTTCTTGGCGCGATAGGCGCCGTAAGCCCTCTCTGCTGCGGCCTTGCTTTTATACATGCAGGGTCCAGACCCGACCCGATATTTTCCGTTGCTGCACTTTTTAACCGGCATCTCTGTGCCTCACATTGGAAAAGAGTAATATCGCCCATTTATCTTCCAGATTTTATAACCGGCTTCCCGTTCACCTTCGACGGTTTTACGCCAAGTTTTATGCTTTCGACCCTTTAAAAGAAGTCCGGTAGAGGGAACCCTACTCGGCCAATGTCCAGTTTCGTCTGGACCTAAACCGGCGGCCGTCGCAGATTCGTAGTCATAGCTCGAACCTTCGGGATCGAATCTTTTTTTACGAACCGGCATCTTCGCACCTCAACTCGACACCTCTAAGGGTGCAGTATATTGGCATATCGCCAACGCGGGGCAGCACCCTGCCCGCATCATCTGTGCTGAACGTAAGGTCGATATTTTCGTAGAGCAAAACGTAATCGCGCAACTCCTCCCTGGAAACCGGGATAAATTCGGGTTCTTGGCCCTGCTCTTTTTCCAACACCCGCAGCCTTTCGCGCAGGGTGCCTAGAATCGTCGGATATCTCGTCGTCATTTTTATCGGTCCATAATATCTTCGATGTTGTACTCCATTTCCGCAAATTCGGGCTGAAAGCGCCATCTGCGGTGTTTGGCGACAACCGGCTCGGCAAAGGTGAGCGCCAAGGCATCCCCGCAATCCGGTGAGCGCCCCAAACGCGCTTTCACATCAATCTTTCTTTCCAGTTGCCACCGATCCTGGGTGTCAAACGCATATTCGGGCGCCGGTAGATCTTCCTTTAGATCCCGGTCGTCGGGTATTGCTGCCCCGCTTTCCAGCCAATCTCTCATAAGAACCCAAACCTCGGTCCTTTTGTTGAAGTATTTCTGCCGGTCCCCGGCTGTTTTTGCGCCGTTGACTCCAAAAACTTCGTGTCCAAGTTCGCGCAATCTGTCAATACAGGGTCCGCCCATGCCAACCTCGTCGATAAAAACGGCATCCGGACCCCATTTTTTAATTCGGTCGGAAATAACAGACACAAACTGCATGGAGTCGGGAATTGAAAATTTTTCAAGTTCAAAAGCTGCAAGACCCTGCCTCTTTATGATAACGCTCTGATCGTCGCCGCTTCGGGCAATGTCCACACCCATAATCTTTGCTTCGTGATCGAAGAATTGCGGGGGCAGCACCTTGCCCGCAGCCTCTTGAACGATCATATCACCGATAAGCTGCATGGCGCCCGCTCTCGGCTCCTTGCCCAAAACGCGGACGCGCACAAAATCAGAATCAAGGCCGTAAGTTTTAATAAGATCTTCGATTTCCTGCTTGTTCGTCCGCTTTACGGTCCTTGAGTCGATTTCCCAACATTTCCACCGGCCGCCGTTGTCGATATTGTCTTTTCTAAAGCAATCCGAAAACCTCCCGGTGTTTTTCGTCGGGTTCCCCAGGCACACCCACAACGCGCCCGCCTCGGTCATGGCCCCCTCGGTAACCTCCCAAATTACATTGTCGATTGCGCTGGCCTCATCGTAAATAAATAATACGTGCTTCTCATGCGTTCCGGCGAAGGCCTCCGACTTATCTTTGCTCCATGGCAGCATATTCGCCCGCCAGGTCCGCTCATGGGATATATGGTAATTAGCGGTGGCGGTGTGCTTAAACCAATGCTTGTTTTTCGATAGATTCTGCCATTTCGCCAACTCGCGCCAGGTCTTCGTTTCAAGCTGCGGTTTCGTGTTCGCGGTCACAACAATTTGCGGGTGAGGCCGTGTGCTTTTAAACCAATCGATGATAAAAGATGAAAGGCAGCCCTTTCCGATACCGTGGCCGGAGCGGATCGCAACCCGCGTCGGCTTGCCGTGGCTCTTATCGGATTCTCGCATTGCGTTGCCGATATAGTCTAAAACCTCGGCCTGCCAGACGTCCGGGCCGTCCTCCTCTTTTAAAATCGTGCCTTCCTCACCCCAAGGGTATTGGAAGTATGTGAATCTAAGCGGATCGTAAATCAGATCCGCGTAGGCTTCGACTAGCTCCTTGTCAGACATTGAGACACGCTGCTCTTATTCCGGCGCAAGTTGCTGGTCCAGCAGATACAGAAAATCCTCACAGGTCAGGGGCAAAACATAAAGCGTAGGCACCGCTTCCCATTGTTCGCCCGTCATGGCGGAAACGTCTGCAACGGTAACACGGTATCCGCCCAAACAGGCAGCACCAGCGTCCAGGTCAACATAGATAAATAAGAGGTTGTTGGCGTCGTAATCCAGCCAGACGTGGGAAAACTGATGGTTTTTCGGCTCTAATTCGCGCATGTACTTAATGAACGGCCACTCCGTATCGGGCTGGAACGCAACGGTTTTACCCCCTTCGGTCTTGTAGTATTTAATCGCGGGAGGACAACTCGCGCAGTTGGCAGCAAGCGCAGACCCGCAAAAAACCAGAACTAAAACACAAACTAACGGAACAAAAAATTTGGAAATCATTTCATTACCTCCTGTGTGTTGAGTTAATGCGTCTCGTTTCGTGAACGCACGTTTTTTAACATCTTTATGTCCTCTTCGAGCAAATGAACCCGATCCCGCAGCCCGGCAACCGCACGTTCTAAAAAATCAATACGCTCCCGCCGGTCGTCAACCACAACCTTGCCGACCCTCACGCTTTCCAGGCTGCCGTGTAACGGTTTGTCAGACGCCTCTCGGCGGGTCGTACTCATAATGATAGCCCCAACCGTACTCGACAACATCGAAGCCCCGCCCCAGGCACAAACGCATTTCTGTCAAAGAAACATTTTTCGCCGGGTCGAAGACGTCCTCCGCGTTGCCGTCAAAATGTAAAGAGCCGTCTAAAGTCTTGAGCGCAAACTCGCGCCTGCGCGTGACATACATAGGAAGGCCCTTGGAAGAATACAGCGCGGCTACCTTACCGTGGGCCTTCCGCATCGGTATGCTTAAAGCACCCTCACAACCCTCTTTTATCCAAACTGTCATTGTAAACCTTAGTGTTGGGAAGCTGAGACTCAATTTTCTCAATGCGCTCCAATATACGGTCAAACTCCTCGGCAACCGCAACAAGGGCAGCATTACAGGCGCCCAAGGGAGTCAAGGGCTGTCCCGTAGCATCGGCGCGCTTTTTGAGTAAAAAGTCAAAACGGCTTTTTATGTTGATAAATGTAGTGGTCTTTTCCCTGCCCACAAAACCTCCCTTTGGTGAAAAAAATATTTAGCAGGGCGGCCCCGAAAGACCGCCCGCGCCCAAGCTCGAAAGCGTTGGGGAAGGATCGACGGGTTTAGCCTGAGTGAAGATATAGAGTTCACCCATTTTGTCACCAAAAATTATTTCAAAAGCGGATCAATATAAGCCGCACACCGTAAGGTGCAATCGCCGCACAAGATCGTGCAGTTCCAAAGAACCGCGACATCGACAATGTAAGAAATGACTTTACCGCATTTTGAACATTTCAATTCCTTCAAAG
>Ga0180438_10005513_pt1 | contig 17520 bp, 11 predicted proteins | sample SS_ome_12_FD_132455 | JGI IMG/M metagenome (GOLD analysis project Ga0180438, IMG submission 132455) | Hypersaline lake sediment archaeal communities from the Salton Sea, California, USA - SS_3_D_2 metaG | ecosystem: Environmental > Aquatic > Non-marine Saline and Alkaline > Hypersaline >...
ACCACCTCGCCGAGCTCTCGCCAGATCTTCCGCTGGCCGATCGCCTCGTCAGGGATCGCGACCACCTTGCCGGGCAGCAGGGCGTCGTGGAACCGTAGCTCGCCGAAGTGCTCGCGGTACGTCAATCCCCCCATCGTTGCCATGCGGGTGCCGACGTGGATCGAGGCGATCGTCTGCCGCAGGGCGTACTGCAGCTTGACGTGATCGGCCTCTTCCAGCCGCTTCTTCACGTAGCCGAGTTGGCCGATGATTTTCAACGCCTCGGGCAGCGGCTCGAGTGCCCCCCGGCGGCGTTCGATCCGGTCAACGATTTCGGCTTCCTCGTCCCGCCATTTGCTGACCAGCTTGGCGATGGCGGCGAAGTCCCGCTTGTCGGCCAGGGCCAGGTTCTCGGTGCCGCGTTCGATCTTGCGGCGAATGTCCTTGAGCCGCCTTTCGTCGTGCGACGTCTGCGACGCGTTCTTGGAACGGGCACGCACGATGGCGTCGCGAATGCGGTTCTCGGCCCCCCTGTCCAGCAGGTGCTCGCGGACCGCGTCCGGAATGAAGGCTTCCAGCCGCTCGATTCGCACCGATGGATGTGGGCAGTTCGGGTCGGCCCGGTGGTTGCTCAACGACTTACGATCGCAGAAGTAGTAGCGCTCCTTCCGGCTCGTGCCACTGCCTACATTCCTATACACGCCACTCATCTTCCGTCCGCAATGGATGCAGCTCACCATACCGCTGAGCAAATAGTTGCCGCGGGGGCAGTACGTTCGGTGGCGATCGGCTCAAGCGCAAACGTCAAACCCTTTGCTTCGGAAGTTCGCGACGTCAAGATCGCCGCTGCACAGATTGCCTGCTCACGAGACATGCATGAGAACGTGGAGAGAATTCGTCGTGAGATCATTCGCGCAGCCGAACAGAAGGCCGACATTGTCGTCTTCCCCGAACTGGCGGTGACCGGTGGCATTGTGGAAGATATTCAGGCGGCGACTCAGGCTGCTCTGGATGACGCATTGGCTGACATTCCTGTTCCAGGCCGGGCAAAGTGCCAAGTCCTTGTGGTTCAGCTTGAAAGGCGTGCCGTCGATCGTCACGGTGGGCGAGGACGCAGACTGGGTGGAGATTGGAGACCTTGCGGCCAATCGTGGTATCTATCTGCATTTTCATATCAGCTATGAATCGGACGCGTCACCCGACGATGCCACCCTGCGGAAACAACGCAACTTGCTTGCTCTCTGCTGCGCCAAGTACGGAGCCGTCGTCAACGCCGCCGACTCCGCCGGTTTGACGAACCCCAATGCCCCCGCCAGTGGAATGAGCATGATCGTCAGCCGTGAGGGCGGTCACAATCAGCCGGCGCCGAAAGGGATCGAGTATTACCTGCCGTATCAAACCAGTGTGGTAAAGAGCGCAGGCTCGGAGCCGGCCATGATCCTGGCCACGCGAAGAACGACCATTACCAATAACATGGACCTTGCCCGATACTGGAGGAACCGGAACCGGCGAAGGGGAGGACAGCCCGCTCGGTACGACTGGATCAGCAATGGCGCGGCATTGATCGGTGGGGATGGATTGCCATAATGTTGTGAGTCGCCCTCTTACATACCAAGAAACGCAACTTGTGAAAGGAAGAGCAATGAAAGTATCGAGATGTAGTTCCACGCGCCTGGTTTTGGCAGTTTGCTTTCTTGTCCTAGTTTCGTCTTTCGCGCCGGGGGCCGCACCGGCACCCACTCCCACTCACAAAGATGTCGCTTATGACACGGCTGACGCGGCTCAGAAACTGGACGTCTACCGGGCCGAGTTGGACAAACCGACGCCGGCCATGGTCTTCATTCATGGCGGCGGATGGCGGGCTGGGTCGAAAAAGCCCGTCCCGGGTTGGCTCCTGAATGCCGTACATGAAGGACGGTTTTCCGTCGTGTCCGTCGAGTACCGATTCAGCGACGTCGCACCACATCCCGCCCAAGCGAACGATTGCATGCGGGCGATTCAGTTTGTTCGACACAAGGCCGCGGAGTGGAATATCGATCCCAAGCGAATCGGAGTCACCGGCGGATCGGCGGGCGGGCATCTGACGCTCTGGGTTGCCTTGCACGAGGACGCAGCCGATCCCGACTCGAGCGACCCCATCAAAAGACAATCCTCACGTGTGGCCTGCGCCGTCAGTTTTGCCGGACCAACGGACTGGTCGCTGCTGAGCGAAATTGACCATAAGCATCCCGCCTATCGACAATTGCTCGGCTACGAACCGGGAACGCCCGCCGACGAGATGGATGCCAAGGCGAAGAAGGACGTTTCGCCGATCAGCTTCGTCAGTCAAGATGATCCGCCCATCATGCAGGTGCATGGCGACAACGACACGACGGTACCGATCGAGCATGCTCGCAACCTTTACGAGCGACTGAAGAGCGTCGGCGTCAAAACCGAACTGGTTGTCATCGAGGGTGCCAATCATAGCGTTGCCGGCGCCGGTGCCCAGGTTACCGAGCGAGCCGACGGGTTTGTGCGGGAATATCTATCGCGACAGTAGCAGTGTGTTCGACATCCACAATCCGCAAGGCTGCCGCCGGGATACGCAAAAGGATCCGGCCGGAGTGGATTGGCAATTGCTCGTTGCTCAAAATGTCGCTGCAATTCGCTCCGTCAAGATGCTGCATGACCAGGCATCGAAGCTGCTCGCCTGCCAGAGCCCAATACGCCCGGCCAGGCTCATTTCGTGAGTTTGGAATCGACGCCCTCCATTTCGGCAAATTCAAATCCCCAGAGCGCCCTGGGGGCGGCTTCCACAATGCGGCGGAACGTAGTGAGCGGGAAGTACAGGGCGTGACCGTGACCGGACCAGACCAGGAATCGCCGCCCGCTGGCTTCCTGTTCGCGGGCTCTCGCCACGATCTCGTCGGCCGTCATGTTGTACTTGCAGCGGCCGTCGATATCGCGGCACCACAGCTCGTCCCGCTTCCCGTATTGCTGACTCCAGAGCAACTTGCGAACGAACCACAACGAACGGTAATCGCGATCCTCTGGCTTGCGACCAAGCACAGTCACCTCTCGGGGAGCGGGTTGGTAGGCCGGCGTCCGAAACGCGGCGATCTGCTTTTCGAGCGTCGCCGCGTTCCGTTCAATCTGTGCCAGCCTTCCCACTGCCTTAAGAGATCTGAATGTCTGACGCCATCCCGGCCGGTCAAGCCTCAGCGTGTAAATGCCGTCACCGCCGGAAACGCTGCTGCCGAGGTAAAGGGTATGAAGAACCGGGTCGAATGCTGCATCGGCGAAGGAATACGGACCGGTCAGCACCTCCCGGCAGGTGCCGTCGAGTTCGTACACGATCAGCACGTTGCCGAAGTGCCCCAGCACGAACTCATCGTCCTTGTCGAGATCCAGAATCGCCATGCTGAAGAATCGCTTGCCGGAGTTGAAAGCGCGCGTGCCCAGGTTTTCTCGCTTCCACCGAACACTCAGATCCGCGGGGTCGACAAGCAGCAGCGACAGCCTGCCGGTAAGTCCGCTTGACGTGGTGGCGACGGCCACGTCGCCCCGGCCGTTACCGGTCGAGGCATCGAGGGCCGTAACCGGCTCTCCATAACCGAGGGAGACGTAGACCCGGTCACCGGCTGCCACCATGCGCCGCCCGATCTCGGGCGGGCCGCTGCGAAAACCCCGAAGATGGGATTCCCATTCCGTTATGGGACGCTCCCACAGCAGCACGCCACTGAAGGCCTCCCTGGCCACCAGCTTCCACTTCGGCGGCAGGAAGACCGAGCTGATGGGACCTTCGTCGATGATGTAGAAGACTCGGCCGGCGGCGGTGACCACGGCGCTCATGCTGGCGAAGTGCTCGTGGCTCCTGGCGTACTCGGGCCCGCAGGTTCGCCAGGAGTGCCGGGTCATCACATCCGATCACCACGACCAGCCCCCCCTTGATACCTGACTCTTCAACGATCGCCTTTGCGGAATCCGGCGCTGCTCCAGGGGACCCTGATTCGACCCGGCTGCCATACGTCGAGAGGGCGAGGGCCGCCAAGAGGGCCAAGCCAGCACTGAGTTCCGAACGAATGGGATGTTTGGTCATGATTTACGTCTTGTACTCCCAGGTAACCCTGGCAACGTGATTGTCTATTCGGAAGGCTGGATCTCTTTGATGAAGATGTTACGGTATTCGATGGGACAAGGATTCTCTTTACCAAGGTTATCACCGTGCACAACGATATGCTTCTGAAGCCTGATAGGCGCCGGCTCCATGTTCATCATCCAGTCGTGATACTCGAAGTTGTCGTAAAGAACCTCCCCGTCATACTCGGCCGAGAAGGTCCGGCCTTTCATGGTCAGCTTGACCGTATGCCAGACTCCGACTTCCGGATCAATGTGTCTGACATGAGGTTTCTCTTCCTCCTTGAGCCCCATTTTCTGGGCAGTTTCTTGCGGTAGAAAGTAGTAGCTTTCCAGGTGTCCCATTCCGCCCTTGGATCTCAGGTTGAATTGCTCCTGGTTCCCGAAGCCCTGAATTTCCGGGATCAGTCTGCGGAAGTTGATCCCGCTGTCCGAAATGGTCGGCATACGAAAATCCAGCATCAGCACAAAATCCCGATATTTTCTCTCGGTCGCCAGGTCCGCGCCCCATTCCCTGAGGAGACCGTGTGACTTGAGCACCCCATCGTCAATAGACCAGAATTGTCTGGCCTTGGGCGACAAATTCCAGCCGGTGAAATCCTTCCCGTTGAACAGGGCGCTGAAACCCTCCGGCGGCACGTTCAATTCTTCCGCGCGGGCCTTCCAGGGCCGTACGCGGATGTTGCGCATTGCTGTCGGGCCGTAGTCGCCCTGGAAGATGATGTCCAGCGTCTGCCACTGGCCCGGCGGCTTGGCGGCGTTTACGGCCGGCGGGGAGCCCTCGTCGATGTGGTGGTAGGTCGGCTCGTTCCAGGCGGCGAAGTCGCCGTCGGCGCCCAACTGTGTCCAGCCGTCTTTACCGGCTCCGGCGGTTTGGCCGATCAGCAGGAGCAGTGTCGTGGCGGCTGATAATGGAAAGCCAATAGACGGAAATGTTTTCGTTTGCATCAAGGCGCCTCGCTGACGGGTTCTTACTCTCAGTCGTTGTTCTCACTCGAATCACTCTGAGTCGTTTAAGTCTCCTCCAACTACAGTGTCCACCCTTCGCGGTAGGCTCGCCGGATAAGCGGGTCCGCTTCCGGACAGTTGGTGGCCTTCAGGTTCACCGGGTCCCACTCGAGCTTCTTGCCGACGCGATAGGCAACGGTTCCCAACAGCACCGTCTCGGTCAGGGGCCCGGAATAGTCGAAGCTGCAGCCGGTCGGGCCGCCCGTCTTGCACGCCGCCAGCCACTCCTGGGCGTGGCCGATCGATTCGGGAATCGTCCGTGGGGGCGGCTGGAAATCGGCATACTTCGCCTTCGGAAAGAGTTCGTGCCTGCCCCAATGGGCGATCAGCATCCCGTCGGCGCCGACGAACAGCACGCCCTCCGGCCAGTCGGGCATGTTATGCTCTTCCTGCTGCGGCGGGCGCCGGCCGCCGTCGTGCCACGTGAGTTTCACCGGCGGCAGATCGCCGCGCGGGGGAAACTCCCAGGCGGCAATCAGCCAGAGCGGAGTGCCCTCCGGATGGACGGGCGGCCCTTCCGCCTCGGCCGTCAAGGGATACTTCAGGTCAAGCGCCCAAAACGCCAGGTCGATCAAGTGGCAGCCCATGTCGCCGAGCCTGCCGTTGCCGAAATCCCACCAATTGCGCCAGGCCATGGGGTGATAGCAGGGGTGGTAGGGGCGATAGGGCGCCGGGCCCAGCCAAAGATCCCAGCGAAGATAGTCCGGAACCGGAGGCGTTTCTCTCGGCCGATACCTGTTGCCCCAGGCCTCATCGCACCAGGCGTGGACTTCTCTGACTTCTCCTATCGCGCCGGCACGGATCAACTCGACAACGCGGCGGTAGTTGTAGCCGGCGTGCGAGCCCGTTCCGAGCTGAGTGGCCAGCCCGTACCTTCTGGCCACTTGGGTTGCCGCGCGGACTTCGTGGATGTTGTGGCCCATCGGTTTTTCGCAGTAGCAGTGTTTGCCCATCTTCATGGCCATCACGCTGATGGGGAGGTGGGTGTGGTCCGTTGTGGCCACGGCCACCGCGTCGATGTTCTTGTCTTCCTTATCCAGCATCTTGCGATAATCGCTGTGTTTCGTCGCCTTCGGATAGCGATCGGCGGCCTTCGCAAGGTAGTTCGCATCGACGTCGCACAAGGCGACGATGTTGTGACTCTCCATGCTCAGAAGGACCTGCTCTCCGCGATTGCCCACGCCGATGCCGGCCAGATTGACCTTCTCGCTCGGCGGATTATGACCCGCACCGCCCAGGACATGTCGAGGCAAGATCACAAATCCCGCCAGTGCAGTGCCGGCGACCGACTTTCGCAGGAACTCTCGACGTTTCAGCCGATTCTCACCTGATGTCACGGCGTGCTCCTATTCATAGGCTGGTGGAGTCAATTCCACCTCGGCAATTTCCAGCCCCGCCTGCGTGGCTGACCGTCACACCAAAGTACACTTCGTGGGTCGACGCAATGTGGCCGCGCACTCTGAAACGGGAAGCGGGCTGAAGTGTGACGGGCACATCGACCGTGCTGCCGTCGCTGAGCCGCTTCACCCGTACCTTCCCTTCGCTGACGTTCAGCATCGTGGCAGAAAGTCTTGCCTCGACCTCGAACTGCGTCCCCAGAACTTCGAGCATGGCGGACGGCATGTAGATGCGCATCGGTTTGCCCGCCGGTTGAGGCTTCGCGTTGCTGGACAAGCTGCCTTCCTTGAGATGCAGTTCTTTCTGCCCGTGATCCGAGACGGTGAGTACCGTCACCCGTCCATTGCAGAGGTCCACTCAATGCAGGTTCGCTCGCTTCATAGCCTATCGAGCCTTTCTTGTCGCAAAAGGGATTTGTTGCGGGAGGGAAGACGGTTGCAGGCTATTCTCTTTTCTGCAAGCTGCCTGAGGCCGCGTCAGTCACGCATCTTGAGCATCTTCTTGCGCAGCGATTCTTTGGTGGCGGCATGCGCGGGCGAATCTGCCAGGTTCGTCCACTCGTGCGGATCGTGGTCGTGGTCGTACAGTTCTTCGGCGCCGTTGTTGTAGCGGATGTAACGCCAGCGTTCGGTACGGATCGTCCAATGCTGATTGCTGAGTTCCTGTTGCTCGTCGATGGAAGACTCCTCTTGGGAGTCTCCGACAAAGATCATGGATAACGCGGCATCGGGCCCTTCCCATCGTCCGTCCCACGGATCTTCCAGGAACGGCCGCACGCTGTGACCGTCCAGGGGCGCGCCGTTCTCGTTCTTGCGAGTATCTCCCTCCAGGCCGCAGAGGTCGACGAGAGTGGGGTAGAGGTCAATGAGGGATACGGGGTGTTCGGCGATCCCTCCGGGCTTCGCCACACCGGGGGCTCGGATCACCAGGGGCACCCGGGTGCTCTCCTCCCAGGGCGAATTCTTGAAGAGATAGTCCTTCTGCCCCATCTGCCAGCCGTGATCGCTGGTGACGACGATGATGGTGTCGTCCTTGAAGGGGCTGTCGTCGACGGCATCGATTACCTGGCCAATGCACTCATCGACCGCGGTCACGCAGGCCAGGTAGGCCTGGGTGAAGGCTTTCAGTCCGGACTCGGTATCGGGGTAGGACTCCTTCAGGAGGCGAAAGTATCTCAGCCCCTTCTGCTCGGGGTCGAGAACGTCGGCATAGTGGCAGTCTTCGACGTCGCCCGCCTTGATCAAGGGCGCCTGCAGGGATTCGAGCGGAAACATGTCAAAATACTTCCTGGGCACGTGCAGCGGCGTATGCGGACGGATGAAGCCGACGGCCAGGAAGAACGTCTTGCCGTCTTGCCGTGTCGCAAACTGCTCGATGCGGTCGGCCGCCCAGGCGGCGTTGCGCTCATCGGGCGTCGGATCGCGATCGTGCTCGTCGCTGTACCGCAATGGCACCGTCTTTCCCCAGGTGCCGTAGATCCAGCCGGTTTGCGGATCGCCGTCGTCGGCGAACGGAAGATCGTCCAGCGCCGCGAATGAACCGTCGACCGCGCCGATGCTGTTGAAGGGCTCCGGCACCGCGGGATGCGCGATGCGCTCCTGACCGTCAAACACGAAGGGGCCGTAATCGGCCTTGTGCTTGAATTCGCTCCACACCGACGGCAGATGGTGGTGCATGAGTTTGCCCGAGCCGACGACGTGGTAGCCGTTGGCGCGGAAATGCTCCATGATCGTCCTGGAATTCTTCAGGACCGGATTCTGGAACCACTTGTCCCAGAAGAGATTGCCGGACGTGTGCGGGTAGATACCGGTCAGAAAGCTGGACCGCGACGGCGCGCAGATCGGGTTATTGCTGTAGGCATGGCGGAATGCCACGCCGGAGCGCGCCAACCTTTCAATATTGGGAGTTTTCGCCTGCGGATGCCCGCCCATGCCGGTGACGTAGTCGTTCAGGTCGTCGCAGACGATCAGCACGACGTTGGGTTTCGCCCGTGCCTGAGCACATACCCATCCCGGAATTGCGAACGCGCCGACGAGCATCCACTTGAGAAAACGGTTCTTCATCATGTCGTTCCTTTACTTTGTGTCCCCCGCGATTCGATGTTTCCAGGCCGACGTCATTTCGTAAACCTTGAGCGATTCAACGGTGAGCGAACCATCTTCGGCGGTCAGCGAGATCGTGCCGACCGGCTTGCCCATATCGCGACGGCCAGTGGTCTTGTAGCAGGCGCCGCCGCCGCCGACCAACTCGTACATCGGGCGGTCGACGAGAACGCGAAACGCGACTTTGCCGTCCTTCATCTTCAGCGGCATTTCATCGAGCTTTTGGGCGGCGAAATCGTAGGTTGCCGCGTTCTCACCGAAGCGGAGAACGGCCTTCGACGCGGATCCTCGCTTCACGGTCACGACAATATCGAACAGTTGGTCGTGGACGTCGAATCGGACGACCGGCGCCTCGGCAGTCAGTTCCACATTCTCGGCGGTCTTCGGGTTCGGCTTGCGAAGTTGTTCGAGCTCCTTGATCGGAGTGGCGAACATCCGGACCCCGTCTTCGGTCGTGTGCAGGGTCAAGTTGGTCGGCACGGTGAACGTTTGGTTGAACGGCATGTCCGGGATGTTGATCCGTGCCCAACCGATCTGAACAACACGTCCGTCGGGCGGGTTGCTGAAGCATTGCGAAGCGTAGTAGTTGCCCCAGTGGACGCGGTGTTTTGCTTCGTGGTCCGGAGTGAACTTCTTGCCGTCAAAATGGCCGATCGCATATTGTGCGTCCGCGGCGAAGATCACCCACCTGGTCTTCGTCGCATCGCCGTCGACCGGCAGTTCAAAGATCTCTGCGCACTCGAAGTAACCGGGGATCTTGCTGGCAAGTTCCCATTCTTTGAGGTCGTTGCTCGTATAGATGGCGATATTGCGGCCGACTTCGGCGTCTTGGTCAAAGACGGCGATGACCCAGTGTTTGCCCGGCTCGTACCAGATCAGTTTCGGGTCGCGTCCCGAGTGCTGGATGACGGGGTTGCCTTCGTAATACGTCCAGGTCTTACCGCGGTCGTTCGAGTAGGCCAATGCCTCGCCGCAACCGGTGTCGGTGAACGCGAGGACCATCGTCTTTTCGTCGCCCTTCTGCCAGCCGGCGGTGTTGTTCAAGTCGACGTTTCCACTACCGGAGAAGCAGTTCTTGTCGGCCATCTTGGGATGACGGTTTTCGACGTCGCCGCCGAAGGAGCGCAGCGCCCGGTCCTGCTCGGTCCAGTGGACCATGTCGGGGCTGGTTGCGTGTCCCCAGTACATGTTGGCCCAGTTGCGACCTGCCGGGTTGCACTGCCAGAAGAAGTGGTACTGGCCGTCGTAGCAGCACATCCCGTTGGGGTCGTTGTTCCAGCCGCGCATCTGACTCATGTGAAACTGGGGACGGAGCGCCTCGTCGTAGAGCGGTTGGAGGTGACGAATGTCGTCGCTCGACGCGAACATTGCGCAGATTTCAGGGGCTGCCTGGGCGACGACCTGCGCGGTTTTGCCGGCGTATTCTTCCATGTCGAGGTAGGTCCACCAGTCGACGGCGTCCTTGGTCGGCGGGAAATCGCAGTCGAGATTGTGGACGAGTTGGTCGCCGACGACGATCGTCATCCGGCCGCGTTGCCCCTGGTTGGAGACGGGAAAGATGATGTACTTGCCGGTGATTGTGATCTCTTGGGCGTTTTCCGGTTGAGGAGTTTCCCTGCCGCGCCTTGGCGGTGCGACGAACGGTTTCTTTTTCGCTTGCGTGTTGCTTTGCGAGATCTGATCGACGTTGACGTGGCCCCAGCCGCCGGACGCGTCGTCGACGATCTGGAGGACGGCTTTCTGGCCCTTGTATTTCCTGACGTCCCAGTTTTCCCAGTTGAGGAACTCGCTGCCGCCTGGTTGGGTGTTGGGGCCGGTGGCGGTGAGGACGACCTGGCCATCGATGAGCAGGTTCATGCAGGTCTTGCCCTCATGTCCGCCGCCACCGATGAGGAAATTGATGTAGTCCCGCTCGATGGTGAACTCGGGCGAGGTAAGCTTGCCCGTCGGCCTGTCGCCGCCGAGGAACGTGTTGACGAGTGCCTGGCCTTCAAAACCGGTGACCCGCATCTGGCCGCCGATCGTGCCCTTCGCCGGGGCCGTGCCAAACGCCGTGCCTTCGACCCTCCAGTCGCCGTAGTTCGCAGCCTCGAAATCGTTGATCAGGATGTCGTCGTCGGCGCCGGCCGGCGACGGTATTGCAGGTGGGAAAAGCGTAAGTTGAAGACAAGCTGCAGTGAGTAGAAGTGTTTTCATGGGTTCCTCTTTCCAACGCGGATTCTCCAGGGGAGCGGCATCAAGACGAATCTCATAGTAGGCCCCATTTTCATCGTTGTCTACTTTGCACCATTCTCGTAGATGTTCTTCATCTGCCAGGCGTCGAGCGAGCGGAGCTGCGCCTCATGTCCTTGGGCACGGAGCGAGACGCCGACGCTGTCTTCGCGTCCCGGATAGACTCGCAAGGCGACGCACTGCTTGCCGCCCGCGAATACCTCGACGGCGCTCTTGTCGAGGAAGACGCGAAGTCTCAGCGATTCGCCTTTTTCCATGGCGACCGGCGCAATCTCGGGCGGTCGTGAGAGCACGTCCGGCAAGATCGAGGAGCGCGTATTGTCGATCGAGATCACGCCCGGCAGCGGCCTTTTTCTGGTGCGGTCGCGATATCCTCGCTCTGGGAGGAAGACGATTCGCGTCACCTCTTCCGCGTTTGCCGAACGCAGTACATTCAATTCCACCATAGGCGCACCTTTAGGATCGATCTCGGCGAAGAGCTCCATCGCGTTGCCGTGGACGCCTTCCAGGACGATCTCCTCGTTGGCCGGCAGCGTCAGGGCATCGATGTGGGTGTGCTCGCCCCGCAGCGACTCGATATCTCCGGCGGGCTCGATCCCCAGTTGATCCTGGCCGACGAGCGTCAAACGCCGCGGCAGGGTCATGATTTGATTCCAGCCCTCCGTTGGCTTCGCCGGGTTCATGTTGAAGATCGCGACGACGCCGCCCTTGCCGTCGGGGCAGGCGGACGGTGCATGGACGCCGCCCGGTCCGCTGGGCCCGAAGTTGAAGTCGCTGCCGTAGGTGACAACAAACTTGTCCCGCTCGGTGTCGTAGTCGCCCAACAGATACTTGCCGCCGCTGGTGTGGCTGTAGTGCAGCAGGATATGCCGGTCGCCGATCGGCCAAAAGTAAGGGCACGCGCCGTCGTCGCCGATCATGCCGTATTGATCGTCTTCGAGAAAGGGGTGGAGGTACTCCCACTCGGTCAAGTCCTTCGAGCGATGCAGAAACTCGGCGCGGATCCGCTTCCCACCCGGCCCCTCGTCCGTGGTGCCGGCCGTCAGCGCGTAGTATATCCCTCCGCTCTTCCAGATGCAGGGATCGAAGATGTTGTAGGCAAGCGGCGGATCGCCCGCCTTCGGCAGTGGAATCACCGCCTGTCCGGTCACCTTCTCCCAGTTCAACAAGAGCGGATCGCTGGAGACGGCGACCATCGTGCCGGCAGCAATGCCGTGGTAGATGGCGATCACTCGGTCTTCTTCCACAAGGGTCGAACCGGAAAAGCACTTGTCCTCCGGGTGTGGATAAATCGCCAGCGGCAGGTCGCGCCAGTGGACGAGGTCGTCGCTCACCGCGTGGCCCCAGTGCTGGCGAGTATCTTCCGGCGGATAGGCCTGATAGAAGAGGTGCCAGCGTCCCTGCCAAAAACAAAGTCCGTTGGGGTCGTTCAGGCGGCCCTCCGGATTCACATAATGATAGATCGGGCGATGCGGGTCGTCGGCCTGAGCGGCTCGCGACTTGATCATTCGCTGCAGCAGAGGATTGGCCTTAAGTTGTTCCTCTTGCTCCTCGAGCGTCTCGGCAAACGTGTATTGCGGAACGAGAGACGGCTCAGCGATCTTGGGCCTTGGCTTCACGACAGGCCAATCGTCCAGCGTTGGCCGGCGGAGCGTATCGGACTGCACGATCTGGTCGACATTGACGTGCCCCCAGCCGCCCGTTGCGTTGTCAACGATCTGGATCACCGCCTCTTTGCCGGCCAACTCCGCGACGTCCCAGGATTGCCAGTCGAGCACTTCCTTTCCATCGACCTTCCGGGCCGGTCCGACGGCGGTGCGTACGACTTTTCCATCCACCAGGAGGTTGACGCACGTGGCTTCGAGATAATTCCCCGCGCCGATCAGGAAGTTGATGTGACGGCGCTGGATCGTAAACGGCGGCGAGGTGAGCGTTCCCGTCGACGGGTCTCCATCCAGGAAGGTATTGACCAACCCCTGGCCCTGATGGCCGGCAACGCGGTTCGGCGGGTTCACGTTGGCGCGGGCCGGGCCGTCGCCGAAGGCCTTGCCCGTGGTCTTCCATTCACCGTAGGTGTCGCCCTCAAAATCGGCGATGAGGAGGTCGGCCGGTTCCGCCGATTGAAGCGGCTTGCCAGTTTGAGCCAGCGCAGTTACCGCGGTCAGCACCGTGACTGCGACAGAGATTCTCCCGAGATGGAAGGTCATCATCTCATCGGTCTCCTATGGGATTCGGGTGAGCTTGACGTACATGGCACTGCAAAGGGTGCGGTCCTGTTCATCGAGCAGCGCGGTGGCCAGTTGAGTCTTGCCCGCCTTGAGTTCGACCTGAAACGTGACTTGGGTGTCTTCGGGCGCGCTATGCTTGGTGTAATTGGCGCCCCCGACCTGCAGATTGGCCGCGGCGATAGGACGCGCGCCGTCCTTCCCGTCGTCGCCGATTCCCGCCGAGAGCGGCAGGTCGGCCTCGAACGGCCAGCGGCGCAACTCCAGTTGGTAAACCCCGTCCCGGTCGACGATCACATTCCAATAACCGTTCGCCGTCGCCTCCATCAGGCCGCCGCGGTTGTCGCAGTAACCACCGACCCAATCCTGGGCGTAAAGCATCATCGGATTGGCCGCCTCCGAACCTACGGTGATCCATCGCGGCTGGTCGAAGAGCGTTTTGGCCTCGGCGTGCCAGGCGTCGTAATGATCGGCCATGGCTCGGAGGATATCGGGGTGTTGTTCGGCGACGTTGTTGTCCTGATGCGGGTCGTCGTCGATGTTGTAGAGTCGGTCGGGACCGACCAGGCGCCACCTTTTCCACATCACCACGGCGGGATTCCATTTTTCGCCGGACGTCCGGTATTGAACCACTAGCTTGCGGTCGGGAAGCTCCTTCGATGTTCCTTTTAACAACCTGGCCAGGCTGATACCGTCGAACTTTGGTTGATCCGCCTGCAGGCCGCACAGTTCGATCAAGGTCGGCAGCAGATCCTGCACCTGAGTCAGCTCATCGACGTCGCGAGCGTGTTTCAGCGGTCCACCCGGCCAGCGCACGAAACAGGGCACGCGATGCCCGCCCTCGAACACGCTGGTCTTCTTGTCGCGCATGCCGGCGTTGAAGAGCTTATGCGCTCCCGAACTTTGCGTGCCGTTGTCGGACATGTAGACCAGAATCGTGTCGTCTCGCAGGTTCTTCTCTTCCAGGAAGGCTTCGAGTCTGCCGAGGTTTTCATCGATGTTGGCAATCATTCCGTAGAAGGTGTCGGGAATGGGCTTGCCCTCGTGCTCGCCGCGATAGGGTTGCGAGTATTTCTCCGCGACGACGTTTGGCACGTGCGGGGTATTGGTGGGCAGGTAGAGGAAGAAGGGCCTGTCTTCCTCAACGCAACGGCCGATCCACGCGACGGCGTGGTTGAAGAAGATGTCGGTGCAGTAGCCTTTGAACTTCTTGTCCACGCCGTTGTGATTGAGGACCGGATCGAAATACGTGTTCCCCCAATAATCGGCCAGCGAGGTGATCCCCCAGGCGCGATGGTGCAGCGTCTCCTGGAAACCGCGGTCTTGGGGGCGGTGCGGATAGCTGTCGCCCAGGTGCCATTTGCCGAAATGCCCGGTGGCGTATCCCGAGCCGGCAAAGAAATCAGCCATGGTCGGGATGTCGGCGCGGATCATCGAGCGGCCCTGGCAAACCGCGGTGGCCCCGTTTCTCATCGCGTCCCTCCCGGTCATCAACTGGCCGCGGGTGGGCGAACACATCGGCGCGACGTGGAAGTCGGTGAAGCGCACGCTCTCGGCGTGCAGCCGGTCCATGTTGGGCGTCTTGATCACCGGATTGCCGTGGGCCGCGATATCGCCGTAGCCCTGGTCATCGGTGAGGATGAGAATGACGTTGGGTTTCTCTGCCGCATTGGCGACCGCGGTAAACGCCAGCGCACCGAGGAGGAAATAACATCTGAGTTGGGTTTGTGCTTTCATATCAAAGCCTGCAATCAGGTTGGCCAATTGGAGATTATCGCAAGTTGCCAGGGAGCGTTCAAGGAACGCCCAGGCTCAGCGTCGCGGCTTCCGGGCATCCACGGCCCCATTCCGTTCTATGCAGAAACGAAAGCCTCATGCAACGTACCACGGGAACCTCCTCGTTTCCAGATTCTGTGCGTGTTCAAGATCTCGCTCGGGCCTCGGGAAGATTCAGCGACCGCAGGGCAGGTGGATTTTGGTCCTCTTCGATTTCTTTGATGATCACAGGAAGGTTAAGACCCAGGATCTCGTCAGGTTTCCAGTTCTTGGACAACAATTCCTTTTCCAATTCCTCAATTCTCGGAACCTCCGATTTGGCTGCTCCACCGTAAACGCGGAGTATTTCGAGGCAGCGCTTAACCCTGTTCCTCGCGCCCCATCGATTGGGATCGATGAGAGAAACACACAAGGGCAAGCCTTCTTTGATTCGATGCTTGGCAAGAATCTCGAGGCCGCTCAAGCGGATGCCGTCCGCAAACATGATCCCGCTGGGGGCGGGCTCGATGGCGGCCTGGTAAACGGCGGGCAGCAATGGCTCGATTTCTTCGTACGCGAGATTCCTGTAAACAGATCCGATGCTTCCCCGAGCACGACCGTCTTCGTTGCGAAGTCCGGCCCGCACGGCGGCATAGAGCAACTCACGATCGACTCCCTCAAGTGAGCGCCCCAGCATGCCGTCGCGCGAGTTGAACAGAGCGAAGCAGAGGTAGCGTTGCTGCATGCCGCGCGGGTCCGACTGCGGGTCTCGCTGCGCGAGCATCTCGAGAAGATCCGGCACGGTCGACATGGCCGGCGCGCCAATACTCGCCAAGGCTTCGGCGGACTTGATGCGCAGCCAGAGATCTTCAGCCGTCAGCGTTTCCTTCAGTGCCGGCAGGGCGGGGGCAGCACGCTCCTTGAGCATGATCAGCGCTTGGCAAGCGCCGTAGCGCGCGTAGAGGCTGGACTCATCGAGCATTTCAATCAACGTCGCCGTCGAGTCGCCCTCGCGGTTGGCCAGTTCCATTGCCGATCGCTCACGGACAACGGGGGACCAGCTTTTCAGGCCGGCAAGGATGTCCGCTTCGCTGCGCGCGGCATAGGAGGCGATCCGCTGTCTGGGACTCCAACCGCGTCCATCGGCAATGAGGCTCTCCGCCGTGGCCGCATCCACCTGCGGGGCGGCACTCTCCTTTTTCCCGGTCAGATAGATCCTCTTCAGCGGGAGTGCGTAGGCCAGCAGATAGGCACCAGTGCAGTCCCAGCCTCGGTATGAATCAGGTCTCTCCGCGGGCGGACCCTGGTGGAGGTAAGTTCCGTCCCAGCGGCGTGCGAGATCGTAATACCAGCCGAATTCCTTGATCCAGGCGCCGGTCGCATGCGGGCCGGAGAGCGAGACCCCCGGCATGGCCCAGAGAATGTTGAAGAAATTGCCCGTGTGCCCCGTATCGCGTTCCCCGCCGTGGGAAGCGACGCTCATTCGCGAGAAGTATTCCGCCCCCCGGGCATCATCGAGGAGGTGGAACATCAGGGCTGCGATTCCGTTCTTCCCATTGTCCTCGTGCGTCTGGATCCACGGATGGTGGTCGCCGTAGGGAACGCTGCCCTTGCCGATGTAGAAGCGAATCAGGCGCTCGCTCTTCTCGATGGCCACGTCCAGCGCCGGGTCGTTCACCCCGGCCTGGCGGGCCAGAATGAGCGAAACCGTCAGCGGCAAACCCGGGGCATTCATCATGCCGTAACCGGCGAGGCGTCCATTTTCCGGTTGAACGAACCGGTGTCCCCACGAGCCGACCTCGCTCTGTCCATGGACGATTTCCATGGTAATGCGCTCGAGGTCCGGCATGAAGGTGCGATCTCCCGTGGCCAAGACATACTCGGCAACGAGCATGTTTACGTAACCATACCACCACGAGTGCAAGCTTTCCCTCTGGGGATCAGAATACTGCGAGGCCCATGCCACTTGCTCGCGGATCAACGGCAGGTATTCGGGCTTACCGCTCGACAGCAGGGCAAGAGCGTTGAGCGAGCGCTCGATCGGATTGCCCTCGTCCGGATCCTTGCTCATCTTCCCGGCCAGTGCTCTGCAACCCTGTTCAAAGATCCGTTTTGACTTGGGGCACTGGAAGGGAGCGGTCGCGCTGTAAGCACCAAGGACAGGCAGATGCAAAACAGCGTTGTCCGTGGTGCCTTTCCGCCAGCGGACCAAGGACAGGGTCCCGCTGCCCGATTCCGTCTCGGTAATGGCCTTGCCCATTTCCGTGCGTGGATCGTAGGAGAATGGCTTGCCGGCGATCCCCAAGATCACGTCACCCGGCTCGAGGACGCCATCGGCGGGAGACCCCTTTTCCACTTGGGTGACGTAAACCTGCCGTGCCTCGCTCGTCTCCATTTTGTTGCTGTACATCCAGCCGCGCGCGCCGGTCGGCCCGAGGTTCCAGTCGTGCGTTGCCGTCTCCGGGATCCTCTCGCCTTTGGTGAAGTCCGGCTCGCCAATCACTTCCCCAGGCCCGGCCGCGGGCAACTGCACGGCAAGAAACGCCACCACCGCCAAGGCGGCGATGGATGCGACGTGACACGGTCTTTTTTCCACGACCGTTCTCGTTTCCTCTTCGACGTATGATGGGGACCTATTCATTTCTTCTACTCATTCTCTTGCCTGAGGGGGTTCACGAGTACCGGCCAGATTCAAAACCTGTGTC
>Ga0180438_10005515_pt1 | contig 17517 bp, 20 predicted proteins | sample SS_ome_12_FD_132455 | JGI IMG/M metagenome (GOLD analysis project Ga0180438, IMG submission 132455) | Hypersaline lake sediment archaeal communities from the Salton Sea, California, USA - SS_3_D_2 metaG | ecosystem: Environmental > Aquatic > Non-marine Saline and Alkaline > Hypersaline >...
GACACTGAGTACAACTTAAACTATCTAACCATAGCCCCATAGGAAGGAGGTGCACAAATGGCAGCTCTACCTACTGGAACTAAACTTTTTCATACCGTAATGGGTAATATGCAGGTCGGTGCTTACACTTTCACAGGTAATGGCTCCGGTACTACCTTTAGTGCCCCAGTCGACACTGTGCATGTGGCGTGGATCAATCCGAGGGCGGACCAGGCAGGCACGACGAACCTTTGTACATACAGTGGAAACACCATCACTGTAAAGGAGGGGGCGTCCGAGTCTGCAATGGCTGCAAGTTCGACTTTTGATATTATCTATATCGGACAATAATCAACCTTTGAATGTCTAGTGGCACCCCTCTCATGGGGGTGCCTCACACGGAGGAGACAATGAGTAGTGTAGACGAGATAAGTACTAGCTTAAAATACAGGCACGTGGAGCCAGGCAGTTATTACGATAGCCTGGTGAGGAACGACATCATAGGGAAGTTGCTCCCGTTATTCGAGAACGGAACCCTGTCCATCACGGTAGATGGACGGATCATTCAGAGTGGTATGGCTAAAAGTGGGAGCTTCTTGGCGTGGAACACTCCTTGGATTCACAGAAATATAGATGGGTGGAGACACTGTGACTACTGGCATCTTATGTTCGGAGTACTTAACTTCGTGCCTCAGCAATGTAGAGATTGCTGGAAGGTAGTCATCACTCCACTCACGCTGAAGCAACTCTTCATTATGGAAGCCTTTCAAGCAACCCTAGGGGTGAGTTGCAAGTGTGGAATAGAAGTTAGGTCTTATACGAGGAAGTTCTACGGCGCATATTGGTACAATCAGACTAAGAAGGCAGGAGAGGAGTGCTACGCTCAACTGAAGGCTAAAATGCAGCAGATAGGACTTGGAGATTGTCCTATTATTCTGAAGCGCTACTGTACTGAGATGGAAAGGGCACTCGGCCCCACTAAGCAGTATAAGAAGCCTCCTGACCAAGACCACTGGGAGAAAATGATAGAATCACATGTCGTAATGACTTGTAGCCCCACTGTAGGACAGCCTGAGTTTCTAAAACGTCACCTCAGACGTAGGTGGATTGAATTTGCATGGAGGAATGGTGATCCTACTGTTTATGAGTACACAGGGGGAAAGGATGTTTTTGCTCCCCTGGACACTTATCATGACGAGATAGATGCTAAGATGGGTGATATAGAGGCCCAGGTGAAGAATGTGAAGGCAGGACATCAACCTAACGGAGAGGTTACTAGTCCTAAGAAACCTAAGAAAGCTAAGAAGAGGACGGTGAAGAAAAGTGCTAAGTGAACTGGCACCCTATATAATCATAGGAATCTACAACGTGCTTATGCTAGGACCATTATGTGTGAGTACGTACACGACTCCTCGTGATTTGTTCATCGGGCTGTCCTCCGTCGGCCTGCTTTTTAGCGATGCACTGTGGGGTGCCAGTTTTAGTTTGAGTGGCGAGGTAGTTGGACTACTAGGAGCAATTATGGTGTGGTGGCTTTTGTGCGCTGTGAACTCCCCTCGTCCCAAGCAGGCCCTCACAAATACTATTCCACTCATAGCTACGCTCATAGTCTGTATGCACCTCAAGTACAGCTTATATGGGCTGATGATTCTAGTATCGAGTGGATTGCTTAGTGCGGTATTTGGTATTCTTCAGACTAGAAAACTCGACCCATTCGGAGAGCCTAGTCTTCCTACACAGTGCATAGGATCTCATGGTAATACGCTTCAACATGGTGGATTTTTGTTGATTTGTTTTTTCCTCTCCTTGCTTTTAGTTAGCTACCATAGTCCTTGGTGGTTTGTTAGTTCCCTTGTGTTACTGGTAACGATATGGCTGACTAAGGCAAGGGGAGTCTTCCTAGGCACCTTGGTTGGGGGAGTTGTCCTAGCTATAGGTTTAGGAAGTACTTTGTTGTGGGGGCTTATAGCTCTCGGGTTGGTGGTGGGTTCAATAGCTATTAGGGCTTATAGACCAGAGTTATTCAAGGTAAATACTGCTAAGGAGCGTAGGAACTACTGGAAGGTAGCTATGAGACAAGCCTTGAAGAAACCAATCTTCGGCCTAGGTGCGGACATGTTCGGGGTTGCAGTTCCCTTCGTGCAGCGTCAGTTAAATGAGGAGTCCAATGGTAGGTTCTTGATGTCTCACAACTACGAGGCTCCGTGGCCTACTAGAGCACACAGTGATATGTTGCAATGGATAGTTGATTGGGGGTTTGTTGGACTAATTCTGATGTTAGCTCCCATTATCGGTGCCATTGTGCTCGCTCCTAATATGTACGTGACTGCTGCTATAGTGGGGTTTATAGTGGCTGGTGGAACTATGCACTTCCACACTCTGAGATCAACTAATGGTATGTACTGGGGGCTTATCGTGCTTAGCATGGGCAGCGTGATGGGTTCTTCATTCAGCGTGCCTGGTGGGACACTGTGGGTGGGTATTGTGATGCTCCTCTTAGTGCTTCAGTATTCTTTGAGTGAGTTCTGTTTTGATATAGCCTACCATAGCTATCTGAAGCACCTAAGGATGAAGGCTCCGCCAGGACAACCGCTCAGTTTCAAGTCAAGCTCTTGCTCTGCCCGAATGCAGGCTTGCTTGTTCTGGGCAAGACAGGGACGATCCTGGGAAGTACTCAAACATGCCTCCTACATACTCCACAACTTCGACGGTACTCAGCGTATATGGGAGGTGTGGAACATACTTGGAGTAGCTTTTATGATGTCCAAACACTTAAACCATGCAGAGGCGTGTTTTAAGGAGGCTTTGACCTTCCTGCCCTCATACACGCCATGTAGACAGAACTTAGAAAACCTCAGCCATATTAAAGACGGTTATTTACACACCGTGCAACATCGAGATTAGGAGTTTTGAAATGACTATCAGAGACACCTATGTAACGAAAATCTTCGCCTCATCTATAGCTGCTGCGGGTACAGCGTACTCTAACCCCATAGACCTAGGTGCGAGGGCCATTGGTGGAAACTTCGCTATGCAAATCTACGTCACTGGGGCGGGTGCTAGTGTCACAGCTAAATACCAGCTAAGGAACGATGCTGCTGCCAGTTGGGTGACTCCTGCGGGGGCAGCGGATATTTGCACTAATTATCCTGGTGCTAGTGGGCAGAGCTATGAAATCTTCACTTTTAGTCCTGAGGCTGCTAGGTTCATGCGGATACAGATGACTGAGACGCAGAGTGCTTCTGTTGCTGTAACAGCATGGCTAGCGATGAATTAAGGAGGGAGTCGAGATGTGGAATAGAATTACACAACTAATGGTTTGCTTTACTTTCCTGATCGCTGTAGGGTTGGTGGTAATGGCTCCATACACAGGGCCTAGTCAACCTACCTCAATGGTGACTAGCTTCACAGCAGACGGTTCAGTTTCGGATGGTTCTTGTGCGATCACAGCGATAAACATAATGACAGACGGAGCAAACAACTGTACAGTAGAGCTTGAGAACGGTAATGGTGGAACGGATCAGTATAAGATAACCGTCCTGGCTGCTGACTACTATGGTGGCCGGAACTGGACCTATCCACTCTACTTTGACAGCGATGGTTGCTATATGAACCTGACGACTGGTGGTACGGCGACGGTGTGGGTAGAGTACCTTAAACAGTAGGTGACATTATGAGGAGAGAAGTTGAGGAGTTTTATGCTTCTCAGAGTAAGCATATTGGGAAGGTGGTCGACGAGGGGCTTCGCATCTATAAGAAGCGTGGCATAACTGAAGTTGCCATAAAAGCTGCTGCTGATAGGATTTATGAGGAGAGAGAAGAGAAGCCCATCAAGCCTAGTCGGTTGGCGTGGAGAACTTGGCAACTTGCCTTGGAGATCCTCGCCGACAAGAATAAAGAGGACCACATAAAAGCCTATGAAGAAGAGCGTAATATAACACGTCCTGAGGTGATTCAGCAGCTCTATGACCTGCGTGCTTATAAGGAGCATAGTGAGAGGACAAGGGTTAGGTGGCACCTATTCTATTGGGCTCTTATGTTTCTCCTCTTAATGTTGTACTTTTCACCCTATTGGGAGGGAATAAAATGGTCTTTCTGAATCCCTCAATGAGAGAGTTAGACTACAGCATAAAGACAGCGGATGGGATAGTGTGTAGTGGACCGTGCTTATTTGGTGGTTTTATGCTTGGTGATATGGATGGTGTAAATGATCCTAGTGTGGCTATTTATGATGGGTTAGACAATAGTGGCAGTGAGGTCATTTCGACTAATTCGCTAGATGCGTCTGCACTAGGTCTGAATGGTGCTTTATTAGGGTTTGTAGTTAGATTCGGGACTGGGTGCTTTGTGGAGATTGTGGCTGGGGGTGGGACGTTGAAAGTCACTGTATTTTATAAGGCTTTAGGATAGGAGCAAACAAATGAAAAGATTTTTGGCAGTATTAGCGATTGTATTGATGTTAGGCGGTGTTGCGTATGCTCAAGACGCAGCGACAGAGTACGGGGCGCTATTTGAGCAGACTCAGCAAAATCAGGACATCATTGAGGCAAGGGCAGTGCTTGAGGACGCAACGAATGTTTGCAACGAGACACTAGCTAGAATGCAAGAAATCAAGACAAGCGGGTCATTTGCGCTTGTGCCTGACAATCTTAAAAACGCTATACTTCGGTGGGAAGATATGTTTGAAGACCTTAAGGCTGCTTTTTTGGCGGATTCTGAGGTGGTTGATTTATGGCAGTGGAGACCCTAGTTTTTCCATCGTACTCGCTGATAAATAAGCACAATTAAAACGACAGCTAAGGCCCATAATATGAGGATTTTGAGTAGCATGAAAATCAAATTAGCACTTCTGACAATTTTTGTCACGCTTTTTTTTGCGGTGCCTGTTTTCGCTACCGGAACGTGGACGTATACGGAAAGTACTAATACGGTACAGGTTACGGGTGGAACTTCTGGAACACCAGCGGAATTTGACGATTTTGTCCATGCTGATAGGACCGCAGCAACTACTGCCTGTACGATTGCGTCTGGTGCGGAACTCAAGGCAGCGACAGCAATAGCGGCTGACACCGATTTAACCCTTACCTATCCTGTCCGGCCTGTAGAGTTTAAGGCTTTACGCCTTGCCATAACCACGGATGCCAATGGGGGAGCCGCAGCAAGCGGGGATGAGGCAATTGATATCTTTGGAACTACGGCTGTCTGGTGTCCAATGACGGGGGCAAGCGCCTCTGGTCAAAAAGTTGTACCTGTGGCTGACCTTACGCATCTCTATCAGGTAGGTGACACGGTTATCCTCATTGATATTTCTGCTCCCTCGACCTATGAGACCGACACAATAGCCTCAATTTCTGAGGGTGTCAGCATTACGATGACCAACAATAACACTAATTCGTATGCAACAGGGGATATTGTTGGAATTTACCAGACAGAACAGATTGATAGCTCTGGGGGGCATAACACGTTTTGGACTACGTTACCCTATGGTCAAATAGCTATGCTGACCTTCACGGGTTATGACGGCACAAACACGGGAAAAGTGGACCAACCCATTTGGGGCGTAATTTGGGATTATGGTAATGGGCAATATTTATTGGATTGTAGATTTAATATCGGCGACGGTAGCACAAGCACTTATTTTGCGAGTAGCTTAGAATATGTTTCTATTGCTTCGACGGCACCTACGTTAAACTTACAGGTTACGGCAGCAGCCACCTTTAAAATGGGATTAAAGCAAGGATCGGACACATCAACTTCTGGATCTGTTCTAGCGCTTAACAATGCTGCGCCCTGGTCTGCCGTTTTAGAATTAGATGGTATTTGTCTTTTTTATGCGTCTATTATACGGAATGACAATGATGACAACGGTATTGTAAATATTGATAATGCCTCATCCGAATTTGCCGATTGTCGGTTTGAAGGCTTTAAAAAAGTAGTTACTACAACAGCATCGACTTATAAAAGAGTTCAATTTACAACTTGCACACGCACATGGGCTGTAAAAGCAGTAATCACAGCAGATGATATTTTGATAGGCGATTATTATGGATGTGCTCTTTTAATGGAATTCGCGCCTGAAAATACTGAAATATCCAATGTCACAGTGCAAGATGATCGTTCCATAGGAACAAACATCAAGACAGCGGTAACCGCTGATGTCTTTTTCACAAATCCAAACTTTACGTTTAATTTTGACATACTCACTTGGACAGCAGATATTTATGAACAATATACTTGTGATATCCATGTCTCAGATAAAGACGGAAATAACTTACAGGGGGCTTCGGTAGCCTGTGAAACTACGGGGGGGAGTGCTGCCTTTACGACTCAGAGCACGGCGGCAGATGGGACGATAAGCCAACAAAAAATTAAATACAAACGATGGTATAACAATAGTGGCTCTCCGGCTTCACAAACCTATTCTCCCCACAAATTCACAATATCCAAATCTGGCTACGAAACCCTAGTCCTTGACAACATAACGGTAGACGGTGCTATTGATTGGCACTTAGAGCTTCAACCCGCTCAAGGCGCATGGCCTTCACCTTGGAGATAATATGTCAGTTATTCAATTAGACAGCGAAAACGCAGACCGGAACCTTACTTCTCAGGTAACGGTCTTAACCGATACACCTAGTGCGACACAGAACACTCTTTGTCAAGCGTACATTAAGCTAGGTGACGGAGCCAAGGATCTTGATGGCAGTGGTGGTCAGTTTGAACTTACCATCACAATAGGGGGTCAAACAATCCAGCCGGACCCTCAAGGCGTTTGGTTTTCTACGGCGGTACGGGCAGCGGTGTTCAGCTCAGTATTCCCCGTTCCAGCTAATGAGGAGGTAGTGGTGAAACTAAAATCACCGAACGCAGCGGACACCGATGTTGACACAACTGCATATCTTTATGATCTATCATAATGGGAACGAGCCTTTTAGACAGCGAAAACGCAGACAGAGACTTGACAAGCCAGGTTGTTGTCTTGACTCACACGCCAGATGTGGGGAGTCCATGTCTGGTTCAAGGATATGTTAAACTGGGAGATGGAGTGAAGGATTTAGACGGTTCGGGTGGATTGTTTGAGTTTACAATTACGATTGGCTCTCAGACCATCCAACCTGATCCGGTGCAGATCCAGTTCTCCTCTGCGACAAGAATCATGGTCTGGACAGCACCATTGCCGGTGCCAGCGAATGAGGCAATCGTCCTAAAGGTTAAATCACCGAATGCTGCGGATAGTGACGTTGACGTTACGGCATACCTATTTGGGGCTGAACCAATATTCGCAGCGACGTTTGTTAGACGAAACCTTCTCTTAATGGGAGTTGGAATGTGAAAAAAATATTTTTGATATTCTTTGCTTTAGCTTTTGTGTTTTGCCTATGCTGGCAAATGTGGGGAGCAGGACCATATTATGTTGCCCAGACTGCTGCCGGTGATGGTTTCGGTGGTAGTTACGCTAATAGGGCATCAGTAGCTACGCATAATGGGGGGACAGGCAATTTTGCTGATTTGGCTGGCGTCACGGTTAAAGTCTGCGGAACTATTTACTCCACTATCATTCCTCCAGTCTCAGGGTCTGAGGGTAGTGTTATTACTTATAGTCCTTATGATTCTTCGACTTTGATCTCTACTACTTCTCATGGCTTCAATATATCCAATAAAGACTATATTACACTGGACAGTTTGGATTTTGATGATTGTGGAGGGTCTTGGGTTTATCTCGATAATGCCGATCATATAACTGCACAATATTGTACTCTCAAGGATTCGGACGCTTATACTGGGTTTCGAGTTCTGGGCGGCTCTGCTTATGGTCAGGTGCTATACTGCACGTTTCACCATAAACCGGAGTATTGGTCGGGTACATTCAACAATTCGACAAATCAGTGGGTGGGTGATTCTTGCAGCGGCGATGGCCAAGATAGGCCCGTCACTAATTTATGTCTGACGAGCGCGGAAAAATGGCGTATTGAAGGTAATTGGTTTCTGGATGCAGCACAGTCCCTACCTGTTATTTTAGGAGGTGGTGCAACACAGGACTATTTATTGTTCAAAGGTAATTACGTCAGAAATCGAACAGCCCACGCATTGTCATTTTTGGCAAATTTTAGTTATGTCGTTTGCGAGGGTAATTACATTTGGGACACAGATACAAATACTTCTGGCACCTGTTCTGACACTGAAAAGAGTAAGGACGGTTTTGGTCTAGCTGCTGGAGGACCGTATCAGATTTTTCGGGGAAACATTATTTGGGACGTTGCCGGATATACATACTGGCCTTATTTGTCTACAACGCAAGTTCAATATGTGCGAACGTATCATAATACTGGATATAACAGCGAAGAGGGTGGCCTTAGATACTACCGATATCAAAGTGCTGGAAACCAAACACTTATAGATAATATCTGGAAAAACAACGCTTTTGTAAATGTTCGTCAATCAGGTGATGATAGCTATACTGCTATCAGCGGTGGAGCAAATGGAGATTATAATTATATTCTATGGGCTTATGGTTGGTTCAATGGGCAATTAGGACCACCAACCAGTTTAAAAGTTATCAATAATTTATTTACGACATCAATAGAGAATTATGTCGCGCCAACCGTAGAAGAGGGTGGATATCATTATACGGTAGCATATCCAGCAATTCGTTGGGCGTGGACCACGTATGATTTGTCAGACGGTGGTTTGGCAGCGCTGGAGGCAGCAGTGCCATCTTATGTATCTGGTAATATTGCAACATCTCAAACAGCTAGTACTCTATTCGAGTCTACCGATGATGCCAATCGTGATACAACCTTTTTGCGCCCTGGAAGCTCCTCGGATTTAATCAATAATGCTACCTATTTGACATTGACTAATGACCCTGGAGGCGGGTCAGGGACTACAATGCCAGTAGAGGATGCAAAGTATTTCTTTCCTGGTTGGTCGATCCCTGGCGCGACCGCCGATACGATTTATGTTAATAATCCAGGGGCGACCGCTGATTTTTCTGTGACTATAACCGACCGTGATGTTACCTCGACGCCTAATACCTTGACTCTCTCAGAGTCTAAGACATGGGAGGATGACGCTGAAGTTTATTGGTGTCCTGATGGTGAGTGTCCAGCGGATAAGATTTGGGATATCGGCGCATTTCAATATGGAGAGTTTCCGCATAATCCCAGGCCAGTAATCAGCGATGTCAGCCCTGGGAGTACCACGCTTTATGCTGATGGTGGGGCAGGGTGGAACGAAACCTCATGGTCGGCAACTATTAGCGATGACGGATCGGTAGCCTCTCAACTGTGGGATTTTGGGATCGAATATCTGACAGACGGTACGATGGAAACCAACCCCACAGTAAATTGGACGGCAAATAATAGCACCCTAACCAAATACAATACGGACGCTGATTATGTCCACGGTGACACATACTCATTGCAGATTACCGATGAGGGAGCTACGGCGGGGGCATATCAGGCGATTACTACCGAGATCGGAGCTAAATACCGCGTTTCAGGTTATGTAAAAACCGCAAATATAGATGGTGGTATGATTATCTGTGCGGGAAATGCCACTGGCGGCTACGAACTGGGATATGATCGTGACATTATCGTCACACAGGGAGAGTGGGTGCACCTGAGTTTCGACTTCACCGCAACTGCAACAACAACTTACATTTTCTTAGGGGCGTGGGACACGGTCGAGGATGGCAGTCAGTACGCATTCTTTGATGATGTTACCATGCGTATGATTTCAACTGACGAAGACCCTGGTACGATGACATATCCCGATCCTGGTAGCTATCCTACAGTCTATACCGTGACATTGGATGCCGTAGACAACGAAGGCGAAGACGCAATACAGTTTACATGCACAGTCACGATAGAGGAAACTACACCGTCCGAAGAAGCCAGTGATATTGAGCTTTGGATCAATTTTGATGATGGAAGTCTTGAGGGCTCGACCTATACTCTCCACGCAACGTATGAAAAAAATGATGATGACTCAACGGGCACTATTGATAGTGGAGCAACGATAAATTCGGATGCAGGGCTAGAGGGCACCAACGGTTTAGACTGTCCAACGGCAGGTGATGATTTTACAATTGATGTGCCTTCAGCTATTACCAGCTCGTCAGAGGGACGTATATTAATAGGATTTAGATGGACTACGTTTCACGCCGCCTGCGGCATAATGCGTTTATATGAGGACGCTAGTAATTATTTGGTACTGCATATGTCGGACACGGAAACCTTAACGCTACGTTGGGTTGATGACGACAGCGGGGGCCATAATGTTGTTGTCGAAGCTGCAAATAATACACTGGACACTCAGGGAACAACGTATTGGATCGAAGTTGCATGGGATTATAGTACTGAGTATCGAGAGGTTCTGGTCAATGGAGTCCAGAAAATCATTGATGGTGACGAGGCAATTGGGCAAATCGAATTTGCAACCCTAACCATAGGTGAATACACGGGCTGTGGGGAGGCTGTTGACCAACACATAGACCTCATAATAGCGTCTACCGATTCATCCAGGGATCTATATGCGCTGAGAGACATCCACCGCTATAGCGCTGGCGAGATAGGCGACATTGACGGCATAGATGGCACTTACGGTATTGACGACTCCCTGCAGATCTGGATCGATTTCGTTGACGCCGATGGAAACCCTGTCAATGTTACCCTCTCTGATGGTGCTAACTCGACTATTGAGAGCTATGCCACAGCGGAGACCGGAGATGACGATCTTAAATTAAAATTTTCGGCGGCGGATTCAGCCAGTTCTCGGCATTACTTAGAGACGACTTCTGATGCTGGCTACAAAATCATCGCTGGTATGACGAGTGCAGACTTATCAATTACCTCAATCACAATCGGCGGTGACGATTCGATTGATGCTGATGTCTCCATTCCAGCAGGACACAATCTTAATGATAATGCTGCTATCGAAATTGATACGACCTCACCCACAGTAGCATCATTCACGCATTGCGATTACAAGACTGGCACGGCTGACAGCGGAAGTGGTACGACTCTTGTGGATGATGCCCTAACTCAAGCAGACGACTATTGGAACGACAGCGCTATTATCGTGGTGAAGGGTGGTGTTAGCTATTACGGAATTGTGACCGATTTCGTCGCAGCCACGGACACCCTAACCGTCACGATGTACCAAAGTGTGACGATAGACAACACCTGCACGTATAGGGTATTTGGTGCGGAGATCGCAGCGGAAACGACCTATGTTGAAGGTGAAACTTGCCATCTATGTGTGGCATCTGATGGGGATGAGTTGTATTTTAATGAAGGCCCAGTCAGTAACCTAAAAATTGGAACTGATTCAACTTACCCGGACAAAGAAGAGTTCGAGTATTTTGACGGACTGAGAACTCATACTCTAGTCTTCGCAAGGGTGATTCAAGAGGGTGACCGCGATTTAGACCTCCAGGCGGAAGGGGTCGCCGAGGATACGGGTTTTATCCACGGTACAACAAAGGTCATTGATCAAAGTTTGAATGAAATCGTCTACACCCTGGGGGCAGCCGATCCGTCAGGCGGAAATATTATTCTCGCTGCCCCTTTCAGTACGAATGCTCTTGTGTTTATTGATACAGCAGATCCGTCAGATTGGACTGGATATCCGATTGATGGGGATTATTTCAGACAATCTGAGGATTGCGACGATGGTACAGGATTTGATTGGTCTGCGTATGCAGAAACAACTGAATATGATGGAGAGGGACACCAGCTCACAGGAAACATCAAATGGAACGATGGTGATGGAGTAGGAGCTAACCGAGCACATACTAAGAACATTATCTACGGAAGCACGGTCGAATTGGGGAAGAACAGCATCAACGACACCTCAGTAGTGCCTAATGGTAGCACAGTCAAGATTCCTGCTGGACACACAGGAGTGTCGGTACGACATTTCACGATCTTGGGTGTGTTGGATGTCGATGAGACTACTGACAGCGGTGTAGGTAATGGGCTTAGGAATTCTATTATAGTGGACTGTGATCTTGCAAACGGGAAGACCTTATATCCTTATTACTGTATTTTCCAGGAAACAGAAGCAGCAATAGAGGGTGACGGTGGGACGGTTGATGATGCAGCAGCAGCTACCTGTACTTTTGAGGTAGCTAATGTGGCGAATTTGGTTAGTGCTGTAGACTACAGGCCACTAAGTACTAGCCTACTTGGTACAGGAGATGCTATAAGTACTGTGTATAGTGATTTGTATGATAGGTCAATGGACGACACAATAGGTGCAAGTGGTCATATAGAGCCCAAGGGTCGTCGTGCCTTCTTGAGTGGAAGGTGGTAGGAGGTTGTATGACAGAATGTCCAAATCCGGATTGTAGAGAGAGTCTTATTAAAGCTATGAACAGCGCTTGTAAGGAGTTGAGAACAGACATCTCAAGAAAGGTAAGTATGAAAGCTCTAATTAGTAGTTTAAGTGCGATAGTTGCAGTGGGAGCGGTTGTGGCGACTCTTACTTTTAGTGCGTATAGCAGAAGCCAGGAAGATAAGAGTAAAAAGATCGAGAATTGTGAGCAAATTACTAAGGTCTTAGACAAGAATGTGGCTGTGATGCAGCAGGACATAAGTTATATCAAGAGGCAGTTGGAAAAGCAGGGAGTTAAGCAGGAGAAGATTCTGGAGATTTTAAATAAACTAATGATGCAGCGAAGGACGGAGGGAAATAATCCATAGAAAGGGGTTGATTAATGTGTTAAGGTTTTTGTTTTTTGTCTTACTTAGTTTGTCCGTCGGCTGCTTAGGGCAGGAGAAGGCCCAACAGGTTGTGCAAGTTGTTGAAACTAACGAGTATAGTTATATGTGTGGAGTTGATCCTGCTGAGGTTATCAACACTTGGGAAGAGGTGCATAGAGAACCACTAATGGCACAAATGAGAATGGGACCTGTGATAATGTACGCACCAGTTGGAGAGGATGTATATTACAAGAATCCCAACAGTAATGCTAGGTTCCTGTACGCCAACGCCGTATTCGTCGGAACAGATGAAGGAAAAAAAGTACGTGGTTGTAGGTGTTTGGACTATGTAGATGTGATTTATATAGTGGATGACCAAATGCTAGTACAGAGGTATCCTTACAATGTCAGAGACCATTGCTTTGAATTGGGTGATATGGAGAAGTTTGAAGAGAGGGCTAGGAAGGATATGAAACGCATATTTGGTATTGATATTGAAGTTGTTCATCCTTCGACTTAGGATTAGTCATGAGTATCTACGGGTCAGCCATAGGTTATAAGAATCATAAAGTCCTCGGTAGAATGTTCCACGTTCCTTGGCATCCTAAACTGCTGGAGCTTCTAGTGTGGAGTACATTCGCCTTGCACACGGATCATGGGAATAATTTAGTTGTAACGTCTTCGTGGAGACCTACTAAGATTCACCCTGGCGACTCAGGTATTCATATAACCAATCCACTTAGGGCTTTTGATTTGAGGTCCCACAGACAAACAGAGGATGGAGAATATGTGAGTATCTTTGGAGTCTCACCTGAGGAAATAAGAGATGCCTTTAATCATTGTTGGAGATATGATCCACAGAGACCAGAGATGAGGGTTTGTGTGTTTCATGATACTGGTAGGGGGTATCATCTGCATCTACAGGTGCATCCTAGGAGCTTGTTGGTTAAATCTTTAACTTGTGAGGAGTTTATCAATGGCGAGACATAAGAGATTATTATATGGAGTGGCAGCTTTACTGATGCTGATTGGGTGTGCTTATAATATAGGGTACGTCAAGACTACCTATGACTTATTGGCAGTCTCCCAAACCAGCTACGAAACAGCCATAAGCACAGTTATTGACCTGCACAGACAGGGCAGGATTACAGATGGCCAAAAGGCAGAAGCATTCGACATAGGTAGACAGTTCGCTAATGCTCACAACGCAGCAGTAGAGGCGTTAGCTAAGTACGAGGAGTCCGGACATTTAGGTAGTGATGAACAGCTAGAGTTGCAAGTAGTTGCTGCATCTGAGGCTTTATCTACCTTGTTAAATCTGGTTAAACCTTATCTTTTAGAGAAGGAGGACTAAAATGGACCCTGCCTTAACACTTGCGTTAATTGAACTCTTGCTTGCTAAAGGGCCAGAGGTTTATATTAAAATCATCAAGAGTCTAGAAACCGACAACCCAACACCGGAACAAATTAGAGCCTTAAAGGTAAAGATGCCTGAGGCTTATGAAGGAGACTAAAATGCAGGAAATTAAATTTGGTGCCTATGCCCTGCCCGTGATACTGACAGTAATACTCGGTATAGTCTACAAGCTCGTTCCATTCTCTGACAAGTACAAAGCAGTACTCGCAGTGCTCGTTGGTATTGGGCTAGGGATTCTTTCTATCCCTTACAAAGGCATACCCTGGAACATAGTAACAATCGTAGACGCTTGTATCTACGGATTAATGGTTGGGGCTAGTGCGGTTGGTCTTTATGAGTTGCAGCGGACTGTTACCAACCCTAGAGCGTAGTACGAAGCAGTTCATTTTATGAACCGGTTAGTACTTTATGGGAGGATAGATAAGTGAACTTCAGAAAGATGAAGCTCAATTTGAAGAAGTTTTGTCCTGACCTCAGCGTCCCAGTGATTGCTGAGCGCATCAATGACCGTTATCAGGATATCATCAGGAAAGAGGATTGGGAGTTTCTTAGGGATAGCCTTACGCTTAGACTCTACGAACAGGTCACTAATGCTAGCACAGAGAGCTGCGCTGTTACTCAGGGAAGTACTACGGTCACTGGCTCTAGCACTACATGGAGCGATGATGATTTGATCGACACTGGGTGGATGTTTAGAGTAGGGTCTAATAAGCAGCCTTATATTGTGAGTAGTGTGACCGATAACACTACTATAGTCCTAGAAGCTGCTTACGCTGAAGATGATGCTACCTCGCAGGACTTCACGGCACAGAAGACCATGTACTCTATCTCTAATGCTAATGAGATACTGAGGATTAAGCATGATAATGACGTGACTGAGGTTTCTAGGTTGTATCTTGACAGGATTGATCCACAACGTGACAGTACTGGCGAACCTCAGCACTATGCTGTGTTCTCTAAGTCTAAGGCAACAGGGGTTATTACATTTGAGATATGGCCTATTCCTGATTCGGATTACACTGTGACTGTGGAGTTTAAGAAAACTGTGAGTGATTTGAGCTCCGATGATGATGAGCCTGTGTTTGATTCTCAAGTCCTGGAGGCAGGAGCTTTATGGGATTGCTACAGACTGACTTATGTAATTACTCAAAATCCTGCCTTTGTAGGTCTGGCTAGGGACGCTAGGAAGGACTACAATGATGCTATCAGGGACCTAGTGCTAGAGGATCTCCGTACAGCCTCATTGCCGAGGAGAGTCCTAGACGTTAGCGAGCCTAGGGTGTGGGATAATAATTACTGGACAAGACACGACGTGGACTAAGCTATGCAATTCAGTAAGATAAGGGACATAGTTAAGACTCAGCTAGAAGGTGAAGGGGTTTATCGTACTTCAACATTGTTGGGTACTATTATCAACCGTGGTTATGCACTAATCGCGGGGATGTCACTATACGACGTTCGTAGATTAGACGTTAATCTAGCTGGGACTAGAAACTTCGCTAGTCTCGGTGGAGCCCAGACCTTATTAAGTAATGGTGGCTTTGAGACTGGTGACCTAACTAGTTGGGCCACACAAGGCACTACAGGGGCAGGCGACACAGCCGAGGCAAGTACTACATATGCAATCGGAGGTTCGTACTCACTAAAGTTGGTCTGTGGTGGTAATGTTGCATTCGGGAGGAAACAAACTTCCGTCCCTGTGACTGCAGGACTCACATATGTAATAGAGGGATACATATATGTGACGGCTTATACAACTGGTAAAGTGAATCTAGACGTGCAGGCGTATGATGACGCTGGTGACAATGTGCTGGATACCAGTGGGATTGAGTTACAGGCAACAAATGGTGGGTGGGTTAGATACACTGACGAGGCTACAATTCCAGCTAACACGACGGAGGTTTCTATTAGATGTTTCGGTGATGATACTCCAGAATTTACTGCTTACTTTGACAGTATTAAGTTTTATCAAAAGCAGCAGGGAATTATAGCACCTTTGTACATGTCTATGGAGGAAGCCAGCACTTCTGCTAACCTTAGGATACATCCTATTAGCCATGCTGAGAGCGAGTTTTATTCTACTGATTGGATAGGGACGAAGGCTGACCAAGGTATGTATTATGCAATATCTAGTCCATTCCATAACGCCTACGAATACATTAGTGTGTTGCCTGCTCCTTTGACCCACGATTCTACTCCTGACCATGAGATGAATATTACTAGCCTTTGTGCAGTGGAACCTGACAGTATGAGCAGCGATACAGACGAGCCTAGCTTGCCTAGACAGTTTCATGACATGTTGGTGAAATATGCGCTGTTTGAGTGTTATCTAGGTGAGCCTGGTAGGGCAGCGGATGCTGTTGCTCAATATAAGGAATTTGTAGACAGGATGGACCAATTCATAGCGTATCTGAAGGCAAGATTTCCTGAGGGCAGAGACTACGAGCCATTTCCACCGGAGTTTATATCTGACCTAATTACAAGAAAAAGGCAGGAGTCGGAATGAACGCAGACACATTAATAGACCATGTAGCAGATATTCTACAAGAGGACTTTACCTATAGTACGTTATGGACTAAGGCAGAGATCCTTGAGTATCTTAGGCTTATATTGAGGGAGTTCTCCCAGCGAACCCTTATTGTAGACAAGATGTCCTTACGAATAGCCAATTCCAGTGGGGAGTGTGAATTGCCTGATGATTTTCTCCAAACTTACTATGTAACGTTTGATGGAGCTCAGACAGACATAGTCACATTTGCAGATCTAGACCTAGTAGATAGTGACTGGTTAGATGCTGGTACGGGGACTGCTAAGGCGTGTACTGTGATAGGGGACGCGGATGATGCGTTGTTGAGGTTCGTGCCCGTTCCTAATTCATTGGCAGATGGACTAGAAGGGGGCTTCACGGAGCTTCAGATAGTCAGCGGTACTGCTGTGTATGATATAACGGTGGATGATGGTGAGCTAACGACGGGGTTGAACGCTACAGCTAGTCCGACAGGGGTGAGTACAGGATTCATTGTAAGGGAGCCAGATAATACTAGGTGGAGGTTCTTCATAGATGCTGCCTCTGGAGACTTGGACTCTGAGACTAGCTACGATACGACCTCTAATGCTGAGTACCTGTTTCCTGACTCCATAGATGGCATAGTCTATGGCTTGTATGCTAGTGCAGCAGGAGTTAGCGAGGTACAGGACTACACATTAGGATGTGGAATAAAAGCCTACGTGGATGACGTAGACACGGAGCAGGACTTCAACCAAGAAGTGGGTATTATTGTAGATGCTTATGTAGAGGACGTAGATACCTCCAGTACTGATATGTGTTTTGTGGATGGTCCTGTAGGATGTGTAGCTTATGCTAGGTCCCAGGAGAATGCAGCACAGGTATGGTATAAGGGTCATGTACCCGAC
>Ga0180438_10005517_pt1 | contig 17517 bp, 17 predicted proteins | sample SS_ome_12_FD_132455 | JGI IMG/M metagenome (GOLD analysis project Ga0180438, IMG submission 132455) | Hypersaline lake sediment archaeal communities from the Salton Sea, California, USA - SS_3_D_2 metaG | ecosystem: Environmental > Aquatic > Non-marine Saline and Alkaline > Hypersaline >...
AGACACGCCCAAGAACTCCCGCAAATGGCATAGTGCGTCTAACTACCTCCAAAGCCTCCTTAAACTTGCCCTGCGAGATAAGGGCAACGTAGCCTTGTGCGTTAACACCGGCCGGACAGGCAATGCGACAGGGTGCAGTGCCTCTTTTATCAATGGCGAAAGCAGCAGGGACAGCTTGAGGAAGAGGAAGATAAGCTGCCTTCCTCATGTGCAATCCCATCTCAAACTCGTCGGGTAACTCAACTGGACACACCTTAGCACACTCCCCGCATGAGTTACATTTGATAATATCGACATACCTGGGATTCTTCTTGATTTTGATCTTGAAGTTGCCGATATAACCCGAAACGTCCACAACTTCACTGTTGGTCATCAACTCGATGTTAGGATGATGACCGGTGTCAGTCATCTTCGGAGTGAGGATACATTCTGAGCAGTCCAGGGTGGGGAATGTCCTATCAAGCTGAATCATATGTCCCCCAATGGACGCGTCGCGTTCCACCATATAGACTTTTTTGCCGCCATCAGCGATATCCAGAGCAGCTTGAATGCCTGCAATACCGCCCCCTACGACCAAGACGCTAGGATTTACCGGAACCTCCTTAATTTCCAAAGGTTCTTGGTAGTAGACACGTCTTATGGCTGCCCTTACAAGATCCTTGGCCTTTTCTGTGGCTCGCTTCTTGTCGCCGGCATGGGGCCAAGAACAGTGCTCCCGGATGTTGGCATGTTCATATAAATAGGGATTTAGCCCAGCTTCCTGGCAGGCCTTGCGAAACGTAGGCTCATGCATCCGTGGAGAGCAAGAGGCAACTACTACCCGATTAATACCCAACTCCTTTATATCATTCTTAATAAGATCCTGTCCCGGGTCAGAGCACATGTATTTGTAGTCTCGGGCAATCGCTACATGGGGCAGGGTTCCTGCATATTTGGCCACTCCTTCAGAATCTACCGTACCCGCGATATTTAACCCGCAGTGGCAAATATAAACACCAATTTTTGTTTCTTCCATATTTGGCTCCCTCATTGTTACATTGCCTCAGCAACTAGCTCAGCTATGTCTTTAACCTGCATGGTCTCCGACTTACCCATAGAAAGCACACTGTCCCTATAGTTGAGGAAGCAGTAGGGGCAAGCTATAGCTATAATATCAGCACCTCTATCCGCAGCTTGTTCTACCCTTATGTCAGAGAACCTTTCTCCTTTCGGAGTATCCATCCAGATCCTGCCACCACCACCTCCACAACAAATAGCCTCCTCGCGAACATCAGGAAATTCAATTAATTCCAGGCCGGGGATGCTTTGCAGAATCTTCCTTGGCTCATCATAGATATCGTTGTGCCTCCCCAAATAGCATGGATCGGAATAGATTACCTTCTTATTTGTCTTCTTAGAGAGCTTCAATTTACCTTCGTCGATTAGGGAGGCCAGATATTGGGTAATATGAATTACTTCGAATTTGCCTCCAAGCTCGGGATACTCATGTTTGAAAGTGTGGTAGCAGTGCGGTGAGGAAACTACTACAGTTCCAACACCGTTGCTGGTAAATAGATTGACATTATTTTGAGCAAGACTTTGAAACGTATCTTCATGCCCGGCTTTCCTGATTGCCTCACCGCAGCATTTTGCTTCGGTGCCTATAATACCATAATTAATCTTAAGTTTATTGAAGATAGCGGCAACAGACTGAGCTACTGTCTTCACGTCAGGGTCGTATGAAGGAATACAGCAAGGGAAATAAAGTATTTCAGTACCCGAAGCAAAATCTTTCACCTTGAGATCCTTCGCCCAGTCATTTCGCTTCTCCGGTGCTTCACCGAGTGGATTGCCTACGCCGGCGATGTTCTTGGCTGAAATTCTTAGTGCGTCAGGTACAACGCCAATACCCAGACTTGCCACAGCTCGCCGCATAGCCCTCATAACATCTATTATTTCGACGCCCCGGGGACAACGTTGAACACAAGCTCGACAAGTGACACAAGTCCAAATATCCTCGCTACCAAAATCAGTAGCTCCAAGCTGCGCTTCATGCATAATGCGGCGAACAATAAAATTGCGGACCAAGTTCCAGGGACAAATACCAGTACAAAGACCACACTGGTAACACAATTTGAGAGGTTCACCGCCGGCCTCGAGTATCACATCTGTAGCTTCTTTGTAAGGACTCAAAGTTTCCATTTCAATATTTACCTCTGCTCTTCAGAATTAACTATAAAAAAGGTGGCCTCATAAAAGCATTATAGCCACCCTATTTTACCCGGAATTCAGCTTTGAGCACGGCTGCGAAGTATAACAGACCTCAGGGAAAAAAGCAAGTGCTGTACAAGCCTTCTGGGAAAACGGTTGTTGATTTATCTTCTAGTAGGGTTTCTTTCTAAATTAGGTTCGGCGGTAAATGATAGGATTCCTTTATGCTAATGTCCTGTCCAACAAATTAGACTAACTAAAAATTGCCAACTTATACGACTGAAGGGGTCAGCTATCATATCAGATAACTGACCCCTTGTACCTGTCAATTCTCCAACATCATTTTGTAGTAATTCTAGCTGGCTTGACCTTCAGTCCTTTCTTCTTTTTTACGGAGGGCTTCCCGACGAGCCGCTAGCTTTCCTAGTTTTTGCTCCAAAGCATTCTTCATATACTGACCAAATTCACACGTCTCACATTGGAATAACCGAGAGCAAAGTCGATACGAAACATCACCCTTGAGCGCATAACGACAAACCCTCTGAGGTCCTGGCAGTTCTTTAAGCCTTTCCAGTGCTTCATCCAATTCAGTAGTCTCACCACTGGCTATTTTATCCTGCATCATCTGGTCAAACTCGCAGGTCAGGCAGTCATAATCTCGAGTACAGATTCTGTAAGAAACGACTCCCATCCTTGACCAGACACATTGCTTGACCTTTTCCGCCTCTTCGACGGCTGCCTCGGCTTCAGGCGCTTCTACTGTTGGTTTTGCCAATTCTTCCTTAGTCTTTCGAATCCAGACTCTAGTTTCCATATGACCCGGAACGATATGCAGGATAGATTGGAACTCCTTCAGGGCTTCCTTATATTTACCCTCCCGAAAGTAAGTCTGCCCTTGCTCGAAGTGGGCAGGAATTACCTCTTTAGTTATAGATATGATTTCCTCAACATCGAGGCCTTCAACTGCCACGCCTTCTACCGCAGTCGCACCAACCTTGGGCTCTTCAGGTTTTATCTCAGCCTGCACAGGGCCGAGAACCTCCTCAATCGCTTTCTCCAAGGCGTCGGGACCAAAAGGCTTAACTATGTAACTCACTGCCCCGATTTTCATAGCCTCCACTGCTGTCTCCACTGAGGGATAAGCAGTCATTATGACTCCCTTAAACTTTGGATTTTGTTCTGTAGCCTCTCTCAACACTTCAAGCCCGTCTTTTCCCGGCAGCTTTAGGTCGAGTACAGCAACACCAAATTCCTTTTCTCCGATCTTTTGCAACGCCTCTTCACCCGACTCAGCAGTGTCCACTTCATAGCCTTCCTCTTTAAGCCAGTCTCGGAGCGACTCCCGCATGATGGTTTCGTCTTCAACGATTAATACCGGTTTCATTTCTTTCACCTCCTTTTCTTGTTTTCTTGTAGTTGTTTGTCTATTCATTTTCATCTCCTTTCCTTCACCCTTTTTTGTTGCAATTTTCTTGCCAAATAAGAAGGCTACCCTGAAATTCGGGTAGCCTTTCCCACCAACACTGAAAACTTACTGTATCTCTAAATGTGTAAAGAAATAGATCACTTGGCGTCTATTTTTTTACATCAAACCATACTCCTTTGCCTTGTTGTAGAGTGTCATCCGGCTGACTCCTAATATTCTGGCTGCCTCACTGTAGTTCTCACCTGTTTCACGAAGAACATTCAGGATATGAATTTTCTCTACTTCTTTGAGGTTTTTCCCCATGGAGACTGAGCCAACCAGTGACATATTTTCCTGAGGTAGGTCAGCGGTGGTGATAGAGCTATCCCTAGACAGGATGATTGCCCTTTCAATGGCGTTTTCCAGCTCACGGATATTGCCCGGCCAGTCGTAGGCAAGGAGAGACTCTATAACCTCAGGAGAAAATTCGGGCACATCTTTTCGATTCTCCACTGCAAATTTATGCAAGAAATGTTCAGCCAATAGAGGTATATCTTCTTTTCTTTCCCTTAAGGGAGGCAACTCGATATTAACTACATTGAGCCGGTAATAAAGGTCTTCTCGAAATTCCTGCCCTTCTATTGCCTTTCTTAAGTCCTTATTAGTCGCTGAAATAACCCGTACATCCACCCTAATTGGTTCATTACCACCAACACGGGTAAATTCTTTTTCTTCCAAGACCCTTAGCAGGTGGACCTGGATATTAGCACTCATCTCGCCAATTTCGTCTAAAAAAAGAGTCCCTCCATTGGCGAACTCGAATTTCCCTTTCTTTTGAGCGTAAGCTCCAGTGAAGGAACCTTTCTCATGACCAAATAACTCACTTTCCAGGAGACTTTCAGGCAAAGCAGCACAACTAACAGCAACAAATGGCTTGCTCCTTCGATCGCTCCGCGAATGAATGGCATGCGCTACCAACTCCTTCCCTGTGCCACTCTCACCCGTAATTAATATGGTGGCGTTGCTCTTAGCTACGACTTTTATCACCTCAATTACTCGCTGCATCTTAGAGCTTTTCGCTATGATGTTCTCGAAGCGATAACGGTCTTCCAACTTCTGACGCAGAGAGAGATTTTCCTCGACCAGTTCTTGATGTTCAGCTAATTTCTTTATTAATAATTCAGCCCTCTCAGGGCAAAAAGGCTTCTCAATATAATCGTAGGCGCCCTCCTTCATAGCGGTTATAGCCGTAGGTATGCTGGCATACGCTGTGATGATAATAACCTCGATGTTGGGCTGCCGTGCTTTAGCCTTTTTCATCAACTCGATACCATCCATGCCTGGCATCACGAGATCGGCAATCATGATACCTGGCTTTTCTTTCTCAATCACCTCCAGTGCCTTGTAACCGTTCTCAGCAGTAAAAATCTGATAGCCAATATCCTTGAGCCAATCGCTCAGAGCATCTCGGACAATGGCTTCATCGTCAACTATTAGTACTTTGACTTTTTTCATCATCGTCGCCTGCCAAGTAGATACTGAAAGTGGTCCCCTTCCCTACTTCGCTTTTTACTTCGATCCTTCCCTTGTGCCTCTCAATAATGCCATGCACTACAGCTAGTCCTAATCCTACGCCCTTGCCTTTCACCTTTGTTGTGAAGAAAGGGGTGAACAACTTACTCATGTTCTCTTTCGAGATACCGCAGCCTGTATCCTGAATATCGACTCTGACTTCACTATCCATCGCCGAACTGCGAACGGTTAATTTGCCCCCTTCAGGCATTGCCTGCATAGCATTAAGAGAGAGATTGGTAAATATCTGCTGCAGTTGGTCGAAGTCAGCCATAACTTTGGGCAATGATGGGCTATACTCTTTTGCAACCTCAACTTTTTGAAGTCGCGCTTGATGACCTACCATAGCCAAGACCTGTTCTATGACCTGGTTAACATCCACCAGTCTCAACACCGGCTCTGTTTGACGCGCAAAATCTAAAAGATTTCGAATTATCCGCGAGCAACGACTTATCTCGGATTCCATCCTGGAAAGTTGACTAAGTGCTTCTTCTTTCTGAAAAGTATCATCAGTTACCTTCTTCGATAGCAGCTGAGTGTAGACCAGGACCCCAGCTAGAGGATTATTAATTTCGTGAGCAATGGAGGCAGCGAGCTGACCTAAAGAGGTCAGTTTTTCAGCCCTGATGAGTTGTTCCTGGCTTTCCTCTAGCTTCCGGACATAGGCGCTAAGCTCTTGATGAGCTATATTTAACTCCGCGTTAGCCTTTCTTTCTTTCTCAACTTGATCTATCAACATCGCAGCTAATACTCCAAGGGAAGCGGTAAACAAGACAAAGAGGAGCGGTCTGCCTAATGGGTCAGTGTATGGAGAGTAAAAAGTACGTGGCAGCATAACACATAAGAAAACGAATGAAGTAGCAAGGGCTCCCCGCACTCTGAAAGTTATAGCTGCGTAGATTATGGGCATTAAGAACAAAGTCCGATGCAAGTCATGAGGAAAATCATTACTGAAAAAGCTTCCTAATTGAGCCAAGGGAGTATAACCCGCATAGTAAATGAGTGTAAGAATTGCCATTAGAGCAGCGATTACCCAGAAATGGGGACTTCTTACACCTCTGGATACCTGGTTACCCGGTAAAAATTTAATAGTTTTTTTGGTAATGCTGTCATTCCAGCGTTGCCACGTATTCGCCCTATTAGGTTGATCAGTCACAGTTACCTCTTTTTAAGTGAAGCTTGTTTTCTCTCCCAAGCCGTGGGAAATTTCAACTCCTTCCTTAAATCTGCTATTGAGCGACGGGAAACAGAAACGCCAAATTTTTGTTCAAGTTTGGTTTTAATCTCTTCATCAGAGGAGAATTCTTCCCTTGTTTCAAGTAGCTGCTTGACTAACTCCTTCTTGAACATTTTCGGCCTCGGGAAAAAATCCTTAAGCGCTTTCTCTTCACGCCACGGTGTTTCAATGCTTCTACCTCTAATAGCGCGACTAATCGAGCTTGGTACAAGTCCGATCTTTTTAGCCAACTCCTTCTGGCTAAATGGCAGGATAGCTTTGACATTTCCAGATTCGAAATAAAGTGATTGCTTTTCGATAATTCCTTTCAATATCTGGGTCACCGTGTCCTTACGGCTATTGATTAGTTCTAGCCTCTTAAATAGTTTTCTTATCTCCTTCGCCTCAGCGGTATTAAAAGCCCCATCCCCTTTTAATTCTTCAAATACCTCGTAGTCAATCGAATATCTCCCCCGAGCATAAGAGGGGGAAAGATAACCAATGACAAACCCTTCTGGCCCCCTTTCTATCGAAGCGACCCTAGAGTAGTGAATTCCATGTCCTGAACTAAGAGCGGAAGGGTGATAGAACTCACTGATAACAGAGAATTCATTAATGAGACTGTTTATCTTTTCAACCTCTGGAAAATCTAAATTGCACTCTTCAGCAATCTCTTCTAAGCTTAGCCCAGGCTCAGGATATAAGAAATAACGTTTAAAATTATCCAGTCCTAGTTTTTGTATCCGGCGTACTATCCCCTCCTTACCAGATAGAATGGTTTCGATATCCAGATTACCAGTTCCACCGGCGGCAATTTCTTCATTCAACTGATAAAACCGAGAGGAGAGATCTGTTTTAGGATATCTCTGATAGTGAATTATTCTCTCCTTCCTATACAATCTCATAAATAAAGGACTGCTTTCTACCTCAACGGTAAGCCTATTGAACTCCTCTTCAGGCATCTCCAATAGATTAGCCTGTTCCAGTTGGACGACTAACTTAAACTCTTGCCGAGTCTGCAAGGATTGTGTTTGCTGGATGTCTAGATTACGCATTGTATAATTATTTTACACTCCACAAGATATACTGTCAATAAAATTTATCCTTGGGAGATATCGCTCCGATGCAGAGGTTACCAGATAAAAGACAAGTCTTTCACGGCCCTTGATGAGGTTTTATTTGTCCTTTGCCATGTTCAATTGTTATTGAGCCTAATACACCGTTGATTAACCGGGGGGAGGAATTGCTTCCGAATGATTTAGCTAACTCAACAGCTTCATTTATAGCTACCTTGAACGGAGTCTTATCATTAAATAGAATTTCGAAAATAGCCAAGCGTAAAATATTTCTATCTACGATAGACATCTGTTCTTCGGGAAAGGCAGGGGCAAATCTTTTAATAAGAGCATCAATCTCGGACTTGTTCCAAAGTACTCCACTAACAAGCTCCCCAGTGAAGCCAAGTGCTTCCTGAGCCAGTGTTTCGCCTGCTCTTAAGCGCGCTAAAGCTTCCTCTACCTTATGCTTCGTGCAATCAAGTTCATAAAGTATCTGGAGAGCAGCGATTCTTGCCTGTCGCCTGATACCGGCCATTAGTTAGTTGAATTCTCTGTACATGCTAGCTGTGCTATATCATCAATTCCTGATATATTGAAAGTTCCGAGATCTGAATTGATTCGCCTGATTAAACCGCTGAGCACTCGTCCGGGACCTATTTCGTAAAAGGCGGTAACGCCTCTGTCCATCATATATTCCACCGACTCTTGCCATTGGATGCAATTGCGAAGCTGCTTCACCAGCTCCTCTTTTATCGAATCAACATCAGTTAGTGGTCGTGCGTTCACATTAGATATTACGGGAATGGCTGGTGGGTGAAACCCGAATCTTGAGACGACATCACTGAATTCAGCTATGATTGGTTCCATTAAAGGTGAATGAAAAGCCCCGCTAACCTTCAAAGGGATAAGAACACGCGCACCCTTTATCTTGGCCAATTTATGAGCTTCAGCCAGAGCTTGGGCAGCACCACTGATGACAATTTGGCCAGGACAGTTTATGTTGGAAATTTCAGTCTTACTACGAAAGCTTATATCTTTGACTGTTTCTTGATCAAGCCCTATTACCGCCAGCATGCTCCCGGGATTTTTCAGTCCAGCTTCATACATTAATCTCCCTCTCTCCCTTACCAGCGAAACAGCATCAGTCAAGCTAAGCGCACCTGCAACAACCAGAGCAGTATATTCACCCAAACTATGACCAGCAACAAAAACGGGAGAAGGGAAATTGGCTATGTTTTTCGATTCCATAGCTTTAAGACAGGCAATACTGACGACAAGTATTGCTGGTTGTACGTTATGCGTCTTAGTTAATTCCTCCTCTGGACCCTCAAAGCATAAACGAGATAGGGAAAAGCCCAAAGAAGCATCGGCCACATCAAAGACAGCCCTGGCATCAGGATAACTGTTGTATAAGTCTAGTCCCATACCGGTGCTTTGGGAGCCCTGCCCTGGGAAAACGTAGGCTACCTTGGATACGTCAACCATGCGAACTATTTCTTGGCCGGTTTGACCTCAATTGTTTCTCTATCATTGTACCAGCCACAGTTAGGACAAACATGGTGAGATAACTTGGGACTGTGACAATGGGAGCATACATCCATGCCAGGTACATTTAATTTAAGATGGTTACGCCTTTTTCCCTGGCGAGATTTAGCAGTTTTCTTCTTAGGTAGTGCCATGTTAATTCGCCTCCTTTATTTCACACTGTAAAAATATTACGATTTTAACGGGAAGTCGTCAATTCGAAATCAAGATCATACATGGTCCGTAAAAATCGCAAGACTCTCTAGACTTAGTTAATACCCGGGCAGTCTGGTCGACATAGTGGCTTCATTGGCAAATTTAGCAGAGTATATTGCCGTATTAATTCGCTCAGGTCAAGTATATTTTTATCGTCAATAATAAATTCCTCTGATTGCTCCGGTGAAGACAGCGTTAAATCACCAAGCACATCAGATACCGGAACAAATTCTTCTTCGGCAATGAAACTTATGGGTACTAGAAATGTATCGAGACAGCGGCTGCATATGAGTCTTACTTCAGCAGTCAATTTACACTGGATCAAAACTCCCTGATTTGTGTGGATCAACTTTGCCTTGCCTTCAACAGAACATTCAACTCCTTCATCAATCACCCCGCTTATATCATAGCTTTGGGTGGAGCCAACAGGCTCTTTCAGCAACTGAGCTACATTTATTAAAACTATATGGGGGGCCTTTTCCATTTGTCATTGCCTAGAAATTTAAATAAGTCACAAAGTATAATAAACTATATCACAAGAGGTTTTACTATTGGAAATAGCAGAATTAAAGGCAGAGGTAAAAAATGGTGTTGAACTACAACGGCACCGGCTTGTCCAGTTGAGCCTGAATATCCATGATAACCCTGAGTTAGGCTTCAAAGAGGAAAAGGCATGTGCTTGGCTTACTGGCTATCTTGAAGATAGTGGATTTAATATAGAGCAAGGCATTGCCAGCTTAGCTACAGCTTTTCGAGCCACATATGGCCGGGGGAGCCCTAGAATTGCCTTGCTTGCTGAATATGATGCCTTACCCAAAATAGGACATGGCTGCGGGCATAATATAATAGCTGTCTCTGCAGTCGGGGCTGCCGTGGCTAGTAAGTCTATCATTGACCAATTGGGAGGCAGCGTTGTGGTTCTGGGTACTCCGGGAGAAGAAATCTTCGGAGGCAAGATAGACATAGTGAAAGCGGGAGCCTTTAAAGAAATAGACGTAGCTATGATAGTACATCCCAATACCCTAAACATGGTAACAGTGCAAACACTCGCCTGCAGCACATTGGAGGTAGAATTCTTTGGCCGCCCAGCTCACGCTGCTGCCCAACCCTACCAGGGTATAAATGCCCTTGAAGCTATGATGTTAGCTTTTACTTCTATAAATTCCCTGCGCCAGCATATAAAAACAGAGGCACGCATCCACGGCATAATCACTGACGGCGGTGAAGCCCCCAACGTAGTGCCTGCCCACAGCGCTGGTGTGTTCTTAGTCCGTGCTCTAGATAATGATTATCTTACTGAGTTGAAGGACAAGGTTTTAAACTGTTTTAAAGGAGCATCCTTAGCCAGTGGAGCAAGATTAGAATATAGATGGAGAGACAGAGCTTACGATCCAATGAAAAACAATGCTACTTTAGCCGGTTTGTTCAAACAAAACCTGGAATCGCTGGGACGACATGTCGAAGACTTCGACCCTCGTTTTGGCTTTGGTAGCACTGATATGGGAAACGTCAGCCAAGTTACACCAAGCATACATCCCACGATAGCGATAGCTCCGCCTGATGTGTTCATACATACACTGGACTTTGCCTCCGCTGCTGTCTCTGAAGTAGGCCACGAAGGCTTAATGGATGCTGCCAAGGCACTGTCCATGACTGTGGCTGATATTCTCCAGCCAGGAATGCTTGATATGATTAATCAGGAATTCCAAAGTGGTTAGAGTAGGTATTCTTAATCCAAAGGTAAAAGTCGATCGTATCATTAATCAATGTAGAGCCTACTCTAATTTGTGCGAATTAGTGCAAATTTCTATATAAGACGAATTCCTGACTAGGTGGTGGGGTCTACTGTAATTTATGTGACGGAGCAGATACAGGTTAAGCGTCCAAGCCATAGTAAAACCAAGGTTGAAGCTCATTTGGGATACTGTAGCAAGCCAAATCGAAGGCGCTCGGTCAATTGAGCCTCTCATGCCAAAAAGCACTAAAAATGTTACAATATCAAAGTTGGAAATGGTCGGTGTTTTTATGACTATCGGCTCTAAACCCAATAATAGCCAGGGGCGGGGTTGTTACTTTTAGATAAAGAGAACTACGTAATCACCAATGAAATCATGAAGACGAGGATTCCAAGGATATTTTTCGTTGTATATAGCGCTACTGCAACCATATCAGAAGCGAAATTTTTACAATTATAAGCAAAGTGAGGAATTTAATGAAAGTTGTCTTATTAAAAGATTTACCAGGAAGGGGAAAGGCTGGAGAGATAAAAGAAGTGAGCAATGGTTATACCAGGAATTTCCTTTTACCCCGGGGATTAGCTCTGTTGGCAACACCCGCGGTAATTAAGCAGGTAGAGTCCCGGTTAGAGCAAAAGAAACTTGAAGAAAGTATTGACCGGGACAAACTAGTTGAACTGGCGCAACAAATTGAGGGAAAGGAAATTATCTTTGAAGCTAGAATGGGTGCCGGGGAACGCTTATTTGGCTCTATTACCGCCGCCGACGTAGCTGAAAAACTAAGCCAGACTATAGGTTCTGTTATTGATAAAAAGAAGATAGATATAGAGAAATCTTTACGCAAAACAGGCAGCCATCAAGTAGTGGTCAAATTAGCCAGTGACCTTAACCCACAAATTACGGTGGTTATCGAGGAGGAGAAAGAGACAGGGACAGGGATAGAGGCGGAGACAGAGAGAAAAGTAGAGAAAAAGACAGAGAAGAAGGTAGAGAAGAAAACAAAGGAAAAGACAGAGAAGAAGGCGGAGAAAAAGTCGAAGGCGAAAGAGAAGAAAGAGGAGGGAGAGGAGAAGGATTAGGTATGGTAGAGGGAAAATTACCACCGCATGATATCGAAGCCGAGGAGGCAGTAATTGGGTCTCTGCTTATTGACCCTGACGCAATATTAAAGGTTGCTGTTTCCCTAAAAGCTGAGGATTTTTTTTCAGAAACAAATCGGACAATCTACCAAGCTTGCTTCTCTCTTTACCAACGTCCCAATGAAGCCATAAACCAGATCACAGTGGCTCACGAGCTAATGCGTCAGGATAAGCTTGAGCAAATTGGTGGTGCTGCCTTCTTAAGCCATTTGATAAGTAATGTGCCCACATCCCTACATGTAGAATATTATGCGCAAATAGTATCCAATACGGCAATGATGCGGCGGCTAATTGCCGCTGCGAGACAAATCGAATCTCTGGGCTACGAAGCCAGTCCGGAGGTTGAGGCTACGCTCAATGATGCTGAAGATATCCTGTTCAAAGTACGAATGAGGCAGGGTCTTCGAGGCCTTGTTCCGATTCGAGAGGTTCTGGGTCAATATTTTGACAAAGCTGGGCCATCTGCTACGCCTAGAGCAGGGGAAATACCTCATATTCTCACTGGTTTTGCTGCCCTGGACGATTTCTTAGGAGGATTACAGAGGACTGACTTAGTCGTCTTAGCCGCCAAGACAAGTCTGGGCAAGACCAGCTTGGCTCTGAATGTTGCCAGAAACGCCGCTCTCAACCAGAAGGCTTGTATTGCGCTATTCAGTTTAGAGATGTCCCGAGAAGCGGTGGTGCAGAGACTTCTAGCCAGTGAATCCGGGGTAGATTCTGGAAAGGTTCGTCTAGGGCACTTTAGCGAGAGGGATGAGATAAAGATTATGGAAGCCAGCGGCGTCTTATCCGAGGCGCCAATTTATGTCGATGATTCACCTAAGCTTCGTGTGGCTGATATCAGGAGCAACGCACGGCGGCTTCACTTCGAACGCGGTATCGACCTGATTATCATTGATTATCTGCAACTGATACAGGGCGATGGCAAAAATGAAACCCGAGTTCAGGAGCTCAGCAATATAACTCGTGCCCTAAAAACCCTGGCCCGGGAACTAAACGTGCCTGTCATAGCCCTATCGCAACTAAGTCGGGCCATCGAAGGGCGTCCCTCCCATATACCCCAGCTTTCTGACCTGCGCGAATCTGGCAGCATCGAGCAGGATGCTGACGTAGTCATTTTCATTCATCGTGAAGACCTGAATTATTCTCCCGAAGATTGGAGCAAAGTGCATGATATCGAAAGGGAGCCTTATCCCCGCGGCATCGCCGATATTATAATAGCCAAACATCGCAACGGTCCTTTAGGACAAAGGAAGCTGCGCTTCCTGGAAAGGATTACCAAATTTGATAATGTGGAGGCCGAACCGATTTCTGCTGCCTCTTAAGGGTATAAAAATGCCTGACAGGCAATTATCAAGCCCTCAAAGAAAATTAGGTTTTATCTCCTTACCCAACTCTTTCTTTACGCAGACGGTACCTAAAATTCAGGACCTGGCTGAACTCAAGATAGCATTATATGTAGCTTATCTTATATTGCAAAAGCAAGAACATCCCTATTTTGTCACTCATAAGGAATTGCTATCCCATGAACTAGTAGCTACGATGGGCGAAGAGACAATCCGCCAGGCTTTGACCTCGGCGGTAGAACATGGTGCTCTATTACACTCGACCTTAAATATAAATGGAGTACCTGAAAATGTTTACTCTCTGACAGATGATAGCCATCAGCCGTCCGCTGTCAACATCTTTACTCTCTACGAGCAGAATATCGGCATAATACAGTCTACGATTGTTGAAGAACTTAAGGAAGCAGAGAAGCTTTATCCACCCCAGTGGATTGAAGAAGCCTTTAAAGAAGCAGCTATGCTGAATAAACGCAATTGGAAATATATCGCCCGCATCCTTGAAAGGTGGGCTAGCGAAGGTAAAGATAGTGGAGAGTATAAGAGAGACATTAAAAAGGATGACCCAGACAAATATGTCAAGGGCCGATACGGACACCTCGTCCAAAGGTAACGTTCCGCTTTCCTCCGAAGAAGAAGGCGCGGGTGAAATCTGCCCTATCTGCAAAGGGGCGGGCTTTGTGCATCCTGCTCTAGATTCAGGGCAAGTTGATTTCAGCCGGGTAGTACCATGTAAATGTAGCAAGGGGGAACTGAGAAAGAAAAAAACAAAATACCTTGAGAAATACAGCAATTTGGGCTCCCTGTCGCAGCTTACCTTTGAAAATTTATCTCCTGAAGGGAAGGCGGCGAGTGCCATTTCCCAGGAGCACTTTGCTCAGGTTTACCAGGCTGCCAAAGCCTTTGCTGATAATCCCGAGGGCTGGCTGTTATTTTCAGGTCCCAGCGGCTCCGGTAAAACACACCTGGCTTGTGCTATCGCCAATCACCGCCTCAGCTTAGGGGAGTCTGTATTTTACATCGGTGCCGCCGACCTCCTAGACCACCTCCGCTCCGCTTTCAGCCCGACCAGCGATACCACTTATGACGAGCTCTTTGAGCAAGTAAAGAATGTGCCTCTATTAGTGCTTGATGACCTTACCCTGGGAAGCGCTACTGCCTGGGCTAAAGAGAAGCTGGAGCAACTCCTTCAGCATCGCTTCAATACCAGGATGGCTACGGTAATCACCACCGATGTACCGCTGGAAAGAATGGATGAACGGTTACGCGGCCATCTTGCCGATAATGAATTTTGCCAGGTATGGATGATTGAACCAGCATCGCCCCTAGAATCCCATGGTGGCTTAAAATTAGAGCTATTGCGAAATATGACCTTTGATAATTTTGACGAAAAGAGATTGGAACTTCCCCCAGAAAAACGGGAAAATCTGCGTACAGCTTTCAAGCAGGCAGTAGAATTCGCTCGCTCACCAGAAGGCTGGGTGATATTCCATGGTCTTAATGGGTGTGGGAAGACCCACCTGGCAGCAGCTATCGCCAATTACCGGCTGGCGCAAGGAAAACCGGTCTTCTTTGTGGTTGTCCCCGACCTTCTTGACCATTTACGCTCTACATTCAGTCCGGAGAGCAAAATATCCTATGACGAATTTTTTGAGAAGCTTAAAGAGACTCCATTACTGATACTCGATGACTTCGGGGAACAATCGGCTACGCCCTGGGCTCAGGAGAAGCTCTATCAATTGATAAACTACCGTTATAATGCCAGGTTGCCCATGGTGGTCACCACATGTCTCTCTTTAGATGAGATTGAAACACGAATCAGTTCACGAATGGTGGACCCCAGTATAGGCTGGGTATTCAACATCACCGCTCCCGATTATCGAGGCAACGTAAAAAATACACGGCAACCCAAACGTTACTAAGTTGCATATACTTACGTCAATGTCAATAACCACTTCTCCATCCTGGCCAGACATCGCCCTTTATCTTTGCGAGGAGCGATACCGACGAAGCAATGTCCTACAATTTATACGACATTCCCGGTTATTTCTTGATTTCCCAGTATCTCCCCAGGATGCCGCTCCCAACCCAGCAGGCTATTCCTATGATTAAACCAACAAAGAAGTCATAGGCCGGAGTAAATAATCCCACCAGGAATACTATCAACCCTACCAGACTGATCAGACTGACGTAAGCAATTTTGGCATTTCTAGACATATTACGGTATCCCCCTTTCTTTATGCCACCAAGATCCTGCGAGTCAGTTGCATATTATTCATTATGTAAGCTGTCGTTTATGTCTTACTCCATAAAAACAACCGAGCCATCCATCTCTATCCTAATTGCGATCTATATCCAAATCAGGGTTAGCCCCACCGGCTTTCCCCATTTCCTCAGTCAGCTTCCATCTTTGAGGATCTGACTTTGTTCCGCTCCTTGATGATATCATACCCGCACACGACGGCCGCCCCAGACGTCGGATTTAACGCCGTCGCCAACATCATGACGGTGCTGGTCTTGCCGGCTCCGTTAGCACCCAGAAAACCAAAAACCTCTCCCTCTTCGACTTCAAATGAAATATGGTCTACGGCAACAAGATGACCGTACATTTCAGTTAGATTGTCAACTCTTATTGACTTCATTCGCCGTATCTATTTCCCACGAATAAGCTCCTGGCCAAGGCGAAACGCACCTTCCAGAGCGGTAGGATGCTCTTTAATTTGGGCTTTATTGTCAATTCCCCTGATTAATAAATCGCCAGAATATTTCACACCTATAGCATCAAAGAAATACTTCACTGTAAGCACCGCACCATCAAAAAGCTTTTCACCTCGCGTGGCGCCTATCGAGATAAAAACCCCTCTCCGCTCTCGTTTATCATCCTTGCCCATACCCAATACATGTCTTCTTGCCCAAAGCGCCTGGCATCTGTCTATTACAGCTTTCGCCTGGCCAGTAACACCATAGAAGAATATCGGTGAAGCAAAAACGACGTGATCTGCTTCCATGAGCTTATCATAGAGCGCTTGCATATCATCTCTGATCGTACAGTTGCCATCCTTGAAACAGGCGTATATTTCCAGGCATGGAGAGACCTTAAGTTTCGATACGTAGACTTTCTCGACCTCAGCACCTTCATCACTGGCACCTTCCAGTGCCTTATCAAGAAGAATATCGGTATTGCCTTGCTTTCTAGGGCTGCCCATAATGCCTAATACCTTCATATTACCCTCCTTCTATCAATTATAGCGTCCCGGACAGCATCGGGCATAAAACCTTCAAGCCGAGACCCAGGATAAAACGGGGAATAAGTGTGAAACCCTATTCCTTACATACCATACCTATTTTTAAGTATTTGTGAGAGTTCAGACAAGTAAGCAAATGCCTTCTCAACGAGCTCTTCCTCAATGCTTGAGATCCGGCATTTGCTTACTGTGTTACCGTTTGTGTTGATTTGTCCTAAATCGCTAAGGCAGCATCTGGCTGGAGCCACCAAGGCCTGCTTAGCAATTTGATTCAAAGACAGCCCTGCGCTTTCCGAGATTACCTCCCAATAGTCTGAGATAATCCCAGCCAGTATTTCTGGTGTCTGCGTGGCCAGAGCCGTGGATTCCGTGGGGACAATGCCCCAGGAGATAACGCCCCCATTGTTGATAAACTCAGCCACGCTACCAGCGTATTCCACGGGCATAAACCCAATTTGATATGCGTCAAAGGACAGGATTTCCACCCCTAACTCTAACAGGTAGGGTAAATTTACCTCGGCACAAAGGTGTAGCCCTTTGGGACCTTCTAATCCTTCTACGAACTTAAGATAGTCCTCTCTGGCATGTTGATCGTTATATCCGGAAAAACCGCTGAATACGTAGCTCAACCCCGGTTCATCCACCCAGACAAAGGCGTTAGGATTTCTCTTCCTGAGTTGCTGATACTGTATGTTGACTTTCCTCTGAATGAAATCAAACAGAATAGCCCTCGCCTCTTCATTATAGATTATAGGCTTCAGGTCTTCGTCCAACACTTTCAAGCCAAAACTCACCGGGCCTGTTACTTGTCCCCGTATAGCCTCATAATCTCGAAGTTCCCTGGAGAGAAACTTGTGGAATACCTTGGAATAC
>Ga0180438_10005518_pt1 | contig 17516 bp, 15 predicted proteins | sample SS_ome_12_FD_132455 | JGI IMG/M metagenome (GOLD analysis project Ga0180438, IMG submission 132455) | Hypersaline lake sediment archaeal communities from the Salton Sea, California, USA - SS_3_D_2 metaG | ecosystem: Environmental > Aquatic > Non-marine Saline and Alkaline > Hypersaline >...
CAACTATGAAAAAAACAAAGAAACAGATCGTAGTTCGTGCCTTCACTCCAATTGCGAAACCTATCAATACTTCCATACAGAAAAACTCCACTATGCTTCTTTTAGGAGAAATCCCTTATGTAAATGGAGAAAAGACATTCAATACAAAACTCTATTATCTCAAGGGCTTACGAGGAATGTTAAGACACGCCTGCATGGATTTAGCACGTGATCACGGTATTGAAGTCTGCCACAGTTCCGAAAAAGCCGAACTCAAAGACGGTACGAAGCTCATTCCACAAGGCTTTCATCCGCTGGGTGTTTGTGATCCTCCATGTATGCTAAGACGTATCTTTGGCACCTTTAGAGAAGACTCTCGCATAATGGTTTATGCCGATCCAATAACTTCTATCAGTCATAAGGAGTATAGCACTGAAGTTAAAGTCCAAAAGGTTCATATCGCTAGCGAAAACAGAATTGCTCTTTCATATGAGAGGATTCCCATCCAAGATTTTAGGCAGTCGTATTTCTCGGGTTATTTTACCTTCATCATTGATGTAACCATATTGACTGACGAAGAGATCAAATTCCTCTTGGAATCATTACTGTATATTGAGTATTATGGTGGAGGCAGAAATGCGGGCTATGGTCACGTCAAAATTCTCGACGTTGAACCCCAACAAATAGTAATTGAACGGAAATTTAAATCTGAGAACGGAACGTTGAAAGTCATTAAGGAGGAAAAAGTAATTCCTCTAGAATTTGAGCACATTGATGACTGGACGGAAAGTATATCCATACCTGCACTGTCACAAGAACTCGAATTGATGGATGGGGAGTGAAAAACGCTGATACAAAACTCTACACAATGCATTCCTTTTTCTTTTTTCTCCTCCAAGTCGGAATGTTTCTCTTGTATCAAGGGGAGCACGTTCTTGTGCATGAGACTGAACCATCGTAGAGGTCTGACGCCTCGTATGATGGGGATGAATGACTCGCAGGGGACGAGAAATGTCACCTCCAATTTACAAAATAAGGTCTTTAAAACCCGCAATGCTTCTATACAACTAATATGCCCGTTAGAACCTTGCTAACGGGCTAAAACCCCTAAAGATGATTAAACATGGCAAAAAATTGGTTTAGACTAATAGGAGCCACCAAAACTCCTGTGGTAACAAGAAAAAGGCGTTTTTTCCATAAATTAGGAGTTATATCTATTCATGGTCGTCCTAGAGCCTTCGGTAAACTCACAAAAGGGGAACGACGCCCACCCAAGACTTACAGGGCGTGGTATGGAGATATCGAGCTTATCGTTCCAGAACACAGGCTTGATGACGCGCTCAGCATTGATTGCCTTGGAAGCTTCACTAATGAAGGCATGGGTCAAATAATATGGACGGAAGCGAAACGACTCAACAAAAAACCCATTCACGTCTTGAGAAAAATCAGGATCAGAAAAAAACTTCCAACGAATCTTTCAGATGTGCAACAACAATTAATGATAGCCATGCTTCTCCATGATTTCGTACATAACGAAAAACACAACAGCAAAATCTACACTGAGCCCACTATTTCAGATGAATATGTCTATCAATTGGCGAAAAATCATCACAACTACTCGATAGGCGACAGAGAAATACCGTTACTCCCTACTCTTCAATACTACGATAAGCTTTCTTCCAACATCTCGCGAAAATTCAGATGGACTGCGATTTCGCGCTATCGAGTTTCTGAAATTGAAAAGATTGATTTCAACGCGCTTAAGCGGGAGATAGACATACATCAATACTCTCCCTATGCACTTTATACCTATGTCTATACATCTCAAATACTTAATAAAATCAATGAAGCACTCGTCTATGGCTTTTCTTCGCTTAAGAACCACCTACTCTTAATGGTAAATCTATATATTGACGATTTAGATAAGATTTAGTAAAAGATTAATTAGGAGGAAAATTATGCTTCGAAATATGACACAAGTCTTTATTCATACAGACAAATCTACCTTTTACAAGTCGGATTGTTCTTCGCATCACGCGGAGAACACGTTCTTGTGCATGAGACTGAACCATCATGGAGGTCTGACGCCTTCTAAGACGGGAATGGATGACTCGCAGGGGACGAGAAATGTCAAAATCAATGCACCGCACACGTGCTCCCAGAACCTCCAACGTTTTGGGTCAAATCCATCTTTAAGTCGGGGAAATGCCGTTTTTCGGCATCCCCAACTACTTATTTAAATATTTCTATAAATTAAAACACTTCAATGGTGTTTAGTGGATTTCCATTGTTTTTAAGTACTTCTGATCTGTTAGTAGACGATTTTTCGTCTCTTGCAATTATCCATACCTGTTTTTTAGAAAAAGGCTTTGAATGGAAAAAATTATGGAAACGATGACAATTTGACTTCTCAGAGCAATAGGAGAGACTTTTTCTCTTCAAGATAAACCAAATTCTTTCATTACCTTTTATAGATGTGAACAACCGCAGTGCTTCCGGATCCTCCTACGTTATGGGTTAATCCGATTTCAACGTTTGACACCTGGCGTTTCCCAGCATCACCACGTAATTGCTTAAATACTTCAACAGTTTGTGCAACTCCGCTAGCGCCAACTGGATGTCCCTTGCTTTTGAGCCCACCTGATGTATTGATAGGCAGATCTCCATCTAAGGCGGTTCTTCCTTCCAGAGTTACTCTTCCTCCAGTTCCTTTTTCAAAAAAGCCCAGATCTTCTATTGCCAGAATCTCAGCGATAGTGAAACAATCGTGTACTTCAGCAATTTGGATATCCTGAGGTCCAAGTCCAGCCATTTGATAAGCTTGTTGACTTGCTACCCTAGCAGCTCTCAGAGAGGTCATAGTATCTCGATCATCTAAAGAAAACGCATCACTACCCTGGCCGCTACCTATTACCCAGATAGGTGTATCTGTATACTTCATAGCTACCTCTTCAGACGCTAAAAAGACACATGCCGCTCCGTCTGTGATCAATGAGCAATCAAACAATCGTAATGGATATGCAATCATAGGATTTGAACTACTTTTCAGAAATTCATATTCATCAGCCCAACTTGGAACAGTTTGACCCTTTTGTTTCGCTCTTTCAATGCGTTTGTTCATGATTTCCGTGACGGTGTTTTGCATTTGTGCCTTTGGATTAAGTGCACCGTTTGCGTGGTTTTTAATTGTTACTGCCATTAATTGTTCCTCTGTTGTGCCGAACTTTGCCATATGTGCAGTGGCCATAGTTGCATATAGACCGGGAAACGTAGCCCCCGCTAAAACTTCTGAGTGCGTATCGCTCGCTGCTGCTAAGACATCTGTCACTTCAGTTGTCGTCAGGTTTGTCATCTTTTCAGTGCCTCCGACGCATACAATATCATATTGACCAGAGGCAATAGCTAAAACACCAAGTCTTAAGGCTACACCACTACTGGCGCATGCATCCTCGATCCTCATTGCAGCCTTTGGAGTGAGCCCAACTAGATCCGCCATAAGCGGAGCAGTATGCGTCTGTTTTTCGAAAAGATCAGATGAATAATTGCCTAAAAAGAGGGCTTCAACGTTCTTCACATCAATGTCATTATCCACTGATTTTTTTGAGTCCAAAAAAGCTTCTACCCAAAGTTCTCGGTTCGTTTTTCTATCAAATTTACCAAATTTACTCATTCCTGCTCCAATAACTGCTACATTTCGAAAAAGTTTTCCCATATTGTTTCCCTCATCAAAAATCGAATTGTCTGTCACACATCATTTTCCTGTAAAGTTAGGTTTTCTTTTATCAAATAATGCCTGAATACCTTCCTGCAAATCTTCTGTTTCAAAGCATTTTTTCTCTGCTTCTAATTCATGTTTGTATCCTTCATCGATATTTACGTCAAAAGCTACATTTATAGTTGATTTCGCTAATTTTACTGCAACTGGCGCGTTACCCGCAATTTTTTGTGCCATTTTATTGGCAGTATTGATTAATTCCTCTGGTGTAACAACTTTATTCACCAGACCTAAACTTTCTGCATCTTTTGCGGTAATGTGTACTCCTGTTAAAATCAGTTCTTTTGCCCTTCCCAGTCCAATTACTTTTGGCAGTCGTTGTGTTGCGCCCCATCCCGGTATAAGCCCAATTCCAACTTCCGGAGTTCCCATTTTTGCATTCTCCGAAGCAATCCTGATATCACATGCGAGAGCTAACTCCAAACCGCCACCAAGAGCGAATCCATTAATTGCTGCAATAATTGGTATTTTCATTGTCTCAATTCTTCGCATAAGCATTTGTCCTTTTTCGATAAATTGCTTAAATTCCTCTTTAGTGGAATTTTTAATTCCCGCCAAATCTGCGCCAGCACAAAAAGTTTTTTCACCTTCTCCGGTAACTATTATCACTTTGACGCTGTTATCATTATCAATTTCGTCTAGCAAATTATTAAATTCGTTTAAAACGTCAATGTTAAACGCATTGAGAGCTTTTGGTCTATTTATCTTAATAATTCCTGTTTTATCTATCACTTCGTATTTCAATGAGTTCAATATACTCACCTGTCAAGATAGTATAGAGTTTTGATAACTTTCCTAACGTCACTTTATGTGTCTATATAATCTTATGTGAACTTGTGATTGCTAGCAATATACAACTTAAAAACTCGTGATCGCTCCCGTTTTAGTAGTCCTCAGATAAAGAAGTATCTTGTTCTACAAGAAAAAAGATTTAGTTATACAGTGGAGTGTCCTTCAACAAATATAAGCTCTATATACTAGTTATTATATACTTGAAATTCATATTAACGCTTTATCGACTTGAGATTTTTTGAGGGGGCAAATAAAAATGTCTTCAGCAGCAGAAGGTATTTGGGTACTTGGAAACAAATGGCTCAAGGATGGCAACTTCCCACAAGCTATAAGAGAATTCAAAATGGCAATAAAGTTCGATCCAAAACACTTTAAGTCATGGAAAGGCATGGGCTTGGCTTATTATCACATGGGTGCATTCAAAGAAGCAATAGATAGTTTTCAAAAAGCAACGAACATCAAGCCCAAGGATGCAGATACGTTGGCATTCATGGGAGGTGCCTACGGCGCGTCAGGCAACTTCAATAATGCCCTTGAATGTTGTCAGAAAGCGCTGGAAATCGATTCGAATAATGCATATGCGTATTATTATATGGCGTGTGTATATGGACCGAAAGGCGATAATGAAAAAGCCCTTGAATACTGCCAAAAAGCAGTAGAAATTAATCCTAAATATGTAGCAGCGTTGTCAGCTATGGGTGCAGCTTATGCAGAACTAGGTCAGTACGATGAGGCGATTCAATGCTCTGAGCGAATATTAAGCATCAATCCGAAATTTGCAGATGCATTTATCCTCAAAGGAGGCGTTTACTTCAAGAAGGGAGAGTATCAAAAGGCAATCGAAAATTTTGAGGAGGCTGTAAAGCTAAATCCTGGTAATCCACGGGCTAAGAACGCTTTACAAGTCGCAAAAGCAGTTTTTAAAGAAAAAGGAGAATTCTAAGTTTATTCTAGAGGAAGGATGTTTTTAATTGAGTGAAGAAGAGTTTCTTAGACAGGGAATGCAGTTTTCCCAGCAAAAAGAGTTTAAAAATGCTATTAAAGAATTCGAAAAAGTGATTGAATTAAATAAGAACCACGACAGGGCTTGGTACAATATGGGGTTAGCCTATTTTAGTTTAGGTGACCTTAATAAAACGATTGATAGTTTACAAGAAGTAGTGAACATCAACCCTGATTTCGCAAAAGCATGGCACGCAATGGGACTTACCTATGGAAAATTAGGCGATAACACGAAAGCGATTGAGTGCCTAGAAAAAGTCGTGGAAGTCCATCCTGCACATGAAGAAGCATGTTTCAGGGTAGGGACTGCTCTTGCAGACATAGAAGAGTTCAAGAAAGCCATTGAGTACCTAGAAAAAGTAGTAGAGGCACAGCCTGGTTTTGCTCTAGCATGGGCTAACATAGGACGAGCATACGGCATGTTAGGTGATCAGTATCAAGAAATTGCATTTTATGAAAAGGCTCTAAATATCAATCCAAACATGCCACCCGTCAAACAAGCCTTAGAGGAAGCATTGAAGAAATATCCACAATATCAAGAAGAAAAAAGCAAAAGAGAGAAAGAAACGCCAAAAAGCGCTGCAGATGAACATTTTGAGAAAGGAACAGGCTTTCAAGCAAAAAATAAATTCAAAGACGCTATAAGTGAATACGAAAAGGTAGTAGAGTCTGATCCGAACCATTACAGGGCATTGACATGTATGGGCCTCTCATATGGGCAACTAGGAAATAATGAAAAAGCTATCGGATTTTGTCAGGAAGCTGTAAGGGCTAACCCTATGGGTCTAGAAGCGTGGTTATTTATGGGCTTTAGTTATGGAGGATTAGGTGCATATAAACAGACTATTATCGCTTGTAGAAAGGCGATAGAACTTAACCCTAGATCTGGCGATGCTTGGTTGTATATGTACATGGCATATAGAGGGCTAGGAGATATGGAAAAAGCCAATGAATGCATCCAAAAAGCATTAGATATCAATCCTGCATATATACAATATGAGTTTTATATGCCCGAAATGTTTTTTGCTTAGTACAAAATTAAGTACGATATTCGAAAAACTAACTAAAAGATGTTAAAAACCTATAAAGAAAAGAAAACCCGCGTAAAAGCGGTACTTTTTATTTTTCACTCTTTAAATTCTGGAAAGGCTTCAAATGGTTCAATACCCGCAAGAACTTTTGCGATTTTCTTTCGTGTTTCCCAGTCGTATCCTCTATTGATTGTGATTCGTTGCGCTTCTGGAGATCCGCCGCCGTGACAAGATGCGACCATGAGCCAACCTGCGAATCCATGTGCTGTAAGATCTTCAACAAGTTTAAAGGCTTTCATTCTGTCTTCAGAAGGAATTTCTGCTTTTCCTTTCATGTATTTTTCGAGGTCGGGGCGTGTTTCTGGATTTTCATAATCTGCACCAGAAGGGCATGTAACTGCAAATCCTCCAGCTATATCGTGGACGCGGTAGATTTCTTCGTATATATGTGTTCCCGCGATGTACTTGCCAATATTAACATATGTAATGTCTGGGAGGTAAGTTCCAGGCCCAACTGGTTTGCCTACGAGAAGTAATTGATATAATAATCCGATGATTTGTACTCTCTCTTTGCAATGATTTTATTTATCTCGTTATGTACTTCTCTAACTGATAGTTTTTTGAGTTTTTGGTCTGTCGTTTCACGTTTTTGAAATTCTAAGATTCCTAACAGAAGAATATCTTTGGTAGTACCTTCGTGATATGAGCTGTTGGCACTGACTTCTACACCTTTAATGAACCCTCCAAGTCTTAGAAAATTCAAGCATCCGCATAGAGTTTTGTTTACAAGCCCACCAATTCCAGACCAATTTTTTTTATCATGTTTTGTGTTAAAATTGATGTTATGCCGTTTCGCAATTTGTTGCAGTTGTTTGGCTAAAACAGGATGAGCACATGCAATTACTATTGTAGGGTAGATTTTGCTTCTCACATTTCTTCTATCTTTATAGAAGGTTACATGTCCCTCAGTAGATGCCCAGATTCGTAAGGCAATTTGTTGGTCTTTATTAGAAGCGTTAATTAAGTATTTCAAATGTGGCTGCGATTCTTTTAAATAATCCTTAATTGTTTGTCCGTTTGCTGGAGAAGTCTTTGCGTTCCCTAAAAGATTCATCAATTCATCAACACTGTTGTTTAATGATCTTTTTTGATATGTAGTAACGTAGTTTATGTAATTTCCTGGACGTCTTATAAAATAGGAGTTGGGTAATTCGTTGTATTCGAAATACATCGCGTCAACAAAAAGGTTATGCAAGGTTTTAATTTTGCCGAAGAACCTGATTCTTTTGCGCTCTTTGTGATCTATGCTGCCATCGCTCTGCAAACATGGGCCAATAACTGCACGTTTCAGGTCAACGCATTCTTCATTCCAGAATTTAACTTCTTTTGTTAATGGAGGATGTATTTTAGGAACTTTAGTGTATTGAAAAAACGTTGTGAGATAATTATACAACTCTTTGGAGGAGATATTTTTCTCACGGCGTCTGGGATAGATCCTTGGATTTACGTTTAGTGTTTCCTTAATTTTAGAAAGAATCTCCATCGAGCACGGATGTAAAGTCACTTTATAATATCCAGAGATCCGCGGAGTGAAATATTGTACAATGTGACGAATCTTCTCAAATCTTACTGGTATAGTAGTCTTTAAAGAGAAGTCTCCTTGATCAATAAGAGAATAAATCGTATCCCTTGAGTTATTTAGAGATTCAACGATTTCAATCAATGATTGTAAGGGTATACGTCTATAGTTATTCTCCCATTTAGCTATTTGTTCACGTTTGACATTGAAGATTTTAGCAACGTCTTTCTGTCTGAGACAGTTTTTTTTCCTTAACTCCCTAATGAATTGCCCTGCCCCGGATACAAACAAATCTGGTACTTTTAAGAGATCAAGGTAGCCCTTTTTGGTAAAAACCTCCTCTTTCAGTTCTACATAGTATTTGTAGACAGAGGTTTCTCGAATAAGAGCTTTAAAGATTACGAGATCAGGATATGAGGCGTTTTCCGATTGTTCCTTCATTTTTTTCTGGTTTTTACTTATCAGCATAAGCCTGTCAAGCCGATTTATTTGGTTTGAAGCAACCATTTTAAATCATCTATTATGTTATGCTTTTTTGCTGTCTTGCTGCCCCATGAACAAGTTAGATAGTTTCTGACAGATTAAAGTAATCAATTCATTGATTCTGATTTAAATTAAGTTAAGAAATTCAGTAAATCTAGATTTTACATCTCATTGTCTTACTAAAGGGTTCATGGTCTTCTTATCTTAAAAATTTTTGTTGATAAAGCCTTCTTTTAAAGGGAATATAGTTTCTTTAAACTCAAATAACTCTAATTTCCCAAACACGTAACTTCTAAAACTATATTTACTTATAAGACGATTCTTGCAAATACTGCTGGAGATTACCTCGAAGAAGATAGATATAGAAAATAAAAGGAATGGAAAAAAGAAATTGGTGTTCGGGTGAATCGCCTCGTATTCAAAAAAGTCCAGTAGTTATATAAGGAATATAGTTCTCGCAAAAGACAAGCGCGTTATTCTTTGAATTCTGGAAATTCTTCAAAGGGGTCAATACCTGCTAGCACTCGAGCTATCTTTTTTCGTGTTTTCCAGTCGTATCCTCTATTAATTGTGATCCGTTGCGCTTCTGGTGATCCACCACCATGGCATGATGCAACCATGAGCCAGCCTGCAAATCCATGTGCTGTAAGATCTTCAACAAGTTTAAAGGCTTTCATTCGGTCTTCAGAAGGGATTTCTGCTTTTCCTTTCATATATTTTTCAAGGTCAGGACGCGTTTCTGGATTTTCAAAGTCTGCTCCAGATGGACATGTGACTGCAAAACCACCAGCGATATCATGGACACGATAAATCTCTTCGTATATGTGGGTTCCCGCGATGTACTTGCCAATATTCACATAGGTGATATCTGGAAGGTACGTGCCAGGTCCCATTGGTTTACCTCTCACACTGCCAGTAATTCCGCAAGCATACATCTGCTCTGCTGTACATGCTAGGTCCGTGAGTTTACCCTTAATATGCGAAGCATGGTCTACGCCATTATATTCAGCAATTAATGCAGCAGTTCCTGAAAGCATATCTGTAACAGCTGGCTTGCAACCACAGTAGGAATGCCGATGATAAACCCCAAATCCCTCGGCTACTTGACCTGCGAGTTCCCACTCTCCTGCCATAAACACGCGATCCCATGGGACAAATACATCTTGCAAGATTGTTAACGTCTCTGTAACACCCCATCTTTGCCCAAAGGGACGGTCCATTTTACTTGTTCTTTTTGGCACAGTTGAACGAGCAATGAATTTCATTCCCTCTACATCAACGGGTAACGCGAATGCAACGGCATAATCTTTATCTTCCTCTCTCATTGCGCGTGTAGGCAGGAAAATTATCTCATTGGCAGGGATAGCTGCAGTCGTATGGCATTTCGCTCCTCTAACGGTAATACCCTCGTCATTTCTATCAACAATTCGAACATAAAGGTCTGGATCTGCCTGATCTGCGGGTCTTAACTTTCTATCGCCCTTTACATCCGTCATCGCCCCTGTGGCGCAAACATCCTCTTTTTGAAACCATTTCAAATATTCAATGAAATTATCATAATAATTTGTTCCATATTTCTTGTCAGAAAGCCAAGTTGTTATTGACAGCGTGTTAAGGGCATCTATGGCCATACATCTTTGAATGCAACAACAATATCGTGCGTATAAGCGGGTCATTTGGACTTTTTTCATCAAATCATCATTTGATTGGTGGATATGTGTGAACCGATTGATTTTTTCGCCAGTGAGATGTGATGTGGCTGTTGTTAGATGTTCATATCTAGGATCTCGTGCCAATTCATAAGTGAAGGCTAATACATCAATTTGGGGTTTGAGCAGTGGATGATTTATGCGATCTTCTATTTTTTCACCAAACATCCAGATTGCTGGTTTCTGCTTTTCTAAACTTTCAATGTATTCCTCTTTTGTTTTCAAAGTCTTGCCTCCAAGATTGGTAGGTACATTATTGCACAAAAGACGTTTAAAAACTATTCTTTGGGACAAAATCAATATTGCATTCGATTTGAACAATTTCTATACTACTATGTAGTTTATTCAAAAAAAGCGAAAAAACGCTACGAATACAGATGAATTAAGCATCATCTGTATCCTCTGAATCATCGTGATATCCACTTAGGTACCTTTTTCTTGTATTCTAAGTACTCTTGGCCATATTTCTCTTCGAGTTTCTGCTCTTCATAAGTAGCCATTTTGTAATATAATATAACGCTCAAGAGCCAAGGAATTAGAGTAATCAATGAAAGAGTTCCTATAATGCCACCTAGATAGGCAAGGATAGTTCCGAAATACATAGGATGTCTAGTATGTGACAGGATTCCAGTAGTTATTAACCCAGATAATTTTTTCTCAAATAATTCCCGGTGTGCTAATTCCATTAAAACCAAACCTATGACAAATATAATCGCTCCAATTGTGACGTGAAGTAGGAATGGAATGGTATTTGTGAGGAAAGTGGTGAAATGGAAAATTAATGAGTCGGGAATCCAAATCACCAAGTATATGACAAATAATAGGATTTGGATCAGATGGTTATGAGGAAATTCCTCTCCGTACTCGTCTCTATTATTCATTGTCGTTTTCCTCTCATAATTGAAAATGAACTATATTTTTTATATGATTTCGCAAGAAGACCCCTCAACTTGTTGGGGGGATGAAGTGCGTAGCTATGGTGGCACTTTTTTTCACGAGATTATGATTGGCGAAACCTTTTTAAGTTTAGTGTCCCATAACCTCTTAGGATGTGGTGGAGGATGGATCTGGAACTGCAACTTGCCAAACCATTAACCGTCTGCAAGACGCTGCTGCTTCCCGTTGATGACAGGATCACCAAAACGAAAATGAAGTTCCTCGACAGACTTACCGCACGAATTACTTACGGCGTGCAACTGTTTCTTGAGAAAATCACCAGTGAGAACATAACGCGTGTTAAAGAGGCGGAGCAATACCGACAGGACATACAGACTATTACCGGCCTGTCGTCGGCTTTCGTGCAAGCCTGTCGCGATAAAGCCCTCTGGATGTTCAAGTCCTATCGGCAACTATACCGTGACTGGCAGTGGGAGATTACGCGGCTGGAAAAGTCCATCGCCACCTGTAAACAACTCCTCGCCAGGAAGAGCACCGCTAAAGATAGAAAACGGTTGCGGAAACTCCAGCACAAACTCTACCGCTGGAAAAAGAGGGAACCCTCGCCACCGACTATCAGGGGGAAGGTACCTATCATGTTCGACTACCGTGTAGGCGACATCGCCTTTTCCTGCACTTCAAAGGCGTTTCCTCTCTGGGCGAGAATTTCTACCCTTAAAAAAGGTGAGAAATTACACCTACCGCTGTATCTCTATCCGTATGCTGAGAAACATCTCCACGACAACGAATGGCGAGTTAAGTCTTTTCAGATCGTTAAGAATCACAAGTTGAAACGCTACGAAGTCCATGTCGTCGTAGAAAAGGAAGTTATGCCGGTGCTGAAATCGCTGACCGGCATCGACCTGGGTTTGAAGCGACTGGCAACGGCGGTAGCGTGCGAGCTATCGGGTGAAGGTAGCGTCCTCCTCTTTAAAAAAGAGGATTACAAAGACTTTTTCATCCATATGCGGCAACTGAGCAACAGGATCGCCAAATTAAAACGGTTAAGGAACTACGCGGTAGTGAAGAAACTTTACAGTAAACGATTGAATTACGCGAGGGATTTCAGGAGAAAACTAGCAAATGATATTACTGAGCACCTTAAAGGTTCGCTGGTGGTCATAGGCTACCCCGACAAAGTGCGTAACTGTCACTACAAAGGCTCGGGGCACAGGAGAAACCGAAAACGGGTCAATCATTGGGCCTTCAAGGACTGTGCCGACCGTATCGCGATGGCGGTGCTGATGCGTGATGGAGTACCCTTGGTTATCAACGAGTGGTGGACCACCCATCGCTGTTCGAGGTGCGGATCGCGAAAGGTGGATGTCAAGGATAGGGCATTAACGTGCCTGAACTGTGGATTTACCGCCGATAGAGACGTAAATGCAGCGTTTAACATCCTGAAAGACGCTATTAAGTGCCTTACCGGGTTGAAGAAACAAAAAGGTAGCAAAGGTGGTAAGGCGAAAGCCAAAGTGTTCCTCTACGAAGGAACGGGGGGTGCTGTGGATCACCCCGAACTGTCGATGAGCGGATTCTTGCTCTCCATCGTAGGTACAGCTCAACAATCCGTGAGGGCAGAAGCCACCTAACTTGTTGGGTGGTAGTTCACAGAGATGAACTATTTTATAAGAAGATATCCAGTTAATTTGTAGTTTTCTATTTACAACTTATGTGATATTTAGTTAATGGGTAGGATGTTTTTATGAGTGAGAGACTCAAAGATAAAATAGCGATTGTTACGGGGAGTTCACTAGGAATTGGTAAGGCGATTGCATTAGCCTTCGCTAAAGAAGGTGCGATAGTGGTTACAAATTCGAGAAGATTAGAGCGAGCAGAAGCTACAGCTAATGAAATCAGAGCTATAGGACGTCAAGCCCTAGCAATTGAATCAGATCTTACAAAATCGACTGACATAGACTATCTTATCGATACAACAATTGAAAAGTTTGGCAGAATTGATATTCTCGTAAATAATGCCGGAATCGCGATGATTTCGCCAACTGAGGACCTTTCAGAGCATGACTGGGATCGTGCCATAGCTATTGATCTCAAGGCGACCTTTCTTTGTTCTCAAAAAGCGGCTAAACATGCTATGATACCTCAAAAAAGTGGTGTTATCATTAATCTTAGTTCAATTTTGGGCAAAGTTGCTTTACCTATGCGAGCAGCTTATTGTGCATCAAAGGCAGGAGTAATTGCATTAACACAAGTCATGGGCTCCGAATGGGCTAAATATAACATACGCGTCGTTGCAATCGGTCCCGGTTATATATTGACTGAGTTAGTACAGCAATCAATTGATACAGGTGTCTTTAATGCTGAAACTCTTATCGATAGGACACCGATGAAACGCTTTGGTAAGCTTGAGGAAATAGCTAATTTGGCAGTATTTTTGGCATCAGATGATGCGAGTTACATTACGGGTGAGATAATCTATGTAGACGGCGGTATGACTGCAACGGGAGGCTGGTGAGTGCTTACAACTTTTATCTTAGACCTCATCAATTAACCCTCTCTCGTTAATTATTGACTACTAAGTGACATGATTCTTCTTTAAAGTCATTTTCCTATTTAGAAAAGTATTTCTAATTATGAAGAAATATGCGTTTACTATCATTTCTGTATTGATGTGATTTTATGAAAATGGCTTTTTACGAAGTTGAACCGTGGCAAGAAGATTATTTGTTAAAACAACTTAAAGGGCACGAATTATACTTTTTCGAATACTGTTTGAGTTCGCCAGATGTTATTGTTGACGAGGTTCGTGACGCCGATATCCTATCTACAATGGGACGAGGACACCATCCGAACAAAGCGGCTTTGGATCGTTTTCCGAATCTCAAATTTATAGCACTCAGATGTACCGGATTCGATCATGTCGACCTAAAAGAATGTAAGAGACGTAATATACCCGTGAGTAATGTTCCAGCCTACGGTGATAATACAGTAGCTGAGCAAGGATTTTGTTTGTTATTAGCATTGATGCGGCGATTCCCTCAATATAATTCAATGGTTGCTGCTGAAGATTTCTCTGTTGGGCCGATAGGATTTGATCTAAAAGGGAAGACTCTAGGAGTAGTTGGTGCTGGTCGTATTGGACTCTATGCTATCAAAATCGGACGCGGATTTGGAATGGACGTACTTGCATATGATGTTATCTTTAATGATTTTGCTCGCGAAACGCTTGGATACGAATATGTATCTCTTGAAGAACTGTTGAAAAACTCGGATGTAATCTCTCTGCATGCACCATACAATAAATACACACATCATATGATCAACAAGGACAACATTAGACTGATTAAACCAGGTGCTGTCCTTGTTAATACGGCCCGTGGTGCAATTATGGAGCTTGGAGCTCTCAAACAGGCATTGGAAGAAGGAATCTTTAGTGGAGCGGCTTTAGATGTTATTGAAGGAGAGGAATTGCTTTTAAAAGATCGAACACAACTTTCTCAAGAGGAAACAGAGATTATGGAACAAGTTTTGAGCATCATTAAACGCGATAATGTTGTGTTCACACCACATATAGCATATTATACACGAGAGGCTGCAGAAAGAATTCTAGACACATCAATTGCAAATATAAAAGCGTTTGTAGAAGGACATCCCCAAAATGTGGTTTCAAAAACATAAGAACGCGAATATTATCTTATCTCATACGTCAGAACTCCTCTAGATACAAAACTTATTTAAAATCACTTTGTAAAGGTAGAGCATACTTTACTATTCTTTTTGTCCTATGATTTTATGTTTCATCAAAGGTGAATAAAGTGGAAAAACTCCGTCCGACCCCTGGTGCCGTAGTCCCATCTGGAACATCTGACCAGTATATTAAAACAGGAACGTGGCGTTTTGAGAGACCTGTTATAGACAATAAAAAATGCATCCGATGTCTTCTGTGCTGGATTTTTTGTCCCGATGCATCAATAGTGCAGAATGAAGATGGCACACTTGACGTCTTACTTGATTATTGTAAAGGTTGTGGAATTTGTGCACATGAATGTCCTGTAGAGGCAATTAAGATGGAGGAAGAAGAAAGATGACGAAAGTTCAAGAAGAGCAAATGATTCAAGAGCTAACTATGACTGGGGCAACAGCTGCTGCGATAGGTGCAATACTGTCTCGTGTAGAGGTAGTCTCAGCTTATCCAATCACTCCGATGACACATGCTTTGGAATACATAGCTAAAGTAATTGCTGACGGTGAACTAAATGCTGAAATGCTTACAGTTGAAAGCGAGCATTCCGCAATGGCCGCATGCATAACTGCGTCTCTATCAGGTGCGCGAACCTTCACGGGCACAAGTTCCCAAGGTCTATTTTTGATGCATGAGATGCTTCATTGGGCTGGTGGGTCTCGTGTCCCTATTGTAGCACTTGTAGGAAACAGGGCGGTGTGTGTGCCATGGTGTTTGAATGTGGATCATCAGGACTCAATGAGTCAACGAGATACTGGGTGGATGCAATTTTACGTTGAGAATAATCAGGAGGTTCTAGATACAGTTATCCAAGCGTATCGTATTGCAGAAGACAAGGACATCTTACTTCCTGCTATGGTATGTCTTGATGGTTTCATTCTCACTCACACCAGAGAAAGGGTCTTCGTTCCCACTCAAATGAAAGTTGACGACTTTTTGCCTCCATACGACAGCAGTGTATTTAAGATCGATGCTGATAATCCTCTCTCACAAAACGTTGTTGCACTTACAAGTTCTTATCAGGAATTTCGCTATCTTCAACAAGAAGCTATGGAAAACGCAAAGAAATTAATCAAAAAAGTGAATGATGAATTTGCTGAGGAATTTGGACGTTCTTGGGGAGGTCTCATCGATACTTATCCACAGGATGCTGATTTCGAGACTGCCGTTGTTGCAATGGGTACAGCAGCAAGCACAGCCAGGACTGCTGTCAAGGAACTCAGATCTGAAGGCAAAAATGTGGGATTAATTAAACTCCGCGTATTTCGTCCGTTTCCAGATGAAGAATTGCAAAAAATATGTTCAGGAATGAATGCTCTTGCTGTTATTGATAGAAATTGTTCCTTTGGTGCACAAGGAATTGCATATGACCAAATCCGTTCAAGCCTGTATGATTTAAAGGAAAGTCCCTTAGTTGTGGGTCATATCGCCGGTCTAGGAGGTCGTGATATTTCTGTAAACGATGTTAAAAAGGTATTAACTGATACAATTGAAGTCGGAAAAACTGGTGAGCCCCCAAAAACTGTTGAATGGGTCAATTTAAAGGAGGTCTAAAAAATGTCGTCACAACCGATTCCCCTACGAGATATTCCCTATGATATTGAACTTTTAACAAGAGGACATCGCGCATGCCCAGGCTGTGGAATGGCTATTGCTTGTCGTCAAGCGCTGAAGATATTAGGTAAAAATACAGTATGTATGTTATCAGCTGGATGCTTTGCGAGTTGTACTGCTGGTCCGTTTCCTACCTCAAGTATTGGAACCCCTGCAATTTTTGGCTCCTTTGGAAGTACTGGCGCGGCTCTTTCCGGTATTGAGGCTGCTTTGAGAATAAAGGGACGAAATAAGGACTTCAACATTGTCGCCATAGCTGGTGATGGAGGAACCGCTGATATCGGGTATCAGTCACTCTCAGCAGCTATCGATCGGGGGCATAATATCATCTATATTTGTTACGATAATGAAGCCTATATGAACACAGGAATTCAGAAAAGTGGCTCAACGCCTTATGGTGCCTGGACTACCACAACACCTGTTGGAAGATTGATAAAAGGAAAGCAACAACCAAAGAAGCCGCTTGCACAACTGTTTGCAACAAATGGCGCATATTACTCTGCAACAGCATCAATTGCTTACTTTTCTGACTTTCTGGGAAAAGTTAAACGCGCAATTGAGGTTACACAAGCAGAATTAGGCCCTGCCTTTATTCATGTTCCAGCAGAATGTCCTACCGGCTGGAGATATCCTTCAGAGCGAACGGTTGAATTGGCACGACTTGCAGTTCTTACCGGATGGTGGGCACTTTACGAGATCGAGCATGGTGAATTTAAACTCAATTTCCGTCCTAAGAGCAGAGAACCTGTTGAGGCATATCTTCGTCCACAAGGACGATTTAGACATTTTAAAGCAGAAGATATTGCTAAAATACAGGAACGGATTGATAAAGATTGGGAAGTACTGGAGAGTGAGATGATATGAGCTGGAACTATAAGCATGATGTAATTGAGATAATTCTTTTTGGTCGAGG
>Ga0180438_10005519_pt1 | contig 17515 bp, 31 predicted proteins | sample SS_ome_12_FD_132455 | JGI IMG/M metagenome (GOLD analysis project Ga0180438, IMG submission 132455) | Hypersaline lake sediment archaeal communities from the Salton Sea, California, USA - SS_3_D_2 metaG | ecosystem: Environmental > Aquatic > Non-marine Saline and Alkaline > Hypersaline >...
TACGTAGTAAGTTCATACTTTCTTAAAACTATTAAAGATTTTGTTACTCTTCCCACGTGTCTACCACAACAGCACTACCAGCAACCATACTTCCCACCGGAGTTGGCGTACCAGTTGAAAAACTTACACCCTCAAAATCAGGATTACTAGTGACAGTCCATGTAACAAATCCAGGAGGCGGTACACTATCGTCTCTGGCTCTCATCTTATAATATGTTGTGACCGTCGTTCCGCCACTTCCTAAAACAACATGTAATCCGGGACTACCACCGATATTATCTTCTACAATATCGGCGGAAGCCATACTAGTCATAGTAGCATCATAACCATTACCTGATGAATCAGATAAAGTTGGGTAAGTATCCCCGTCACCCATTCTCCAATATCCCACTAAATTTGACGGAGCCGACGCGTCTAGTAAACTAATAGGTACGGCACCGTTATAAATCCAAGCAACTTCAGAAGAAGACAACTCCTTATCGTATACTCCTACTTCGTTTAACCGGCAAATTTTACATCGCCCTGGTATCGCACTAATAGCACTCCCTAGCCAAAAATCCGCTGCGTTAGTTATACTACCAGTCAAACCATCCAAAGTAGTAGTCAAACTGACTGACGATCCATTAACATAACAAGTAATGCCCGAAGCTGAGCTAGAGCCGTCATAAGTCCAAACGAGATGTATCCATCGCCCGCTAAAGTCAACACCTGAAGTTTTCATTTCTATTTTATCTGATACAGCGTTATCGTGACAAATAGCAATGAATAGATAATCACTAGATACTGCACCGATATTGTAACCGGTATAAGTTGGAGAATCGCCTCTTTTTCCTAAGAAATACCCATTATTACCAGGTGCAGATTTCACCCATAATGCGAACGAAAATGAATCTGTACGTTCAAACCCGAGAACGTCCCCAGCTGTAGCGTAATCATTACTCCCGTCAAAATCAACAGCATATAAACTATATGTCACGTCAAACCGTTTTTATGAAAGATCCATCCCATGGTACCACTAAATCACCCATTTGTATTAACTGTTTAGATCCATCATCCGGATAATAGAATCCTGTGTTCTGGCCGCCCCACCAAATGTCACTGAGGGAGCACTTCCGACCTCGCCTGCTTGAAGCAGTTATGTAATAACCAACTTCGCTTAAAGGCCACTCTCCTGATACATCATCAGGATATCCCTGAAAAGAAACAGGACCAACAGAGTATAAAGACTCGGCTGTTAACGCCCCTGATCGGCTACCTCCATCATAACGAGATCGAACATAACCGTACGTCACTGAACCTAACCGGTCAAAACTTGTAATATAAATACTGGTACTATCTGTACCCATAACCGATGCGATAATAGGATCAGTCCAGTCAGAAACAGCGTTAACAGGCGTTTCAATCGTCCACATCCCTGTACAAAGGCCATCTCGTATAATAAACACTCTGTGAGATGAACCATCACTAGCCTGCATAGCATGAACCGACATATCATTGGAGTAAGAAGAATCCCTACAACCCCATTTACTATCATAAGATATACCTATACCGTCAGTAGCAGTAGGAGCAGCAGAAGTGGTACCGTTAGACCCACCATTAGCAGCTCCAAAGCCTGCACTCCACGAAAAGGTGAAAGCAGCATAAGAATGCGAACCAGAAGCAAGGTTGATACACATGGCTGTTTTTTCGTTAAACCCAGGAATGTTAAAAACAAACCACGAACGGTTACCAGAGGACGACCACACCAAATCGGAATCGTCAGTCCATCTATCTACACTATCACCGTTCCCATAAGCCGTACCATCACACGATCCCCAACACGTCCACGGACATGACGGAAGACCCGTCAGCGCATCTTTTAAATTACGCATAACGGTCTTAGCATAAACGTGTCCCAAACCAATATTAGCGTTAAATACCCAAGTTTTGTTCAATGTAGGGATTGACATTGACTTTTCCCATTAAATTTTTCCTCTAAATGATAATCAGCGGCATGCAGCGGATTCACATTTTCTTAAAACCATTAAGATCTTAGTTAGATCTCACAGCGTTTTCTCTGGGCGCCCGTTCCCAATTTGAACAGCAATACCCTTTACCATCCAAGTTTATTACCACTGGACCATTCCCACGATAAAACTTATCGTTATTCCGCTACCACTCAGCCTGCCATACGTAAAATATTCATACTAAAGGCAATACACTAAGATTCCGCAATGGTCGGCGGTACACCTGCAGCTTCTGCTTCTTCTTTTATTTTTGGTGCGTTATCGCTCACTTCTCTGGCAACCGCTCGTAAAATCAGACGCCTATTATCCTCGTTTAAATGATCTTCAATACGTTCCCAGGTATCCGACTCATTCAACCATGTATCAATGTCATAGCCACCAATGTCATTTAAAATATCAGTACCATAATAGTTAACTTCATCCTTTACCCGTTCTATTACCTCGTCGACTACATTTCGCATGAAGGCACGCACTTCCTGCGGGTCGTTGTAATATTCTTCCTCGTCAACCTCCCCTTCAATCTCCTCTTCATCCCTATTTATGCCAAGGCTACCCGTACCTCTTAACTTATCCGATGAATGCGTTATTTCATGCGATAACGATCTTTCTAATTCTTTAATAATCGCCGCCCTATTACTTTTGGACTTCAACTTGTTAGGCGTCTTCCATAAGTTTAAGAGTACTTCAATGGATTCCGGTCTGCCATCATCATCCAGTTCTACATTAGCCCCATTTATCCATTGATCACCAACGCCGATATCCCCCACCACCCAAACTGGTATTGTCAGTTCATCTCCCATCACATTAGTAACGTTAAAAACCCCGCCTTTAAACGAAAAACTTCCCCTCGATCTATACGCATCTGAAAACAACATAGATCTGTTATCATCGAAACCAGTAAGCCTATACCATAAGTCATCCACAATACTTTCGGCTAAACTTCGAATCTGATCCTTATCTATCGGTATAGGACGCGCCGCAATTCTAGCCGCTATGCGTAAAATATTCATATTATGAGCTGGCGCATTAAGATCTTACCGCTTCTTCAGATGCCTGCTCGCCATTTAGATAATAATACTCAACACCGTCAGGATAAATAATCGCCGGTCCATCTTCGCGATGGAGCATTCCATTTTTGTACCACTCCTCGACACCATCAGGGTGTATGATTGCGGGTCCATTCTCTCGGTGAAGCTTACCATTATCCCACCACTCTTCATACCCAGAAGGGTCCGTGACCGCAGGACCACCTTCTCTATGTAACTTGCCGTTGTTATACCAGTATTCGGCACCATCAGGGTATATGATTGCAGGTCCATTCTCTCGATGATGTTCACCGTCTTCATCTATCCATATTTTATCACCCATCCCATCGGTTATCGGTAATAACGCTAACTCCATATCATTGACTAATACCACATCTTTAGGTAACCCAGCCGGACTACCCCGCCCCTCTATACGCGCATCCAACCACACACTCAACTGAAATAAATCATCCTCACTTAACTCACCTAACGGACGACTCCCCTCATATAACTCTAAATCCGCTCTGTCTAACGCATCCTCTACCTGACCTACTAAACCAGTATAATCCGCTACTATGCGCCCTGCTATACGTAAAATATTCATACTCCATCGAGCATACTAAAGAGTTAAGAACCTACCAACACGATCACGATCCCATTATTTCTAAAATTTGATACTCCAATACTTTAAAACGCCACACCTCCTCAAAATTTGACACCTTATGATTAATACGCTTACCGTTTAACCACCATTCTTCACTACCATCTGCCAATATCACCGCCGGCCCATCTTCGCAATGGAGCTTACCATAGTTATACCAACGTCGAGTACCGTTAGGATATATCACCGCCGGCCCACCAACCCGATGACGTCTACCCCACTCATCGTGCCATTCATGAACACCGCTTAATGTTACCCCCGTCGGACCCATACCAGAAATATCACTGCTACCTATCAAAAAGTCTCTCACGATTCCATCACCTCTTATATTAAACGTTTTGAAGCTAACCCTTCCCAAGTTTTATCATAACTCAAAACGTTACGATCAACACATACTCTACGTATACACCAACACTCAATGTCGTCATAATAAACAATCGCTGGCCCATCTTCTCTATGAAGATCACCTCTTCGACACCATGGGCGTCTACAATATTGATAATTAAATCGTTAGATATAGAAAATTTTATATTGACCAATTGTAAAATCATGACATGGAACCTAAAAAGCTAGTATTCTCCCTCGACCTAGCATACCCAAGCGATGACACTGGTATTTATCAAGAAGTAACAGGGCCCATCGTTAAAATTGGCGGGTATCCCGGTCTAAGATCCGTTACTATCTCAACGGAGTATGGATTAATAGAGGGGTTCGTGGACAAACCCATGGAAAAATACGTCTTTAAAACAAAATTCGCCAGAATTCGTGTGTATGACTCAGGCGGAGGCTTTTACCCCAGCAATAAAGTTATGAGCCTCAATCCAACTGGTTATTGATAGCCATAACGGCGCATTAAAAAGAATTACGATTCGATTACCTCACATACCCGACACTCCAACACCAAACGAGCCCACACACCCTCAAAACCAGGAACAATGTGGTCTACGAGTCTCCCATTTAGATAATAATACTCAACACCATCCGGATATACCACCGCAGAGCCGTCCTCCCTATGTAACGATCCGTCTTTATGCCAAAACTCACTACCATCAGGCCAAACCACCGCGGGACCGCCATCCCTGTGTAATATACCATTCTTTAACCATCGCTTTTCACCATCCGGAAAAACACTCGTACATGGTTCATCCTCATATAATTTATTTATGATTTCCACACATTATTACATTGCTGGTTGCGTTATAATCAATCATACGGCATAGAATAATGAAATAGCAAATGTGAAATAATACGCCTGAACGGGAAACATTATTTTATCATCAAGAACAAAATAATTCAATCAGCTATCGAAATAATTCCATTTTAAACACAGGAGCTGCCGCCTTAGCGGTATTCATCATTACCCGTTGACCATGTTCATACCATTGTTGAACACCACTATCGTATATTACAGCAGGACCACCTATACGGTGTAACTCGCCATGAACGTACCACTCCTCTCCACCGCCCACATGAACGATTGCCGGCCCATCCCCCCGATGACGTACACCATTTTCATTGAGCCAGACCGATATATTATCAAATTCCTTAACAGGTAATAACGCTAATTCATTAGATGCACGTAAAAGCACTGCATCCTTCGGCAGTTCAACGCCGCCCCGCTTCTCTACCTGCGCGTATAACCAAACACTCAACTGAAACATATCGTCCTTATTTGGATTCCACAACTGACGACGCGATTTTTTTGTAGAGCTTGATACGGCACTTTCGAAGTGAAGACCTCACTTGACGCTCCAATTCTTCATGGCTGTACACATATATACTCCGTTGAGTAAAAACACCGATCGGTACACGGACAACCACTCGATCTTCGTACAGCCAACATAAAGAATGCTAAGAACCCATCACCTCTTCCTTGGGCACCTCCTCATCGTTTAACCACCACTCCTCAGTGCCATCCGGACGTATAACCGCAGGCCCATCTTCACGATGACGCTGGCCGTCTCTATACCAAAACTTAGCACCATCTTGCCCTACTACCGCAGGCCCACCCTCCCGATGCAACTCGCCATGCTTATACCACGCTTCAGCCTCGTGATACCACCCATGACCACCATGATATATAACCGCCGGCCCATCCTCCCGATGATAATTATCATCCTCATCTACCCAATAACTATCACCATTAGGATCAACCATCGGCAGCAATAACAACCTCTTATTCTTGACTAACACTATATCTTTAGGTAAACCCGCCGGACTCTCCCGCCCCTCAATACGCGCGTCTAACCACACACTCAACTGAAATAAATCATCCTCACTCAAATCACCTATTGGACGACACCGATAGTCTAACTCTAAATCCGTCCTCTTTAACGCATCCTCTACCTGACTAGCCAAATCAATGTAATCCGCTACTATGCGCCCAGCTATGCGTAAAATATTCATGTTAAAAGCAAAAAATTAAGGAGCTATTAATCTATGAATCTATGACCTCACACACCCGATACTCTATCACTAATCGAGACCACAACTCCTCAAAGTTGGCGACTTTATGGTTAATGCACCTCCCTCCCAAATACCACTGCTGAACACCATTTAAAAGCACAACCGCCGGACCATCTTCCCTATGTGTTAACCCATAATGATACCACCACTTACGACCGTCATTATGCACCATCGCTGGTCCATCCTCACGATGCAACTCTCCATGAAAATGCCATTCTTCATGACCACCTGGAGAAATGACCGCCGGACCATCTTCACGATGCAGTTTGCCATTTAACCACCAAGACTTACTACCATCCGAACGTACCACCGCCGGTCCATCCTCTCGATGCAACTCACCACTATCATTACGATACCACTTATTACCATTCGGATAAAAAATTATATAACTCACAACTCCATCACCTCACACACCCGATACTCTATCACTAATCGAGACCACAGCTCCTCAAAATTATCCACTTCATGGTCTACATACCTCCCCCCTAAATACCACTCACCACCATCCGAACGTATGACCGCAGGGCCACCCTCACGATGACGCTTCCCATTTATATACCAAAACTCACGACCATCCGATCCCGTCACCGCAGGGCCACCAACCCGATGTAAATCACCCGCATCGTTGTACCAACGCTTAATGCCACCCGGATGGAACACTATATAACTCACGACTTCAATACCTCTTTAACCCGATACTCCAACACCAACCGCGACCACAACTCCTTAAAATTATCCACCATATGATCTATACACTTTCCTCCTAAATACCAAATCCCGCTACCATCCGAACACACCACCGCCGGCCCATCTTCTCTATGACGCTCACCATTAACCCAATACTCACTACCATCCGGATATACCACCGCCGGCCCATCCCCCCGATGACACTTACCATTCAAATACCAACACTTACTGCCATCCGCCAAAACTACCGCAGGGCCATCCTCCCGATGCAACTCACCATGCTTATACCAATACTCACCACCATCCGAATTAACCACCGCAGGACCACCCTCCCGATGACGCTTACCACGCCAATACCAACACTTATCACCATCCGAATGAAAAACCATATAACTCACAACTCCAATACCTCTTTAACCCGATACTCTATCACTAATAACGGCCACAACTCAGCAAAACCCTCCACCTCATGATCTATACACTTCCCTCCCAAATACCACTCCTCATGACCATCCGAATACACCATCGCAGGCCCATCCTCACGATGCAACTTGCCATTCAAATACCACCGCTGAGTCCCATCCGGCTCAATAACCGCCGGCCCATCCTCCCGATGTAATTCGTCACGTATATACCAATATTCACTACCATCCGGATACACCACCGCAGGACCACCCTCCCTGTGCCTACTACCATTCGCATACCAATACCTACGACCATCCGGATAAATTGCCGCAGGCCCATCCTCACGATGTAATTCGTCACGTCGATACCAAATCTCAGTGCCATCAGAACACCTCACCGCAGGACCGCCCACACGGTGGTATTTACCGTCTAAATACCAATACTCACTACCATCCGAATTAACCACCGCAGGACCACCCTCCCGATGAAACTCACCCGCATTATTACGCCAAGATTTATCGCCATCCCGCTCTACCACTAAATGACTCACGACTCCATCACCTCACACACCCGATACTCAGCTACCAAAAGAGCCCATATTAGCTTAAAATTGTCCACCCTATGATTAACACATTTCCCTCCCAAATACCAACGCCCACTCCCATCCGACTCAATTACCGCCGGCCCATCCTCACGATGAAACTTCCCACGTATATACCAGTATCTACGACCATCCGGATTTACCGCCGCAGGCCCATCCTCCCTATGCAACTCACCATGCCGATACCAATACCTACGACCATCCGGATAAATTGCCGCAGGCCCATCCTCACGATGACGTACACCATTCAAATACCACTCCTCACTACCATCCGAATTAACCACCGCAGGACCACCAACCCGATGACGTATACCATTCATATACCAACACCTACGACCACCCGAACATATAACCGCAGGGCCATCCTCCCGATGCAACTCACCATGCTTATACCACTCCTCACCACCATCCGGCTTAACTATCGCAGGACCACCCTCCCGATGACGCTTACCACGAATATACCACCCCTCACCACCATCCGAATACTCCACCGCAGGACCACCAACCCGATGACACCTCCCATGAAAATACCACTCCTTACTACCATCCGGATAAAATACTATCCTGCTCACAACTCCATTACCTCTCGCACCCTATACTCATTAACTAACTGAACCCATACCAACTCAAAGTTGGCGACTTTATGGTCTACACACTCCCCACCTAAATACCACTCCTCATTACCATCCGAATGTACCACCGCCGGCCCATCTTCTCTATGACGTACACCATTAACCCAATACTCATGACCATCCGAATACACCACCGCAGGCCCATCCTCACGATGACGTACACCATTCATATACCAGTATCTACGACCATCCGGATTTACCGCCGCAGGCCCATCCCCCCGATGCAACTCGCCATGCTTGTACCACTCCTCACCACCATCCGGATATACTATCGCAGGCCCACCCTCCCTATGCAACTTACCACGAATATACCACCCCTCACCACCACTCGGATACACCACCGCAGGTCCACCAACCCGATGCAACTTCCCATGAAAATACCACTCCTTACCACCATCCGATCCAACTACCGCAGGCCCACCCTCCCGATGCAACTTCCCATGAAAATACCACCCCATATTCCCACCCTTACATACCACCGCCGGGCCATCATCCCTATGCAACTCACCCGCACCGTTATACCACTTCTTAGCACCATCCGGATGGAATACTATATGGCTCACCACTTCAATACCTCTTTAACCCGATACTCATTAACTAGCTGAACCCATAACCCCTCAAAACCCTCCACCCTATGATCTATACACTTACCATCCAAATACCAAATTTCAGTGCCATCCGAATACTCCACCGCAGGCCCACCCTCCCGATGACGCTTGCCATTTAACCACCAAGACTCACTGCCATCCGGATACTCAACCGCTGGTCCACCAACCCGATGACGCTTACCATGCCGATACCAATACTCACTACCATCCGGATACACCACCGCCGGACCACCCTCCCGATGAAACTCACCATGAAAATACCAAACCTCACTACCAGCCGACGTAACACACGCCGGCCCATCCTCCCTATGACACTTGCCACTACTATCCAACCAAACCGAAGCATTTCCATCCGATATAATCGGTAACAACGCTAGCGTTTGTACACCATACTCACTCAACAACACAATATCCCTGGGTAACTCAACACCACCACGCCCCTCGACATGAACCTCCAACCACACACTCAATCGAAATAAGTCATCATAACTCAGATTCCACAACTGACGACGCGATTTCCTATATATTCGTATGCTGAGCCTCCTCAAAATACTTCTAACCTGACGCTCCAATACTTCATGATCACGCTCCATAATTACACACTCCACCTAGCAATAAACACGAGTCGCCAATACACAGCACAGTACACGATCTCCCCACCATCCGGATAAAATACTATCCTGCTCACAACTCCATTACCTCTCGCACCCTATACTCATCAACTAACTGAACCCATACCAACTCAAAATCGTCCACCTCATGATCTACACACTCCCCACCTAAATACCACTCCTCACTACCATCCAAACGTATAACTGCCGGTCCATCCTCACGATGACACTTCCCATTCAAATACCAACACCTACGACCACCCGGGTATACCACCGCAGGCCCATCCTCTCGATGACACTTCCCATGCCAATACCAAACCTCAGTGCCATCCGGATGCACCACCGCCGGCCCGCCATCACGATGCAACTCACCATAGATATACCACTCCTTACGACCACCCGGATAAAATACTATCTTACTCACGAATCCAATACTCCACCACCATCTGAATTAACTACCAATCTAGACTTGACCTTAGCCATGGCTCATGAAAATATATACCAACCCAAAACTTAAACTAGAACCTGAAACTAGAACCAGAACCTGAAACTAGAACCCAGAACTAGTGGAAGACCAGGGTTGCCAACCTAAAACCTAGAACTAATTACCATCAGTGAAATAACTTACACTAGCTCTAGTCACCATCCGATGCTAGTCACCATCCGATGCTAGTCAGTGGAAGACCAGGGTTGCCAACCTAAAATCTAGCACTGAACTAGACGGGTGTTCAGTATATTAGGTCCAGAAAACGGGACCGAACTCACGTATATCGGGTGGGGGTGATCGCGCTCACGGGACCCACGCGAACCCTATGCATACGGTTCCCCACATATAGATACTTTATCCCACACCTACCCCTATCTATATACTATACCCTATACCATAGTATATATACCCATATATACATACCATGTAGTATACGATACCACCAGTACGTATTACAGCATACAAATACGCACCGTGTGGGAATGTGTAGGCACTACACCCACGCCGGTCCCGTGCGAAGATCGGGCGGCGCCCCCTGTACCGATCAGTGGGCGGCGCGACGCAGCAAGCAGCGACCGCCCGCGCCGCCCGATTGCGAAGATCGGGCGGCGCCCCCTGTACCGATCAGTGGGCGGCGCGACGCAGCAAGCGCCAGCCGTCCCGCCGGAAGATCGGGAGCCACCCGGCGTACCGATCCCTGGAAGCAATCAGCCCCCAATACCACACCACGGAGAATACCACAATGACAACCGATACCGATACCGATACCACCACCATCAGCACCTCCACCTCCACCTCCATCACCTCCACCGACTCTGGGCCTTGCCCAGAAACCGCCAGATCAGTGGATTTTCCTGCACCTCTCAGCCAGCAGACCGAGCCCGAGCCCGAGGAGCCCGAGCCGGCCATTGGCCACTCGAACGGGTATCCGTTCATGACCAAGGCCCAAATCAAGGCCAAACTCGCTGAGGACCAGGCGTTCCGCCACCAGTGTATGAGGATCATGGTGCTCCGTCAAACGGATGACGAGCAGGCCAGCAAATCCACCAAATATAAAAATAAATCCGGCTTCATGAGCAGCCATGCGGTCCATGGCACCCGGATTGGACTCCTCTTGCTGGACAACAAGGAGTTGAGCCCCGAAGATGAAGATCGTTGCACGTCCATGATCGTCCGGTACAGCAAGCAGTTGGCGGCACACTTCCGGAACCAGTCCCTTACAACCAATCCTGAGCTGCGCGCCAAGGCGGCAATCTTCGGCCTCTAGAGGCCACCCGCCCCCGGTGAGAACCGGGGGCTCATCCCCTTTAATAGTTCTAAAAGCCGCCTCTCCCTTCAAGGGAGAGGCGGCTTTTTTCGTACCCGAGATCCGCTCGGACGAAGGCACCTCCATATCTTCGAAAACCCAGCTTCAAAACCGCACCGTCAAACGCTACTCCCTTAAAAGCCGGCAGTACGGCAGTATGGATATTTCATAACAACGCAGCGACATACATTCCACAAAGGTGTCATATGTATTATCGAAACGTATAGGATGTACTTCTAAAACAACGTAGTTATATCCATTACGTCATGCTAGCGCTCACACTGCCAAACAGGTGTCGATTCACCGACGGATGTACCACTTATCGCTTATATAGTATACCTAGTTCAAACGTATATGATACTACTTTAACCAAAATATGGTATACACACCATCCAAACATATGAATCATGTTAGGTCCACTCAAGCACAGTATTCATCATCCTAGTATCATACGTACTCATCACTCGAGTATCATACGAGAGTCTAACAGATATACAGCATAAATATAACAGAAGTAGCCATATCCATCCGCCAACATATTATTAGTACATGACCAGCAAACATGATATACCTACCCCTAACCAGTCATGGAATACGGAACGTGTCTTCATATATACTATTCGTTAAAGTATATTATATACTCATAAGCATCATCACCCATATCTAAGAAAAAAGTATGGGTGATGATGCTTATGAGTGCGTACCACTATTTTAGAATAGTGGTACTAGGGAAAGATCACCGCACACTGGGATGTGATGATCCTCTGTGGGAAGTAGTATATCACTGTGACATACCACCCCCATTCTTAGATATACCTAGTATATTGTTCAGATATACCTAGTATATCTAAGAGAAACGTATAATATGCGATGAAGATCAGACGATGGCATTTGATCTTCATCGCATACCCCAAAATATCAAAGGGAAGCTCTCTTCGAGGGGAGATTGAAACTCAGTTTCGCCTTGGGCTTAGCAACCGGATTCCGACAGAGAACACCTGCAAAATAGGGGTCAACCTCCCCTATTTTGCAAGCAGGAGCCTTCGGTGCCGGTGTCCTCGGATCATCCTTTGCAATGGCGGTTTTCTTGACCACTATCGTGGTCGGGACCATTACGTGAGCCACCGAACATGTCTCTTGCTGGGAGACCAGAGGAGCTATCTCAACCCCGTCACGAACTACAACGTCGTCCGTAGTGGGGTTGAGGACTGGCTGCTCAACAGCCAATCCGCACGAAATAGAGCTGGCAATAAGCATAACCGCCAAAGCGCAACGCCTGGCAAGGGACTTCTTAGGCTTGGAGTGAACAACTCGGGTGTTGAGGTAATCATTGAAATCGATAGTAGCATTGAAATCAAACATGGTATTCTCCGTGGTATTGGTGTCGTGGTATTGGCGGAATTCGCTGTCCCGCCCATTGATTGGTACGCTGGACGCCACTCGATCTTCGCAGTTGAACGTCCAGCCAGTGGTTGACGTTCATTGCGTCGTGTCGCCCATCCACCGGTACACAGCCCATCGTTCGATCTTCCGTCCAATCATATATCTTCACTTTGGGGTATTGGTTTTTCGAAAAAATATTGTTGGAAAAGCAAACGAAGATCGAACAGCCGATCGAGTACCGGTCAATGGGAGGAACGACGCAATGGCGCTGTTCCTCCCAACTGGGCGAAACGCGAAGATCAAGCGACGCCCAGTGTACCGATCAATGGGAGGAACGATGACGTTCCTCCCAAACCCGAATCCACCGTGCGCTAATTTTGCACGGTAAGGAGAAATACCATGTCCAAGAATACCTCCACCTCCCCCATCTCCTCCACCTCCCCCATCTCCGTCTCCGCCATCGCATCCACGATCTCCGCCACCAAAAGGTGGGAGGAGAGACACGAACTAGCACAAGAGGTGGTTGATCTTCCCTGGGGAAACCAAGGAGGTGGCTGGTTCATCACCGACCGACGGGTCGGTGATGAACGCCTCCGAACCGTATGGAAGGACCGTATGGAGATACTCGAAATCTCGTACGAAGATGGATGGGACCTCCGATGGGAGGTCCATTATGTCAAGTCCATCTCCAGGGAGGAGGCTTCCTCCCGGAAAGAGGAAAGGAAGAAAGCGAACAAGGCCCATCAAAAGAGGTACGAGGAGGCCCGACGCCTGGCCAAGTCTCTCCTCGAGAGAGGAGAGACTCTGGTCCACCGGGCGGGCCAGAAGGGAGGGGTGCTTGAGCACCCCTCCCTGGGGTACTTTGACGGGTACGTAGGGGCGAGAGGAGTCCTGAAAGGACTCCTCTCGGAGGAGGAGCTGGAAAGGCTTCTGGCCCGCCCGGTGGACTTCGACCTCCTCCGAGAGGAGGTTCGGCTACCGAGGATCCGGCTTGGTAGCCGAGTCGCCCGCCGGCTTGGTAGCCGAGTCGCTCCGGCCGACTCGGCTATAAAGGAGGGGCTCGCAGAACACGAACTTAACACCTAATTCTCCGTGGTGGTCCGGCCACCCTCCCAATGGTGGGAGGGTGGCCGGATTTTTGTTTATGTTGTTTTGTGGGCATATCTATAAAACAACATAAACAAAAATCCGGCTTTGTATCACATATACTTTCAAAGTATATGTGATACCTAAAAAAGAACCCAGGACGGGGTTATGGTTAAATATCTCAGACACCAAGCCTTTAAGTCCTGGGTACCCCAACTTTACCAAGGAAAGACACGATGGAAGTTGAAATAAACAAATCTGAAACCGTATATACGGTTTCAGATCAAAGAGGAGAAATTATTCTCGAGATAGGAGAAGGAGAAGGTGAAGATACCCCCGTATTCATACGGGTTTTTTAGACTTATCATGATCTTCAAAGGGGCGGCCCAAGAAATAGACCTCCTTAAAAAGACCATTGACGGAGGGGAGATACGCCTGAACTTCTTTAAGAAACCCTTCAAAGAAGCCTTGGACAACGGTCAACGTATGACCTTACAAGAATACTTAGACTCGGATTAGTATATACATATTTCTCAAACATGTCCAGTATATATGAAAAACATACGTAAGAAGTCCATCTTTAGCCATGTGGCTAAAGATGTAGAAGTCGCGCTTTTTAACGCGCAAGTTTATGGGATTATCCTTTATCACGCCAGAGTTTCAAAAAGTTTGGTCACCTATGGTGACATCGCTACGGCGGTAAGAATAGCTCCGAGAGGCGCCCAAATAGCTCAAGCTATTGAAGCGATTACAACAGCCGTCGCAAAAAACGGTGACGAAATCATTACTGCAATAGTTGTAGGGAAACATACCGGGTTCCCAGGTAGTGGATTTTTCAAACATTGTCGTCGATTAGGCTTTAAAATAGGGGACACCCAAATCGACGAGATGGCTTTTTGGGAGGATCAGCTCAAGAAGTTGGAAATAAACTATTAAGAAGAGACTCCCTTTCACAAACCTGTGGGAGGGGGCTTTTTCATGTGTCCAATATATTTGAAAAACATCCCGAAGATCAGGCGACGCTCAGCGTATCGATCAGTGGGGAGAGCAACAGCGCTCTTCACCCACCACGGAAAATCACCATGTCCAAAGCAACCGCTACAACCGTTATCAAAACTTTCGTCCAGATCAAGGAAGAAGGTTTTGAGATCTCCATCCCCAAAGGGGGATGGGCTTCGTTCCTATGGGCTCTACCAGAGGAAATGATCATCGAGATCAACGAGGAGGAGGGGGATGTCCCCCTCCTCCTCGAGGCGATCGAGGAGGGAAAACTCTCCCTGGGAGACATCGTCCGGTACGCAGACGACAACGACTTTGAGTGCTATGGGTTACAAACGCTCAAAGAGTTTCTGGAGAGATAGCAACCTCAACGCTGCCTTGGAAGAGGCATGCGAGGAAGCCGGGGTAGAGCTGATTGCTGTTTCAGCACCTCCTTCCCATTGGGAAGGAGTGTCCAGGTGTTTCACCCGAACGGAGACCGTCACCCCTGGGAAGGTGATGGTCGCGAAACACACCCATTGGGATGAGGATCTTTCCCTCATCTCCACAAAAACAATCCTTGAGATGATCAAGGATCCGGTCAGGAGTCACCTCGAGAACGAGATGGATTGCGAAGATGAAGGGGCTGATCGATCAACTGATCTCTCGAGTCATCCTCTCGAGTCCCCCCTCGCAAACCTGTGGGAGGGGGCTTTTTCATGTGTCCAATATATTTGAAAAATAGGTCGAAGATCGATCTTTGGCGCGTGTAACGATCCGCGGGCGGCGCCTTTCCGCCCTAATACCACACGGAGAAATACCCATGGCAATCACATTCCGCAGCGCCCCTGAGTACAAAGACATCCCCTCCTTCGTCGAGTACTGCCTCGACGACGAGATTGAAGAATACACTCATGAAGACCTGTTGGCGCTGGCATATCGTTTGAGGCAGCCCACCCGTGTTGTGAGGGTACAGCTAGCAGAATACGGTCTCAAACTCAGAGAGAGACCCGTCGAAAGGCGAATGAGGGGCTTCCGAACCTCATCTCACGACAGATGGTTTGGACCAGGGTCTTGTCCAACCCATGGCGGATCGGGGTTTGACAATAGTGATAACCTAAACCCATAATCCTCCCAAGCCCCCTCTCGCAAACCAGTGGGAGGGGGCTTTCAAGTATATCCACTATACTTGAAAAAGATAAGGGAGTGCGATTTTGCTGGAAGACAGGGAGAAGCTTGTGAGCTTCTCCCTGTCTTCCAGGGGTCAGATTCCAGCTTCATAAACCTTCACTCCGTCCACAAATAGCGCAACTCCTTCACCTTGGTGCAGATCGTCGTAGAGATCCGCTCGGATCTCTACTCCCCACGAAACCTGACCCGCACTCTCTTGGCCGTACTCTCTCCAGTCGAAAGACTGGGCTTGTGGAGAAACCAACTCTTCCACAGAGTCGTGCTCAGAGACTACTTGCTTTAACTAAGCTAAAGCCTCCTCTCGGGAGGCCAGTACAGCCTTCACGACGCAAGCGTCGTGAGACTGGTGAAAACTCAACAGTGTTTTAAATACATGGATCTCCTGTATATTGCGGCTGCGACCCCGTGTCGTGCCGCCCACTGATCGGTACACAGCAAGCAGCACGATCTTCATTTGCGTCATGCGTCCACAAACCAGAGGTATCGGGACCAGTCATACGCACAATCGTCACACACCGGGTGACCCATGGGAGGACTCCCAACCTGAGGAGCGTCGGCAAGCTCCTTGTTGCACTTCCAACAAATCTCCTTTCCCTCTGGGAGAGCGTCGGATACACAGATCTCACAGTATTCTTTTTCCTTCAGTATATAGAAAGCGTCTTGATCATCTTCAACGTGGCAAGTGTGGCATGTATGAATCTTGGTCATTGTCATATCCTCCGTAATCGTCGTATCGCCCATTGATCGGTACTCAGTCCGGTCCCGGATCTTCGCACCTTCGCCAGCCTACACCTCTTCGTCTCAGGTCAGACGAAGTTGTCATTAGCATCATGGCGGTAGCTGCATGTTTGCTTGACGCATAAGCACTCAGCTCGACGCCATAAGAGGAAAGACGAAAGTCCTCAATGTTGACGCGCTCCATGAGCAATGTTGAAGCGATGTAGTATCTCTTCCAGTTGCGCAGGCCCAACGCAGTAAGGTATATCGCCTGCGCGATAATGTATCTTCGGTGTGGCATCGTCAATAACAATAAGCAACAAAAAATCAGTATGAACTTGACCTAGGGATCCTCCGCTTCGTCATACGGAGAGGCCACGTAATCAAGAACTCTCTCCCACTTCCCAGTACGAACGTTCTTTTCGAACCACGGCTCCTCCGAGCCGAACACTCGCTTACGCAACTCGTAAGCAACAAACTCCTCCGCTGCCGATTCGTTTTCTTCCACAATAACGGTGCAGATCGCACCGTTTGTTCCAATGGCCTCAACCTTCCACCAATCAGTACTTATAGCCATAGCGAGTCCCCGTTAGAATACTGGATGAAGGACGACAGCATCCGAGCCGTCGTCCCGCCTATTGATCGATACGCGACGGACGTGGCGA